>ERZ779637.362-NODE-362-length-31728-cov-16.574275_pt1 | contig 31728 bp, 24 predicted proteins | sample MGYA00514196_ERZ779637 | MGnify/ENA primary metagenome ERZ779637 (study PRJEB29562, sample SAMEA4376700) | mouse gut metagenome | isolation source: Cecum | study: EMG produced TPA metagenomics assembly of the A DSS colitis mouse model was used to assess the...
AGGCTTGCAAATCTTCTTTCTATGGTATCGGGGGAAGAATCCGAATCGGTATAGCGGAACAATCGGAGTTATGATATACTTACACGCAGAAAGCATTTCATCAGTTCCGATTGCTCGTTATCGAAAGGAGAACGGATTATGGCAAAAGGTTCTGTAAGAAAAAAAGGAAAGAAATGGTACTACCGCTTCTATGTGGAGGACGCAAGCGGCAACTTGGTACAGAAAGAGTTTACGGGTACGGAAAGCAAGAGCGAGACGGAAAAGCTGTTACGGCAGGCAATGGAGGATTACGAAGAAAAGAAATTCATTGCAAAGGCTGACAACATCACGCTTGGGGAACTGCTCGATATTTGGGCGGAGGAAGAATTAAAGGTCGGCACTCTTAGCAACGGTACGGTGGAAAATTATCTCGGTGCGATACGTTGCATTAAGAAACATCCTGTTGCTGACCGCAGATTAAAAACCGTAACAGCGGAGCATTTGCAGACATTCCTTGACCTGCTTACTTTCGGAGGGACATATCCCGACGGGAAAGTGAAAAAAGGATTGAGCAAAGACTATATCCATTCATTCTCAGCAGTTTTACAGCAGTCGTTCCGTTTTGCGGTATTCCCAAAGCAACTGATTACGTTCAATCCAATGCAGTACATCAAGCTGAAACGAAAGGCAGAGGAAGTGGATTTGTTTTCAGAGGAAGATATGGGACAGTCAGGCACACAGCCAATTTCCCATGATGACTATGAAAGACTTATCGCTTATCTTGAAAAGAAAAATGTCTCTGCGGTTCTGCCGATACAGATAGCCTACTATGCAGGTCTTAGGATCGGCGAGGTATGCGGGCTGACTTGGCAGGACATCAACCTTGAGGAACAGTATCTTACGGTAAAACGGAGTGTCCGCTATGACGGCGCAAAGCACAAAACGATTATCGGACCGACAAAACGTAAGAAAGTACGGACGGTTGATTTTGGGGATACGCTTACCGCCATACTGAAAAAAGCAAGGAAAGAACAGCTTAAAAATCAGATGCAGTACGGGGAACTGTACCACCGCAACTACTACAAGGAAGTGCAGGATAAAAACAGGGTTTACTATGAGTATTACAGCTTGGAGAACACGCAGGACATTCCGGCGGATTACAACGAAATCTCATTTGTATGTTTAAGACCGGACGGCTGCCTTGAAACGCCAAGTACATTGAGTATCGTCTGCCGGACACTCGCAAAGAAACTGGACGGATTTGAGGGCTTTCACTTCCACCAGCTTCGGCATACTTATACAAGCAATCTGCTGTCAAACGGTGCAGCACCGAAAGATGTGCAGGAACTCTTGGGACACTCTGACGTGAGTACCACAATGAATGTGTATGCCCATGCCACAAGGGAGGCAAAGCGGACTTCCGCAAGGCTCTTGGATAAGGTGGCGGGCAACGATTAGATACATTCAAAAAAAACTTTCCCTTGTAAACTGCCCATAAGGGCAAAAACAAGGGAAAATACATATCAATTCACTGTATGAGGCTTAAAAAGCCTTGAAAAATAGGGAAAGTTCAAGAAATTCATCTGCAAATTCCGATTTATCCTATTGCATCATTTTACTATATACAGAGCAATCACACAATCCAAAACCTAAAACACTTTTTATTCAAGTTTACCCTCCATGCGAAAGCAAAACTATTTAGTTACACTCTGATTACACTTATCAGATGCTGTGCCGGAAAGCACCTTTCTATCAGTATTTTTCATAAGCAAAAATCCTTCAAGCCTCATCCTCCCACAGCACAACCTTCCCCTGCCGCAGACTCTCCCGCACATCGATGATCCGCTGGTTCTCCGACCCCCGGAACCGCAGGCTGATGTTTTTCTGTGCCATAATGAACTCCCCGTCCACGATCACATCCAGATAAGACAAAAACTCTTTCATGTCCTCCCACTGTACACAAAATTTTTCCAAGAGGTCCACGTCAAAGAGATACCCGGTATAGCACCAAATATTCTTATGCGGAAAACGCGTCCTCACCTCTTTCAGAAGGGGGAGGAGCGCCGTCCAGTTTGCGTATTCTAACGGCTCCCCGCCGAGCAGTGTAAGCCCCGCGATATAATCCGGCGAAAGCGCCTCCAAAATCTCGTTTTCCGCCGCCTCCGTAAAGGGCTGCCCATACTGAAAATCCCACGTCTCCGGGTTAAAACACCCCTCACAATGATGTGTGCAGCCGCTCACAAAGAGCGTCACCCGCACCCCCGGACCGTTGGCAATATCGCATTTTTTTATCTCCCCAAAGTTCATAACATTCCTCAAGTCTGCCGGGCAAATTTCTCATTTCCAAGGTCACAAAGCGATCCTCACAATCGAACTTGTTCGATTTGCTATAGATGCAGCACCCTCTCCTTGATCTCCTGCGTACGTCCCTGATTCCAGAACTGTGTCCCAATATAACCGCAGGTGCGCCTTGCCACATTCATCTTATTCTGATCGGTATTGCCACAGTTTGGGCACTTCCAGATAAGCTTCCCATCCGTGTCCTCCACGATATTGATCTCCCCGTGGTAGTCGCACGCCTGACAGTAGTCGCTCTTGGTATTTAACTCGGCGTACATGATATTGTCGTAAATATACTGCATCAGAGAGAGCACCGCGTCCAGATTGTTCTCCATGTTCGGCACTTCCACGTAACTGATCGCACCGCCCGGGGAAAGCTCCTGAAATTGCGCTTCAAATTTTAACTTTTCAAAGGCATTGATCTCCTCTGTCACATGCACGTGATAGCTGTTCGTGATATAATTGCGGTCCGTCACGCCCTCGATGATGCCGAAACGCTTCTGCAGACACTTCGCAAACTTGTAAGTGGTCGATTCAAGCGGCGTGCCGTAAAGGCTGAAATCAATGTTCGTCTCCTCACGCCATTCCTTGCACGCATTGTTCAGATACTGCATGACTTTCAGGGCAAACGCCGTCGCCTCCGGATCGGTATGGCTCTTCCCCGTCATATAGCGGGTGCACTCGCACAGCCCCGCATAGCCAAGGGATATGGTGGAATAGCCGCCGTAGAGAAGCTTGTCGATCTTCTCCCCCTTTTTCAGTCTTGCCAGCGCCCCGTTCTGCCACAGGATCGGCGCCACGTCAGAGAGGGTTCCTTTCAGGCGGTTATGTCTCGCCATCAGCGCACGCCGACAAAGTTCCAGACGCTCATCCATAATCTCCCAGAAACGTGCTGTGTTCCGTTTCGATGAACACGCCACGTCCACCAGATTTAAAGTGACCACGCCCTGATTGAACCTGCCGTAAAATTTCGGCTCGTCGTTCTCGTCATGGTACACGGTGAGGAAGGAACGACATCCCATACAGGTATAGCAGTTGCCGTCCTTTAACTGCTTCATGATCTTCTCGGAAATATAGTCCGGCACCATGCGTTTTGCCGTGCATTTCGCCGCCAGCTTCGTCAGATACCAGTATTTCGTGCCCTCCCGCACATTGTCTTCCTCCAGCACATAAATCAGCTTCGGGAAAGCCGGAGTAATATAAACGCCCTTCTCATTCTTGACACCCTGAATGCGCTGATTTAACATCTCCTCGATAATCATAGCCAGATCGTCCCGCAGACGCCCCTCCGGCACCTCGTCGATATACATGAAAACAGTGATAAAAGGCGCCTGCCCGTTGGTGGTCATCAGGGTGATGACCTGATACTGGATGATCTGAACGCCCTGCTTGATCTCATCCTTCACACGCCGCTCCGCAATCGCATTGATCTGCTCCTCCGTGGCGGCAACACCCATCTCCCCCATCTCCGCGCGCACCTTCTGGCGGAACTTTTCGCGACTCACATTCACAAAGGGCGCTAAATGGGACAGGGAAATGCTCTGTCCGCCGTACTGACAGCTGGCGATCTGCGCAATACTCTGTGTCGCCACATTACACGCCGTGGAAAAGCTTTTTGGTTTGTCAATCATCGTTTCACTGATGACCGTGCCGTTCTGCAGCATATCCTCCAGATTGACCAGACAGCAGTTGTGCATATGCTGGGCAAAATAATCCGCGTCATGGAAATGGATCACGCCCTGCTCATGCGCCTCCACGATATCCGGCGCAAGCAGGAAACGCTTCGTGATATCCTTGCTCACTTCCCCTGCCATATAATCCCGTTGTACGCTGTTGACCGTGGGATTCTTATTAGAATTTTCCTGTTTTACTTCCTCGTTATTGCACTCTAAAAGACTTAAGATCTGCTCGTCCGTGGAGTTGGATTTGCGCACAAGCGCCCTCTTATAGCGATAGGTAATATAGTTTCTGGAAATGGTGTAAGCACGGTACTTCATCAGCTGGTTCTCAACCATATCCTGAATCTCCTCCACACTCGGAGCCCTTCTCATCTCCTCACAGTGGTCGGCAACCACGGAAGCAATCTCGTCGATCTCCTCCTCTGTCAGCCGATCCTCCTCCTTCACGCTGTTGTTTGCCTTTCTGATTGCCGCTATGATCTTTTTCAGATCAAAATTAACCTCCACGCCGCTTCTCTTGATAATCTTCATTCAGTAACGCCCCCATATTCTATCTGATACCCAATATCATGTATAGTTTTTCCGTCATTCCCCGTTGCACGTACTATATATTGTATCACGGCAAAATATTATGTCAAGTTCTTGTGGCGCTTATTTCCCGAAAATAGCAAGAATTATTTTAACTGACTAAGTCAGTATATTTCGTTTTTCCTGTCTCTATTCTCCATAATCTCCTAAAATTTCCAATATCTCCTCTTTCGTATACAATTCAGCCAGTTCTACGCACGCCGACTTGTCTATCAGTTCCGCAATCCGCGCTTCGTACTCGTTCTCCGTCACCGGGCATCCTTCCCAGAAATATTCAAAACTTACTTCTTCCTCGTCATAAATCTCGCTGCACAACCCTGTTCCGATCTCCGAAAATGTCCCCTTGTCAAGCTTGTAAATATTACACGGATTAAACCCCATATTGCCGCTCTCACTGTACAGCAGCCCGACACGCTCCATGTACTGCAGTCCGACCCGTTCCCGATTCATGACCCCCACATGCCCGTCATAAAAGGAAACCACAAATTCTCCCGTCGCCATGCCCCCTGTATAGATATAAAGCTCAGGTATCTCGTCGTCATCCACATAGATCAATGCGTAACTAGCATATTCCGACACCATAGATTCTCTTCTCTCTATATAGGCGGCATACGCCTCCTGCCATGTGGCAAAGTTCTCCAGCTGTCTTTCCTTCCATTCCAGATCGTTTTCTGAAAGCTTTTTAAGCCACTCCGCATCCGAAGCTTCCGGCTCATGCCACCACCAGATCTCAGACAAAATTTGAGGCTGGTTGTCGCACACCCCGACCGCATAATATGCCACGCTGTCTCTGATATGCAGTTCTTCCACGCCGTCGCCATTTATATCGCAAAAACAGTATTCGATATCATTGTCCCAGAACAGTTCAGCGACCGGAACCTGTTCCTTTTTCCATGCAATCGTCAGTTCTCCATTGAGGAACCTCTCGTAAGTTTCTGCCATATCTGCATTGGAACCGTCAGCCTCTGTTGGAGTCCTGTTATCCTCTGCTGTTTCTGCCTCCTCCATCGTTTCCGGCATGCCAGTATCATCCACTCCTGCATTACTTCCACAGCCGCTAAGAAACGCCGTTAACAGGAAAAACAGCAGAACTGACCGTTGAATATGCATAAAACGACCACCGCCTGTTCTTTGAAAGAATTTCTGAAAAAATCTCTTGCAAAATAACGCGTTCCATCATATAATAATCATTGTTGCAAGGTTATGCTGGAATAGCGCAGTCGGTAGCGCAACTGATTCGTAATCAGTAGGTCGAGGGTTCGAGTCCCTTTTCCAGCTTTCCCGGAGAGGCTTCGCGGACGCGGAGCCTTTTTTGCGCGCATAAGCAGAATCAGCTTTCCCTCATATGCACATCCACCTGCGGGAACGGAATCCCGATCTCTTCCTCGTCCAGCGCGTACTTCACCGTTTCCATCAGCCGCCATTTCGTCTCCCAGAAATTTTCATTAGAACTATAGCAGCGCAGATTGAGAACCACACTGCTGTCCGACAGCTCGTCCACAAACACGCGCTTCTCCTCGTCCTGCAAGACGCCGGGATCGTCGTCCAACACCCTGAGCAGCACTTCCTTCGCCCGGCGGATATCCGACTCATAGGAAATCCCAACCTTGATATCCATCCTGCGGTCATTCAGCGTGCTCATATTCAAAATGTTGCTGTTTGCCAGCTCCCCGTTGGGCACCACCACCATATGGCGGTCCGGTGTGATCAGTCTCGTATAAAAGAGCTGCACATCCTCCACCGTCCCCTCGTTGCCGACAGCGTCCCTGATATAATCCCCGACCTTAAAAGGTTTTAAGAGCAAAATAAGCACGCCGCCCGCAAAGTTCGACAGACTCCCCTGCACCGCCAGACCAATCGCCACGCCTGCAGACCCCACCAGAGCCACCACGCTTGTCGCGTCCAGCCCGAAGGAGGAGGCAATCATAAAGAGCAATAGGATATAGAGCACCGCTTTGACAAGTGAGTCCAGAAACCGGCTCACACCCACATCCACATTCCGGCGCTCAAAGGATTTCCGAAGGATTCTGCGTATCAGCTTAATAAGCTGTACGCCGATAAAGAATACCACCAGCGCCAGAAGCACCCGGACTCCCAGACGGAGCATTTTCTCGGGCAGTTCCTGCAGATACCGCTCGATCAGACCGACGTTCAGCTCATCCGAAGCGATATACTCTATTTCCTTAATCTGCTCTTCTACAACCTGTTCTTCCATGCCGCCTCCATTGATCAACCTTTCGTAACGCCTGTTTCCTTATTCTTCGCCGCTCCGGCGGACGCTTTCTTCACAGCCGTCTTCTTATCCGCCGCGGGCTTTCTTCCGGCAGACTTCGTTCCGGGCTTTGTGTTGGATGCCGCCTTTGATGCCGTCTTCGTCCCTGCCTCAGATTTCTTTGCCTCGGTCTTCGGCTTCTTCGTCAGCTCCTGCAGCTTCTGCGCTGCAGCTTCCGCCGCTTTCTCCAGCACTTCCGCCGCCTTGGCGCTCTCTCTTGCCTCTGCCGCCGCGCGCTTCGCCAGCTCCTTCGCCTCCGCCGCTGCGCGTTTCGCCTGTTCTCTCGCCTCTGCCGCCGCCTGCGCCGTGCGCGCCGCTTCCTCCTCGGCAAGACGTCTCTCCTCAGCCTCTTTCGCCAGCCGTCTCTCCTCAGCGCGCTTGTGCTCAATCTTCGCCTTCTCCTCCTTCGTGTAAGGCGTGTAGGAGAAAATGCTGATGCTAAGGGGGGCGCTTACCATATCAATCGCATAGGGTTTGCCGTCCCACTCCATCTCCAGCGTATCACAGACTGCCGTATTCAATATGCCGTTTCCGCCGTAAGCCGGATCATCTGTGTTTAGAACCTCTCGGTATTTTCCCTCGCAGGGCACGCCCACGCGGAACTCCTGTCTCGCGTCGGCAAAATTCGCCACCACCACAAGCATATTCCTCACGTCATCCGTCTTTCTGATATAGGACAGCATGCAGGCATTCGGCGTGATGCAGTTGATCCACTCAAAGCCTTCCCATGAAGTGTCCTTCTCATAGAGAGCCGGGTTAGAAACGTAAAACTTATTCAGATCCGCCACAAGCCGGTTTAACTTCTTATGGTCCGCGTTCTCTAAAAGCCCCCACTCCACGGCGCGTTTCTCGTTAAACTCGTTATATTCCCCGATATCCTGCCCCATAAACAGAAGCTTTTTGCCCGGGTGCGTCATGTGATAAGCATAGGTCAGCCGCAGGTTCGCGAACTTTTTCTCCCGCTCTCCCGGCATCCTTCCAAGAAGCGTACCTTTACCGTGCACCACCTCGTCGTGGGACAGCACGAGCATAAACTTCTCGCTGTAAGCGTAAATCATGCTGAAAGTCAGATCGTTGTGGCGCCCCGAGCGGAAGAAGGGATCCGTCGTGATATAGCCGAGATAATCGTTCATAAAACCCATATTCCACTTCAGGTCAAATCCCAGACCATCCTCCGAAAGCGCGCCCGTGATCTTCGGCCACGCCGTGGACTCCTCCGCGATCATCAGCACACCGGGATTGCGCTTCTTCATAATGGAGTTTAGATGCTTTAACAGCTCCACCGCCTCCAGATTTTCATGTCCGCCGTAGATGTTTGCCACCCACTCGCCGTCGTTCTTCCCATAGTCCAGATAGAGCATGGATGCAACCGCATCGATACGGATACCGTCCGCGTGATATTTTTCTGCCCAGTAAAGCGCGTTGGCGATCAGGTAGTTGCTCACCTGCGGACGCCCATAATTATAGATCAGTGTACCCCAGTGCGGGTGAAATCCCTGTCTCGGGTCCTGATGCTCGTACAGGCAGGTGCCGTCAAAGCCCGACAGCCCGTAAGTATCCCTAGGGAAATGCGCGGGCACCCAGTCCAGAATCACGCCGATCCCCGCCCGGTGCATCTCATCCATAAAGTACATAAAGTCTTCCGGCGTACCATACCGGGAGGTGGGCGCATAGTAGCCGATCACCTGATAGCCCCAGGATTCATCCAGCGGGTGCTCCATCACCGGCATCAGTTCGATATGGGTATACCCCATTTTCTTCACATAGTCGACAATCTTCGGCGCGAGTTCCCTGTAATTGAAAAACTCCCTGCCATCGGAAGGCTTGTCAAAGGAGCCGAGATAGAGCTCGTACACGCTCATAGGCTTATCTTCCGTCTGCAGCACGGCGCGCTCCTTCATCCACTTGCTGTCCTTCCACGAAAAGCCCGAGATATCCCGCACCACCGACGCGCTCTCCGGACGCATCTGCGCCCCAAAGCCGTAGGGGTCAGCCTTCATAAACACAAGACCGCTCTTCGCCTTGATCTCAAACTTATAGCAATCCCCCTCTTTCACATCGGGAATAAAGATCTCAAAAATGCCGGAATCCCAGAGCCTGCGCATCTGGTGGACCCTGCCGTCCCAGCCGTTAAAGTCACCGACCACGCTGACCCGCAGGGCGTTCGGCGCCCAGACCGCAAAGGAAGTGCCCGCGACCCCGTCCACAACCTGCGGGTGCGCGCCAAGCTTCTCATAGATTTCGTAATGGATGCCCGCATCAAATTTCTCCGTATCCTCTCTCGTAATCTGCGGCGCATAATTATAGGCGTCCCGCGTCTTTTTCAGACTGCCGTTCTGTGCCTCCACCACATACTCGTAATCTGGAACCGTCTTCCCCGGCAAAAGCAGGGCAAAATAGCCCTCCTCGTCTGCCTCCTCCATCCGATAGCTCTTATCCCCGTCGGAAAGCTGCAGACGCACACTCTTCGCACCCGGCTGGAAAGTCTGCACAAGCACGGATCCTCCCGTCACATGCGCGCCGAGAATCTCGTGTGGATTGTCCGATTCCGAGTATACGATCTCCTCAATTTTTGCCCAGTTCATCATCTTATATGTTCTCTTATTCATCTTCGCTCCCCCTGCCTTTTTGAAATCTCATATCTTATTTATCCGTTTTATTCCCTCATACCGCCTGCCTGCTCATCCATCTCACCCTCGCCCGGCTCCTCAATTCTATGAATCAAAAGCCCGCTCCGCAGCTTAGGCTCAAACCATGTGGATTTTGGAGGCATCAGCTTTCCCGCATCCGACACGGCGAACAGCTCGTGGATATTCGTGGGAAACATGGCAAAGGCGACTGTCGCATCCGTATGCACCCTCCGCTCCAGCTCCGCGAGCCCTCTGATCCCGCCCACGAAATCAATCCGCTCATCCACCTTCGGATCCACAATGCCAAACACCGGCTCCAGAAGCTCCTTCTGCAAAACCGCCACATCCAAATCTTCCACCGGATCCCCTGTATAACACTCGCTATTTATAATGAGACGATACCATTCATCCCGGTAGTACATGCCGATCTCACCCTTCCTCTGCGGCTTATACGGCTCTTTTCCCATCTTCTCCAACATAAATGCGGCTTCCACCTGCCCGAAAAAAGCGCTCTCATCGAAATCCGCACCGGGCTTCACAACCCGGTTGTAATCCATAATCATGAGCTGGTCATCAGGAAACAGGACAGACAGGAAGTAGTTAAACTCCTCTTTCCCTGTATAACGTGGAAAAGCCGCCCTTCTCTTCTTAGAAACCCGCACCGCCGACGCGCATCTGTGATGACCGTCCGCAATGTAAATGGACTCCACCTGCAAAAAAGCGTTTCTGATCCGATCCACCGCCTCCGTCTCGTCGATCACCCAGAGTCTGTGGGTGATGCCGTCCGCCGCCGTAAAATCGTAGACAGGCTCTCCCGCCATAGCTTTCGCAACCTCCCGCTCAATCTCCTCTCTTCTACGGTATGCGAGAAAAATCGGACCGGTCTGTGCGCTGCACACATCCACATGACGAATGCGGTCCGCCTCCTTATCCGCCCGGGTGTTCTCGTGTTTTTTGATCACCTGCGCGTCGTAATCGTCCACGGAAGCGCAGGCGCCGATTCCCACTTGGGACCTGCCGTTCATCACAAGCTCATAGACATAGTACGCCGCATTCTCCTCCTGTATGAAAAGTCCATCCTCCATCATTTGACTGAGCATTTCCCGCGCTTTCTCATACACCTCAGGCGCGTACATGTCATACCCTTCCGGAAACTGCGTCTCCGGTCTGTCTATCCGGAGGAACGTATAATCGTCCCCCTTCACCGCATCCCGTGCCTCTTTCCTGTTATAAACGTCGTAGGGCAGCGCGGCGATCCTGTCTGCCAGATCCGCCCTTGGTCTGACCGCACGAAACGGAATGATATCTGCCATCTGTCTCTCCTTTTTCCAATATTTTGCCAAACGTATGAGTACATTTTAACAAATTACGCTGTGCACCACAAGAAATTTATGCTATGATTATTTTTAATATAATAAAGAAAGGAAGATGCACATGACCAGCGAAGAACAGAAAATTCTGGACCGGATCAACGCCTACGCGGAGGAAGCCCTCGCGGACATTGATCCCCAGAAAACCAGAATTTCATTTCAATTAGAAGCGTTAAAACCCGTAATGCAGGAAATCGCCGACGAAACAGGAAAATCCGTGGAGGATATCTTCATCCTCTACATGGATCTCGCAAGCGAGTCCGCCGTGGAAGCCGACAAAAAACTGCAGGCTACATTGGAGGACGAGGAGAACGCCGATTTTTCTTCCATCGCGAACCGGTTGAACTGACCAACCGCCGCACGATTCACGCCACAGAACAAAATGAGGGCTTGCCACAGTTTCATTGGCAAGCCCTTTGTTTACTCGTTCAAAAACGTCTGTTATTTCACAACCCTTACACGGAACACCCCGTCGATGGACTGAAGCTTTTCGATAATCTCCTTTGACGCGGGCATCTCGATATCCAGCATCGTGTAAGCCACCTCACCCTTTGACTTGTTCGTCATGTCGGAGATATTGATATTGTTATCGCCGAAGCAGGCGGTAAACTTGGTGATCATATTGGCGATATTCTTGTGGAAAACCGCCACACGCCCTGCCTGTTCGCAGATGCCCATATCGCACCTCGGATAGTTCACGCTGTTGGCGATATTGCCGTTCTCCAGATAATCTTTCATCTGCTTCACCGCCATCACAGCACAGTTGTCCTCCGACTCCTCCGTGGAAGCGCCGAGGTGCGGAATTACGATACAGCCCTCCTGCCCCGCCGTGGTGGCATTCGGGAAATCGGACACATATTTTCTCACCTTGCCCGCCTTGATCGCCTCCAAAACAGCCTTCTCATCCACCAAAAGGTCTCTCGCAAAGTTTAAGAGAATCACGCCGTCCTTCATCTGATCCAGCGCGTCTTTGTTAATCATGCCTTTGGTGGCATCCATCAGCGGCACGTGAATCGTCACGATATCACACTCCGCATAGATCTCCTCCACATGCAGCACATGCTTCACGTCACGACTCAAGTTCCACGCCGCGTCCACGGACACGTAAGGATCGTAGCCGTAAACTTCCATGCCCAGATGTTTCGCCACGTTTGCCACCCTGACGCCGATAGCGCCCAGACCAATAATACCGAGCTTTTTGCCCTCGATCTCCGTACCCGCGAAATTCTTCTTCGCCTTCTCGGCGTTCTTACCGACATTCTCGTCCGTCTGGTTGTCTTTTACCCACTCAATACCGCCCACGACATCGCGGGAGGCGAGGAGCATACCCGCAATCACAAGCTCCTTCACGCCGTTCGCGTTGGCACCGGGGGTATTGAACACCACGATACCCTTCTCCGCGCATTTGTCGAGAGGAATGTTGTTGACGCCTGCGCCCGCGCGAGCGATTGCCAACAGGTTTTCCGGCAGCTCCATGTCGTGCATTGCCGCACTTCTCACAAGAATGCCGTCCGCCTCCTCAATATTCTCCGTCTTTGTGTACTGGTCGCTGAACTTATCCAGCCCCACCCGCGCGATGGGATTTAAGCAATGATATTTAAACATTTGTACTGCCTTCCTTTACTCATTTATTATGTTACGCCCGTTATTTATAATATTATCTCTCAGGCGTTTTCTTTTTCAAATTCTCTCATGAACGCAACCAGCTTCTCCACACCCTCAATCGGCATAGCGTTGTAGATGCTCGCACGCATGCCGCCGACGGTTCTGTGCCCTTTCAGGTTCACAAACCCTGCCGCCGTCGCCTCCTTGATGAATTTGGCGTCGGTCTCCTCGTTTCCTGTCACAAAAGGCACATTCATGAGGGATCTGTCCTCTTTCCTGACCGTACCCTTGAAGAGTCTGCTCTCGTCGAGGAAATCATAGAGTATCTTCGCCTTCTTCTCATTTAACTCTTTCATCGCCTCGAGACCGCCGTTTTTCAGCAGCCACTTGAACACCTTGCCACAGATGTAAATGCCGTAGCAGGGGGGCGTGTTGTACAGGGAGTCGTTGTCCGCATGCACCTTGAACTTCATCATGGTAGGCGTGCCCGGAAGTACATCGTCCGTCAGCAGATCCTCCCTGATGATGACAACCTGTGTGCCCGCAGGACCCACATTCTTCTGTACGCCCGCGTAAACCAGACCGTACTTCGTCACATCCATAGGCTCCGACAGGAAACAGGATGACACGTCGGAGACGAGAATCTTTCCCTTCGTGTTCGGCAGCGTGTGATATTTGGTGCCGTAGATCGTATTGTTCTCACAGATATAGACATAATCCATATCATCTGTTATGGGAAGATCGGAGCAGTCCGGAATATAGGAAAACGTCTCATCCGCGGAAGATGCAAGCTCCACAGCCTCCCCGTATATCTTCGCCTCAGCAAAGGCTTTCTTCGCCCACTGTCCGGTCAGAATGTAACCTGCCTTGCGGTTCTTCATCAGATTCATGGGAACCGACGCAAACAAAAGGCTCGCGCCGCCCTGTAAAAACAGTACCTTATAGTTGTCGGGAATGTTGAGGAGCGCGCGCAGATCCGCCTCCGCCTCCTTGATGATCGTGTCATAGACCTTTGACCGATGGCTCATCTCCATGACCGACATCCCTGATCCCTTGTAATCGAGCATCTCCTCCGCAGCCTCTTTTAACACCTCTTCCGGTAAAACCGCGGGTCCCGCTGAAAAATTATACACTCTGGACACTTTTCTCTCCTCCCGTCCTCATTCGTTGCCGTTTACAAAAACCAAATTTCATTTTACGCCCTTCGTACGCTTTAGTCAATTACTTTAATAAAACATAATGACGGGCGTGCCAACCTCCGCCATGTCAAAGAGCTGCTCCATCGCCGCGCGGGGGGTATTGATGCAGCCGTGTGAGCCGTTGGTCTGGTAGATCGTGCCGCCGAACTTTCCCCGCCATGCCGCGTCGTGGATACCGATATTTCCCTTAACCGGCATCCAGAAATCCACGTGGGAGGCGTAGTTCGCGCCCCTCAGAATGCGGTTCTTCTGCTTGGCGTACACGAAATTGACCCCGGACGGCGTCCCCATCCTGCGGGACGTGTTTCCCGTCACGATCGGCGTATCTATCGTCAAAACACCGTCTACGTAGTAATACATCTTCTGCTCTCCCATATCTACCTCAATATAGGTGGCGCCAATGTCCTCTCTGCCCTTCTTCCACGCCTCCTGCGTGTAGACGGGCTCGTGCACCTCTCTCTTCCCCGCGTAAAAGGCTTCTGTCAGATATGCCTTCTCCGCCTCCTGATCGATTTTGTTGCCGTAAAGACCGCCCTCCACCGTCACCACATCCCCCCGGGTGGACTGAAAACTTCTGCTTGCGCCCACGGTGTCATACTTTGCCGCAAGCGTTTCCACAAAATTCTCTATGGCATCTTCCTTGAGCTGAAAGCCGCCCGACCCGTCAAATAAAAAACGACCGTTATTGTCAAGTGCAATCCAGTCGCAGACGACAGACGCGTCCACGGGGATCTCCTCTTCTCCCATCTTGTACACAATGCCACAGTCCTGAAAACGTTCCAGTTTTTCCCAGAGTTCCAGCGTTTCCCGCATCTGCGCCGTCAGCTCCAGATCATGATAGCACCCCTCGTCAGGCAGGGAAACCGCGCTCTCCGAATCCTCGACCGCGGCGAGCACCGCACCCTTTGCCTGCTCGACAAAAAGCACGTCCGTCCGCTCGTTCACCAGTTCATAGCCCTGCGGCGTGCGGACAATCTCCAACCTCCGCTCCCTGTCCGTCCGCTCATCCTGACAGAAGGGAAGCGCCGCAAAACATGTCTCAAACGCCTCACGGTCATAGGACACCACCGGCGCAAGCTCCACCCTGTGCCCGCCGAACAGGCTGTCAATCCACATCCACGGATTCTGTTGTTTCTGGTAAATCTCCAGCGCTTTCTTAAAGTCAAATTGATATGAAATTTCCTCCGCCGATATCGTATAACGGCTGCCGTCCTTGTCCTCCACGGTAACGCCTTCGTACGTAAATTCTTTTGCCAGCTCGTCATTTACCTCCTGAATGCTCCTGCCGGTACAGTAAATGCCGTTAATCCACGTCCCGTAGATGAACGCGTTGTGGTAATAAACGGCAAGTCCCACATAGGTTGCCATCAGACTGACTGTGGCAATACCCAGTATGACTGCCATATGCTTTAGTAATCTTTTCATAGATCTCCCGCATCAAACGCCTCACTAATGGGTGCTCCGGCAGGCACCATGGGAAACACCTTATCATCCTCCGGTATCACACAGTTTAATAACACAGGTTTCTTTAAGGCGATTGCCTTCTCCACAGCGGGAGCCACCTCCTCCTTCTTCGTCACAAGAATCGCCTCGCAGCCGAGCCCTTCCGCCACCTTACAGAAGTCCACACCGTCATCAAGAACCGTCTGGGAATACCGTTTCCCGTAAAACAAAGTCTGCCACTGTCTGACCATGCCCAGCACGTGATTGTTGATGACAACCTGAATAATCGGTATATTATAGCGGCTCGCCGTCGCAAGCTCATTCATATTCATGCGGAAACACCCGTCGCCTGCAATATTGATACAGATCTTGTCGGGCTGCCCCATCTTGGCACCAATACATGCGCCGAGACCGTAACCCATAGTGCCAAGACCGCCGGAAGTGAGAAGGGTGCGCGGTCTGGAATACTTGTAATACTGTGCCGCCCACATCTGATGCTGTCCAACATCCGTCGTGATGATGGCGCTGCCGCCGGTTATCCGGTCAATCTCCTCTATGATATACGGGCAGGAGAGCGCCCCCTCGTCGTAATTCAGCGGGTATTTCTGCTTCAACTCCGCGATATGCGACATCCACTCCTCATGGGACTGCTTGGAAAGCCTCTCATTCAGCCTTGTGAGCACTTCCTTCAGGTCGCCCACCAGCGAGACGTTCGTCTTAATGTTTTTGTTGATCTCCGCCGCGTCCACGTCGATGTGCAGCACTTTCGCATGCTCCGCAAATTTCTTCGGATTTCCCACCACGCGATCGGAAAACCGCGCGCCGAGAGCGATCAGCAGATCGCACTCGCTGACGCCGAAATTGGAGGCCTTCGTGCCGTGCATACCGATCATGCCCGTGTACCTGTCGTCGTGACCGTCCATCACGCCTTTGCCCATCAGGGTATCGCAGACGGGCGCGTCCACAAGATTTGCAAACGTCCGCACTTCCTCGAATGCCTCGGAGATCACTGCGCCGCCGCCCACATAGATAAAAGGTTTTTTCGCGTTCTCCAGAAGACCTACCGCCTCCGTCAGCTCTTCTTCCGTGTAACGTCCCGGCTTCTCTGCCTTCTCCGGCGTCTTTTTCTCGTACTCGCAGGAGTTTGCCGTCACGTCCTTCGTGATATCCACAAGCACCGGACCGGGTCTTCCGCTTCGCGCAATAGCAAATGCCTTCCTGAGCGTGTCCGCAAGAATATTGACATCTTTTACTATATAATTATGCTTGGTGATGGGCATGGTGATTCCCGCGATATCCACCTCCTGAAAGGAATCCTTTCCGAGAAGGGGAAGGTTTACGTTACAGGTTATCGCCACCACGGGCACCGAATCCATATATGCCGTCGCGATTCCCGTCACCAGATTGGTCGCGCCCGGACCGCTTGTCGCCAGACAGACGCCCACCCTGCCGGTGGCTCTGGCATAGCCGTCCGCCGCGTGTGCCGCCCCCTGTTCATGGGACGTCAAAATATGTTTGATTTCCTCGCTGTGCTGATATAACGCGTCATACACATTTAAAATCGTGCCGCCGGGATAACCGAACACGGTGTCCACTCCCTGCTCCTTCAGACATTCCACTACAATCTGCGCACCTGTCAATACCATGTTTTCTCCTCCTGCCTGTTTTTATAAAATCACGACTGTTATTTTTGTTTAAATTGGTGCGGAAAATGCTGGTTTTGGGCATTCTCCTGTGTGAAGCTTGAAAACACTTAGCGAGGTTCTTTCGAGCTTAGTGTTTTCCTTCACACGTCTCCAGAATCGCGCCTCTGTTTCCGCTCGTCACCATCTCCCGGTATCTGGACAGATAACCGCTTGTCACCTTCGGCTCTCTGGGCTGCCATTTCGCTTTTCTAACCGCCAGCTCCTCATCGGAAACTTTCACATCCAGCTTCATATTCGGAATGTCGATGCTGATGATATCGCCCTCTTCCACCAGCGCTATCGGTCCGCCCACCGCCGCCTCCGGCGATACATGACCGATGGATGCGCCTCTGGATGCGCCGGAAAACCGCCCGTCCGTGATCAACGCCACGCTGGAACCGAGTCCCATACCGGCAATCGCCGAGGTTGGATTTAACATCTCACGCATACCCGGACCCCCTTTCGGACCCTCATAGCGGATCACCACCACGTCGCCCGCTACAATCTTACCGCCTTTGATCGCCGCGATCGCGTCCTCCTCGCAATCAAAGACGCGTGCCGGACCCTCGTGCACCATCATCTCCTCCACCACGGCGGAACGCTTCACCACGCTGCCGTCAGGCGCTAGATTCCCCTTTAAGACAGCGAGCCCGCCCGTCTTGCTGTAAGGATTTTCCACTGTTCTGATAACATCTGTATTTTTATTGACGGCATCCTTGATGTTCTCGCCGATCGTATTGCCCGTCACCGTCATGCAGTCCGTGTGGAGCAGTCCGATATCCGCAAGCTCCTTCATCACCGCGTACACACCGCCCGCCTCGTTGAGATCTTCCATATAAGTCGGACCTGCCGGTGCCAGATGGCACACATTGGGGGTCTTCTCGCTGATCTCATTTGCAAAGGCAATATCGAAGTCAAAGCCTACCTCATGGGCGATCGCCGGCAGATGCAGCATGGAGTTGGTGGAACAGCCGAGCGCCATATCTACCGTAAGGGCATTTAAGATCGCATCCTTCGTCATGATATCTCTCGGTCTGATATCCTTTTCCAACAGCTTCATCACCGCCATGCCCGCGTGCTTTGCCAGCTTAATGCGCTCGGAATACACCGCGGGGATCGTGCCGTTGCCGCGCAGACCCATACCCAGCGCCTCGGTCAGGCAGTTCATGGAATTAGCGGTATACATGCCAGAACAGGAGCCGCAGGTAGGACAGGTCTTTTCCTCAAACTCCAGAAGCTCCTCGTCCGTAAGCGTCCCCGCCGCGTGGGAGCCGACCGCCTCAAACATGGAGGAAAGGCTTCGTTTCTGTCCCTTTACATGTCCCGCCAGCATAGGACCGCCAGACACAAAGACCGTAGGCACATTGATACGCGCCGCCGCCATCAAGAGCCCCGGTACGTTCTTGTCGCAGTTTGGCACCATTACAAGCGCGTCAAACTGATGCGCCAGCGCCATACATTCCGTTGAGTCTGCAATCAGGTCGCGGGTCACAAGGGAATACTTCATGCCGATATGCCCCATGGCAATACCGTCGCAGACCGCGATCGCAGGAAACACCACAGGCACGCCGCCAGCCTCCGCCACGCCCAGTCTCACCGCGTCCACGATTTTATCCAGATTCATATGCCCGGGCACAATCTCGTTGTAGGAGCTGACGATACCGACCATAGGCTTCTTCATCTCCTCCTGCGTAAACCCGAGGGCATTAAATAAACTTCTGTGGGGCGCCTGCTGGGTACCCTCTTTCACATTGTCACTTCTCATTGTTTTCTCCTCCTTTATCTCTCAAACATGACAATCTGCCAGTTTTCATATACCTGCGTCATATTTTCTTCTATATAAGGGCGCTCAGCTTCCACATCCTCCTTCGTCAGATAGAACTTCCACTCCTCGGGCGCCTCCCTGTGACCGTAGGGCAGTCCCAGAAGCGCTTTGTCCAGAATGACAATATCCGCCTCCTCCACATCCCTTGTGACCCGATCCTCGCCAAGTCCATAGAGATACAGGAGCAGATACTCCTGATCGCAGTCCGTCACCGCCACAATATCCGTATCTTCTATCGTGATCTGCTCGTAAGCGTCCACAATCTGCTCGTCCCGGATGCTGTAGGGCGTCTCGTCCGCCAGCACGAAAGCCCATGAAAGACCTGCCGCAAGATACATAAGCGTCGAGACAGTTCTCGCCGCCCACACTCTCCACCGAACGGCAAAGTCACCCCACAGCAGCACAGCCGCCTTTTGTATCACCCAGCCGATAAGCAGCGACACCCACACACCGAGGAAGGAAAACACCCGCTGATAGGGAAGCTTACACTGGATCAGAAGCGCGATCGCAAGCAAAGCCGCCGTCAATACAAAATACCACTCCCAGAAAACCTTTTTCGGTTTTTTCACCAGACAGACTACCGCAGCAAGTAACCCTGCAACCAGCAAAAAACGCATACCGTCCGCCAAAAGTCCCACACCACCCCCGCTGGGCCCCAATTGCGCGCCAAAGAGCGTTTTCAGCCAGTGCTCGGCATCCCTGATAAATGCCTGCCTCGTCATGCTCTGAATATAGGGGGTCGCTAGCATATAATCAATGCCTTCTCGAAGCGCCCGAAACGGCGCATGGAGAATGATATCCACATGCCCTGCCGTGTAAAAAGGACCGTCCGGCGTCTTGGAGAGCAGATTGGATCCGATCGCCAGCCACAGGATGCCGTAAAGCCCTGCGACACACACCGCGCTGATTAAAGATGTAATAACCAGCCGCAGAAGCCGTCCGTAATCCCTGTCCAGAAGGAGTACAAAGCCGCCGATCATGCAGACCGGCATCACAACATACAGACTGCTCGGAATCGCCCACAGTGCCATCACAAGCGCCGCACCGAATATAATATAATTACGTTTGTTACTTTTCTTTTCCGCCACGATCGCATAGAGCGTCAGCAGCGCCGAGAGATAGCAGAACGTCACAAGCGCGTAACCCCTGCCCTGCACGGCAAGTTGGTTGACCATGTACATCCCCGCAAAGAGGAACACGGGAATCAGCGCAAGTCCTTCCTCAAGAACCTTCTTTGATATGCGGTACAAGAGAACCAGACTGCCCAGACTGCATAAATAGGATACACCGCGCAGCGCCACCGGCGCACATCCAAATATCCCCAGACAGGCGGACAATGCGGAAAAACCCACATGATTATTGGGAAGCGGCCAGTGAATCGCCGCGTACACCGGTCCCCTGCTGATAAAATAATAATAAGTATAAAGTTCGTCGTACCACGGCGTCAGGAGAAACATCCGTCTCCCGTAATAGACCGCCATCACGAGAAAAAACAGACCAAAAACCATATCTCCTCTGTTTATCTCACGCTTTTTACCAGCCACAAAATATGCCGTTCCCTTCCCGCCAAAGCTTTTAAAAAAATAACTCATGTTACCATTTGATTCTTTCCACGATCAAGTCGCCCATTTTTTTACAGCCCACCTGCGTACAACCCTCTGACATAATGTCGCCGGTGCGGTAGCCGTCCTTCAGCACCTGTTTTACGGCATTGTCTATGGCATCCGCCTCCTTGTCCAGATCGAAGCTGTAGCGCAGCATCATGGACGCCGAGAGGATGGTCGCAATGGGGTTTGCCAGATCCTTGCCCGCAATGTCAGGCGCGGAGCCGTGGCTCGGCTCGTACAGACCGAATTTCGTATCGTTCAGGGAGGCGGACGCCAGCATACCGATGGATCCGGTCACCATGCTCGCCTCGTCGGACAGGATGTCGCCAAACATATTCTCCGTCAGGATCACGTCAAACTGTGCCGGGTCTTTCACAAGCTGCATCGCGCAGTTGTCCACCAGCATATGTTCCAGCGTCACGTCGGGATAGTCCTTCGCCACCTCTTCCACAACCGCTCTCCACAATCTGGAAGAATCCAGCACATTCGCCTTGTCCACGCTGGTCACCTTCTTTTTGCGCTTTCTCGCAATATCAAAGCCCTTTATGGCAATCCTTCGGATCTCATTCTCATCATAAGTCAGCGTGTCCACCGCCTTCCTTACGCCGTTCTCCTCCGTAGTTCTTCTCTCTCCAAAATAGAGACCGCCCGTCAGTTCCCGCATAATCAGCATGTCAAAGCCTTTTTCCGAAATCTCAGTCTTCAGAGGACAGGCGCCCGCCAACTCCTCATATAAAACTGCAGGGCGCAGATTGGCAAACAGATTAAGCGCCTTGCGGATCGCCAAAAGCCCCGCCTCCGGGCGCAGGTTCGGCGCAAGCTTATACCATGGGGACGTGGTCGTGTCGCCGCCGATCGAACCCATCAGCACCGCGTCCGCACTCCGCGCCGTCTCCACCGCCTCGTCCGTCAAAGGCACCCCGTGTACGTCGATGGACGCGCCGCCCATCAGAATATCCGTATACTGCATGTCATGCCCGTATTTTTCCGCCACCGCGTCAAGCGTCTTCTTCGCCTCCGCCACGATTTCCGGTCCAATCCCGTCTCCCGGGATACAGGTAATCTTTAACTCCATAGGTTCCTCCGTTCTGAGCGACTGTCAAGATACACTCATCTTTTATGCCGTCAGTCTATTTTTATGCAAAATTATACTTCTACATCATAGACTATTCGCGTAAAAAATTCAATATAAAATAAGAAGGCAATCTAAAAGCCGGATCATTTCTGACCCGGCTCTCGTGACCTTGAAATCATAATATCTGTTTCTTATTCCCCTGCGTTGAAACTTCTCTCCTCGACAACGTTCCCGTCAGCATCCTGATATCTGACAACCAATGTTACGGCACCGGGCTCTCCCACAGCCTTATCCAACGATTCCGCCATCATTTCAAAAACGGACGCTGTCGTCTCCAGACCGTTCTTAATGTTTTCCTTCATTTCATCGGTGATCGCAGACGCATCCTCAATGGTATAAATATAAGTAAACTCATTTCCCTTTACATCTACCGCGATGGATACACCATCCTGTGCCTGTGCGGCAATCGACTCCTCAAGCTGCTGCTTCTGTTCGGGTACCTCATTCAAGTAATCTTCCAGTGTCTTACCGGAACCGGGCTCAACTGCGGGAACTTCCTCCTCTGCCGGAGCCTCCTCCTCTGCTGCAGGCGTTTCCTCTTCCACGGGAGCTTCCTCCTCTGCCGCCGGCGCTTCCTCTTCCACAGGAGCTTCCTCCTCTGCCGGAGCCGCTTCTTCTGTCGCCGCATCCGCACCCTTCGCCGCGTCGTCAGAGCCGCCGCATGCCGTCACGGATAAGCTCATTGCCATAAGTGTCGCGCAAACCAGCGCTTTTACAGTTCTTCTCTTCATCATAATCTCCTCCATCAATTAAGAAATTTCTGTTTCTTGCTTTTACACAAGTTGAAAGTCTACAACATTTATATGGCTTTGTCAATATTTTTTTGAAAAAGAAATCGTTTTCCATATGTTGTAAAAAAGAACCATGGCTTTACGCCACGGTTCTAATTCATCTGATTCTCTACTCCGTCTCCGCCTTCTCAATCTGCGCGATTGCCGATTTCTGCATGGGAATGCGGCAGTTCTTATTGCTGCCGAACTCCACGATCACCGTGTCGTCTGTAATGTCAATCACAATGCCGTAAAAACCGCTGTTCGTCAATACACAGTCGCCGACCGACATATCCGCCAGCATCGCCGCCATCCTTTTCTGCTCCTTTTTCTGCGGACGAATCATAACAAAATACATAAACGCCACAATGATGACAATATAAATAATCATAATCATGCCGCCGCCAGTAGCAGCTCCCGCCGCATCAGCCGATAATAATAATCCCATACTATTTCCTCCGTTATTCCTTTCACTAAAACACTACAGCATATCATACACAACTTAGAGGGGAAAAACAAGCCCCTTCCTGAAAATTTCATAAAGCAACTTCCTGAGCTGAACCGTTACAACCCTTAATCTCTGCCGCCACTTTCCGCGCCCGCTCTCTGCATCCCGGAAAGCTTGTCCTTTTTATACTGGGCAAACCGCCCTTCATCCAGCGCATTCCGGATTTCCGTCATCATTGTATTATAGAAGTAAAGGTTATGGAGCACGCAAAGCCGCATTCCCAGCATCTCCTTCGCCTTTAAAAGATGCCTGATATATGCCCGGGAGTATCGCCTGCACGCCGGGCAGGGGCATCCCTCCTCGATAGGTCTGTCATCCAGCTCATACTTCGCATTAAAAAGGTTGATCTTGCCATAATTCGTATACAGATGCCCATGCCGCCCGTTTCTTGTGGGATACACGCAGTCAAAAAAATCTACGCCCCGCTCCACCGCCTCCAGAATATTCGCCGGCGTCCCGACTCCCATCAGATAAGTAGGTTTGTCCGCCGGCAGGTAAGGAACGGTCTCCTCAATCACATGATACATCTGCTCATGACTCTCTCCCACCGCAAGTCCGCCTAGCGCGTAGCCGTCACAGTCAAGATCCGCGATCTGTTTTGCATGTTCTATGCGGATATCGTCGAAAATCGCGCCCTGATTGATTCCAAATAACAGTTGTTCTTTATTGATGGTGTCTTCCAGTCCGTTCAGACGTTCCATTTCCCGCTTACAGCGGACAAGCCATCTCGTCGTGCGTGCCACGGAATCTTCCACATACTTCCGCTCCGCCGTACTTGCCGGGCACTCGTCAAAAGCCATCGCGATCGTGGAGGCAAGGTTAGACTGGATCTGCATACTCTCCTCCGGTCCCATAAATATCTTCCTTCCGTCTATGTGGGAGTGGAAGTACACTCCCTCCTCCTTGATCCGCCTAAGCCCAGCCAGTGAAAACACCTGAAACCCGCCGGAATCCGTGAGAATCGGTTTGTCCCATGACATAAACCGATGTAAGCCCCCCAGCTCCCTGATAATCCGGTCGCCCGGTCTCACATGTAAATGATAAGTGTTAGACAGCTCTACCTGCGTACCAATCTGTTCCAAATCCTCCGTAGATACCGCACCTTTGATAGCTGCCACTGTCCCTACATTCATAAAGACAGGGGTCTGAATCGTGCCGTGTACTGTCATAAACTCGGCGCGTTTCGCCCTGCCTTCCCGTTTTAAAATCCGATACATACTAATTCTCCATTATAAATATTTATCCCAAAACTCTTCCAGACACAAATCCTCTTCCTTCATCGTCGAAGCCGCTTCCCTGCCCACATAACGGAAATGCCACGGCTCATACTCGATGCCGGTGATATACTCCTTACCGGAGGGATAGCGCAGGATAAACCCGTACTCGTAACTGTGCTCCTCAAGCCACTTACCCTCCTCCGTATCCGCGAACCCCTGCTTCAGCTCGATAAAGCTGTCGGAGGTGATATCAAACGCCAGCCCCACCTCATGCTCACTGCATCCGGGAACCGTAATCACTATGGAGGTTGCCTTATAAGCCTCCATATAAGATAATCCCTGTCTCATATAGGATTTGATTCTGGTGTTGAAATTATCCTCCTGATGGTCCGACGTCCGATACGGGGACCTGACCACCAGATTTAAGCCATCCTTCTTCGCCGCCTGCATCATCAGCAGAAGGTCTTCGATCACACGCTCGTCGCAGCGCATACCTGACGTAAAGGTTCCCAGCTTGAAATCATAATCGTCGGCAATGGGATGCTGCTTATTAATAAGAACAAGCCGCCAATCAGAATTGTCAAAGCCAAACGCTGCATCCGCATCTGCGTCTGTCCCCGGCTGTTCCTCCGCGTGGTCGTCGTACACCCCAATACTGTGATCGTGTTCATGCTGCTTCAACAGATCGTCCAGTGTGAAGGTCTCCGCCTCCTCGTCATGCTCAGAAGCGACCACGTTCGTCTCCTCAAGAATCTCTTCCACAACCGGATTCACAGGCTTCACCACCGCCAGCGACACGTCCGAAGGCTCCACCACCGCGCTGTAAGTCTCCTGTGCGCCGGTAAACCCGGTGCGCTCCGCAAACACGGCGAAGGAAAAGCTGCAGCTGCTCATAAAGAAGACCGCCACAAAAAACATGCTGGCGTAGCGCTTCCCGTTCGTCAAAAAATGCATTCCTATATAATAGAAAATAAGCGTCACGAACATCGCTGCCATAGAAGGATAAGTCAGCAGCCGGTTTTTTTTCGCCACATCGGTATAATATGTTATTATTTTTTGTCGAGATGTCTTTTCCATTCGGTCCTCAAATCTTATTTGCCTACAATTCTGACATATATCATAACATATAAAATTTATTTGTACACCCCTTTTTTATGTAAATCTGTCATATTTCTCCCTTTTTTTATTTCTTTCCCTTTTAGATTTGATTTTTTCTTCCCACCCCGCTCCTGCCGCCCTCACCGTGGTCCATTTTCCCCTCCTCCTTTTCCGTTCCCCGCTCTTGCTTTTTGAACAGAATATGGTATGCTGAATACGGGTAAAAACGCGCTTTTCCACATACCTAATACATGTTATGCGATTTTTCGCACACGGAGGAAGCGCTGTCCTACCCCATATGATATTTAATTGTACATTTTATATTTCATGTGCAATTTTATTTTGCAGGATATCCTGCACGCTGTTTCCAGAAAACTTCACGCAATTTAAGAAAGGATTAGACAATGGCAGGTTCAACACTGGGAATTATCTTTCGAATTACCACTTGGGGTGAATCTCACGGCGCCGGGCTCGGCGTCGTTGTGGACGGCTGCCCCGCCGGCGTACCACTCACAGAAAACGATATTCAGTTATATCTCGACAGGCGCAAGCCCGGACAAAGCATGTTTACCACCCCCCGCAGGGAGGACGACGCCGTGGAAATTCTCTCCGGCATCTTTGAGGGTAAGACCACGGGAACCCCTATTTCACTGCTGATTCGGAACACCTCGCAGCGCTCTAAAGACTATTCGGAAATCGCCAACTATTACCGCCCGGGTCACGCGGACTATACCTTTGACCAGAAATACGGGTTTCGCGACTATCGGGGCGGCGGACGCTCCTCCGGGCGCGAAACCATCGGGCGCGTAGCTGCCGGCGCGATCGCCGCGAGGGTGCTGCGGGAGTTCGGCGTCGAGCTGTTCGCCTACACCAAATCCATCGGTCCCATCACGATCAATCCGGAACACTTTGAACGGGCGGCTGTCTCCGAGACGCCAACCTGTATGCCTGACAGGGACGCCTCCGCTCTGGCGGAAAAGTATCTGTCGGACTGCATGAGCAGCTACGACTCCGCAGGCGGCGTGATCGAGTGCGTCATAGACGGCGTGCCGGCGGGGCTCGGCGATCCCGTTTTCGAGAAACTGGACGCCAATCTGGCAAAGGCGGTCATGTCCGTAGGCGCAGTCAAGGCAGTGGAGATCGGCGACGGCATCGAAGTTACTACACGAGGCGGCTCTTCCAACAACGATCCCTTCCGTATGGAAAACGGAAAAGTAGTGAAAGCCTCCAACCATGCGGGCGGCATTCTCGGGGGCATCAGCGACGGATCCCAGATTGTGCTGCGCGCCCACGTAAAGCCCACGCCCTCCATCTTTTCCCCTCAGAATACCGTAAACAGGCAGAATGAGGAGATACAAATTTCCATCAAGGGCAGGCACGATCCCGTGATCGTTCCCCGGGCTGTCGTCGTTGTGGAATCTATGGCAGCCATCACTCTTTTGGATGCGCTTCTGGTGAATGCGGGAGCAAAAATTGACCACCTCAAAGCCATATATAAAAATTAAATCGAAAAGAAAAACGAGCCATATATTTAAATTACATTTAATATACGGCTCGTTTTATGTTCTTTTCCCTCTGTGAAAGACAAAATGTCCCAACTTAAGTTAACCACTCTGCTTCCGTCTTCTCTGTCGCAATATCACATGGTAACGTTTGCTATTTTCGTGGTATCACCCGTTATTTTCACGCACCACGATTTTTCCAAAACATTCCATAACGGGAGCTTCTTTTATAATTTCACCCACACTGTCCACCGTGATAGTTCCGGATTTCGGATTTTTGATGGAAATGACATGCCCCTTCACATCCGCCTCCACATCCGAATACTCGAAGGACAGATCCGTATCCTCCATCGTGCAGTTGATCAGTTTCAGATTCTTGCAGTAGCATAAGGGCTGCGTCCCGATAATCTTGCAGTCGATCAGCGTCAGTCCGTCGGAAAACCATGCGAGATACTCTCCCTTTACCACCGAATTTCTGACCGTCACATTCTCGCTGTGCCAGAAAGCGTCCTTGGTGTCCAGCACACAGTCCGTGATCTCCAGATTTTTCATATACTGGAAGGAATACTTTCCCTTCATCTTTACCCGCTCCAGCTTTACGTCCCTGCTGTCAAAAAACAGGTACTCCGACTCGATCTCCGAATCCGTCAGCGCAATTCCCTGCGACTTCCAGCCAAACTCCTGCGACACGATATGACAGTCCTCCAGACGAATCCGCTCGCACTCCCTGACCGCCTTGATACCGCCCAGCGTCGTGTTTCTGATCACGCCGTCCGACGCATACCAGATTGCCGCCCTCGTCAGCTCATCCATAGTCGAATGATCCACGGTAAACTTCTTCACATGCCACAGGGGATATCGCAGCGAAAAGGTACAGTCTGTCAGGTTCACATCCCGTGATTCCTTCAGAACCGACTCTCCGTCCGCCGGACCGGCAAAAACACAGTTCTTCACATCCGCATTCTGCAAATTATATAATGCCCGTTCTTCATCGAACTGGCTGTCTGCAACCGTTGTTCTCATGTGGTTCCTCCTATCTTTTTATTATATCCGTAGTGCATATTCGAAAAACCTGCGGTTTTTCTCATCACGGACTTCGTCCTATGCAGACAGACGAATAATCATCTCGGTGAGCAAGCTCCCCTCTTCGCTTATTCATCTGTCTGCGCACTACTCATTGTCTACGTGCAAATAACTGCTGATAGCGTACAGTGTCTGTCCGTTATATTCCACCCGCGACCAGCCGTAATCCTCGTTGATTCCCGTCCTTGTGGCGTACTCGCCGTTGTGCAGTACCGCCACCACCACGGCATCCGGATTCGTCACGCTCGGCAGCGCCCGCAGGTTGACCTCGATCTTTGCCGTCACCTGCTCGCTGCGGTCCGCAAATTTCGTCTTTAATCCATCACCGCTGCCCGCGCCCTCCAGTGCCTCCTGTTTCGGCGCCTGATAACCGAGGTCTGTGGTGAGATAACTGCTCACAGCGTAGACCGTCTGATCGTTGTAAGTAAGCCGTGACCAACCGCTGTCACTCACGCCTGTACGCTTCACTGTCTCCCCGTTTTTCAGCGTATACACCACCGTGCTGTCGTCCCCCTGACTGGGAATATTGCGCAGGTTGGTGGAGTCCTTTGCCGTCACTTCCTCGTCCACCGCGGTAAATGGCATAAGCGCCTCCACATCCGCGCTTACCTCCTCCGGCGTCTCCTCACTCTGCGCGCCCGCCACTTCCTCATACCCGAAATAGGCGATATTGACGTCCACCGGCTGGCTGATGCCCGCCACCGTACCACGATTGGTGTACTGCCACATGGCATGTACGCCCTGATAGGACGACTTTTCCGTCTGGGGATAGGGAGAAGCCGGATACTGCGAAACCCAGATACGATAATTTTTCTCAATTCGGGATGTCTCCCACTTCGCATCCCCCGTCATCTCATTCATGGAAGAGTAGAACATGGGCGTATAGCCTCTCTCATAAATTCTATTCAGAAAAGCGATAGCTATGTCAGTTCTCTGCGCCGCGGACAGCCCGTACTGCGCGCTGCTCTCCCGCTCAAACCCCTCGCAGTCGAAAGCCACGGGGTAGGTAATCCGGTACTGCGCAATATAATCCGCGGTCCAGTCTGCCTCCGCCTTCGCTTCCTCCTCGCTGACCGCCGTGGAAAAGAAATACGCACCCACCTTTATCCCGTTCTTCTGCGCCTCCTGCATATTATAACGGGCGATACTGTCAGCGACGATCTCCCGGCTTTCGTCCATACGGTAGCCGACCCGCACCATGGCAAAGTCAACGCCCGACGCCGCCACCTGCGCCCAGTCAATCGTTCCCTGATACCTTGCCACATCGATGCCAAAGGTAATCTCGTCGGTCTCCGAAGCCGCTTCCGAAGAGAGAAGGGCGCTTACGTCCACCTCCGTGCCCTGCTCGGTGCTCATGGTCTCCGTCTCCGGGTCATCCTCCTCCTGCGAGGCTTCCTCATCCGCCCCGTCCGGCACAGGCTCTCCTTCCTGAGAATCCGCAGGCTCTTCCGGCTGTTTCACGTCCTCCTCAGCCTCCGCCTCCTCTTCCGCTCCGGGCTGCGCCTCGTCTTCCCCCTGCGTCTCCGTGATATCCGCGTTCGCAGGAACCGCCTTCTGCGTATCTTTATTCCCCCTAAACAGAAAGAAAGCCGCCGCCACAACAATCACTGCCACAAGCCCTATGACCACAGGAAACAACACTCTGTGCACGAACCGGAGCGTTTTTTCATCCAGTTCCTCCTCAAACACCCCGTCGTCCTCATAAGCCTCATCGTCCGACAAATTATCTTCCTCATCATCCAGATCCATAAATTCCAGATCGTCATCTTCACGTGATTTCACAATACATCTCTCCTGTATTTTTCACTCTCAATAACTTGTGCTATTTATTTAGAAGCTCTCCAGCAGTTCCAGATAAAACTCGTAATAATCCTTTCTGTTCTCCTTCATAAACTGGATCGCGGACTTCGGGTGCTGGTTCAAAAGCCCCGTCAAGAGGTAAGGCACGTCGTAGCCCCACGTCACGCCGGACTCTTTCAGCGGGTTGACCTCCCTCTCAATGAATCGCAGAATCGGATTCACGTTGTACTTGGGATTCTTCAAAAAGCCCAAAAGCAGTTCGCTCGGGCAGTTTCCGCAGCCCCGTCCCATGCCGTTCACCGTGGCGTCCAGATAACTCACGCCCATGATAACGACCTCCGTCGTGTTGGCAAATGCCAACTGCTGGTTGTTGTGGGCATGGATGCCGACCTTTTTCCCGTATTTTTCCGCCACTCCCAGATACTTGTCCGCAAGCCGCCTCGCCTGCTCCGGATAAAGTGAACCGTAGCTGTCCACCAGATAGATCGTCCCCACACTGCTTTGACCAAGCAAGTCAAGCGCCGCGTCCAGATCGGTTTCATTTGCCTTTGAGATCGCCATGATATTGACGGTTGTCTCATATCCCTTCTTTGTACAGTCCTCGATCATCTCAACAGCTGCCGGAATGGTGTTGATATAAGTCGCCACACGCACCAGATCAATCGGGCTGTCCTTCTTATTCAGAATGTCCTTTCTGAAATCGCACCGCCCCACGTCCGCCATCACACCGATCTTCATGTCCGTCTTGTTGTCGCCCACGATAGCGCGGATGTCTTTGTCGTCACAGAATTTCCACTTGCCGAATTTGTTCACGTCGAACATCTCTTTGGAAGCCTTGTAGCCGAACTCCATATAATCCACGCCCGCCTTGATATTCGCGCGGTACAGCCCTTTGACAAACTCGTCCGTAAAATAGAAATCATTCACCAGTCCGCCGTCCCGCAGCGTGCAGTCCACCACCTTGATATCCGGCGCGTAAGACATGAGTGTTCTTCCCTTTGCTCTCTTTTCCATCTCTCATCCATCCTTTCTTTCTTCTGAAAATCCATTATCATAACGCCCGGTATTTTATTTCGCCAGAATCTTCTTAAAGCTCTTTTTTCCCTTCTTCACGATAAACTCTTCCGCCGCGATCTCGTCCTTCGTGTAGCTGGTCTTTAAATCCGTCACCTTCTCACCCTTCACGGTCACGCCGCCCTGTTCCACGGCTCTGCGCGCTTCGCTGCGGGAAGCCGCCAGACCAGCCGCCACCAGAATGCCCTGAATGTCTATCTGACCGTCCCGATAATCTGCCTCCGTCAAGGTCACCGTCGGCATGTTTTCGGAGCTTCCGCCGCCGGCAAAGAGCGCCTTTGACGCCTCCTTCGCTTTCTCGGCTTCCTCCTCGCCGTGCACCAGATTGGTCAGCTCGTATGCCAGAATCTCCTTCGCCTCGTTCAACTGGCTGCCCTCCCAGCGGTCCATCTCCTCAATCTGCTCTAAAGGCAGGAAGGTGAGCATCCGCAGACACTTGAGCACATCCGCGTCGTCCACATTGCGCCAGTACTGATAAAATTCAAACGGCGTTGTCTTGTTCGGGTCCAGCCAAACCGCGCCCTTCTGCGTCTTACCCATCTTTTTACCCTCAGAGTTCATAAGTAGGGTAATGGTCATAGCGTATGCATCCTTAGAAAGCTTTCTGCGGATCAGATCCGTCCCGCCAAGCATGTTGCTCCACTGATCGTCGCCTCCAAACTGCATGTTGCAGCCGTATCTCTTATAGAGCTCTAAAAAGTCGTAGCTCTGCATAATCATGTAATTGAACTCAAGAAAACTCAAGCCCTTCTCCATCCTCTGCTTGTAGCACTCCGCCCGCAGCATATTGTTCACGGAAAAGCAGGCGCCAACGTCCCTGATAAACTCCACATAATTCAAATCAAGCAGCCAGTCCGCATTGTTCACCATCAATGCCTTTCCTTCGGAAAAGTCGATAAAACGGCTCATCTGCTTCTTAAAGCACTCGCAGTTATGCTCGATGGTCTCCTTCGTCATCATAGAGCGCATGTCCGTCCGCCCGGAAGGGTCGCCGATCATCGCCGTACCGCCGCCGATCAGCGCGATAGGCTTATTGCCCGCCTCCTGCAGTCTCTTCATCAGGCACAAAGCCATGAAATGCCCCACATGCAGGCTGTCTGCCGTGGGATCAAACCCGATATAAAAGGTCGCCTTTCCGTTGTTGATCAGATCGCGGATCTCCTCCGCGTTTGTGAGCTGTGCGAGAAGTCCTCTCGCCTGTAATTCTTCGTAGATTCCCATGCTATTGTCTCCTTTCTTCTGACTCTGCTCATTCGCGCAAAGAACCCCCGTCCCGATTATCAGGACGAGGGTTAAACTCGTGTTACCACCTAATTTCA
>ERZ779637.363-NODE-363-length-31694-cov-14.754354_pt1 | contig 31694 bp, 28 predicted proteins | sample MGYA00514196_ERZ779637 | MGnify/ENA primary metagenome ERZ779637 (study PRJEB29562, sample SAMEA4376700) | mouse gut metagenome | isolation source: Cecum | study: EMG produced TPA metagenomics assembly of the A DSS colitis mouse model was used to assess the...
TTTTCCTACACAGGGGGCCTTTTGTCTATTGTCCGTTTTTACTGAACCGGTCCACGGTGCCGGGGGCCTTTACTATCAGTTCAGAACGAAACAGCGGAGAAAAATAAGGACGCCACACAACGCGGTACACCTGTTTTTCGGGTCATTAAAAACTTTTTATAATTTTTTGTAATTTAGTATTGACATTTTGCAGGCACCAGCAATCTCTCTTCCACAGCACCCCCGCTGCTACCCGCCGGGTAGGCGGCGTTCGACCCTCCACCCCCGTCAACGGCTTTCTATATATTCCTCTGCAATTATATATTCTGGATAATCGGTTGACATTTCCAGAAACAACGGCACTGAAGGAGAAAAACAGGGAAAGCAAATGATACTCTGAACATCTCAAATTGAGACATTTTTCCGGGTGCAATCTTTTTTTGATGAATGAAAACGAGCAAAATGCCAGATCATCTCTGGAGGGATTATCAATTGATAATCCCTCTGGGCTATCGTATAATTATTACAACGCAGGGGCGATAAATCATAAGCCTGCACTTGCTTTTTAACCAAAAAGAAAGGATGTTGTAAGCATGGCAACTATTTTTGGAGTCACCTCGCTGGAGCTTACCAATGAGCAGGAGAAAGCTCTGAGCGAGGCTTTGACCAGGGACTTGAGCACGATGTACACCCACGCTCTGAGCTTCTATCTCAACAAAGTTCCCCAAGAGAATGTCCGCAGCGGCGCGGTGGATCAGATTACATTTTTCGTCTGTGTCCCTCCTTATATCTCTCTGGAGAAAAAACGGCAGACCATTGAACTGCTCAATAACTGCATGGTCCGCGAGGTTGGTTACAAGGGTGAGATGAAGGTGATCGTCCTCTTCCAGTACCATGATGATGAGGGCGTGGGGAAGGACGGCGAACTCTTCGCCGATTTCAAAGCCCGTCAGAATCAGCAGTGACAGCGTCCGGCAGATCCCGCCCCGGGGCAGAATCCTTAATACCTTAACGACATATGAAATCAGCCGCTGCCTGCGGCGCAGAATAAGAAAGGAAGAATGGCTATGGCTACGATTTTTGCTGCAACTTCTCTGGAACTGGAGCCCGCGAAGAAGAAGGAACTGATTGATGCGCTGGGTGAGACCATCGGTACCATGTTCAAGACCTATTCCCTATACTACACGCCTGTCCCCGCCGCCAATGTGTCCGAGGGCGCAAAGGACCAGATGACGTTCTTTGTCTTTGTCCCGCCCTACATGGATATTGACCGCCGCCGTGAGCTGATAAAGATTCTCAACGACACCATGGTCCGCGTAGTCGGCTACAAGGGCCCCCTGAAGGTGATTGTGATCTTCAAGTACCATGATGACGAGGCCTGCGGCGTGGACGGTGTTCTCCGCGCAGATGCCAAGGCGGCGGCTGAGAAGAAGAGCTGAGGAGAGCGCCATGGAATACATGAAGATCGGACATACAGACATCAAAGCCTCCGTCATTACGCTGGGCGGTATGCCCATGGGCGGCGGCACATGGTGGAGAAACTCCGATGACGAGGTGTCGATCGACACGGTTCACCGGGCTTATGATCTGGGGATCAACACCATCGACACAGCCCCCATCTATGGTCTGGGCCACAGCGAAGAGGTTGTGGGACGGGCGATTGCGGGAGAGCGGGATAAGTACATTATCTCCACTAAGGCCACCTTCGATTGGGATACCGGCGTGGGCCGCTTCTGGCATGATGTGGACGGGCACAAGGTCTATGTGGACCACAGCTATCAGAGTATTATCAAGGACTGTGAGAATAGCCTCCGGCGGCTGGGAACAGATTATATTGACATCTATTACACCCATAATCCTGCCAAGGATCCGGAGAAGTACCCTGTGGAGGAAACCGTCCGCGCACTGATGGACCTGAAGAAGGCGGGGAAGATCCGCTGCATTGGCTCCTCCAATGTGAAGCCTGAGCACGTGGAGGCCTACCGGGCCTGTGGCTGCGAGATTGATATCATTCAGCGCAAGTACAGCATCATGACCCGCAACGCGGAGGACGATATTCTCCCCGTTTGCGAGAAGTATGGGATGAGCTTCCATGCTTATGCTCCTATTGAGCGGGGCCTGCTCACTGGTACGGTGACCAAGGACCGTGTGGTACCCCCTGGAGACGCCCGGGAGGACCAGATCTGGTGGGAGGCTGCCCGCCTGCCTCACGCCATTGACTTTGTGGACGGGCTCAAGGATATCTGTGAGGAATACCACTGCACCCAGACAGATCTGGCGATCGCATTCATTCGCCACAGAGGCCCCTTTATCAATGTCATCTACGGCGCTCGCAAGATTTCCCATCTGGAGGCCGGCGCGGCCACAATCAACGTCACTCTCCGTGATGACACTGTGGCGGAGATCCGCCGCCGCGTGGAGGCACTGGAGGCGCAGTACGGCGGCTAGAGCTTATCTTAGATAGAAGAAGCACACAAAAAGGAGGTTTTCAAATGAAGAAGCTGCTTGCATTGATCCTGAGCTGTACTCTTATACTGGGCAGCCTGGCAGGCTGCTCCAAGAACCCCGACCCGACACCCGGCAATACCTCTGATCCCCCTCCCGCAGCAACGGACGAGAACAAGCCTGCGGACAGTACGCCGGCCCCTGCCGCAGATCCTGGTACACCGGTTTATGGCGGTGAGCTGAAAATCGCGCTCAACCGTACCATCAACGCCGAGGCCCTGGACCCGACCCTGGCCAACAGCACCACCTGTGACCAGGTCTGCCTTCAGTACGGCGACACCTTGGTTCAGGAGACTGCCGATGCTGTGGATTATCTGCCCAGTCTGGCCACCGACTGGACCATCAGCGAGGACGGCAAGGTGTATACCTTCACCATCCGCGAGGGCGTCCACTTCCAGAAGGGAAAGTATCAGGATGGCCGTGAGCTGACTGCCGAGGACGTGGCGTGGTCCCTCAACCGGGCCCATGAGGAGTCCTGGTGGGGCTATCTGCCCTTCTTTGATCACGCTGAAGTTCAGGACGGCAAGGTGGTCTGCTATCTGGAGAACGCCAATGCCACCTTCCTCCACGAGCTGACCAGCACCTCCGGCATCATCGTGCCAAAGGAGGAGGTTGAGGGCTGGGGCGACCAGTTTGGCTCCCATCCCATCAGTACAGGGCCCTTCATCGTCTCCGAGCATGTGCCTGATCAGTACACCAAACTGGTAAAGAATCCGAACTACTGGGGTGTTGAGCCCTATCTGGACGCTGTTACCTACTATGTCATCACCGATGAGGCACAGGCTATGAACGCGTTGACCACCGGCGAGGTGGACGTGGTTCTGACGGTCAGCGGCAACTACATCCAGCAGGTCAGGGACAATCCCAATCTCGTTCTGTCCCAGACCCCGGAGAGCCGTCTGTCTTTCCTGGGCTTCAACCTCAGCGACTCCGTACTCTCCGACAAGCGTGTCCGTGACGCCATCTCCATGGCCATTGACCGCAAGCAGATTGCCGATGGCGTATACGCCAACGGTGACGGCGCGGCCTCCTACCTCCCTGTTCCCATCACCTCCTGGGGCTATGACCCCGCGCTGGAGGAGCTGGTGCCCGCCTATGATATAGACGCCGCCAAGGCCCTGCTGGCGGAGGCTGGCTATGGAAATGGTCTGAACCTGGTTCTGACAGTGGGTACCGCTGACGCCTATGTGCGCGCTGCCACCATCATTCAGGCCATGCTCTCCCAGATCGGTGTCAATGTGGAGATTCAGAGTCTCTCCTCCACCGAGGTTACAGACCGTTATCTGAACAACACGGTACAGCTGTTTATCGGCGGTCAGGGCGGCTCTGCCGATCCGGGGACCTTTGTGGGCAACTTCCTGAGCACTGCCAAGCTGCATACCAATTTTAACGCATTCTGTTACAGTGATCCTGCCACAGATGAAATCGTCAACCAGGCAGGTGCGGAGACAGATCGTGCCAAGCGCACGGAGCTCTACCACGAGCTGATTAAGGAGGCGCTGGACACCAACATCGGCGTATTCTATGCAACCTCCTACCTCTCCTGGGGGCTGGGACAGCGTGTCCACGGCTATGTGCAGGAGAACAAGTCTGTCATGCGTGTGTGCGGTCTGGAGGGAACTGGCATCAACATCTGGGTCACTGAATAAATGTTCCAGGCTTGAAATAGCGGCAAAAGAAGCGGCATGAATACACGGAATTCATGCCGCTTCTTTCACCAAATATCTGTCAAAAACGCATACTTTTGGACGAAAGGTAGGACTGCTATGCAAAAAGTGATCCTGAAACGCCTCTTGCAGCTTATCCCAACCCTGCTGGTTGTCATTGCGTTCACCTTTGCGGCGACGCGTCTGATCCCGGGCGATCCGGTGGCGGCTATGCTGGGAGAGCAGTACGACGCCACCAAGGTGGACGCCCTGCGGGAGGAGCTGGGGTTGAACGATCCGATTCCCGTCCAGTTTGGGAAATACTTTGCTGACATCCTTCAAGGGGATTTTGGCGAATCCTATTATTTTAACACCAGCGCCATCAACATGATTAAGGCCCGGCTGCCAAACACCCTGGTTCTGTCGGTGTCGAGCCTGTGCATCGCTATCATCGTGGGCGTACTTTTTGGTGTGTTATCTGCAAAAAGGCAATCCAGCTTTCTGGATTATGTCTTAACTGTGGTCTCCCTGTTCGGCGTATCTGCGCCGGTATTCTGGGTAGCCATTATGATGGTGCTGGTCTTTTCGGTGAACCTGGGGTGGCTGCCCAGCTTTGGTATGGCCACCATCGCCCAGGACGGCCTGGCGGCGTTTCTTCGCCATATTACCCTGCCCTGTACGTGTCTGGCGGTGATCCCTATGGGCACCTTCATGCGTATCACACGCTCCAGCATGATCGACTCCCTGGGCAGCGATTCCGTCCGAGCCCTGCGGGCCAGAGGCGTAAGCGAGCGGTCCATTGTCTGGAAGCACGCCCTGAAAAACGCCCTTCCTCCCATCCTTACCGTGGTAGGGATGCAGTTTGCGGGCTGCTTCGCCGGCGCGGTGCTGACGGAGAACATCTTCTCCTGGCCCGGCATGGGCACCATGATCTCCTCAGCCATTGATAACCGGGACTACTCTCTGATTCAGGCGACGGTGCTGGTGGTGGCGCTGGCCTTTGTTATCATCAATCTGATTACTGATATCTTGTACATGGTCATCAATCCAAAGGTGGCCATCGACGCAGAGAATGGAGGGATGTAGCGGTATGGAAGAGAAAGTTCTCAGCGGTTCTATCTCCAAGGAGGCCCAGGCGGCCATGATCCGCAAGGAACGGACGGCCAACAACGCCTGGCACAAGTTCTGCCGGAACAAGTCCGCCGTAGTGGGACTGGTGATTGTCTGCCTGATGATCCTCATGGGGGTGCTGGCCCCCCTGCTGTCCCCCTACGACCCTAACCAGATCAATGTTTTGGAGACATATCTGCCCCCCTTCACCGGCAGCCACCTGCTGGGTACGGACGACCTGGGACGGGACCTGCTCAGCCGGCTGCTCTATGGCGCTCAAATGAGCATTGTGGTAGCGATCGGCGCCACTGTGCTGGGCGGCGTCATCGGCATTCTGCTGGGCCTGATCTCCGGTTACGCCGGCGGCGTTGTTGACGCGGTAATCATGCGGATTATGGACGGCATGTTCGCCTTCCCCTTTATTCTGCTGTCCATTCTGCTGGTGACGATTCTAGGCTCCGGCGTGTTCAACGTCATTCTGGCCATCGGCATCGGCAATGTTCCCCGGTTTGCCCGAGTGGTGCGCAGCAAGGTCATTGTGACGAAAAACGAGGAATTCTGTAATGCCGAGCGGATTCTGGGGGCGTCTCCGCTGCGGATTATGTTCTCCCACATCCTGCCTAACACAGTCTCCGAAGTGGTGGTATACGCCACGCTTAACATCGGCAGCGCCATTATTTCCGAGGCGAGCCTGAGCTTTTTGGGACTGGGCATCCTGATTCCCACCCCCTCCTGGGGCAACATTCTCAGAGGCGGACGGGGCTGCCTGACCACAGCGCCCCACATCGCCGCATTTTCCGGGTTGCTGATCTTTGTGGCAGTTATCGGCTTTAACCTGGTGGGCGACGGAATCCGTGATGTGATGGACCCGAAGATGAAAAAGTAAGGAGAGGGAAATGGACGAACTGATTTTAGAGGTCAACAACCTGAAAACTTACTTTTTCCTGGCCAGCGGCGTGGCCAAGGCCGTGGACGGCGTGAGCTTCCGGCTGCACAAGGGGGAGACCCTGGGGGTGGTAGGGGAGTCTGGTTCGGGGAAAAGTGTGATGTCCAAGTGTGTCATTCGCCTGCTGGAAAAGGTGGGGCGCATTGTGGACGGGGAGATCAAGTTCGATGGACGGGATGTGCTCTCCTTTTCAGAGAAGGAGCTGATGGCATATCGCGGTCAGGACGTGAGCATGATCTTCCAGGACCCCATGACTTCACTGGACCCGGTGTTCCGCATCGGGGATCAGATGATGGAGAATCTGCGCATCCACCGGGGACTGGAGAAGGCGGAGGCGAAGAAGGTGGCCATTGAGGCCCTCCGCTCGGTGGGCATCCCCAATCCGGAAGCCCGCTTTGAGGCGTATCCCTTTGAGCTGTCCGGCGGCATGTGCCAGCGGGTCATCATCGCCATGGCACTGTGCTGCAACGCCAAGGTAGTGGTGGCCGACGAGCCCACCACAGCGCTGGACGTGACTGTCCAGGCCCAGGTGCTCCGTCTGCTGAAAAAGCTGCAGAAGGAGACCGGCATGGCGCTCATGCTCATCACGCACAACCTGGGCGTGGTCTGGGATATGTGCGATCGGGTTATGGTCATGTACGCGGGCAAGATTGTGGAGACAGCGGCAGTCAAGGACTTGTATGCGAATCCCCTGCATCCCTATACCTGGGGACTGCTGGACTCCATGCCGTCCCTCTCCTCCCAGCGCAAGACGGCCCTGAAAACCATTACCGGCACGCCGCCGGACCTGCGCCTGACCGGGACCTGCTGCAACTTCTACAACCGCTGTCCCTATGCCCGTCCCATCTGCACAGAGCAGGTGCCGGAGCTGGTGGAGTTGGAGCCGGGCCATCTGGTGGCCTGTCACCGGCAGTGCAAGAGCGAGACACTGAAACGAGGGGAGGATGGGGGAAATGGCTAACCAGGAAATTCTGCTTCAGATCAAGGATCTGTCCAAGAGCTTCAAGGTGGGCTCCCGGAAGCTGGGAGCTCCCGCCCAGCAGCTTCACGCACTCTCCCACGTGGATCTGGAGGTGTATCGGGGGGAAACCCTGGGCATCATCGGCGAGTCCGGCTGCGGCAAATCCACGCTGGGCCGCTGCATTGTGGGACTGCACACCCCCACCTCTGGAGAGCTGGTGTTTGAAGGCGGTCCTCTCAGCTTCAGCGGTCCCCAGGGCAAAGAGCTGCGCCGGAAAATCCAGATGATCTTTCAGGACCCCTACTCCTCCCTGGACCCCCGCAAGACCTGCGGAAAGATTGTGGAGGAGCCCATGGTTATCCACAAGACAGTGAAAGACCGCGCCCAGCGCGAAGAGCGTGTGCGGGAGCTGATGCGTGTGGTGGGCCTGGACGCTCAGCACGTGCACCGTTTCCCCCACGAGTTCTCCGGCGGGCAGCGGCAGCGCATCAACATTGCCCGGGCCCTGTCGCTGAGCCCGGATCTGCTGGTGTGCGATGAGCCTGTTTCCGCTTTGGATGTTTCCATTCAGGCCCAGGTGCTCAACCTCTTCGGCAAGCTTCAGAAGGAGTTCGGACTGACATATGTGTTTATCTCCCACGATCTGAGCGTCATCCGGCATATCAGTGACCGCATCGCCATCATGTACCTGGGCCAGGTGGTGGAGCTGTGCGGTGCGGAGGGGATTTACGACTCACCCCTTCACCCCTACACACAGGCTCTGCTCTCGGCAATTCCGCCGGCGAGTCCTTTTGAGAAGAAAAAAGCCATTGAGCTCTCAGGGGATATTCCCAGCCCCATTGGCGATCAGGTGGGCTGTCCCCTGGCCTCGCGGTGTCCCCACTGCACCGACCGGTGCCGCCGGGAGTGCCCTCAGCTGACAGAGCAGACAGACGGCCACCAAGTGGCCTGCTTCCTCTATGACAAGGAGCGTGCGCGATGAGGGTGGAGGAGCGTTTTCTCAGATATGTGGCTGTAAATACCCAGTCCTGCGCGGGACTGGAGGAGATCCCCAGCACGGCATGCCAGTGGGATCTGGCCCGCCTGCTGGTCCGGGAGCTGAAGGAGCTGGGCGTAGAGGATGCCCGGGTGGACGGACACTGCTATGTCATGGGCACGCTGCCCTCCAATCTGCCGGAGGGGAAAACCGCAGCAGCGCTGGGGCTCATTGCCCATATGGATACCGCCACTGAGACAAGCGGGGCGCATGTGAAGCCCCGAATCGTGAGACGCTATGACGGCGGGACGATCGTTCTCAACAGCGGGCAGGGCGTTGTCATGGCTCCAGAGGTGTATGACAGCCTCCGCAAGCATGTCGGGGAGGATCTGATCGTCACAGACGGGACAACCCTGCTGGGTGCGGACAACAAAGCGGGTGTGGCGGAGATCATGACGCTGGTGGAGTACCTCCAGAGCCACCCGGAGCTTCCCCACGGGAAGCTGTGCATCGGTTTTACGCCGGACGAGGAGGTGGGACACGGGGCCAACGAGTTCGACGTGGCCGCCTTTGGCGCGGAACTGGCGTATACGGTGGACGGCGGCGAGCTGGGCGAGCTGGAGTACGAGAACTTCAACGCCGCCGCTGCGGTGGTGGAGGTGACAGGACATGTTATTCATCCCGGGTATGCGAAAAACAAGATGAAAAATGCCGCCCTCATCGCGGCCCGCTTCCAGGCCATGCTGCCGGAGGGGGAGACCCCGGCCTGTACCGAGGGATACGAGGGATTCTTCCATCTCCAGGAGATGAAGGGGGATGTTGCCAAAGCGACCCTGCGCTATATCATCCGCGACCACGACCGTGCGCGGTTCGAGGAGCGGAAGGCTCTGCTCCATGACCTGTGCGGGAGGCTGAACGATATCTGCGGAGAGGGCACGGTGAAGCTGTCCATTCAGGACTCCTACTACAACATGAAGGAGCGGATTCTGCCCCACATGGAGCTTATTGAGGTGGCCCGGGCGGCCATGGAGGAGGAGGGCATCACCCCGCTCATTGTTCCGGTGCGAGGCGGTACGGATGGGGCCAGACTGTCCTTCAAGGGGCTTCCATGTCCCAATCTGTGCTGCGGGGCGCTGAACACCCATGGTCCCTATGAGTACTGCTCCATTCAGGACATGCAAAAAATCGTGGCCATGCTCATTCGGCTGGTGCGCAAGTTTGGGGAGAGACAGAAGTGAACGCTGAAATCTACAACGCCTATGTGGCGATTCTGCATGATGAGCTGGTGCCGGCTATGGGATGCACCGAGCCCATTGCCATCGCCTACGCCGCCGCTCTGGCGCGGGATACGCTGGGCGTGATGCCGGAGCGAATCGAGATTCAGGCGAGCGGGAATCTAATCAAAAATGTGAAGAGCGTGGTGGTGCCCAATACCAGCGGGCTGAAGGGGATTGAGGCGGCCGCGGCGGCTGGCGCCGCTGCCGGGGATGCCGGCCGCGCCCTGGAAGTAATCAGCCGCGTAAGTCCCGACCAGAAGGAGCAGATCCGGGACATGGTGTCCCAGAATATATGCAGTGTGTCCCTGCTGGAGAGCGGGCGGGTACTGGATCTCATCATTACCCTCCGCTCCGGGGATCTCTGGGCCCGGGTGCGCATTGCCGACCGGCATACCAATGTGGTCCTTGTTGAGAAAAACGGCTCTGTGCTGCTGGAGAAGCCGGTGGAGGCTCCCGGCGAGCTTTCACCGGAAAAGAGGCTGCTCAATATCCGGGATATTGTGGAGTTTGCGCAGACTGTGGATTTGGGAGATGTCCGGGACATACTGCTGCGCCAGGTCCAATGCAATATGGCGGTCTGCGAGGAGGGGATGCGGAGCAGCTACGGCGGCAACGTGGGCAAGGTGCTCCTGCGGGAGCTGGGGGAGGGCGTTTTGGTACGCTGCAAGGCTATGGCCGCTGCCGGCTCCGATGCCCGGATGGGGGGCTGCGAACTGCCTGTCATCATAAACTCCGGCTCTGGAAACCAGGGCATTACGGTGACTGTCCCTGTGGTGGAGTATGCCAGGGAGCTGGGGCGGGATGAGGACACCATGCTCCGGGCCCTGATAATCTCCAATCTGACTGCCATTCACCAGAAGGCGGGGATCGGCTGTCTCTCCGCCTACTGCGGCGCAATCAGCGCGGCGGCGGCGGCCGGGGCGGGCATCGCCTATCTGCTGGGCGGGGGCGTATACGAGATTGAACACACCCTTGTCAACTGTCTGGCCGTCTCCTCCGGCGTGGTCTGCGACGGAGCGAAGGCATCCTGTGCAGGAAAGATTGCCATCGGCCTGGACGCGGCGCTGCTGGGCTATCTGATGATTAAGAACCAACAGCAGTTCCGCGGCGGTGACGGCATCCTTCAGAAGGGGGCTGAGGAGACCATACGGATGGTCGGCCGCCTGGGGCGGGATGGAATGCGGGAGACGGACCGTGAGATCCTGCACATCATGATTGGCGGCCGGGAGAGGGCCTGACAGGACGGACGCGGAGTAAGGAGTGTGAAACGGTATGGATAAGCAGGAGCGGGCCATGGGGTATGCGCAGGGAATTTCGCGCATGATCCAGGTGAACACGGTGCGCTGTCCAGGGAGGGACCGGGAGAACTTTGACCGCCTCCATGCGGTGATGGAGGAGCTGTTTCCCAGGACGTTCCGGACATGTACCCGATGGGATTTTGAAAGCAGCCTTCTGCTGCGCTGGCAGGGGAGAAGCAGAAGGGCCCTGGTGCTGATGAGCCATCAGGATGTGGTGGAGGCCCCAGGAAACTGGACCTATCCACCCTTCTCCGGCACGATTGCCGGGGGAAGGCTCTGGGGGAGGGGAACGCTGGATGTGAAGGGCAATCTGTTCAGCATCCTCCAGGCCATAGAGGAACTGATGGCGGAAGGCTTCGTTCCGCCCTGGGACGTATATGTGGCGTCCAGCCATGAGGAGGAGACCGGCGGGAATACGCTTATTGTGGACTTCCTGCGCCAACAGGGCGTGATCCCGGAGCTGCTGGTGGACGAGGGCTCCTCTGTCCAGCCCTGCCCGGAGCCCAGTGTCGGAGGACATGCGGCCATGGTGGCTGTGGCGGAGAAGGGATACGCGGATATCCGCTGCGTGGCGCGGGGACCCGGCGGCCACGCCAGCATTCCAGGCAAATGGACGCCGCTGCCGCGGCTGGGCGCTTTCATGTGCGAGGTAGAGAGCGCCGGCCTGTTTCCCCTCCGGATAGATCAGGCCAGCGCTGAGATGTACCGCCGTATGGCGGCCCTCACGCCCGAGGGAAGTGAACGGGAGCGGCTGGCGGGCATCGCCAGCCAGCAGCCCGGCTGGCAGCAGCTCCTGGGGGATCGCCAGCGGGCAATGCTGGGCACAACGGTGGCCTTTACCATGGCCGGCGGCTCCCAGGCGGCGAATGTCATCCCACAGGAGGCGTATGTTACCTGCAATATCCGCATTGCTCCTGGGGAGACTGTGGATGGAACGGTGAAAACACTGAGGACGGTTGCGGACCGGCACCAGATCGAGCTGGAGGTTCTCCGCTCCAACGAGCCCAGCCCTGTCACGGACCCGGCGGGCGCAGCCTTTGCACGGGTGGAGCAAGCGATTCAGAAGGTCTGGCCCGGCGTCGGGGTGCTGCCCTTCCTGCTCTCCGGCGGGACGGATACAAAGCACTTTGTGGACCTGTGCCCGAACTGCCTGCGCTTCACCGCTTACCGCATCAGCGCCGAGCAGCAGGGCCTGTGCCACGCGGTGGACGAAAACGTTGATCTGGATACAATTCCCGATGGAGTGGACTTTTTCAAATGCCTGATTCAAGAGCTGGAAGGAGAGTGAGAACCCACGATGGAAACGGAACAGGGGCGCTGGGACCTCAGCGCACTATATAAGGGATTTGACGACCCGGCCTTTGCCGCGGATATCACCCGTTTGGAGGAGCTGATGGCCGGCTATCAGCGGCAGGTCCATGAGCGGGAAGGGCTGGACGCGGCGGCGCTGGCGGCGCTGCTGGCGTGCGAGGAGGAGATGTGGCGCATCGGAGCGGATTTGCAGAAGTTTACCGAGATGCGTCGCGAGGCTGACGCCGGGGACAGCCAGGCCGTGGACGCCATGGGCCGTCTCAAGGCGGTATTTGGCAGCATAGCGGGGGAGACGGCCCAGGTGCGCCGCTGGATGGGGGAGCTGACACTGACCGGGGAGGACTGGACTGCGTATCCCATTCTGGCTGACTACCGCTTCTACATTCAGGAGGAGTCAGAAAAGGGCAGACACCTTTTGGAGGCTCCGGCAGAGCGGCTTTTGGCCCGGATGCAGGGCTGTGCGGGCAGTACCTGGACGGATTTGCGGGGCTACCTCACCTCCTTTGCCCGCGCCCCGATGGACGGGGAGCAGCGCACCTTGACCGAGCTGCGGGGCCTCAGCCACCACCCGGACAGAGCTGTGCGCAAGGCAGCTTTTGAGGCGGAGCTGGAGTGCTCAAGGAGCATTGAGGGCGGGATGTGCTTTGCGCTCAACAGTATCAAGGAGCAGATGAACCTGATGGCCGAGCTGCGGGGTTACGGCGATATCATGACCATGACGCTGGCCCAGTGCCGGATGCAGCCCCGGACCCTCCAGGTATTGCTGGAGGCGATTGAGAACGCCCTGCCCAGCTTTCATGCGTATCTGCGCCGGAAGGCGGATCTGCTGGGCTGGAAAAACGGCCTGCCCTGGTATGACCTGTTTGCCGGACTGGGGGAGACGGGCCGCCGCTTTGACACGACGGAGGAGGTACGGGTGTACCTGACGGAGCTGTTAGGCGCCTTCACCCCTGAGCTGGGGAGACTGGTGGACCGGGCCTTCCGGGAGCGGTGGATAGATTTCTATCCCCGGCCGGGAAAGAGCGGCGGCGCCTTCTGCCGGAATCTGTCCAACCAGAGACAGAGCCGGGTGCTCACCAATTTCAGCGGAGATCTGGACGGGGTTGTGACGATTGCTCACGAGCTGGGACATGCTTACCATGGCTCTCTGATTGAGGATCACCGGCCGCTCAATCGAATATACACCATGCCTGTGGCGGAGACGGCCTCTAACTTCAACGAGATTCTTGTCATGGACGCCGCCCTCTCGCGGGCCCAGGGAGCGGAGCGGCTGCATCTTCTGGAGCAGCGGCTCCAGGATGATACGCAGATTATCTGCGACATCTACTCCCGCTTCCTCTTTGAAAGGGCGGTGTTTCATGAGCGGAAAGAGGGATTTCTTCTGCCCCAGAGGCTGTGCGAGCTGATGGCCGGCGCCCAGCGGACGGCCTATGGGGATGGTCTTGATCCGCAGTGCCTCCACCCCTATATGTGGATCAACAAGGTCCACTACTATTACACGACACTGAGCTTTTACAATTTCCCATACGCCTTTGGCGCGCTGCTGGCCAGCGGACTTTACACCCGCTATCAGCAGGAGGGGGAACGCTTTGCGGAGCGATACCGGGCATTTCTCCGGGCGACAACGGTTTCCACGGTGGAGGATGCGGCCGCTCTGGCCGGCATCGACGTGACCCAACGGGATTTCTGGGAGGAGAGCCTGACTGCCGTCGTCCAGCGGATTGACGAGTTCCTCGTCCTTACGGAACAGCGCTGAGCCGCCGGCATTCCCCTATTGCGTGCAAGGAAAGGAAGGTGCCCCTGTGAACAGGAAGAACAGCCGTCCGCAGGGGGAGGTTGCCCTGCTGCCATACAAGCAGGAGATCATCAGCCTTGCCCATGCGCTCAAGGGGGTACTGGATGTGGATGTGATTGTGGTGGACAACTATCTTAACCGGATTGTCAACACATTTCGCTATCAGCGAGGAAAAGCCGACATACGCATCAATTCCGTGGTGGGAAACATTGTGACCACCCAGACGCTGCAGATGGTCTCTGACCGGAAATTCTTTACAGACTGCGCGAACTGTCCGGACTATGTCACCTGTGAGCTGGGGGGCGTATTTGGAACCCCCATTATGTGCGGCGAGGAATGTATCGGCGCGATTGCCGCTCTGGTAAAGCCCAGTCAGGTAGGCCCTTTTCAGAAGAGGCAGGCGTCTGTCATTGATTTTTTGCAGCAAATTGCCGTCCTGATCTCCAAGATGGTTCGTAATACCGCCAGCAGCCGCTTTTTTGAGGAGGAATATGCCAGACTGCACCTGATCTTGGACAGAGTGGGGACAGCGGTGGCTGTAACGGATCCCTCAGGGGAAATTCTGTTTGAGAACCAGCCGTTCAAGGATTTTTTCCTGGACGAACAGGAGACGGGCAGAAATATCAGCGAGGTGCTTGCCGGCAGGAAGCTTCCGGACGCCGCTCAAGACAGGCGTTCTCACCAATTCTTTTATAGGCAGGGACAGGGGACGCTTCTCCTTCGAGACATTCAGACGTTGAGCTTGAGGCCGGCGGGAGACAAAATTTTTTCCCTTTATGTCTTTGAGCAGGCGGAAATACTGCCTGTCCGCTGCTACCAGCCCTGGACAGCAAGAGAGGCGGACGATCTGGACCAGTTTTTCGGAAAAAGCCCCGCTATGGAGCGGGCGCGGCAGGGGACGTTGCGGGCGCTGCGCAATCAGCTGTCTGTTTTGATAGAATGTCCGGAGCAGGGACTGGGCGACAGGCTGGCCGGGATTCTCTCCAGGCACTCGGTAGAAGATCCGCGCATGGTCTTCAAGGTGGACTGCGGAGAGGATGAAAGGGACCTTGCAGATATGCTGCTGGGCTGTGGGCATGGGGTTCCAGGCATCCTGTCCCATGGACGGGAGGGCGTACTGTGCCTGTGCGGCATAGACCGGCTGCCGATGTACCTCCAGGCCGAACTGTCCAGGCTCCTGCAGGAGGAGCAGACCGGCGGCAGCCCAGGTCATATGCGGACTATTGCCACCAGCCGGTGGAGTCTGAACGCGCTGGTGAAAAAGGGGCGCTTCTCCATGGGACTCTACAGCGCAGTTTCCCGCAATCAGATCGCAGTCCCGCCGGTCAGCGGCGCCCCGGAGGACGCTCGATTCTATCTGGAGAAATATCTGGCGCGCTACTGTTCTGTCTATGGCCGTCCATCTATCCATATCAGCGGCGAGGCGTGGAGCTATCTGGAGAACAGACGCTGGGAAAACCTACAGACGATCAGGGCATTCTCCGAATATATTGCCGCCCGGTTGGAGGGGGAGGTGCTGGAGCTGGAGCGAATCGCCTCTATTTTCCCTGGTGAGATACACTCCCGGAGCCGCGGCAGTGTGGATAAGAACATTGAAGCCCAGCTGCGCAGGCTGCTGGGAATGGGTATGACCAAAGAGCGCATTGCAGAGGAAATGGGCGTCAGCCGTGCGACACTATACAGGTGGATTGAAAAATATAAATTGGGCCGTATTTAGGCCGGCCAGCCGTGTCTCTTCCTTGCGGCGTTAGCACAAAGGCGGACAATCCCCCGGCTGGCAGCCGAGGGTTCCAATCAAATATTATTGCATGAGAAAGGAAGTCAGCAAGATGATGACAGGAACACAGCGTATCCGGGCACTCCTGGAGGGAGGGGCCATTGATCGGACGCCCATCGGCGGCTGGTATCATATGCCGCTGGTAGACCGCAACGTGACAGATTTTACCCGTGAATTGATCGCCTCCACTGACCTCAACCGCTGGGACTTTATCAAGATTATGACCAACGGACACTTTTACACGGAGGCATACGGCGGGGAAATTGACTTTTCCAGGACCTATAACCGCTGGAATGGCACTATCAAGAAATATCCTATCCGCTCTGCTGCGGATGCCCGTAATCTGCCGGTGTTGGATATCAGCAATCCTGTCTGGCAGCGGGAGCTGCAAATTGTACGGAATCTGAAGGCGCACTATGGCGACAGCCTGCCGATCGTGGCTACCATCTTCAATCCTCTGACTGCTGTTCAGGAGTGTGCCGGATGTCTGGATCCGGCTCCCATGATTCGTCTGATGGCGGAGGACCCGGACGCACTCCATAAGGCCCTGGAGGCTATGGTCCGGACCAACCAGATCTATTTGGATGCCCTCTTTGAGGAGGGGATCGACGGGATCTTCCTGGCCAACCAGTACGCCATGTCCTATCTGCTCACCGATGCCCAGTACGAGGAGTTCTGCCAGAGCTATGAGGCCAGGCTGCTGGAGCACTGCAAGGGACATACCTGGTTCAACATGGCCCATGTCCACGGCTCCAGGTGCCTGCGCATGGACCGTTATCTCTCCTACAGCGACGATATGCTTCAGGCCCTCAACTGGGAGAGCTGCCCGGCAGGGGTGCCGGAGGAGGAGATTGTCTCCATTGCCGACGTGCGCGCCAAGAGCGGAAAACTGATTATCGCTGGTTTCGATCAGAATACAGACCTTCTCACGCCTGAAAATGACCGGGAGGTTGTGAAAACAGCTCTCAAGCGCCGGTTTTTGGCGGCGGAGAAGGAGAACGGCTCCAACCGCTTCGTCTTTGCTCCCGGCTGCTGTCTGGAGGCGGGCGGCTCGTATTTGAACGCGCTGATTTACGAGGTTGCTGAGGAACTGGGGCAGAGCAGATAGGGCAGCGGAGCGGAAAGGACGGGAAGAACAATGGAGCAGTTAAACTATTCGCAGGTCAGGGAGATGCTTCTTTACATAGCGGAGCAGATTATTGCCAGCAAGCCCCTGCTCACCCAGGTGGACAGTCAGATCGGGGATGGAGATCATGGGATCGGCATGGAGCGGGGAATGAAAAAGGCGGCGGAGAAGCTGCGCTCTATGGAGGAGGGCTCGGATGTGTACACACTCTTCCAGGAGATGGGCAAAAGTATGCTGATGAGCATGGGCGGCGCATCGGGTGTGATTTTCAGCACCCTGTTCACAGGCGGCGCGGCGGGGAAGCCCGCCAGCGCCGTGCTGGACAGTCAAGGGCTCTGCGAGCTGATGGAGGGCGGTCTGCAGAAGATCAAGGAGCGGGGCCGGGCCCAGGCAGGCGACAAAACCATGGTGGATGCGTTGGAGCCTGCTGTGGCATGTATGAAGGCCTGTGCCGGGAGCGGTAATCTGCGCCTCATGCTGGATCAAGCCGCTCAGGCCGCCCGGGAGGGTATGGAAGCCACCAAGAATTACCAGGCCAAGTACGGGAGGGCGAAGTCGCTGATGGAGCGGGCGCTGGGTCATCAGGATGCCGGCGCCACCTCTACCTGGATTATCTTCCGGTCCATGGCCGAATATGTGCAGAGACTGTAAGGAGGGATTGTGCAATGGCAAAAAAGATTATCAACCAGCCCGACCAGTGCGTCAGCGAGGCCATGGAGGGCTTTCTAGCCGCAAACAGGGAGTATGTTAAGGTGGAGGGCGCCTCCGCCATTCGAGTGCGGGAGGTTCGGGAAAAACCCGCTATGATCGTGGGCGGCGGCAGCGGACATGAGCCGCTGTTCGGCTACTTTGTGGGGGAGAATCTGGCGGACGCCTCCGTAGCCGGCAGCGTGTTCACCTCCCCCGATCCAGGCAGCATCCTCCAAGCTGCGCAGGCTGTGGAGCGGGGCAAGGGGCTTCTGTTTGTCTATGGAAACTATTCCGGGGACAACATGAACTTCGACATGGCCGCTGAGATGCTGGGCGACATGGGCGTAACTGTCCGGACGGTGCGGGTTTGGGACGACGTGGCCTCCGCCTCCAAGGAGAACTATCAGGACCGCCGGGGCATCGCGGGCAATGTGCTTGTCATAAAGATCGCTGGAGCGGCCTGCGCCTCGGGGCTGGATTTGGAGGAGGCGTATCGGGTGGCCTGCAAGGCCCGGGATAACGTTTTCAGTATCGGAGTGGGCCTCTCCGGCGCAACAATTCCTGGTGAGGAGCAGCCAATTTTCACCTTGTCCAATGACGAGATGGAGTACGGTTTGGGGATCCACGGGGAGCCTGGGGTCCGCCGGGTCAAACTGCAGAGCGCTGACGAGATTGCAGAGGAGCTTGTGAACAAGCTGCTGGCCGACTCCGGGATCCAGGCAGGGGACGTTGTATGTACCCTTGTCAACAGCTTGGGAGCCACCACTCTTCTGGAGCTGTACATCATAAACCGCAGGCTGGCCCAGCTTTTGCAGGAAAGAGGCATCCATGTCCATGATATGGACGTGGGGACGTATGTCACGTCCCTGGAAATGGCTGGGGCCTCCATCACACTGATGAAGCTGGACGATGAGCTGCGCAGCTATTACGATATGCCCTGCCGCTCCCCCTACTATAAAAAGAATTGACAGCTGAAAGCCGCCGGCACACCGGGATGGGATTGTTAAAGCCGGGGCAGAGAAAGGAGCTTGCAACATGGTAACAGTGGTGATTGGCTGCGACAACGCAGCTGTGGAGCTGAAGAATATCCTGGTCGAATGTCTGCGCGGCCAGGGAGCAGCTGTGGAGGATGAGGGGTGCAAGGACAGCGCAGACCAGACGGTTTACCCCCTGGTTGCTAAGCGCGTGTGCGAAAATATTATCCGCAGCAGCTATACAAAACGCGGGGTGCTGGTATGCGGAACAGGTGTTGGCATGTGCATGACCGCTAACAAGTTTCCTGGTATCCGGGCCGCCGTAGGCCATGACTGTTTTTCCGCAGAACGTTCTGTTCTCTCCAATAATGCCAATGTACTGTGTTTTGGACAGCGGGTCATCGGGGCGGAGCTGGCTAAGAAAATTCTGAAGGAGTGGATTGCCCTGGAGTTCCAGGACGGTCCGTCTACCCCCAAGGTACAGGCCATCGCCAGCATTGAGCGTGAGACGATGCGATAGGCGGGTGGAACATACCATGAAGAAAAAAGTATACCTGGGAACGAACACCAAGATGTATAAGGGAATTGCGGACACGGTGGCATATCTGGAGGAGCTGTGCCGTCTGACGGCGGATATCAGCCGGGAGGCGCTGGAGCTGTTCGTCATCCCCTCCTTTACAGCGCTGGAGTCTGCCCGGCGCTGTGTCCCAGAGGCTCTGGTGCGTCTGGGCGCTCAAAACATGGGCTGGGAGGAGCAGGGACCTTATACCGGTGAAATTTCACCCAGAATGCTCCGGGAGGTGGGCGTCTCTATTGTTGAGCTGGGACACTCCGAAAGGCGGCATGTGCTGAGGGAGACCGACGATATGATTAACCGCAAGGTCCTATGTGCGGAACAGCAGGGTCTGACTATTCTGCTATGCGTAGGAGAGACTGCGGAGGAGAAGGCTAGGGGCCTAGCCGACGAGGTGCTCCGAACCCAGCTCAAGGCGGGACTGTATGGAATGGATCCCCGAGGAACAGAACAGCTGTGGGTGGCCTATGAGCCTGTCTGGGCCATTGGGAAAAACGGCGTTCCCGCATCCAGCGCCTATGCCGGGGAGCGTCATACCACTTTGCGCAGGACCTTGACAGAGCTCTATGGGCCGGAGAGAGGCAGCCGGGTTCCACTGCTCTATGGAGGGAGTGTCCACCTGGACAACGCGGTGAAGCTTAGCCAGGAAGCTGAAATTGATGGACTTTTTATCGGCCGCAGCGCCTGGGATGCCAGAAATTTTACAGCTATCATTCGAGAGGTGCTGGCAGCAGGATGAAATGATCGTCAATATTTAAAATTTTGGTCGGCCCTGCCCCCACCCCAAAAACCGCTTGACAGGCCCTCCTCCCCTGTGCTACAATACCCACGCAAAGATCTAAAATGCGTGGAAGGCGTTATGCCATGTTGAGGGCGCTCTCAGAGAACCGGCGGTAGGTGCGAGCCGGGGGGCGGCGGCGTGGCGGCTGGCGCCGGAGCGGGCCGTCCCAAAGAGGATCCCTCCAGTAGGGCGGCACGGATTTGCCTCCGTTATCCGGGCAGGGGCTTGCTGGAGCCCTTCAGAGTGTGCGCGCAGGCGCGAAGCCGGGTGGTACCGCGGTAAACTTGTTTTATCGTCCCGGGAGCAGAACATAGCTCCCGGGACTTTTTGCTGTCTCTATGGGAGCACAGAAACCAGATAAGGAGAAATTAAGCCATGAAAACCGTCAAAGTATACGACATCACCCTGCGGGAGATCGGCCGCAGCCGGGCCTCGGCCCTCAGCTTCAAGGAGCGGGTGGAGATCGCCCGGACCCTGGACCGGCTCCAGGTGGACGCGGTGGAGCTGCCCGCCCTCAAGGATGGCAAGGCGGACGTGCTGAGCAACAAGACCATCGCCTCCGTGGTCTCCGGCCCCCGCCTGTCCGCGGCCGTAGGCCTGACCCCGGAGAGCGTGGACCAGACCTGGGAGAGCGTCAAGGGGGCCAGCCGGCCGGCCCTGCACGTCATGATCCCCGCTTCGGCGGTGCAGATGGAGTACCTGTGCCACAAGAAGGCCCCGGCCATGGTGGAGCTGACGAGGGAGCTGGTGGCCCGGGCCCGGTACCACACCGAGCGGGTGGAGTTCTCCGCCCTGGACGCCACCCGGGCGGAGCCGGCGGTGCTCCGCCAGCTCCTCTCCGCCGCCCTGGAGGCCGGTGCGGACACGGTGACCCTCTGCGACACCGCCGGGATCATGACCCCGGACGAGTGCGGCCGGTTCATCCGGGAGACGGCGGAGAACGTGCCGGGCCTGGAGAAGGTCCGGCTGGGCGTGGAGCTGGGCAACGCCATGCACATGGCCGCCGCCTGCGCCGCCGCCGCCATTGACGCCGGGGCGGCGGTGGTAAAGACCGCCATCACGGACCTGGACGTGCCCACCACGGAGGATCTGGCCGCCTACCTGTCCGCCCGGGGGGAGAGCAAGGGCCTGCGCTGGAACCTGCGCGCCACGGAGCTGAGCCGGGCCGCGGCCCAGCTGAACTGGCTGCTCCAGACCGAGCGCAGCAGCGGCTCCCCCTTTGACAGCGGGGTCAGCGACGGCGCCGGCGTGGTGTGCCTCACCGCCGGGGACGACGCGGGCGAGGTGGTCAAGGTGGTGCGCCGTCTGGGCTATGACCTGAGCGAGGAGGACAACGCCCGGATCTACGAGGCCTTCCAGCGCATCGCCGCCTCCAAGCACTTCGTCAGCACCCGGGAGCTGGACGCCATCATCGCCACCACGGCCATGCAGGTGCCCGCCGCCTACCGGATCGCCAGCTACGTCATCACCTGCGGCAGCACTGTCTCCGCCATGGCCCACCTGGCCCTGGAGCACAACGGCCAGCGCCAGCAGGGCATGGCCGCCGGGGACGGCCCCATCGACGCGGCCTTCCTGGCCATCGAGCAGATCATCGGCCACCACTACGAGCTGGCGGACTTCCAGATCCAGACCGTCACCGAGGGCCGGGAGGCCATGGGCTCCGCCCTGGTGAAGCTGCGCTCCGGCGGGAAGCTCTACTCCGGCAGCGGCATCTCCACGGATATCATCGGCGCGTGCATCCGGGCCTATATCAGCGCTTTGAACAAGATCGTGTACGAGGAGGCGTAATATGAAACTCTCGTTTACCATCCGCCACTGGCCCCGCCTGGACTGGGCCCGGTTCTGCCAGGCCGCCGTGGACGCCGGGCTCCAGGGCCTGGAGATTGACACTGTGAAAAATCCCCTCCTGACCGTCCGCTCCAGCCCCACCAACCCGGAGCTGGCCGTGGCGGCCCGCCGGGAGCTGGCCGGACAGGACCTCACTGTGCCCTGCGTGGGCGTGGAGGCGGATCTCATGGAGGAGGGCGCGGCCCAGGAGGCGGCCCAGGCCATGGAGACCGCCCGGAATCTGCTGGTGCCCTATGTGACCCTGCGCACGGTCTGCGCGGACCGGGAGGCCGTCGCCGCCCGGCTGGAGCCCCTGGTGGCCCTGGCGGAGCAGAACGGCGTGGTGGCGCTGCTGGAGAGCAGCGGGGCCATGGCGGACACGGGGCTGATGGTGGAGGTGCTGGACCGCTTTGCCTGCGACCATCTGGCCGCCTGCTGGAACATGCACAGCACCTGCCTGATGCAGAAGGAAACCCCGGAGCAGACCATCACCAACCTGGGGGCCTATGTGCGCCACGTGCGCATCACCGACGGCGCGGACACCGGCGCGCCGGAGCTCATCGGCGAGGGGGCCCTGCCCATGCGGGAGCTGATGAACGCCCTGAGCAGCGTCAACTACGACGGCTTTGTCTCCCTGGTCTGGGACCCCTCCTGGTCCGAGGGCCTGGACGATCTGGAGATGCTCCTTACCCACTACGCCGTCCACATGTCCCGTTTTGTCCGGTCCGGCCGCAGGAGCCACCTCTACTACAACGCCGCCGGCACGGGCCGGTACGTGTGGAAGAAGGACACGGTCATCGACTGCACCTTCCCCCAGGTGCTGGACCGGATGGTGGAGGAGTTCCCGGACCAGTACGCCTTCAAGTACACCACCCTGGACTACACCCGCACCTACGCCCAGTTCCGGGACGACGTGGACCAGTTCGCCCGCTCCCTTATCGCCATGGGGGTGGGGCCCGGGGACAAGGTGGCCATCTGGGCCACCAATGTGCCCGCCTGGTTCATCACCTTCTGGGCCGCCACCAAGATCGGGGCCGTGCTGGTGACGGTGAACACGGCCTATAAGATCCACGAGGCGGAGTACCTCCTCCGCCAGTCGGACACCCACACCCTGGTGATGATCGAGAGCTACCGGGACAGCCACTACGCCCAGATCATGGCGGAGCTGTGCCCCGAGCTGGCCGCCGCCCAGCCGGGCAGGCCCCTCCACTGCAAGCGGCTCCCCTTCCTGCGCAACATCGTCACCGTGGGCTTCCGCCAGCCCGGGTGCCTCACCTGGGAGGAGGCGGCGGCTCTGTCCGGCAGGGTGTCCCCCCAGGAGGTCCGCCGCCGGGCCGCGGCGGTGAAGCTCCACGACGTGGCCAATATGCAGTACACCTCCGGCACCACCGGCTTCCCCAAGGGGGTCATGCTCACCCACTACAATGTGGTGAACAACGGCAAGTATATCGGGGACCACATGGACCTCTCCACCGCGGACCGGATGATGATCCAGGTGCCCATGTTCCACTGCTTCGGCATGGTGCTCTCCATGACCGCCTCCATGACCCACGGCGCCACCATGTGTCCCCTGCCCTACTTCTCCCCCAAGCCTGCCCTGGCCTGCATCAACCAGGAGCGGATCACCACCTTTAACGGCGTGCCCACCATGTTCATCGCCATGATGAGCCACCCGGACTTCGCCACCACCGACTTCTCCCACATCCGCACCGGCATCATGGCCGGGGCCAACTGCCCGCCGGAGCTGATGCGCAAGGCGGCGGACGTGATGAACATGAAGCAGATCATCTCCGTTTTCGGCCAGACCGAGGCATCCCCGGGCTGCACCATGAGCAGCTTTGACGATCCCCTGGACGTGCGCACGGAGACCGTGGGCAGCCGGTTTGCCAACGTGGAGTGCAGGATTATTGACCCGGAAACAGGGGAGGAGTGCCCCCGTGGGGTCAGCGGGGAGTTTGTGGCCCGGGGCTACAACATCATGAAGGGCTACTACAAGATGCCCGGGGCCACCGCCGAGGCCATCGACGCCGACGGCTGGCTCCACAGCGGGGATCTGTGCTGCGAGGACGAGAACGGCAACTTCAAGGTCACCGGCCGGCTCAAGGACATGATTATCCGGGGCGGCGAGAACATCTACCCCCGAGAGATCGAGGAGTTCATCTACACCCACCCCAAGGTCCGGGACGTGCAGGTCATCGGCGTGCCGGACGAGCAGTACGGCGAGGAGATTATGGCCTGCGTCATCCTCAAGGAGGGGGAGGCCATGACCGAGGCGGAGCTGAAGGAGTACGTGCTCTCACACATGGCCAAGCACAAGGTGCCCCGGTACGTGGACTTTGTGGAAGCCTTCCCCATGAACGCGGCGGGGAAGATCCTCAAGTACAGGATGCGGGAGGAGGCCCAGCAGCGGCTGGGCCTGAAGGGCGCGGCAGATGGTCAGCAGACCGCCGGCCGGCGAGGATAGGAGGGAGAGCTGCCCGCAGCACGGGGCCTTGGACCGGGACCAGCTCCGGCTCCTCTGCGGCCCGGACCGGAAAGTCCGTGCCGTCCGGGTCATCCGGGCAGAACCAGCCGTTGATGGGCCCGTACAGGCAGGACACATCGCCCCAGGTGAGGCGCTCCCCGTCCGCGAAGACCCGGGAGATACAGCCGGGCTCTCCGTTGGCCCCGGCGAGACGCTCCAGCAGACCGGGCATGCGCTCCGGCTGACGGTAAAATCTCGGTTTGTCCGGCACCATGTCGCTGGAGAGGCATTGAGCCTCTCCAGCGCTTTTTGCGCACGCAGGAGAACCACTGGAACCCTCCGGAGCACCGCTGGGGAGAAGGCCCTTGCAATCCCTTCCCAGACTGATACAATGGCCTTGAAAGGAGGAAAATCCATGAAGATTACCTTGAATCAGGATCCGGCCTGCGGGGAGACGGAGATCATCATCAACTGCCCCCAGGCGGACGAGGATATCCTGCGGCTGGTGGCCATGCTGCGCATCCACCAGAGGAAGCTGGTGGGGACCCTGGAGGGGGAGCAGCATCTGCTGGACGCCCGGGACATCCTCTACATCGACACAGCGGATAAGCGTACCTTCCTGTACACCGGCAAGGCCGTGTATGAGAGCGCCCTGCGGCTCTATGAGCTGGAGGAGGGGCTGCGGGGGGAGGACTTTCTCCGGGCCGGGCGGTCCGCCATCGTCAATTTCCGGCGGATCAAGTCCATCCGTCCGGAGCTGGGCGGACGGCTGCTGGTGACCATGGACAACGGGGAGCAGCTGTACGTGTCCCGCCAGTACGCTGTGGAGATGAAGGAGAAGCTGCGGGAGCTGGAAAGGAGTATTCTGCGATGAAGAAGTTTTTAGAGGGTGTCATGAAGTGGAAGACCAGCGTGTGCCAGCTCTACACCGGGGCCATGGTGATCTACCTGTTCTTCTGCCAGGTGTTCGGCAGCCGGGAGGTGTCCCTGACCATGCTGTGGTCTCTGCTGCTGGTCTGCGGGCTGGGGGCACTGCTCCAGGGATTGTGCTACTCCGACTGGGTGTTCAAGCGGATGCGGTACGCCTGGCGGGGGTTGCTGTTCTGCCTGCTGTACCTGCCCGTGCTGGCAGTGGCGGGATGGAAGGCCCAGTGGTTCCCCGTGGATAATCTGGGGAGCTGGGCCGTGTTCGTGGGTGTGTTTTTTGCCGTCTTCCTGGTTATGACATTGGGATTTGATATCTATTTCCGGCTCACCGGCAGAAAGTATGACGGCCTGTTGGGGCGGTACCGGAAGGAGATAGGGGACCAGTAGATTTTCGGTTCTTTTTCTTCGTGAATATAGAAAAAAACCCAAAAGTAAAACTTTAGAGGATAGAAACAATACTGCCGGCAGTCCCATGGAGCATTTCCGCGGGACTGCCGGCAGTATGATAAAGACCGTTAACGCTCTTTTTGCTTCTTTTCTTTCAGAAAAGAGGGAAAAAACAATTTCTTATAAAGAAGAAGGGCTACTCCTCCTCCCACGGCGCATTCTCGTCCTCGCTGACAGCGCCGCTGCCGCCCATCCGCATCTCCTGCCACTTGGCCTTGGTAATCAGCAGCTGACGGGGCTTGGAGCCCTCGAAGGGGCCCACATACCCCCGCTCCTCCATCTGGTCCACCAGACGGGCCGCCCGGGAGTAGCCCAGCTTCAGCCGCCGCTGGAGCATGGACACGGAGGCCTGCCCGGTCTCCAGGATGACCTCCACCGCCGCCGGCAGCAGCTCGTCGCTGTCGTCCTCCTCGGGCATGTCGGGGGCAGAGCCCTTGCGCTCCTTCTCCTGGACCGACTCCTCGATCTTCTGCATGACCTCGTCGGAGTACTGGACCTCACCGGTGGACTTGACGTAATCCACCACTCGCTCAATCTCCTCCGGGGTGATGTAGCAGCCCTGGACCCGGATGGGCTTGTTGCTGCCAATGGGGGCATAGAGCATGTCCCCCCGGCCCACCAGCTTCTCCGCGCCGGTGTCGTCCAGGATGATGCGGGAGTTGACGGAGTCCTTTACCGCAAAGGCAATGCGGCTGGGGATGTTGGCCTTCATCAGGCCCGTAATCACGTCGGAGGAGGGGCGCTGGGTGGCAATGACCAGGTGCATCCCCGCGGCGCGGCCCATCTGGGCCACCCGGCAGATGGACTCCTCCACCTCCTTGGCCGCCACGGTCATCAGGTCCGCCAGCTCGTCGATGACCACCACCACGGAGGCCATATGCTGGATGTCCTCCCGCCTGGCGGCAATGGCGTTGTACTCCTCCAGCTTCTTTACCCCCAGCTCGGAGAAGGTCTTATACCGCTTCATCATCTCGAATACCGCCCATTGCAGGGCCCCGGCGGCCTTCTTCGGGTCCGTCACCACCGGGATGAGCAGATGGGGGATGCCGTTGTAGGGGGCCAGCTCCACCATCTTGGGGTCCACCATGATGAAGCGCACGTCCTCGGGGCTGGACTTGTAGAGCAGGCTGATAATCAGGGAGTTGGTGCATACCGACTTGCCGGAGCCGGTGGTGCCGGCGATGAGCACGTGGGGCAGCTTGGCGATGTCCCCCACAATGTCCTTGTTGCCGATGTCCCGGCCAATGGCGAAGGCCACGGGGGAGCGGTGCTCGGTAAAGGTCCGGGATTCAATCACGTCCCGGATCAGCACCGGGCTTACGGCCTTGTTGGGCACCTCGATGCCCACCACGGAGATCTTGTCCAGAATGGGGGCAATGCGCACGCCGCTGGCTCCCAGGGCCAGGGCGATGTCCCCGGCCAGATTGGTCACCTTGCTCAGCTTCACTCCCTGGGCCAGGGCGAACTCGTAGCGGGTGATGGCCGGACCCCGGATCACGTCCCCCGGGGCCGCGTCCACGCCGAAGCTGCGCAGGGTGTCCGACAGGCGCTGGGCATTGAGCCGCAGCTCCGCCCCGGCCTCGATGTAGTTGTCCTGGGTGTTCATCTCCAGCAGGGACACCGGCGGGTAGTCGTATTCGTCCCCCGCCGCCGCCATGCCGCTGGCAATCTCCGCCGCCACCTGGGCCGTGGCCTCCTCCACCGCCTCGGCGGTGTTCTTCTTTTTCTGACGGGGCTCCGGCGGCGGCGCGGGCTCCGGTTCCGGCAGGGGCGCGGGCTCCTCCTCCTCTGGAGGGGGCTGGGGGGAAACAGGCTCCGGCTCCTCCCATACCGGCGCGCTCTCCTGGACGCTCTCCCGGGCATCCTCCTGGAGATTCTCCCGGATAGTCACGCTCTCCACCGGCGGAGGGACGGGCTCCGGCGGCGGAGCCGCCACATCGGCGGGGGTCAGCTGGTCCTTCTCCCGGGGGCGGAAGAAGGTGGGCCGCTCCTCCGGCGGCTGCTCCACCGGATGGGGGGCTGGATCGTCCAGGGGGATGTCGATGACCGCACGAGCCCGTGCGGTCTGCTTTTTAGGCTTGGGGGGCTGCTTTTTGGGGACGGGCTCAAAGTACTCCTCCTCGTCCTCGTAGTCCTCCTCGCTGTAGTCCGGCCGCTCCCGCTCCCGCCACATCTGGAGCAGCAGGGAGGGCGTCACCTGGAACACCACCATCACCAGCACCAGGAGCAGGACGATGAAGATAATCACCGACGCGGGCTTGCCCAGCACGGCCACAAAGCCGTGGGCCGTGGCCCCGGAGAGGGCTCCGCCGGACTCCAGGGCAGAGCCGCTCTCCCACAGCGTGGGGAACAGGCCCGCGGGATCGCTGAGGTCCAGCTTGCAGAAGAGCAGGTGGCAGACGCCGCCGAACAGGTAGGGCGTCAGCAGGGCGCAGGCGGTGCGCAGAGCCACGGGCCGCCCCCGGTGGGTCAGCAGCACCCAGGCCGCCGCCCACAGGGCCGGCAGGGTCAGGTAGTAGCCCACGCCGGTGAGGCCCTTCAGGGCCCGGGGGATCAGGTTGATGAGCCAGCCGTCGCCGGTGAAGTAGCTCACCAGTACGCACAGGCCCGCCAGGAGCAGTACGATGCCCCACACCTCCCGCCGGACGGGGCGCTTCCCGCCTCTGGATGGGGCCCGGCCCTTGGCGGCGGTGCGGGAGCCGCCGCTCCGGCTGCCGGAGGAGCGGGAAGCGCCGCTTCTGGAGCCGGATGAGGTTCGCTTTTGTGTCGTTGCCATGGTTCTCCCTCTTGTTCTTTACAGGATGATGTGGGACTGCGCGGGGAAGCGATCCGCCATCAGCCGGTCAAAGACCGCCTGGTGGTCCAGGAAGCGCCTGCGGACGAGCTCCACGCAGTCCGCTGTCAGGATAAATTGCTTGAAGTCTTCGTAGGGCAGAAGGCGGAAATCACAGGTCTCCCCCTCCTGGAGCCGGATGGTCTGGGCTTGAAGGTCAAAGAAGGTCAGATAGCAGCGGCAGATGGTGCGGCAGCTGCCACTGCCGCTCCGGGGATCCACGTACAGGGGTTGGAGGTCCTGGGGCCGGACCACGATGCCCGTCTCCTCCCGCAGCTCCCGGACCGCGGCCTGGAGGGGCGTCTCCCCCTTGACCACGCCGCCGCCGGTGATCTCCCAGAGGCCGCCCCAGATCTTGTCCGGGTGCCGCCGGGTGACCAGCACCCGGCCGTCCAGCGTCACGGCATAGATCTCCGCCACCATGTGCCAGACGCCCTCAGGCAGAGGCTCCCCCCGCACCAGGTCAAAGCCCAGCCGGTTTCCCTCCCGGTCATAGGCGTCCCACAGCTCTTTTGCCATGCTGTTCTTCTATGTATGCCGGGTCACGCCGCCAGCCAGGGCAGGAGGTTGAGGGCCTTGAGCAGGCTCAGAACCACCGTGATCACCCCGGCGATCCAGCAGTAGTAGGCGAAAGAGCCGAATTTGCCCTTGTCCGCCACCATCCGCACCAGACGGATGGAGAGATAGCCGGACAGGGCGGCGGCGGCCACGCCCACCAGGTAGGCGGGGAGCAGGGCCAGATCCACGCCCGTCTCCGCCACGTCCTTGAGCTGGAGGATGTTGGCCCCCAATACGGCGGGAATGGACAGCAGGAAGGCAAAGCGAACGGCAAAGCGCCGCTCAAATCCCCGGAAGCAGCCCATGGAGATGGTCATGCCGGACCGGGAGATGCCCGGGCAGGTGGCCACAGCCTGACCCAGACCGACGATGAGCACATCGACTATGGAGGCGGACCGCTCGTTCTTCCGGCCCTTGCGGAGCCTGTCGCAGAAGTAGAGGAGAAGGCCCGTCACCAGCAGGGCCCCGCCCACAAAGAAAGTGTTGGCGTACAGGCCCTCCACCGCGTCCTTTACCGGCAGGATCAGAAACAGGGGGAGGGTGCCCGCCACGATCAGCAGGATGAGCCGCCGGGCGGGGGGGAGCTTCTCCACCGTCCTGCGGCCGGCCAGATCAGAGATGGTGCGGAAGAACTCCAGAATCATCTCCTTGATATCCTGCCAGTAGGCCACGAACACGGCCCCCAGGGTACCCAGGTGGAGGAGAACGTCAAAGAACACGTCGTCCGTGCCCTCCACGCCCAGTCCCAGCAGGTTCTGGGCAATGGACAGATGGCCGGAGCTGGAGATGGGCAGGAATTCCGCCACACCTTGGATGATGCCTAGGATCAAAGAATTTAACAGGGTCACAGCGCTGCCTCCTTAGAAGATATTACCCTATATCATAGCACAGCTGTTTGGAATTTTCTATATTTTTTTTGGCTGTTTTTTAGTTCTTTTTCTTGAACTGGATTTACAAAGCAGCTGCCCTGCGGATTCCAGGAGGGTGATTGCAGGAGTGCCAAGACAAATTGACATGCAGACGGTCTGCATGCTGCGATGATTCTATTATTTCACGAGGGACAGGCGCACATGCAGCACAACGGGTATGTCCTACCTCTCCCCAGTGCGGGAGTTGGTGTCCCTCCAGCGGCGGTGCGCCAACAATCTCAATCAGGCGGCGCTCCATGTGAACACCTACGGCGGCCTCTACCCCAACGAACTCCGGGCGCTACAAAAGGACTACGCCGATTTGTGGGGGCCTCTCTCTGATCTGCTGGAGAAGCTGGCCCAGGTGGTGGCCCTGTGACCCGTGGGAGCGGCCCTGGCCGCTCCCCGGCTGTTCCCGCCTCTGGACACCGTGTCCAGAAGCAGGGTAGAGTGACAATATGATAAAAAGACAAATTTGAGATGACTTCCTCTAAAAATTGTGATATACTGGCGAAACAGAGAAGGGAAGGATCATTTTGAGAGTAAAAGAATTATTGCATAGTATAAACTTTGGACTTTCTACATGGGTATCTAATGTGCAATTCAATAATTGCATCAATTTTTATGACATAAATAGAATTTCGGAAGGCTTCGTCTGTGTGCTTCTAAACACGGTCTATGGGTATGAACTGAATGATTTGAACAAGAAACAAAAAAATCAATGTGCTATTGACCTGGGTGATACTAAAAAAGGTTTCTCAGTTCAAGTTACTTCGCGGACTGATGCTACAAAAATTAAGGACACACTGAAAAAATTCGTAGAAAATCAGTTTGAAAATATTTATCCCAACGGCGTGAAGTTTTTTATCATTAGTAATAGCCCTGTTAAAAAGGGGCGTACCAAGTGGACAGATTTTCCGTTTTTTAATTTTGGTAGAGACATTATTTATCCTATCCAAGCGGGCCACTTCTATGATAAAAAAATCATAGGATTTTGAGTAGAAATTTAGAAAGGAAAATCGAAAAACAGAGAACGGTGATGTATGGCGGCCAGAGAAATTCACTTACAGAATTTTTATAGGAGGCTGTCCAACCGACGTTCTGATGAACTATGTTATTAGTACGTTTCCCTGCATTGATATACCGAATATGAAAATATTGTTGAAAAAGGCAATATGGGCGAAAGTCCGGGTAAAGGCGTTCCGAAAGGGACGCTTTTTTTGTTGCCTGAAAGGAGGGCCAGAACATGGCCGCAGAAATATCCTTTGATTACTACTACGGCGACGAGAGCAACCAATTTTCTTTTTACCGTATCCCCCGCCAACTCGTCACCGGGGAACGGTTCAAACGCCTGTCCACGGATGCCAAGCTGCTGTATGGCCTGCTGCTGGACCGCATGGGGCTGTCAGCCAAGAATGGCTGGTACGATGAACAGGGCCGCGTCTTTATCTACTACACGCTGGACGAGATACAGGAGGATCTGAATTGCGCCCATGGGAAAGCAGTCAAGCTCCTGTCAGAGCTGGATACAGGAAACGGTTTTGGCCTGATTGAGCGTATCAAACAGGGCCAGGGTCGCCCCACGAAAATCTATGTCAAGCGGTTCACTACACGCGAGAAACCGCCACAACCCGCTGCGCCGCAGGACATTCCCAGACTTCCGAAAACCGGACGCAAGTTATATTAAATCAAACTGATTTCAGCTATACTGATCCATCTATCCTTCCATCAGGTTCCCCGCCAGATATGGGATTGATGGATAGATTCGAGTGCAGGAGAGAAGTGGATGAGGCCATTAGTTATGAGAGCCTATGCAGCCAGTTCAGCCGTGAGGACGTGGACGAGATCCCGCATTGCGTAAAGCGCCGTGTACTATCTGAGAGTACACGGCACTTTATCTGATTCTGCTGTATCTTTTCATCTCCTCTACGTTCTGACAATATGGGGGCAGGCGGTAGTGTCAAGATTATTTCGCAAATTAGTATGCAGACTCTGGGTGGAATG
>ERZ779637.364-NODE-364-length-31667-cov-14.152537_pt1 | contig 31667 bp, 28 predicted proteins | sample MGYA00514196_ERZ779637 | MGnify/ENA primary metagenome ERZ779637 (study PRJEB29562, sample SAMEA4376700) | mouse gut metagenome | isolation source: Cecum | study: EMG produced TPA metagenomics assembly of the A DSS colitis mouse model was used to assess the...
GCCAGACCTGTAGAAAAGGTAAAGAATGGCTATGTCTATATAATACGAGGAGGTAGTCTATGAAAGTCTCTTCAATGGATACCCATATGGGAAATATCTCGATCGACCAGGACGTGATCGCGCAGTTTGCGGGAAACGCGGCGATGGAGTGTTTCGGTGTGGTCGGTATGGCGAGCATGAGCGTCAGGGACGGGCTGGTTAAACTTTTAAAAAAGGACAGCATGACGCGCGGCATACAGGTTCTTCTGAACAACAATAAACTCACCATCAATTTCCATATTATTGTGTCCTACGGCGTAAGTATTCTGGCGGTGGCGGATAATCTGATCGATAGTGTCAAGTATAAGGTTGAGGAGTTTGCCGGGATAGAAGTGGAAAAGATCAATATTTTTGTGGAAGGCGTGAAAGTAATCGATTAGAGGGAGGATCAAATAAGTGGATTCAAATACGATAGATGCCGGCTTGATGGCGAGAATGTTCCTTGCCGGAGCGAAAAATCTTGAGAGCAAAAAAGAATGGATCAATGAGCTGAACGTGTTCCCCGTGCCGGACGGCGATACGGGCACGAATATGACGATGACGATTATGGCAGCGGCAAGAGAAGTGTCCGCCCTTTACGATATGGGCGATATTGATATGATTTCCCTGTGTAAGGCGATTTCTTCCGGGTCTCTCCGAGGGGCGAGGGGAAATTCGGGTGTCATCTTATCCCAGCTTTTCAGGGGTTTTACGAAGGGCGTGAAGGAGTGTCAGGAAATTACGGTTCCCATGCTGGCGGCGGCATTCGAGAAGGCGGTGGAGACGGCTTATAAGGCGGTTATGAAGCCCAAGGAGGGCACGATTCTCACCGTGGCGAAGGGCGGCGCGGTCAAGGCGAGGGAGCTTGCAGATGCGGGCGTAACAGACATGTCCGAATTTTTGGGACAGGTGATCGCCCATGCGGACGAGGTGCTTTTGCAGACGCCGGAGCTTTTGCCGGTGCTCAAGCAGGCAGGCGTGGTTGACTCTGGCGGTCAAGGCTTGATGCAGGTGTTGAAGGGCGCATACGACGCCTATCTCGGCAAAGAGATCGATCTGACGGTGGACAAGGAAACCGCAAAGGTCTCCGATGCGTCGGCGGGTGTTGCGGGTTACGAGGCGCAGGCGAACGCGGAGATTAAATTCGGCTACTGCACCGAGTTTATCATTATGTTAAACAAGGTATTCAATATCAAGACGGAGATGGATTTTAAGGCGTATCTGGAGTCCATCGGGGATTCCATCGTGGTTGTTGCGGACGAGGACGTGGTAAAGGTGCACGTACATACCAACGATCCCGGTCTGGCGATTCAGAAGGCATTAAAGTACGGTGCACTTTCCAACATGAAAATTGACAATATGCGGCTGGAGCATCAGGAAAAGCTCTTCCGCATGTCCAAGCAGGAGGAAAAGCCTGCAGCGGCGGAAGACGATCTGCCGGGACCGAAGAAGGATGTGGGCTTTATCGCGGTTTCCGTGGGAGACGGTATTGCGGAAATCTTTAAGGGACTGGGCGTCGATCATGTGATCGAAGGCGGTCAGACGATGAATCCGAGCACGGAAGATATGTTGAACGCGATCGACAAGGTGAACGCAGACACAATCTATATCCTGCCGAACAACAAGAACATCATTCTGGCGGCAAATCAGGCGCAGTCGCTCGTGAAGGACAAGAAAATTGTGGTGATTCCCACAAAGACCGTGCCGCAGGGTATCACGGCGGTGATTAATTTCGTGCCGGGCTTATCGACGGAAGAGAACGAGGAGACCATGGTATCGGAGATGAAGGCGGTTGCCACGGGTCAGGTTACCTACGCGGTGCGCGATACGAACATCGACGGGCAGGAGATTAGACAGGGAGATTTCATGGGACTTGGCGATCACGGCATTCTGGCAGTGGGAACGGCGATTTCCTCGGTAGCGCTTAACATGGTGGAAGCCATGATGGAGGAGGATAAGGAGCTGATCAGCATTTACTACGGCGAGGAGATCGCGGAGGAGGACGCCGAGAAGCTGCGTGAAAAGATCGGGGAGAAGTACCCCGAATGCGATATCGAACTGCAATACGGCGGACAGCCGATTTACTACTATATCATTTCGGCGGAATAAGCGGACATTTATGGATATCAGAACTTTGAAGGGCGTCGGTGAGAAAACCGCCGCCCTCTTTGAAAAATTGCATGTATATACGGCGGAAGAGCTGGTATTCTATTATCCAAGGGATTACGAGCAGTTTTCCGACCCGGTGCCGCTTAAGGAGGCGCCCGCTGAGGAGATTACGGCGGTGGAGGGATATCTTTCCGGCAATGTGGCGACGAGGCATGTGCGGGGGCTTGCCATCACCACCTTTGAGGTGTCCTGCGAGGGCGCCGCGCTGCATCTGACTTATTTTAATATGCCCTATCTGAAAAACAGCCTGAAACGCGGACAGCCCTACATTTTTAGGGGATGTCTGCACCGCAGGAAAGAACGGTATGTGATGGAGCAGGCGCGGATTTACAAGCCGGAGGAGTACGGGAAACTGACGGACTGTATGCAGCCACGCTACGCCACCACGAAAGGGCTGACCAACAACGCCGTCACAAAGGCGGTGCGGCAGGCGATCGGGCTGGTGGATTTTTCAGAGGATCCGCTTCCCGAAACGATCCGGACAGCGGAAGGGTTTCCGTCTTTCAGGCATGCCGTGGAGCAGATGCATTTTCCAACGGGGCGGGAGTCTCTGCTCGCCGCCAGAAACCGTCTTGTGTTCGACGAGTTTTTCCACTTTATACTGGTTCTTCGCATGATGCGTGAGGCGGGTGAGCGGCAGAAGTGCGCCCATCCCATGATCGAGGTTGCGCAGACCGAGCGGCTGATCGAGGCGCTGCCTTACCGGCTGACGAAGGCGCAGCAGAAGGTGTGGGCGGAAATCAAGTCGGATTTAACCTCTGAATATGCCATGAACAGGCTGGTGCAGGGTGACGTTGGATCCGGCAAGACGATTCTGGCATTCCTCTCCCTCATTATGTGTGCGGCGAACGGTCTGCAGGGAGCGATGATGGCGCCCACGGAGGTTCTGGCGAGACAGCATTACGAGAGTCTGGTTAAATTGAATCAAGAGCACGGGTTACACATACATCCCGTTCTTTTGACCGGCTCGGTCACCGCTAAAGACAGGCGGGAAATCTATGCGCAGATCGAGAGCGGGGAGGCGGACATTATAATCGGCACCCACGCTTTGATTCAGGAGAAGGTCGCCTACAAGAGCCTTTTCCTTGTCATCACCGACGAGCAACACCGGTTCGGGGTCAGACAGAGGGAGACACTGGCAGAGAAGGGAAGTTCTGTCCATGTGCTTGTGATGAGCGCGACGCCCATTCCCCGGACGTTGGCAATCATCCTGTACGGGGATCTGCATATTTCCGTGCTGGACGAGCTTCCGGCGGACAGACTTCCCATCAAAAACTGCGTGGTGAACACCTCCTATCGGAATACCGCCTATAAATTTATGGAGAAGGAAGTGGCGCAGGGCAGCCAGATTTACGTGATCTGTCCTATGGTGGAGGAGGGGGAGGAACAGGAGCTGGAGGATGTGGTTTCCTACGCGAAGAAGTTAAAGAGCACGCTTTCACCGACCATCCGCATAGAAACGCTTCACGGCAGGATGCGTCCGGCGGAGAAAAACCGGATTATGGAGGCGTTTGAGGCGCACCATATCGATGTGCTCGTGTCCACCACGGTGATCGAGGTAGGCATCAATGTGCCAAATGCCACGGTGATGCTTGTGGAGAACGCAGAGCGTTTCGGTCTGGCGCAGCTTCATCAGCTGAGAGGGCGCGTAGGGCGCGGCGACAAGCAGTCTTACTGCATTTTTATCAGCAAATCGGAGCGTCCGGAAACCATGGAACGGTTGAAGATTCTGAACGAATCTAACGACGGCTTTTACATCGCCGGAAAGGATCTGGCGCTGCGTGGACCGGGCGACCTGTTCGGTATCAGGCAGAGCGGGGACTTGCAGTTTGCGCTGGGCGATATCTATCGGGACGCGGCGATCTTGCAGCGCGCAAGCGATTGGGCGGATCGAGTGCTCGCCGAGGATGAGACGCTCGCAGGGGCAGAGTACGCGGCGCTTAAGAGAACGTTAACTTGGCAGGTGGCAAATGAGGTTGACTTTAGGAGCATCTGACGGTACACTGATTGGGAGAACAAAGCGAAAAGTAATTCTAAAGCTCGGCAGCAGAGGCTGCCTCGCTAAGAATTACTAAGTTTCGCTTGGGAGAATGCTAAAAAGCAGCATTCTCCGCATTTTGGAAAAGGATGACAAGATGACTATGGAAAAGAAAATTGCGGTCGTGACGGACAGTAACAGCGGGATTACGCAGTCTCAGGCGAAGGAGATGGGGATTTATGTGCTTCCCATGCCCTTTATGATTAATGAGGAAACTTTTTTTGAAGATATCACGCTGACACAGGAGCAGTTTTATGAACGGCTCGCTGAGAATGCGGATGTGATTACGAGTCAGCCAAGCCCGGAAGAGGTGATGAAGCTCTGGGACGAGCTGCTAAAGACTCATGACGAGATTGTTCATATTCCGATGTCCAGCGGTCTCAGCGGTTCCTGTCAGAGTGCGCGGATGCTGTCTGAGAATTATGAGGGCAGGGTGCAGGTGGTCAACAACCAGCGGATCTCCGTGACACAGAGACAGTCAGCGCTGGACGCGCTTGTGCTGATTGAGAGAGGCTTGGATGCGGCGGCAATCAGGGAATTTCTGGAGGAAGACAAGTTCAATTCCAGCATCTACATTATGCTGGATACACTGTATTATCTGAAAAAGGGCGGCAGGATTACGCCTGCGGCGGCTGCGCTTGGCACGATCTTGCGCTTAAAGCCCGTTTTGCAGATTCAGGGTGAGAAGCTGGATGCCTTCGCAAAGGCGAGAACAGCCACGCAGGGAAAGATGATTATGATAAACGCCATCCGAAGCGATATGGAAAAGCGGTTCGGCGGCGTATCGGCGGATAAAATCTGGCTGCAGATAGCTTACACCCATGACCGGGAGGCGGCGGAACAGTTTAAGACGCAGGTGCTTGAGGCATTCCCGGGATTTGACGTGCATATGGACCCGCTTTCCTTGAGCATCGCGTGTCATATCGGACCGGGATCGCTTGCTTTGGCATGTTCAAAGAAAATATAAACCATATGCAAAGAGGGGAATTATAGAAATTGTCAAATGAAAATATATTGGAGCGGGAGCGCCAAAAAGAATATATAGAAAAATGCCGGGACTTTGTGTCGGCGTTTCAGACTGCGCACGGACGCTTTCCAAAAGCATGTGTGGTGACTTTCGGCTGTCAGATGAACGCAAGAGATTCCGAGAAGCTGTCAGGCATTCTCGTGCAGGCAGGCTATACGCTGACTGATGCGGAGGAGGAGGCTGACTTTGTCCTCTACAACACCTGTACCGTGCGGGATAACGCCAACCAGCGGGTTTACGGGAGGCTCGGCTACTTAAACAGCCTGAAAAAGAAGAAACCCCATCTCAAGATCGCGCTCTGCGGCTGCATGATGCAGGAGCAGTCTGTGATTGAAAAGATACGGAAAAGCTATCGGTTTGTGGATCTGATTTTTGGCACCCACAACATTTTTCAGTTTGCCGAACTTCTCTCAAGAACGCTTTCTTCCGAGGAGATGGTTGTGGAAATTTGGGAGGGGACGGACCGGATTGTGGAAAATCTGCCGGTAAAGCGCAAGTACAGCTATAAGTCCGGCGTGAACATTATGTTTGGCTGCAACAATTTTTGCAGCTATTGTATCGTGCCCTACGTGCGCGGGCGGGAGAGGAGCAGGGAGCCAAAGGATATCCTGCGTGAGATCGAAGCGCTTGTGGAGGACGGCGTGTCGGAAGTCATGCTGCTCGGGCAGAATGTCAACTCCTACGGGAAAAATCTGGAAAATTCCGTGTCCTTTGCGGAACTTTTAAAAGAGGTGGAGAAAATTGAGGGACTGCGTCGCATCCGCTTTATGACGTCGCATCCGAAGGACCTGTCGGATGAGCTGATTGAGGTCATGCAGCGTTCCACGAAGATATGCCGCCATCTGCATCTGCCGCTGCAGGCAGGCTCCGACCGCATTCTGGAGGCGATGAACAGGCGTTACACGAAGGCGCAGTATCTGGCGCTGGCAGATAAGATCAAACACGCCATTCCTGATATAGCGATTACCACAGATCTGATTGTGGGTTTTCCGGGGGAGACGCCGGAGGACGTGGAAGAGACGATCGACGTGGTGAGGAAGGTACAGTTTGACAATGCCTTCACATTTATCTATTCGCCGCGGACAGGCACTCCTGCGGCGGCGATGGAGAATCAGGTGCCGGAGGATATCTTGCACGAGGGCTTTGACAAGCTGCTCGCTGCAGTGCAGGAGACGGCGAAGGCACGTGCCGCGCTCTTACAGGGCAGGGTGATGGAAGCGCTTGTGGAGGAGGTAAACGATCAGGATCCCGCCTTTGTCACGGGGCGGCTTGGCAACAACATGCTGGTGCATTTCAAAGCGGACAGGCGGCTTATTGGCAAGTATGTCATGGTGGTGCTGGACACCTGTCACGGCTTTTATTATACGGGACGGATGGTTGACTGGATGGGTCAAACTAAACACACGAGATTAGGAAAGATGGTCGATAACCAATGGCTGAATTGACACCTATGATGCGGCAGTACCTCGATACGAAGAAGGAGTATCCGGACTGCATCTTATTTTACAGACTAGGGGATTTTTACGAGATGTTCTTTGAGGACGCGCTGACGGCGTCTAAAGAACTGGAAATCACACTGACGGGAAAAAGCTGCGGACAGGAGGAGCGCGCCCCCATGTGCGGCGTTCCCCATCATGCGGTGGACAGCTATCTGAACAAGCTTGTCTCCAAGGGATATAAGGTAGCGATCTGCGAACAGGTGGAGGATCCCAAAAATGCAAAGGGCATTGTAAAGCGGGAGGTCATCCGGGTGGTAACGCCGGGGACGAACCTGAATATACAGGCGCTTGACGATTCCAAGAACAATTATCTGCTCTGTGTCACCTATTTTCCCGGAAAGATCGGTCTTTCGGTGGCGGACGTGACCACCGGGGACTACTATCTGACGGAGGTGGAGGACATCCGCAGGCTGCAGGATGAGATTAACAAGTACGCGCCCTCGGAAGTCATCTGCAACGAGCAGTTTTTCGTCAGCGGGTACGATATCGAGGATATGAAAAACAGGCTGAACGTGTCGGTCTATTCCCTGCCGCCTCATTACTTTGACGAGGACGGCTGTAAAAAGACGCTGATGCGCCATTTTCGGGTAAATACGCTGACAGGACTCGGCATTGAGGACTTTCCCGTGGGAATCACCGCGGCGGGAGCGCTGCTTTCGTACCTCTACGAGACGCAGAAGATCTCTCTTTCCCATTTTACCCATATCTATCCTTATGTGAGCAGCAAATACATGCTCCTTGACAGCTCCACAAGGCGGAATCTGGAGCTATTGGAGACCCTGCGCGAGAAGCAGAAGAAGGGGTCTCTTCTCGGCGTGCTTGACCGCACGAAAACGGCGCTCGGCGGGCGGCTTTTACGCAAATACATAGAACAGCCCTTGATTGACAGGGAGCAGATCGAAAAGCGGCTTAATGCGGTGGAGGCGCTCTGCGCAAGGAGCGTGGACAGAGAAGAACTGCGTGAGTATCTGCACACCATCTACGATCTGGAGCGTCTTCTTGGCAAGGTAAGCTATAAAACGGCGAATCCCCGCGACCTGATCGCGCTGCGCAACTCGCTGGCGATGCTGCCTTCCCTGAGGACGGTGCTCGCCGATTTCGACGCGCCGCTTCTTCGGGAAATACGGGAAAACATGGATCCGTTGCAGGACATCCACAAACTGATCGAAGACGCGATCACGGAGGAGCCGCCCATTGCCGTCAAGGAGGGCGGTATCATCAGAGAGGGCTTTAACGAGACGATAGATACCCTGAAGAAGGCAAAGACTGACGGTAAAAAGTGGCTGGCACAACTGGAGGAGGATGACAGGGAGCGGACGGGCATCAGAAATCTGCGCATCAAGTACAACAAGGTATTCGGCTATTATTTTGAGGTGACAAATTCCTACCGGGATCAGGTGCCGGAGGATTATGTGCGCAAGCAGACGCTCGCCAACGCGGAGCGATACACCACGCCCCGCTTAAAGGAGCTGGAGGATTCCATCCTGAATGCGGAGGACAAGCTTTTTACGCTGGAATACGATCTGTTCTGTGAAATCCGGGAGGCGATTGCCGGGGAGGTGGAGCGGATCCAGAAAACTGCCCGGGCGGTGGCGAAACTGGACGTGTTTACTTCCCTTGCGTTTGTGGCGGAGCAGAACCACTATGTGCGCCCGTCGCTCAACGAAAAAGGATCAATTGATATCAAGGAGGGGCGGCATCCCGTGGTGGAGCAGATGATCCAGAACGACATGTTTATCGCGAACGACACCCATCTGGACGATAAAAAGCACTGTATCGCGGTTATCACGGGTCCCAATATGGCGGGAAAGTCCACCTATATGCGGCAGGTGGCGCTGATCGTGCTGATGACCCAGATAGGTTCCTTTGTGCCCGCAAAAAAGGCGGATATCGGCATTGTGGACCGCATTTTCACGAGGGTAGGCGCTTCCGACGATCTGGCGAGCGGGCAGTCTACATTTATGGTGGAGATGAACGAGGTGGCGAACATTTTGCGAAACGCTACGCCAAACAGCCTGCTGGTGCTGGATGAGATCGGGCGCGGCACGTCCACCTTCGACGGCTTGAGCATCGCGTGGGCGGTGATCGAGCACATCAGCAACCGGCGGATTCTCGGGGCGAAGACGCTGTTTGCCACCCATTACCACGAGCTGACCGAGCTGGAAGGCAAGATGGACAATGTGAACAACTACTGCATCGCGGTCAAGGAGAAGGGGGATGATATTGTATTCCTCCGAAAGATCGTGAAGGGCGGGGCAGATAAGAGTTATGGCATCCAGGTGGCGAAACTTGCCGGCGTGCCCGACATGGTGATCGACCGGGCAAAGGAGATTGTGGAGCAGCTCAGCGACAACGATATCACCGCGAAGGTGCAGAGCATCGAGATCGATCGTGGAAAGGGCGAGAAGAAAAAGAGCGTCAGGTACGACGAGGTGGATCTGGAGCAGATTTCCCTGTTTGACACCGTGACGGACGAGGACGTGATACAGGAGTTGAAAGAGATCGACGTGAGCAATCTGACGCCGGTGGACGCGCTGAATACACTTTACCGGCTGCAAAACAGGTTGAAAAACAGGTGGGGGTCTTAATGGCGAAAATTAATATTTTAGATAACCAGACGATAGACAAGATCGCCGCCGGGGAAGTGGTGGAGCGTCCGGCAAGCGTGGTGAAGGAACTGGTGGAGAACGCCATCGACGCGGGCGCGGAAGCCGTCACGGTGGAGATCAGGGACGGCGGCACGAGCCTGATCCGGGTGACGGACAACGGCGGCGGCATCGAGAAATCACAGGTGGAGAATGCCTTTCTGCGCCATGCCACCAGCAAAATTTCCTCCGCCGATGATTTGACCAAACTGGTCAGTCTCGGATTCCGTGGCGAGGCGCTTGCAAGTATCGCGGCGGTGGCGCAGGTGGAGCTGGTCACGAAGACGCCGGAGGAACTGACGGGTATTCGCTTCTTGATTGAGGGCGGCGCCACGAAGGAACGGGAGGAGATCGGCGCGCCGGGCGGCACGACGCTTATTGTGCGGAATCTGTTTTACAATACGCCGCCCCGCAAAAAGTTTCTAAAGCAGCCCCGGACGGAAGGATCCTATGTGGCGGACCTGATGGAACACTTGGCAATGTCGAACCCGCAGGTTTCCTTCAAGTTTCTCCTGAACGGGCAGACGAAGTTTTATACGACGGGCAGCGGCGATCTGCGGGAGATCGTCTACCGCATTTACGGGAAAGATATCGCCGACGCGCTGGTTGACTTTCACTTTGAGCAGGACGGGATGACGGTGACGGGACTTCTGGGGAAGCCTGTGATCAACCGCGCCAACCGTTCCTACGAGATTTTTTATATCAACGGCAGGTATATCCGCAGCACCCTGATCAGCAAAGCGGTGGAGGAAGGCTATCGGGAATACCTGATGCAGCACAAATTTCCTTTCTGCATCCTGCACTTCCAGATCGATACGGAAAAGATCGACGTGAACGTCCATCCCTCCAAGATGGAGGTGCGGATCGCGGACGCCCCCGCCTTTTACGAGACGGTGTGTGGGGCGGTGGAGGAGGCTCTTAAAGAGCGGGAGATGATTCCGGAGGTAAGCCTTGCAGAGCCGGAGAAAAGAAAAAGCGGAGCAGCGGACAAGGGCGGCGGACGAACGAAAGAGACGGCACCGGAACCGTTCGAGAAAAGAAGAATCGCCCATGCGCAGGAGAGAACCGGCGGTTTTGCATCAAAAAGGCAGACCATTCGGGCAGGGGAGGAGCAGGAACTGCCGCCCTTCGAGATACCGGGACAGCCGGAGCAGGCGGCGTCCATCCGCGCCATCTATGAGAAGAGCCGCCCCGCGGAGGCGAACGTGCTGCGTCAGACGACGGCTTATCATGTAGAGAAATCCGAGCAGATGTCCATGTTCGACGACAAGATTCTCTCCGAGCAGGCGAAAGAACACTATGAGATCATCGGACAGCTCTTCGACACGTACTGGCTGATCGCCTATCAGGAAAAGCTCTTGATCGTGGATCAGCACGCCGCCCATGAAAAAGTCAGATACGAGCGGCTGATGCGGCGTTTCCGGGAGAAGGAGGTTGTATCCCAGCAGATCAACCCGCCCATGATCGTGACCTTGAACAATCAGGAGAAGGAGTGCCTGCTGAGCCGCATGGAGGATTTTGAGGCGCTTGGATTTGCGATCGAAGAGTTTGGCGGAAACGACTACGCGATACGGGGTGTGCCGCTGGACCTGTATGGGTATGCCGAGGGGACATTTTTCTACGAGATACTGGACGAGCTTGTTGCGGAGACGGTGGCAGGCACGCCCGAGAGCGTCCGTATGCGCATCGCCACTATGGCATGTAAGGCGGCTGTCAAGGGCAATATGAGCATGAGCCGGGCGGAGGTGGAGGCGTTACTCGACGAGCTTCTGACGCTTAACAACCCTTACAACTGTCCCCACGGCAGACCGACGATCGTTTCCATGAGTAAGCAGGAGCTGGAGAAGAAATTTAAACGGATCGTCTGAGAATGCCAGAAAGCGGCATTCTCAGCAATTGGCAGGAGGGTAACGGATGGAAATAAAAAAGCGCCCGCTGGTGATTCTGACGGGTCCTACGGCGGTGGGGAAGACGGCACTTTCTATCGAGCTTGCAAAGACTATAGGCGGGGAGATCATCTCCGCCGATTCCATGCAGGTGTACCGCCGCATGGATATCGGGTCCGCCAAGATCACGCCGGAGGAGATGGCTGGCGTGCCGCATCATCTGATCGACGTGCTGAATCCGGATCAGGAATTTAACGTGGTGGTGTTTCAGGAACTGGCGAAGCGGGCGCTGGCGGAAATTTACAGTAGAGGACATATTCCGATTGTGGCGGGCGGCACCGGGTTTTATATTCAGGCACTTTTGTACGACATTGACTTTACGGAAAACGACGAGGACACGGCGTTTCGCCGCTCGCTTGAGGAACAGGCGCGGCGGGAGGGTGCGGAAGCGCTCTATGAGAGGCTGCGCGCGGTAGACCCGGAGTCCTGCGAGAGCATTCATGCTCACAACGTCAAACGGGTGATCCGCGCCATTGAATTTTATGAGAAGACGGGGAAAAAGATTTCCGTTCACAATATGGAGCAGCGGCAGAACAACTCCCCCTACAATTTTGCCTACTTTGTTCTGAATGACGACAGAGAGCGTATTTATGAGCGGATAAACGAACGTGTAGATCTGATGATGGATCAGGGGCTGATGGAGGAGGTGCGCGCCCTGCGGGAATTGGGCTGCCGGAAAGACATGGTTTCCATGCAGGGACTCGGCTACAAGGAACTTTTGTCCTGTCTGGAGGGGGAACTCTCGCTGGAAGAGGCTGTTTACCTGATAAAACGGAACACCAGACATTTTGCGAAGAGACAGCTCACGTGGTTTCGACGCGAAAAAGAAGTAATTTGGATTGAAAAAAACGTTTTTGACCAAGATAGTCAAAAGATTGTGAAATTTATGCAGGATTTCCTGCGCGAAAAAGGATTTATCCTGTAACAATATGTAAAATGCCGATGGAATCTGGGTTTTGCCGGGGTATAGACCGACAAAATGACGAAATTGCGATTTGATAGACTGTGTTATTTGAAATAAAAGTTGTTATCAAACGATAAACAGATGGAAAAATGCTTTTAAACCGTTAAAATACAGGAAAATAGAAAAGTAAAAAGAAGGAAGATGCAGGAAAAGAAATGAGGAGAGAGACACAGCGTATGAAGACAAATATGCAGGAAATGTACAGTTGGTTTGGCATTTCGGAGGCGGTTTACCGTTTCGGGGAGGAGGCGCTTGACGCCCTTGCGCCGCGTTTTGTGCAGATTGACGAAAACGCGGAGTACAATCAGCTTAAGGTGATACATGCCATGCAGGAGGCGGGTGTGAGCGAGGCATGTCTGCTCGGCACCACGGGTTACGGCTATAATGATATAGGGCGCGATACACTGGAATCCGTGTACGCCGATGTGTTCCGGACGGAGGACGCGCTTGTGCGTCCCCAGATCACCTGCGGCACCCATGCGCTCGCCCTTGCGCTTATGAGTAACCTCCGCCCCGGCGACGAGCTCTTGTCACCGGTGGGAAAGCCTTACGATACCTTGGAGGAGGTGATCGGCATCCGTCCCTCCAGAGGCTCCCTTGCGGAGTACGGCGTCACCTACAGGCAGGTGGATCTTCTGCCCGACGGCGGATTTGACTACGAGGGCATCCGCGCTGCCATAAACGAAAAGACGCGGCTTGTCACCATCCAGCGATCGAAGGGCTACCAGACGAGACCGACCCTGTCCGTGGCGCGGATCGGCGAGTTGATCTTCTTTGTGAAAAAAATCAAGCCGGACGTTCTCGTGATGGTGGACAACTGCTACGGGGAGTTTGTGGAGACCACGGAGCCCTCCGAGGTGGGGGCGGATATGGTGGTCGGGTCGCTCATCAAGAATCCGGGCGGCGGGCTTGCCCCTATTGGCGGCTATATTGCCGGAAAGACGGAATGCATCGAGAACGCGGCGTGCCGGCTGACATCCCCGGGGCTGGCGAAGGAGGTGGGCGCGTCTCTGGGTATCCTTCCCGCCTTTTATCAGGGGCTTTTCCTTGCGCCCACAGTGACGGCGTCCGCCTTAAAAGGCGCCATCTTTGCGGCGAATATCTATGAGAAGCTGGGATTTGCCGTGGTGCCGGACGGGACGGAGAGCCGCCACGACATCATTCAGGCAGTAACCTTCGGATCGCCTGAGGGCGTGATCGCCTTTTGCGAGGGCATACAGGCGGCGGCGCCGGTGGACAGCTTCGTGAAGCCGGAGCCGTGGGATATGCCGGGCTACGACTCCAAGGTGATCATGGCGGCGGGCGCCTTTGTCTCCGGATCCTCCATCGAGCTCTCCGCGGACGGTCCCATCGCGCCGCCATACGCGGTCTACTTTCAGGGCGGGCTTACCTTCCCCCACGCGAAGCTCGGCATCCTGAAGAGCCTGCAGAATCTGGTGGACCGCGGCATTGTGACCGTTTAGCCCACGCCTTTTACATGAAAAATATTCCATTTTTTATGTACATCAAAATCCGATTGTGATAAAATGAGCCTTGGAGAAAGGAGATTGTACTTTTTATGCGCAAAAATAACTGGGCTTGTTTCCTGCTGATTCTGGCGGGAATCGTGATAGGCGGCTTTATCGGCAGTCTGTTTCCCTCCACTTGGCTGAATTATGGGCAGTCCTTCGGTCTGTCGCAGCCGCTGGTGCTGGATCTGGGCATTTTGAGCATCACCTTTGCCCTGTCGATTAAGATCACGATAGCAAGCATTTTAGGGATCGCCTTGGCGATCATTATATACCGCATGATCTGACCGTCCTTTTGGAGAGAAGCTGTCGGGAAAGAGACTGCATGAAAACTGCAAAGTATGAGAACAATGAATATTATAGGCAGCAAAATCTTCCATTTGAGAAATTTGCCGCCTTCGGAAGCGAGAGCCTGACGGACTCGGAGCTTTTGGCAATCCTCCTTCGGACGGGGACGAAAGGCGTCAGCGCGAGGGAGCTTGGGGAGCGGGTGCTGGCACGGACAGCCGGATATGGCAACGGACTTTTGGGGCTGTACCACATATCCGTGAAAGAACTGCAGAAAATCGAGGGAATCGGTGAGGTAAAGGCGGTTCAGCTCAAGGCGCTCGCAGAATTTGCGAAGAGAATGGCACGGGCGAAGGCGAAGAGCGGGCTATCCTTTCACGATCCTTACTCGATTGCGGACTACTACATGGAGCGGTTCCGCCATGAGAGCGTAGAGTATATCCTGCTTCTGATGCTGGATTCTGGGTATCATCTTATCGGGGAGGAAATTCTCTCCAAAGGCACGGCGAACGCCTCCATCCTGTCACCCAGAGAGGTTTTTGCACACGCCTTCAGAAACGGCGCGGCGGGCATTATGCTGCTGCACAACCATCCGGGCGGAAACCCTGTGCCGAGCGAGAACGATCTTCGGGTCACGGAGCGCATCGGACGGACCGGGTCGCTTGCGGACATTCCGCTGATCGACCACATTATTCTGGGAGACAACAATTACTTTAGCTTTAGGGAAAGCAAGATACTGACGGACATACCATACTTGGAAGAAGCATAGAAAGGGGTACATTTACCTTGGCAAACAACGCATTTGGAATCGATCTTGGCACGAGCAACATCAAAATCTACAACCGCGCGGACGACGACGTCTTCGTGGAAAAAAACATGATCGCCATCGAGAATAAAAAGACGCTCTTCGCATACGGCGACGCGGCGTTCGAGATGTACGAGAAGGCGCCCAGCAACATAAACATCACCTATCCTTTGAGCAACGGCGTGATCGCGGATATTCAGAACATGGAGACGCTGGTTCGGTATTTTTTAAATGGTATGATGAAGAATAACGTGCGTCCTGCCGATTATTATATCGCCGTGCCGTGGGATGTGACGGAGGTGGAGAAGCGCGCCTTCAAGGATCTGATCAAAGAGTCCAACGTGAAGGCGAGAAAGGTCATGGTAGTGGATAAGGCTGTGGCGGACGGTCTCGGGCTTGGCATCGACGTGAAAAATTCGCAGGGCGTTCTGGTGGTCAATGTGGGCTTCGACACGACGGAGATCTCCATTCTCTCTCTGGGAGGCATTGTCCTTAGCCGTCTGATCAAAGTGGGCGGACGCAAATTTGACGAGGCGATCAAGGCGGCTGTGCGCCGTGAGTACAGTCTGATTATCGGCGGAAAGACGGCGGAGATCGTGAAGACGTCCCTTCTTGATTTGGAGGATCAGCGGGCGGGCGCCGTAGTCTACGGCAGGGATATCGTGACGGGACTGCCGGTGGAGCGTGAAATTCCCACCGCCCTTGTGGACGAGTGCCTGATCGAGCATTTCAATTCGATTATCGACAATATCAAGGTGATTTTGGAACGCACCCCGCCGGAGCTGGCGGCGGATATTTACCGCCACGGGATTTACCTGACGGGCGGCGCTTCCCAAGTGAGCAAGCTGGCGCAGCTTATGAGCAAAGGCACGGGTCTGCAGGTGAACGTCTCCGAGAACCCGGTGACCAGCGTGGCGCTCGGACTTGCGAAGATTATCAAGGAAGAAAATTATAAATCGGTTGCTTACGCGATAGAAGGAATGAGTAAATGAGTCCAATCGTCAAAAGAAAAGGAGAGAAATTTACGTTACCCGGTAAATATCTCCTTTTTATTTTAACAATCCTCTGTACGGCGATGGTGCTGCTGACCTTTAACACGAAAATTTTCAGCGGACCTTTGTCCGCCGTTGCGGGGTATATCGTGGTTCCCTTCGAGGAGGGGATCAGCGTGGTGGGAAGCTGGCTTTCCGGCAGATCGGAGGAGCTGGTGCAGATCAGGGAGCTTTTAGCACAGAATGAGCAGCTTAAGGCGCAGGTGGATGAGCTGACCATCCAGAACACGAGACTGCAGCAGGATCGCTACGAGCTGACCAACCTGCGGGAACTGTACAGCCTCGACGCCCAGTACGACGAGTACGAGAAGACGGGCGCGCGCATTATTGCCAGAGATTCCGGAAACTGGTTTTATTCCTTCGTGATCAACAAGGGCGCCAGCGACGGCATTGCCGTTGACATGAACGTGATGGCGGGGAGCGGTCTCGTGGGGCGCGTGGTGGACGTCGGTCCCAACTGGGCGAAGGTGAAGTCCATCATTGCGGACGACTCCAACGTGAGCGCTATGGTGCTCGCCAGCGCCGACCGTATGGTTGTCTCAGGGAACCTGAAACTTTACGCATCAGGTGTTATTGAATTTGGGCAGCTTGTGGACAGCGACGATGTGGTCGTTGAGGGGGATAAGGTTGTCACCTCCGATATCAGCGACAAGTATCTGCCGGGCATTCTGATTGGCTATATCAACACGATCAACCGGGATGCGAACAATCTGACCAAGTCCGGCTACATAACCCCGGCGGTGGATTTTGAGCATCTGGAGGAGGTTCTGGTGATCAGGCAGTTGAAACAGACCATCCGGGACTGAAAAGCGTGAAAAGAGAGAGTTTACCATGAAGAGAGGCATCATTACCGCAGTACTGATTTTCATATGTTTCCTGCTGCAGTGCACGGTCTTCCGCGCGTTGGCATTTGGCGGGATTGTGCCCAATCTTCTGATTGTGCTGACGGCGTCCTTCGGGTTTATGCGGGGGGAGAAGACGGGGCTTCTGATTGGCTTTTTCTGCGGGCTGCTGGTGGATATTTTCTTTGCCAGCGTGATTGGGTTCTACGCCCTTCTCTACATGTACATCGGCTATATGAACGGCAAGTTCGCGCAGATCTTTTATCCGCAGGACATCAAACTGCCTGTGGCGCTGATTTTGTGCAGTGATTTTTTGTATGGTATCGGGTGTTATGTTATTATGTTCCTGCTGCGGGGGCGCTTTGATTTTACATATTACCTCCTGCACATCATTTTACCGGAAATTGTCTATACCATTGCGGTTACCTTGCTTTTATATCCGCTCATCCTCTGGATCAATACGGGGCTTGAGCGAAGCGAACTGAGGAGCGGAAAGAAGTTTGTTTGAGGAACTTTTAGAGCATTTTAAAGAAAACTTTATGAATATGGTCACCTCACGGCTTCTCGTGCTGATGCTCGTGATTGCCGGTATGGGCGGATATCTGATTTACTGGCTTTTTCAGCTCCAGATTGTAAACGGAGAGCAGTATTACAATGACTTCCAGTTAAAGATCAAGAAGGAGCGGACGCTTCCCGCCACCAGAGGCAACATTCTGGATCGGAACGGCAACCTTTTGGCATACAACGAGCTGGCGTACTCCGTGACCATCGAGGATGTGTATGAGTCGGGGCGGGGAAAAAACGCCAAACTAAACGATACGATCCACCGACTGATTGCCATGATTGAGGAGAACGGCGACCATGTGATCAGCGATTTCCATATCGAGGTCAACAAGAGCGGTCAGTATGCTTATACGGTGGAGGGCACGCAGCTTCTGCGCTTTCTGGCGGATATTTATGGCTATGCGTCCATAGACGATCTGAAGGAGCGGGAGAAAGCGGCTGCGCCTGAGGACGTCATCAAATATCTGTGTGGGACGAGCCGTTACGGCATCGGCGACTATACGGACGACGAGGATTCGGACAGCTTTGTGGAAGGACTCGGTTTTTCCAAGGAGGAAGTGTTAAAGATCGTCACAATCCGCTATGCCATGAGCGCCAACAGCTACCAGCGGTATATCGCAACCACGGTGGCGGAAAACGTCTCGCAGGAGACGGTGGCTGTCATTATGGAGAACGCGGACACGCTGGACGGCGTATCCATCGCCGAGGGGACGATCCGCAAATATAACGAGAGCATTTATTTCGCGCAGGTGATTGGCTACACGGGCAGGGTGGCGCAGGAGGAGCTGGAGGAGCTGCAGGAGCAGAACCCCGATTACGATCTGAACGACACTGTCGGTAAATCCGGAATCGAAGCATCTATGGAGATGGAGCTGCAGGGCAAAAAGGGTTCCGAGACCGTGTATGTGGACAATATGGGCAAGGTGGTGGAGACCAGCGACCGGGTGGAGCCGGCGGCGGGCAGCGACATTGTCCTGACGCTGGACACCGAGCTGCAGAAGGCGTGCTATCATATTTTGGAGTCCAAGCTTGCCGCCATACTGTTAAACAAGATAGAGAACATCAAGGAGTACACGCCGCCGGAGGGAGGCAGCGGAGGAAACATTCCCATCCCTATCTACGACGTGTATTATGCCTGCATCAACAACAACGTGATCGACACCGCTCACTTTACCTCGGAGTACGCGGGGGACACGGAGATGGCTGTGCAGGAGGCCTATCTGGACAAGAAGGCGCGCGTCTTCGCCACCCTGCAGGATGAACTGACGGAGAGCTGTACCCCTTACGACGCGCTGACGGAAGAGTATCAGGTGTATGAGAGCTATGTAGCTGCCGCGCTGTATGAACGGGATATTCTGATGAAGGATGTGGTGGACAAGAACGACGCCACCTATATCGCGTGGACGAAGGACGAGGTCATCAGCTTAAACGAGTATTTGAATTATGCCATCGCGCAGAACTGGATCAACGTCTCCAAGCTGGATATCGACTCGCGCTATTCCGATTCCGTGGAGATTTACAATAAGATTCTGGAATATATTTTTGATGTGCTTGGCAGAGATCTGGAGTTTGACAAAAAGATTTACCGTTACATGATTCTGAATGACGAGATTACCGGGCGGCAGATCTGCGAACTGCTGATGGAACAGTACGTGGTGGAGCCGACCGAGGAGGAAATCGCGCAGTTTAGAGCCGGCGCGGTGACTCCTTACGCTTTTATGCGCAACCGCATTGAGCAGCTTGACTTGACGCCGTCACAGCTTGCGCTTGACCCTTATTCCGGATCCATCGTCGTCACGGATGTGAATACGGGGGATGTGCGGGCGATCGCGTCCTATCCGAGTTATGACAATAACCGGATGGCGAACGGCGTGGACGCGGCGTACTTTGCAAGCCTGAAAAGCGATCTGTCCAGCCCCATGTTAAACTATGCCACCCAGCAGAGGACGGCGCCCGGTTCCACATTCAAGCCTGTGTCCGCCACGGCGGGGCTTTTGGAGGGGGTTATCACTCTGACGGATTCCATCACCTGCGTCGGGCTGTTTGACAAAATATCTCCAGAGGCGCGATGCCATATTTATCCCGGCGCGCACGGCTCTTTGAACGTGACGGGGGGACTCCGGTATTCCTGCAACTATTTCTTCTACGAGGTGGGTTACCGTCTGGGGATGGTGGGTGATACCTACAATGACAGCGTTGGCTTAAATAAGCTGGCAAAATATGCGGATATGTACGGGCTTTCGGAGACTTCCGGCATTGAGATTGAGGAGTATGCGCCGGGCGTATCTGATCTGGATGCGGTCCGTTCCGCCATCGGTCACGGCACGAACAACTACACCACGGCAGGGCTTGCGCGATATGTTACAACCGTAGCAAACAGCGGAACATGTTATAATTTAACTCTGGTGGACAAGGTGGAGGACCAGAATGGCGGTTTGATAAGGGATAACTCAGCTGTGGTCCGGAACCGGATAGACATGGATCCGGCGTACTGGAACGCCATCCATTCGGGTATGCGGCAGGTGGTGGAGAATAAGAGATACTTTGCGGATTTGGATGTGAACGTGGCGGGTAAGACCGGTACGGCGCAGGAGAGCAGAAATCGTCCCAACCATGCGTTATTTATTAGCTACGCACCCTATGAAAATCCCGAGATATCGGTGACGGTCCGCGTGGCGAACGGCTATACGTCCGATTACGCGGCGCAGATTGCCAAGGATGTGTATGAGTATTATTACGGGCTGAAGGATGAAGACGAAATCATTACCGGCACGGCAGGAAATCTGGAAGGCGGCGCAATCAACGCCGACTAAGAGCCGAACGGTATGGAGATAGAGGTGTAGAATATGAAAAATGCGGTAATTATCAAGAGTTTCCCGAACGGGCTTTCTATTTTTCTGGACAGCGAACTTCCCTTTTCGCAGCTGCTCAATGAGATTGCGCTTAAATTCAGCGAGTCCGCCAATTTCTTCAAGGATGCCAGCATGGTGCTCTCCTTTGAGGGCAGGGAGCTGTCCGATCAGGAGGAGCGGCAGATTGTGGACACCATATCGGCGAATTCCCGGCTGAATATCGTCTGTATCATGGGGAAAGACAAGGAGACGGAGCGCAATTTTGTGAGGGCGCTGCAGCAGTTCTCCTTCCATCAGGAAGTGATGGACAATGCCGGACAGTTTTACAAGGGGACGTTAAAGGATGGGCAGATTCTGGAGACGGAGAACAGCATTATTGTGCTGGGGGACGTCTATCCGGGCGCATGCATCATTTCCAGCAAGGATATCGTGGTGCTGGGCGGGCTTTACGGGCAGGCTTACGCCGGGGGCAACGGCGAGGACGGGCATTTTGTGGTGGCGCTTGAAATGTCGCCGGAGAAGTTAAAGATCGGCGATTTCAAATATAAGACATCAGAGAAACAGAGCAAGTGGTCGATCAAACCGAAGATTCAGCCGAAAATTGCTTTTGTGAACGACGCCAGAGTAATGATAGAGCCGATTACCAAAGAATTACTGAATGATCTGCCATTTTAAATATCATTCGGTGGACGATAACAATTCATCAATGGAGGACTTGCTATGAGTGAAGTGATTGTCGTCACGTCAGGGAAAGGCGGGGTGGGAAAGACCACCACCTCTGCAAACGTCGGAACAGGTCTTGCCGCCATGGGGAAAAAGGTGATCCTCATCGACACGGACATCGGTCTGAGGAACCTCGATGTCGTGATGGGGCTTGAGAACAGGATTGTCTACAATCTGGTGGATGTGGTGGAGGGTAACTGCCGCATCAAGCAGGCGATTATACGGGACAAGCGTTACCCGACCCTGTTTCTTTTGCCGTCGGCGCAGACGAAGGATAAAAGCTCGGTCAATCCCTCCCAGATGGTACGGATGATAAGCCATCTGCGGGATCAGTTTGACTACATCATTCTGGACTGCCCGGCAGGCATTGAGCAGGGGTTCCAGAACGCCATCGCGGGCGCGGACAGGGCGCTTGTGGTGACGACTCCGGAAGTTTCCGCGATCCGGGATGCCGATCGGATTATCGGGCTGCTGGAGGCAAATGAAATACATAGGATGGATCTGATTATCAATCGGATTAGACAGGATATGATAAGAAGGGGCGATATGATGTCCTCGGAGGATGTGGTGGATATTTTGTCGCTGCCCCTGATCGGAAGGGTGCCGGATGATGAGAACGTGGTAATAGCCACAAATCAGGGAGAACCGCTAGTCGGGAGCAATACGCTGGCGGGGAAGGCATACCAAAATATCTGTTACCGGCTCATAGGCGAGGAGGTTCCCTTTATGGATTTTGACAAGGGCGTCTCGTTCTGGACGAGGGTAACGGGTATTTTCCATAAAGGTTAGGGGGGATCAGTGTGTTTAAAAATCTGTTAAAGCGGAAAAGCTCGAGAGAAATAGCCAAGGACCGGCTTAAAATACTGCTCATCTCCGACAGGGTTAACTGCTCGCAGGAGATGATGGAGATGATTAAGAACGATATCGCAAAGGTGATATCCAAATACATGAAGATAGACGCCCAGAGCATGGAGATCCAGATCACGCAGACAAGCGGCAAGGGTCACGGGATTAAAAATCCAACGCTCTACGCGAATATACCGATTTTAGATCTTAAACAATAACAAATCGAGCAAAGCTCGATTGCGAGGACTGCCTGCGGCAGCCTCGGCAGGAGAAAATGTGAAATGTTGAAACATTACCACATCAGGGACTATGATTTTAAATTGATTATTTTGGTGGTGGCGCTCACGGCTGTGGGCGTTCTTGCCATTGGGAGCGCGAAGGAATCCCTGCAGTCAAGGCAGCTTGCCGGGGCTGTTTTCGGTTTCTTTCTGATGCTTGTCCTGTCCCTGTTTGACTACTCGGTCATTCTTAAATTTTATTGGATCATGTATGCGGTGAATCTTGCGCTTTTGTGGCTGGTGCGGGTTGCCGGTGTGGAGGTGGCGGGCGCCCAGCGGTGGCTGAACCTCTTCGGCATCCAGTTTCAGCCCTCGGAGACGGCTAAGATTCTGTTGATTTTATTTTTCGCACAGTTTATCATGAAGCATAGGGAGGAAATGGGGACATTTAAGATTGTCGGGGGCTGTGTGGTACTGTTTATTCCTTCTATTTATCTGATTCTCAGCCAGCCGGATTTGTCCACTAGCATTATGGTGGTGATTTTGTTCTGTGTGGTGATGTTTGTGGGCGGCGTGAGCTGGAAATACGTGATTTTGGCGGTTTCCATTGCCGTGCCGGCGTTTATCATCGCACTGACGCTGATCTTGCAGCCGGAGCAGAATATCATCAACGATTTCCAGCAGCGGCGTATTCTTGCGTGGCTTTACCCGGACGAGTACTCCGATACGGAGGCATACCAGCAGAACAATTCCATGATGGCGATCGGTTCCGGGATGCTTTACGGAAAAGGCTACAACACCAACGAAATCAGTTCCGTAAAAAACGGTAATTTTATTGCAGAGGTAGAGACGGACTTTATTTACGCGGTAATCGGTGAAGAATTTGGGTTTGTCGGCGGCTGTGTGGTAATTGTGTTATTGATTTTCATCTCATTTGAATGTATTATGGTATCTAGGAAGGCAAAAGACCTAGCAGGTACGATTATCGCAGCGGGGGTTGCGGCGCTGGTCGGCTTTCAGGGGATGCTTAACATTGCGGTTGCCACCGGCGCAAGCCCGAATACGGGTATACCGCTGCCTTTTGTCAGCTACGGGCTGACATCGGTTGTGAGTCTGTATATCGGAATCGGATTCGTGCTGAACATACGGCTGCAATGTAAAAACGACAGGGGTGTTAGCAAATGAATATTGCTTTAATCGCACATGACGCGAAGAAAAAACTGATGCAGAATTTCTGTATCGCTTATCGGGGGATTTTGAGCAAAAATGAACTTTATGCGACAGGGACGACGGGACGGCTGATCGAGGAAGTGACCAATCTGACGATCCACAAGTATTTGGCAGGGCATCTGGGCGGGGCACAGCAGATCGGGGCGCAGATCGAGCACAACCAGATCGATCTCGTGATTTTTTTAAGAGATCCGCTCTATCCTAAGTCCCACGAGCCGGACGTCAATAACGTAGTTATGCTCTGTGACAGGCATAATATTCCGTTGGCAACGAATCTGGCGTCCGCGGAGCTTTTGATCAAATCACTCGACAGAGGAGACATGGAGTGGCGTGAGATGTACAAATAACAAATCGAGCTTCGCTCGATTACGAGCTTTGCCTTCGGCAAACTCGGTGAAAAAACATATAGACAACGGCGCTCGATTACGAGCTTTGCCTTCGGCAAACTCGGTGAAAAAACATATAGACAACGGCGCTCGATTACGAGCTTTGCCTTCGGCAAACTCGGTGAAAAAACATATAGATAACGGCGCTCGATTACGAGCTTTGCCTTCGGCAAACTCGGCGAACATAAAGGGAAGGCTGTGCGCTTTCCTCGCTGCTGCGGCTCTCGCCCTTACGGGGTGCGGGAGTACGAAGTATGACATGCCCTACGAACAACAGGGGAGTGTCAGCAGCTATCAGCTGATTAATATCGCGAACAGGGAGACGATAGAACCTTTCGCGACAGATCTGTGCGTGACGGCGGGGGATGTGACGGCGGGAGGTCCGGATCTGCAGCAGGTGGGGGCGGCGGCGCTCTTTGACACGAAGGATCTGGAGACGCTGTATGCGAAAAACGCGCATAATCAGATGAATCCGGCGAGTCTGACGAAGGTGATGACGGCGCTTGTGGCTCTGAAGTACGGATCGCCGGATGATATTTATACAGCCTCGGAGAACGTGCTAATCACAGAGTCCGGCGCTGTTTTGTGCGGCGTTAAGCCTGGGGATCGGATGACGCTTGATCAGGCGGTGCACGCGCTGTTGATCGCGTCCGGCAATGATGTCGCTATTCTGATTGCAGAGGGGGTCTCTGGCTCCCTGAACGGCGGCGCCGGTTCTGTGGAGGCATTTGTGGAGCTGATGAATCAGGAGGCGCAGGAGATTGGCGCGACCAACTGCCATTTTATGAATCCGAACGGTCTGACGGAGGAAGGGCATTATGTGACGGCTTACGACCTCTATCTGATTTTTCAGGAGGCTTTGAAATACGAACTGTTTAACCAAATTATACAGATGGCATCCTACAGTACCGTCTATACGGCGGCGGACGGTTCTGAAAAGACGCTTGAGTTAGAAAATTCCAATCTCTTTTTGCGGGGATCTTATGAGTCTCCCGCAAACGTGACGGTGGTTGGCGGAAAAACAGGCACTACCAATGCGGCGGGGCATTGTCTGATATTGCTTGTGAGAAGCAGCAGCGGGACGCCTTACATCTCCGTGATACTGAAAGACGAGTCCAGAGAAGGACTTTACGGGGATATGGGAGAACTGCTCGGAATCATCAAATAAGGTAGTTGTTTTTTCGGGGGAGTTCCTGTATAATTGACAATAAGATCATACAGTCATTGTATGGAGCGGTCAGGGCAGTAAAATAATATACGCTAGGAGGGTATCGACATGGTTCAATTTATTGTAGGAAGGGAAGGAAAGGGAAAGACCAAGCATTTATTGGATAAAGTCAATACGGAGATTAAGGACGCACAGGGCAATGTTGTGTATCTGGATAAGAGCACGAAACATATGTTTGAGCTGAACAACAAGATTAGGCTTATTGACGTGCCGGAGTATATGGTGTCGGACAGCGACGAATTTATCGGTTTTATCTGCGGTATTATTTCGCAGGATCACGACTTACAGAAAATGTACTTTGACAGCTTCTTGAAGATCGCCTGTGTGGAGGCGGACGAGCTTGAGAAAGTGATTGAAAAGATTGAGAAGATCAGTGAGAAGTTCCATGTGGATTTCGTAATCAGCGTGTCACGCGACGAGAGCGAACTTCCTGAGAATATGCGTAAAAACGTTATTGTTTCCCTCTGATATGTACATAAACATGATATAAAACGATATAAAACCTCGGAGGCGTTTCCGGGGTTTTCATTTTGTACGCGCATAAGCAGAGTCAGAAGGCTGATGAAGCAGAGGTAACGGAGAACATCTAGTGGCAGATAATCAAAATAATAAGATAACTAAATACAGAAGACCCGTCAATCTGAACATCGGTATGGTGGTTTTTGCAGTCATTCTTGTCTATGTGGTGTTCTGTGTGATCATGTACTTCCGTACGGACCATATCGTCCGCTACAGCGTGCAGGAGGGTTCCCTCACCTCGAACAGCATTTACAAGGGAATCGCGCTCCGGGAAGAGCAGATCGTGACGGGACAGGACGCCGGCTACGTGAATTACTTTGCCAGAGAAGGCGAGCGCACGGCGGTAGGCGACCTCGTATATACGGTGGATGAGACGGGAAGGCTGTCCGACTATATCAAGGCGGGTTCCAACGGCGAAAACTCCCTTTCCGACAGTGATTTGTCGGAGCTCAAGACGGATATCACCGCTTTTATGCACGGCTTCGACAGGAAACATTTCGACGAAGTCTACAATTTCCGGCACAATATGGAGAGTATGGCGATCAAGCTTGCAAACTACAATATTCTGGAGAACGCGGACGCTTTAAACGACGCCTCAGGCACGGTGCTCATCAACTACCGCTATGCGGCTAAGAGCGGTATCGTTCTCTACTCCACGGACGGTTATGAGGATTTAAAGCTGGAGGATATGACGTCGGAACTGTTTGATGAGGAAAAGTATGAGCGCAAGTATCTGGTGAACAACGGGCTGGTTGCCGCGGGGGAGCCGGTCTATAAGCTGGCGACGGCGGAAGACTGGTCCATTGTGATTCCGGTGGAGAAAGCGGTGGCGGATCAGCTTCTCGAAAAAGAGTATGTGGAGGTGCGGTTTCTGAAAAACCAGTACACGGCATGGGGCGAGGTGGCAATTTACACAAACGAGGCAGGCGAGACCTTTGCGTCCCTCACTTTCACCAACTCGATGATTACGTTCTGTACGGATCGCTTCATTGATATCGAACTTCTTCTGGAGGAGGAGAAGGGGCTGAAAATTCCCAACTCCGCCATTGTGCAGAAGGAATTTTTCATCGTGCCCAAGGCGTATGTGACGAGGGGAGGCAATAACGGCGGTGACGGTGTGCTCCTAGAAACCTACAACGAGGAGGGAGAGGCGACCACGCAGTTTGTGGAGACGGAAGTTTACGAGGAGACGGAGACGGATTATTATCTGGACAACTCCACGCTCAGGTCGGGGAATTATATCGTCATGCCGGAGACAGGGGAAAAATATGCCGTCAGCAGGACCGGATCCCTGAAAGGCGTCTACAATATCAACAAGGGGTATGCGGATTTTAAGCAGATCAGCGTCCTGTACGAAAATGAGGAGTACTCCGTGGTGAAGTCGAATACCGCCTACGGGCTCAGTGTGTATGATTATATTGTGCTGAATGCGGATATGGTGAAGGATAATGAATTTATTTATGAATAATAGGATTTTAGGAGTGCACAAATAGTTCTCTCGTGTCCGGCTGCGTAAAATGGATTTTCCTGCGCAAGGACGACTTCGTGAACAATTTGTGCATTCCGTCAAGATAAGTTTATTGAGAAATATTTGGGTACCTTAGTCTTTATAATTGAGTAAGAAAACAGGAGTAGATATGGGTATAAAAGAAAATCTTGATATGGTAAGAAAGAATATCGAGACCGCCTGTGCGGCGTGCGGACGGGGGACGGACGAGGTGAAGCTGATTGCGGTGAGTAAGACAAAGCCGTTGCCTTTGCTGGAGGAGGCGTATGCCAACGGCTGCCGTGATTTTGGGGAAAACAAGGTGCAGGAGCTGGTGGATAAGTATGAGGCGATGCCGAAGGATATCCGCTGGCATATGATCGGGCATTTACAGCGAAACAAAGTGAAATATATTGTGGACAAGGTTTTTCTCATTCACAGCGTGGACTCCCTGCGGCTCGCGCAGGAGATCGAGAAGGAGGCGGCGAAGAGGGGTGTGTGCGTCAATATCCTCGTGGAAGTGAACGTGGCGGAGGAGGAGAGCAAGTTTGGCACAGCCTCTGATGAGGCGGTTTCCCTTGTGGAAGAGATTGCGAAACTGCCCCATGTCAGGGTCAGGGGGCTGATGACGATAGCGCCCTATGTAAAGGATGCGGAAGAAAACAGACGATATTTTGCAAAATTAAAACAAATTTATGTTGACATAATACATAAAAACATTGATAATGTTTTTATGGAGGAACTTTCAATGGGCATGACCGGGGACTACGAAGTCGCGATAACAGAGGGCGCGACCTACATCAGAGTCGGAACCGGCATCTTTGGAGAAAGAGAATACGCGGTTATTTAGTATACATAAGTTGCGCGTATAAGCAGAGTCAGAAGACTGACGAAGCAAACATCATGCTTGCATGAATGGATGCTTCGGTAGACTTATGACGAGCAACGCGAACGAGAAATGCGGAGCATTTCGAGTCTGCTTATATGCGCCCAAAAAAGTAATTGATTAATATGGAGGATTTTACAGATGGGTGTTATGGACAAGTTTATCAGCGCCATGAAATTGAGCGAGGACGAGGACGACGGGTACTACGATGATGATTTTTATGACGAGGAGCCGGAACCGCTGCGCAAACCCGCATCCAACAAGGATGCGGACAGCGCGGAGGACGATAAGGTCAGAAAGATCACACCGAAGGTAACGCCTCTTAGACAGACGAAAAAGATGGGGTCAGGTATGGAAGTATGCGTGATTAAGCCGACTACGGTGGAGGATGCGAGGGAGATCACGGAGACGCTTCTGGCGAACAGAACGGTAGTCTTAAATCTGGAAGGGCTGGATGTGGACATAGCCCAGCGGATTATCGACTTTACGTCGGGTTCCTGTTTCGCAATCTCTGGCAATCTGCAGAAGATATCCCACTATATTTTCATTATCACGCCGGCGAGCGTAGACATTTCCGGCGACTTTCAGGATATCCTGTCAGGCTCCTTCGATGTGCCGATAGACAAAGGTTATTAAGGAAATCGAGTGCATAGCGCACTCGATTTTTTCTGGGAGATGAGAAGCATCTCGAATCTGCTTATGAGGAGGAAATACACACGATGGCAAACCGGATGACGATAAACTATGAGAAAAAGCCCTGCTATGACATTGTTTTCACGGGGGATTTCAGTCTGCTGGCGGAGGAACTGGCGGATTTTGGGACGGCGGATCGCAGGGTTGCTGTGATCTGCGACAGCAACACGGAGAAGCTGTTTGGCGGGGAAGTTGCGGAAATACTTGAAAAATGCTGTAAAAAGGTGATTCTGCACGCCTTTCCTGCCGGCGAGGCGAACAAGACGCTGGATACGGTGAAGGAGATCTATAAGAGACTGATCGAGGAAAAGTTTGATAGGAAAGACCTGCTTGTTGCGCTGGGCGGCGGCGTAGTGGGGGACATTACCGGCTATGCTGCGGCGACTTACCTGCGCGGCATTGATTTTATTCAGATTCCTACCACGCTGATCGCACAGTCGGACAGCAGCATCGGCGGCAAGACAGGCGTCGATTTCGACGGTTATAAGAACATGGTGGGCGCCTTTTACATGCCGAAGCTCGTCTACATGAACGTGGGAACGCTCAAAAAACTGGACGACAGGCAGTTCTACGCGGGATTTGCCGAGGTGATGAAGCACGGGCTGATCAAGGATGCGTTGTTTTACGAGTGGCTGCTTGACCATATGTATGAGATTCACGACAGGGACACCGAGGTGCTTCTGGAGATGGTGATGAAGAGCTGCAGCGTGAAAAAGCTTGTGGTGGAGAAAGACCCGAAGGAACAGGGGGATCGTGCCCTGCTCAATTTCGGGCACACCATCGGGCACGCCATCGAGAAGGCAAAGAATTTCGAGATGGTACACGGGGAATGTATCGCCCTCGGTATGGTGGCGGCGGCGTATATCTCATGGAAACGCGAGAATATTTCCATGGAAGAGTATTATGAGGTGCGGGATATGTTCGTGCCCTTTAACCTGCCGATCAGCATCGACGAGATCGATCCGGAGCAGATTGTTGCATTGACCAAGTCGGACAAAAAGATGGAGGCAGGACAGATCAAGTTTGTGCTGCTAAAGAAGGTCGGCAAGGCTTATGTGGACAAAACCGTCACCGATGAGGAGATTATGGATGCGGTAAAGGAAATTTATTTTAGTGATGAGGATATGCGGGAATGAGTCTGAAAAAGAAGTTTTTTCTGTTTCTGGATCTGCTTATGATTGCCGGGCTGATCGTTCTCGACCAGTACACCAAACAGTGGGCGAAGGTTTATTTGAAGGATAAGCCGGCATATAATCTGATCAACGGGATACTGGAACTGAATTATCTCGAAAATCAGGGCGCGGCATTCGGTATGCTGCCGAACCAGAAAGTATTTTTTATCTTTGTGGCAATTGTGATTCTGTTTGTGGTCGGCTATGTCCTTTGGAAAGTGCCGGATCAGAAGAAGTACACGATTCTACACTTTCTGTTCAGCCTGATTGTGGCAGGATCCATCGGCAATATGATAGACCGGGTGCGCTACGATTATGTGGTGGACTTCATTTATTTTGTGAGGATCAATTTCCCGATTTTCAACGTGGCGGATATCTATGCGACGGTTTCCGCCATTGTACTGCTTTTCCTGCTTCTGTTTGTCTACAAGGAGAAGGATCTGTACTTTATCAGCTTTAAGCAGAAACGGTATCGGGAGTTAAAATAACAACGTGAGAAGAACTTCTAAAGCTCGACAGCAGAGGCTGTCTCGCTAAGAAATTCTAAGTCTTACGTGAGAGAATGCTTGGAAAGAAGCATTCTCTGCAGATGGAGAATATAGATGAATGATTTTAAATACCAGATCGGGGTGGGGGAGGATGAGGAGCGGCTTGACAAGTGGTTGAGTGCTGCGATTCCGACCCTTTCCCGATCTTATATTCAGAAGTGCATCAAGGATGGGCAGGCGTTTGTGAACGGCGTGCCCTGCAAGGCAAACTACAGACTGCGAGTGGACGACGAGGTATCCTTCCGAATCCCGGAGGCGGTGGAGCCTTCTGTGGAGGCGGAAGATATTCCGCTCTCTGTTCTCTATGAGGATGAGGACGTGCTGGTGGTAGACAAGCCGAAGGGGATGGTGGTGCATCCCGCGCCGGGACATTACAGCGGTACGCTGGTCAACGCAGTTCTGTATCATTGTAAAGGGCAGCTTTCAGGTATTAACGGCGTGCTGCGCCCGGGAATCGTGCACCGGATTGACAGGGACACGACGGGGTCCCTCATTGTGTGCAAAAACGACGCGGCGCACAGAATGATCGCGGAGCAGTTGAAGGCACATTCCCTGAATCGCAGCTACCGTGCCATCGTGCACGGCGTGATCGAGAAGGACGAGGGGACTGTCTGCGCGCCCATCGGCAGGGACGAAAAGGAGCGAAAGCGGATGGCGGTCAATGAAAAAAACGGCAAGGAGGCGGTCACCCACTATCAGGTGCTGCAGCGTTTCCGGGAGTATACCTATATCGAGTGCCGTCTGGAGACGGGGCGCACCCACCAGATCCGGGTACACATGACCTCTGCCGGGCATCCGATTCTGGGAGATGAGGTTTACGGCGCAAGAAAATCGCCCTTTCATCTGGAGGGGCAGACGCTTCATGCATATTGTCTGGGTTTTATGCATCCTACAAGCGGGGAATACGTGGAGGTAAAAGCGCCGATTCCGGCGTATTTTTCACATTTGCTTGCCATTCTGTAACGCTATAATTATAAATTAACTATGAATAAATTATTAAAATATCTTGAAATAGCGGACGTAAAATGCTACTATAAAAGATGTGGATTTTGTTAAATTCTGAGGGATTATGAAACTTACGAGACAGAACATCATAGATATTTTATTGAAAAGCTATGAGGCGTATTACAACATAACCGATTATGGGAGCGAGCGGAAACCGCTTCGGGCGCTGTGCGAGTATTACGAGCACGCAGAGAAGTACATGGTTTCTAAAAAGGTTTCGCTCTGGGCGGCGGACAGCGAGGAGTTTATCTACCTCTTTGATGTGCCGCACCTTACCATGGAGGCTTTTGAGGCATGCAAAAAGACAGCTTACGAGGATGGCATGGGGCGTCTTCATATCGGTCCCGGTCATATGTATTCGTATATCACTCCCATCATTGTCTGTGACACCTGTGACGAGGAGGCAGTAAAGGCGTTAAAAAAGTGCCACATTTACCAAAGTTTTCGATTTTCGTTTCACGGCTGGATGGACTTTCATGCGGCGGCGGTCATTGGGGATAGTGACCGGAT
>ERZ779637.365-NODE-365-length-31610-cov-5.775788_pt1 | contig 31610 bp, 33 predicted proteins | sample MGYA00514196_ERZ779637 | MGnify/ENA primary metagenome ERZ779637 (study PRJEB29562, sample SAMEA4376700) | mouse gut metagenome | isolation source: Cecum | study: EMG produced TPA metagenomics assembly of the A DSS colitis mouse model was used to assess the...
GAGCGATACGTTCGCAACGTATAGGTCACGAGTTCGAGTCTCGCTATCTCCATTTTGCAGATTTAAGATGATATGTCTGATTCAGAACGTTTTAATAAAGTCTATGGAAGCATAGCTCAGCCGGGATGAGCGTTCGCCTCACACGCGAAAGGTCACGGGTTCGAGCCCCGTTGCTTCCATTTTTTTATATCTTCAATTTCTCAATAATTTTCTTCCATCCCCGCAGATTTCATGCTATAATCATCATGTTGTATTATGCCCGTCTGCGGCATATTTGAAAGGAAGTATAAAAATGGCAAAACCATCTACCTATGACGCTTCCAGCATTACCGTGCTGGAGGGCCTTGAAGCGGTACGCAAAAGACCCGGAATGTATATCGGAAGCGTCTCAACAAAAGGGTTGAATCACCTGATTTATGAAATTGTAGACAATGCGGTGGACGAGCATCTTGCCGGCTTTTGTTCGGTTATTACCGTAACCTTGGAAGCGGACGGTTCTGCAACCGTATCCGATAACGGCCGCGGAATTCCCGTAGGCATGCATGAAAAGGGAATCAGCGCCGAACGTCTTGTCTTTACGACCCTGCACGCCGGCGGAAAGTTTGACAATACCGCCTACAAAACCAGCGGCGGCCTTCACGGTGTTGGTTCTTCCGTTGTAAACGCGCTTTCCAACAGATTGACCGTAAGGGTCAAAAGCGGTGGCTGCATTTACGAAGATCAGTATGAAAAGGGGAATCCCGTTACGCAGCTTGAGGACGGTCTGCTCCCTGTCATTGGCAAAACGAAAGAAACCGGAACGACCATTAATTTTCTTCCGGACGATACTATTTTTGATAAAACCCGATTTAAAGAGGACGAAGTAAAAAGCCGGCTTCATGAGACCGCTTACCTGAATCCGAATCTGACGATTCTTTTTGAGGACCGCAGGAAGGACATACCGGAACAAGTTACCTTTCATGAACCGGAAGGGATTAAGGGATTTATTAAGGATATGAATAAATCTAAAGACACCGTCCATGAAGTGATCAGCTTTTCCGGGGAAAGCGAAGGCATAAACGTGGAGGTGGCGTTCCAATATGTGAACGAATTCCACGAAAATGTGCTGGGTTTCTGCAATAATATCTATAATTCCGAGGGCGGCACCCACCTGACCGGTTTTAAATCCCAGTTCACCAATATGATTAATTCATATGCCAGAGAATTAAACATTTTGAAGGAAAAAGATGTGAATTTTACGGGCGCCGATGTGCGCAACGGCATGACGGCCGTCATATCCATCAAACACCCGGATCCGCGGTTTGAAGGACAGACCAAAACAAAGCTTGATAATCAGGACGCGGCCAAAGTTGTCAGCAAGATTACAGGCGAAGAAGCCGTCCGGTTCTTTGACCGGAATCTGGATACCTTAAAGAACATTATCAGCTGTGCGGAAAAGGCGGCCAAAATACGTAAGACAGAAGAAAAAGCCCGGACAAACATGCTGACGAAACAGAAGTTTTCCTTTGATTCTAACGGAAAACTTGCAAATTGCGAGTCAAAAGACGCTTCCAAGTGCGAAATTTTCATTGTAGAGGGCGATTCTGCAGGAGGTTCTGCAAAAACGGCCCGTAACAGGAATTATCAGGCCATTCTTCCCATCCGCGGAAAAATCCTGAACGTAGAGAAAGCCAGCATCGATAAAGTACTTGCCAACGCCGAAATCAAGACGATGATCAATGCTTTCGGCTGCGGTTTTTCGGAAGGCTACGGCAATGATTTTGATATCAGCAAGCTGCGCTATGATAAAATTATTATTATGGCCGACGCGGACGTGGACGGGGCCCACATCTCGACGCTGCTGCTGACGCTGTTTTACCGGTTTATGCCGGAACTGATCTATGAGGGACACGTTTATATCGCCATGCCCCCCCTGTATAAGGCCATGCCAAGTAAAGGGGCGGAAGAATATCTTTACGACGATAAGGCGCTGGAAAAATACAGGAAGCGCCATAAAGGACCGTTTACCCTGCAAAGATATAAAGGACTCGGGGAGATGGACGCGCAACAGCTTTGGGAAACGACCCTGGATCCGGAAACCAGACTTTTAAAGCTGGTTGAAATCGAAGACGCAAGAATGGCCTCCGAAGTAACGGAAATGCTTATGGGTACGGAGGTTCCTCCGCGCAAAGCATTTATTTACGAGCACGCAACGGACGCCGAATTAGACGTATAAAGCAGGAGAAGAAAGCATGGACGAACAAAGAATCATCAAGACGGAATATTCCGAACTGATGCAGAAATCTTATATTGATTATGCCATGAGCGTCATTATTGCAAGAGCGCTGCCGGATGTCCGGGACGGCCTGAAGCCGGTTCAGAGGCGTACCCTTTACGATATGCATGAGCTTGGCATCCGTTATGACAGGCCTTACCGTAAGAGCGCCCGTATCGTAGGCGATACCATGGGTAAATATCATCCCCACGGAGACAGCTCCATCTATGACGCGCTGGTGGTTATGACCCAGGATTTTAAAAAGGGACTTCCCCTTATCGACGGGCACGGCAATTTCGGGAATATCGAGGGAGACGGCGCAGCCGCCATGCGTTATACGGAAGCGAGACTGCAAAAGATTACCCAGGAAGCGTTTTTGGCCGATCTTGACAAAGACGTAGTGGATTTCCTTCCTAATTTTGACGAAACGGAAAAAGAGCCTTCCGTGCTGCCCGTTAAAATTCCCAACCTGCTTGTGAACGGTTCCGAAGGCATCGCGGTAGGTATGGCTACCAATATACCCCCTCATAATTTAGGTGAAGTCATTGATGCGGTGAAAGCCTATATGTTAAATGAAAACATCACCACTAAAGAGTTAATGCGCCACATTAAGGGGCCTGATTTTCCCACGGGAGGGATTGTGGTTAACAAAGATGATCTTCCCGCCATTTATGAGACAGGAGCCGGAAAAATTAAGATCCGGGGAAAGGTAGAGATTGAAAAGGGCAAAGCGGGCAAAACCAATCTGGTTATCACCGAGATTCCCTATCCCATGATCGGCGCCAATATAGCCAAATTTTTATCGGATGTAGCCGCCCTTGCGGAGACAAAAAAAACGCAGGATATCGTGGATATATCCAACCAGTCTTCCAAAGAGGGAATCCGTATTGTAATCGAACTGCGAAGGGACGCCGACGTAGAGAATTTTAAAAATATGCTCTACAAAAAAACGCGTCTGGAAGATACCTTCGGCGTGAATATGCTTGCCATTTCCCACGGCCGGCCGGAGACGCTCGGCCTGAAACGCATTATTAAAGAGAGCGTTGATTTTCAGTTTGAAGTGACCGCCAGGAAATATACCAATCTTTTGCAGAAGGAGCAGGGCAGAAAGGAAGTGCAGGAAGGACTGATTAAAGCCTGCAACGTAATCGACCTGATTATAGAAATCCTGCGCGGAAGCAAGGACCGCAATATGGCGAAAGCCTGCCTGATAGAAGGAAAGGTAGACGGAATCCGGTTCAAATCCAAAGAGTCCAAAATCATGGCGGCGCAGCTTGGATTTTCCGAAGTACAGGCCAACGCCATTCTGGATATGCGCCTCTATAAACTGATCGGTCTGGAAATCGAAGCCTTGATTAAAGAACACGAAGAAACCATGGCCAATATCTACCGTTATGAAGATATTCTGGAACGTAAGAGTTCCATGGCGCAGGTAATAATGAACGAACTGGACGCAATCAAAAAAGAATACGGAAGAAAACGCCGGACCGCTATTGAAAATGCAGAGGAAGCCGTTTACGAGGAAAAGAAAATCGAAGAAATGGAAGTCATGTTTTTAATGGATCGTTTCGGTTACGCCAGAACCATCGACATGGCTGCTTATGAAAGAAATAAAGAAGCGGCGGATGCGGAAAACCGTTTTGTATTCCCCTGTAAAAACACCGGAAAAGTTTGCATTTTTACGGATAAGGGCCAGCTACATACCATCCGGGTTCAGGAACTGCCTATGGGAAAATTCAGGGACAAGGGTATTCCCATTGACAATATCAGTAACTTCAGTACGGAAAAAGAAAACCTGATTTTTATTACCAGCCAGTCGGAGCTGAATCTGTACCGACTTTTGTTCGTCACCAGAAACTCCATGATGAAGGTTGTGGACGGCGGAGAATTTGACGTATCAAAACGCACGGTGGCAGCCACAAAGCTGACGGAGGACGACGAGGTTGTCAGCGTGGAAATTTTGAAGGAACAGAAAAATATTGTTCTGCAGACTCACGACGGTTATTTCCTGCGTTTCTCTCTGGAAGAGATTCCGGAAAAGAAAAAGGGCGCCATCGGCGTCAGAGGAATGAAGCTGTCGGAGCAGGATTACGTAGAAGCCGTGTATTATACCGCAAGCGCGTCGGATCAGACCATCCTGTATAAAAATAAAAATCTGGAACTGAACAAATTGAAACTTGGCAGACGGGATTCCAAGGGCGTAAAAGTACGCGCCTGAAAATTTCAACATGGAGGAGCAGTATGAGAGTAATAGCCGGAACCGCAAGAAGCCTTCCCTTAAAAACGCCGAAGAATATGGCTACCCGGCCTACTACGGACCGGATTAAGGAAACCCTGTTTAACATTTTACAGCCGTATCTTTCGGACTGCGTATTTATCGATCTTTTTTCCGGAAGCGGCGCCATCGGCATTGAGGCGGTAAGCCGGGGTGCGCAAAAATGTTATTTTGTGGAACAGGACAAAGAGGCTGCGGCCTGCATTGCGGACAACCTGAAATTTACAAAATTTGCGGACCGGGCCGTGCTTTTGCGGCAGGATGTTTTGAACGGAATTTATCATATTTTTGAAAAAGAAGCGGACATTGTTTTTATGGATCCTCCTTACGGAAAAGAATACGAAAAGAAAGTGCTTGACGCATTGCGGGATGTGAAGTATGTTACTGATAATACGATTCTTGTAACGGAAGCGGATCTGCATACGGATTTTTCTTATGTGGAAGCAATGGGGTACGCGGTATTTAAACAAAAAAAGTACAAGACAAACCAGCATGTATTTTTAAGAAGGGTGTGAACAGTCATGAAGTCGGCAATTTATCCGGGAAGCTTTGATCCGCTTACCTTTGGCCATATGGATATTATCCGGCGGTCCGCGGATATTTTTGATGAATTAATTGTCAGTGTTTTAAATAATAAAGAAAAGACTCCATTGTTTTCTGTGGAGGAACGTGTTAAGATACTTAAAGAAGCGACAAGGGACCTTCCCAATGTGAAAGTGGAGTCCTTCAGCGGTCTTTTGATTGAATATGCCAAATCAAAAAATATTCACGTTGCAATCCGGGGACTTCGCGCTATTACGGATTTTGAATATGAGCTGCAGATTGCGCAGACCAATCATAAATTATCCGGCGGACGGCTGGATACCATGTTTTTAACGACCAGTCTGGAATATGCTTATCTGAGCTCTTCCAGCGTAAAGGAAATTGCAAGCTTTAACGGGGATATCAGTCAGTGCGTACCGGATTTTGTAATACCTTTAATCTATGAGAAGTTTGGTATCCGCAGGGAATAAATTTGGCAGAAATGGAGTGTTATTATGAGCAGCAGAATCGAACAGTTGATTGACGAGATCGAAGAATTTATCGACAGTTGTAAATATCAGCCATTATCGAATACGAAGATAATTGTAAATAAAGAGGAAATCGATGAACTTTTAAGAGAACTCCGTATGAAAACGCCCGATGAAATCAAGCGTTACCAGAAGATAATCAGCAATAAGGAAGCGATCTTAAACGATGCCCGTGCAAAAGCGGAAGCTTTAATCAACGATGCGACGGTACACACAAACGAACTGATCAACGAACATGAGATTATGCAGCAGGCTTATGCACAGGCTAACCGTGTTGTAACCATGGCTACGGAACAGGCGCAGGAGATTCTCGATAACGCGACCATAGAAGCAAATAATGTGCGGATTTCCGCTATGCAGTATATGGATGATATGCTGGCTCACATTGAGAACATTATCAGCCAGTCCTCCCAGACGGCGGCTGCGCATTACGAAAATTTAATTGATTCGCTGGGCCATTATCATGAAATTATCCAGGCTAACCGCAGCGAACTGCATCCGGTGGAAGATGAACTGGAGGATGTTTCTCCTGCCGGGGAAAAGACTGACGCAGGGATAGACGTCATATAGAAAGTTGCAGGGACAGATTCCGGGTTGAATGGGTCTGTCCCTTCTGTATGTTATATTGAGTCAGGAAGGATAAATCAATGAAATATTTTTTAGGTGGAATACGAATATATAGCAGCTTTTTTATATTTTTACTATTGTTTTTTCTGGGATCGCGCAGGGTTTTGGCGGATGAGCCTTTGGTGATTGTGCTGGATCCGGGACATAGCGGTGAGAATCTGGGGGCGGAATATAACGGGTATACGGAAAAAGAGCTGAATATGGTGGTGGCTCTTGCCATGTATGAGGAGCTTAAACAGTATGACAATGTGGAAGTATACCTGACGCATACGGAAGATGTTGATATGAGTCTGAAAGAGCGGGCGGAGTTTGCCGCCGGCCTGAATGCGGACTTTTTGTTCTGTCTTCATTTTAATATGTCTCCCAATCATAACCTTTTCGGTACGGAAGTCTGGATTTCGGCTTATGACGAGTATTATGCCAAAGGACTTGCTTTCGGGAAGATTCAGATCGAAACGATGGAAGCTATGGGACTCTACAGCCGGGGCGTTAAAACAAAATTAAAGGAAGACGGTTCGGCGGATTATTACGGAATTATCCGGGAAAGCCGGGAATTGGGACTGGCATGCGCTCTGATCGAACATTGTCATCTGGATCATAAGAACGATGAAGGCTATTATGAGACGGAAGAGAAGCTGAAAGCAATGGGCCGCGCCGACGCGCAGTCTGTGGCAAAATATTTTGGATTGACAAGCAAGGCTCTCGGCATCGATTATTCCGATTACCCCAGAGAAGACGTGCCGGTTCCCGCCTATGTAATGGCGCCTGATTCTACGGATCCCGACGTATGCTATATTGAAGAGGCATCCTGTGACGCTGCCACCGGAAAGGTGGAAATTGCCCTGACCGCACAGGACTATGACAGTCCCATGCTTTATTACAATTATTCTACGGACGGAGGACTTACCTGGACGGAGCTTTTCCCATGGGAGGAGGGAAAAGATACACAGAACGTCATTTTGCAGATTCCGTCCGGTCAGGTTATGCCGGCCGTGGTATTCCGCGCCTATAACCTGTTTGACCGGTATACCCAAAGCAACAGTATTACGTATCCTACCTTCCGATACGGAGAAGATTTGCCGGACAAACCGAACAAAACTCCCGTCTACCTGGAGGATGAAGAGATACTTAAAGCCGACAGCGGGCAGGTGCGGACCACCTTTGCCAAAACGAAAGAGGAAGAACCGAAAGAACAGGAATTTTCATTCCTTTTATTTCTGGAAATCTGCATGGGATTGGTTGTAATTATTTTTATATCCGCAATTGCGGCAAAAATTATTACTTTTTCAAGGAAGAAAAGGCGCCGCCGGAAATAGCCAATGGATTCCTATCCAGATTCCGTAAAAAACGGCCGTAAAAAGCGTCAGGATTATTTTGTGTATACAATAGGCGCTAATGGATAAATCCGTATTTTTTATGATGCTGTAGGTTTGCGCAATACAGGAAAAACCGCCGAAGGGGAGCAGAAGCAGGACGGCCAAAGGCATGGAGGGGCCGATCCGGCTGATACCGCTTGTGATTTCCAAAAGGGCATTAATTATCGGAAGCGTGGATTTTGGCAGACACATGGACGGAAAAAGGTTTAACAGATTAAACAGAATCATGTAGCCGCCAAGCCGCGTAATATTTTCAATTCCGGACATAATGGAAGCGTCGATGTGCGCCAGTACCGAATCTTTGTCCTGTTTTGCGGAGGCGGCTTTCAGCTCCTGCCCAATCCGGCGTTTTTCCTGATTTTTTTGAAAGACCCGGCTGCGGCTTAACAGAATTCCGTATAGAAGCGGTATCCCATACATGCCGAACAGATACGGCAGCGTTTTTTTCAGGCCTAAAAGAGGCAGCACAAAGCTGACGAAATAAATGGGTCCGATGTTGTTACAAAAAGCAAGAAGATACGAAGCTTCTTCGTAAGAAAGTTTCTCTCTTTCATATAAATCCGCAATAACCTTTGCGCCCATGGGAAAACCGCACAAAAATCCCATAATCATGCAATAAGCCCCATGGCCGCTTACTTTAAAGAGCGGTTTTAAAACCGGCGTCAGCAGCGCGGAAAAGTACTCGGTCAGATTCATCCGCACCATGATTCCCGACAGAATCATAAAAGGAAACAAAGTCGGAATCATTTTCTGGAACCACAGCGTCAGTCCCGTAAAGGCAAAATAAAGGCTTTCCACCGGATTAATCAGCATCAGAAAAAACAGGATCAGAAATGCAAGCGTAAGCAGGATGCGCTCATATTTTTTCATTGGAATTCCTCCGTAACCGTTTCGAAATCTCCCTGTTTACAACGTATGAAAAGAGAACGGAAAACATGTCAGAAAAGGAGAATGGCCATGATGCGGCTGGATCGTTTTTTGTGTGAAGTACATATGGGAAGCCGGAGCCAGGTGAAAGAATGGATTAAAAAAGGTATGGTTCAGGCGGACGGCCTGACGGTACTGAAGCCGGAATATAAGGTGGATGAGGAAAATACGCAGATTACGTTTCGGGGACGCCTTCTTTCCTTTAGCAAATTTGCATATTATGTTTTGAATAAGCCCGCCGGCATGGTAACCTCCAACCGGGATCCGCGTTCTCCCGTGGTGATGGAGCTTTTAAAGGATGTTCCCCAAAAGAATCTTTTTCCTGTGGGCAGACTGGATAAGGATGCGGAGGGACTGCTTCTGATTACCAACGACGGGGAACTGGCCCACCGTCTTTTAGCGCCCAAAAGCCATGTTCCCAAAACATATTTTCTGCGGCTTAAGGAAGCTTTTACAAAGGGGCAGGAAAAACGGCTTTCGGAAGGCGTCGATATCGGTGAAAAAAAGCTTTGTCTGCCTGCGGAAACAAAGCTTATTTCAGAACAGGAAATTTTCATCACCGTTTGGGAGGGGAAATTTCATCAGGTAAAAAGAATGATGAAAGCGGCAGGCAACGAAGTGCTTTTTTTAAAAAGAGTCGCGTTCGGAAGCCTTGCGCTGGATGAAACGCTGGCGTCCGGCGCATATAGACCGTTAACGGATGAAGAAATAAATCAATTGAAAAAGGATGCGGATTATGATGTGGGAAAATAAAAAAGCGGTTATTTTTGATTTGGACGGAACACTGGTAGACTCTATGTGGATATGGCGGGATATTGACATCGAATATCTGGGAAGGTTCGGGATATCCGTACCGTCCGGCCTCCAGACGGAGATTGAGGGCATGAGCTTTTCCGAAACGGCCGTTTATTTTAAGGAACGGTTTCACATACCGGATTCACTGGAAAAGATCAAACGGGACTGGAATCAAATGGCATGGGATAAATACACGTTTCAGGTTCCTTTAAAGGAAGGCGTTTCCGAATTTATCGGACAATGCCGCAGCCGGGGAATCTCTCTTGGTATCGCAACCAGCAATTCCAGGGAGCTTGTGGAAAATATCATTGCCGTACACGGCCTGAACGATGATTTTTCCTGCATTATGACAGGATGCGACGTAAAGCAAGGGAAACCTTCGCCGGAAATTTATCTGGCGGTAGCGCAGGCCTTACAGGTTATGCCAAAAGACTGTCTTGTTTTTGAGGATATCGTTCCGGGTATTCAGGCGGGAAAAAACGCCGGTATGGAGGTCTGCGCCGTAGAGGATGCGTATTCTTTATACCAGACCGAAGAAAAAAAGGCGCTTGCCGATTATTACATTAAGGATTACCGGGAAATATTGCAGTCTGCTGCCGATAACCGGACGACGGGGAACAAATAAAATGACACATGGATTTTTACCGATTTCAAAAGAAGATATGGATTCCAGAGGAATCAAACAGCTGGATTTTGTGTACGTGACAGGGGATGCTTATGTGGATCATCCGTCCTTTGGACACGCCATTATCAGCCGGGTACTGGAAGCCCACGGTTATACGGTGGGAATTCTTTCGCAGCCGGACTGGAAAAACGAAGAGAGCGTTACAGCGCTTGGGAAGCCAAGGCTTGCTTTCCTTGTTACGTCCGGAAATATGGATTCCATGGTCAACCATTACAGCGTTTCCAAAAAAAGGCGCAGCCAGGATGCTTACACGCCGGGCGGCGCACCCGGAAAAAGGCCGGATCACGCCGCCGTTGTCTACGGCAATCTGATCCGAAAGGCGTACCGGGACGTACCGGTGATTATAGGCGGAATCGAGGCGAGCCTGCGCAGAATGGCTCATTATGACTACTGGTCGGACAGCTTCAAGCGTTCCCTGCTGTTAGACAGCCAGGCCGATCTGATTTCTTACGGTATGGGTGAAAAATCCATTGTGGAAATTGCGGATGCTTTAAACAGCGGTATTTCCGTGAAAGATATTACGTTTATTCCGGGAACGGTTTATAAAACGAAGGAGATCTCCGGGATCTACAACTCCCTGATGCTCCCTTCTTTTGAAGAGATGAAAGAGGATTCTTCGCGTTATGCCGAAAGTTTTCAGAAGCAATATGAGAATACCGACGCCTGTAACGGAAAAACTCTGATCGAGCCATACCCTAACGGAGTCTATGTCGTACAAAATCCGCCGCAGCCGCCGTTAACCACGGAAGAAATGGATGCGGTCTATGATCTGCCTTATATGCGGACTTATCATCCCTCCTATGAGTCTTTGGGAGGCGTTCCGGCTATTGCCGAAATCAAGTTTTCCCTGATCAGCTGCCGGGGGTGCTTCGGGGGATGCAGCTTTTGCGCCCTTACCTTCCATCAGGGAAGAGTAATCCAGACCCGCAGCCATGAATCCCTTCTGAAAGAGGCGGAGCTTTTTCTGCGGGATCCGGACTTTAAGGGTTACATCCATGACGTAGGCGGTCCGACTGCAAACTTCAGACATCCGTCCTGTGAAAAGCAACTGACAAAAGGCGTCTGTAAAAACAGGCAGTGTCTTTTTCCCAAACCCTGCCCCAACCTGAAAGCGGATCACGGCGATTACCTTGAGCTGCTTAGGAAGCTCCGATCCATGGAAGGCGTTAAAAAGGTATTTATACGCTCCGGAATCCGTTTTGATTATCTGCTGGCCGATTCCGACGACACCTTTTTCCGGGAGCTGGTGGAGCATCATATCAGCGGACAGTTAAAGGTAGCGCCGGAGCATATTGCCGATCCTGTTCTTAAAAAAATGGGCAAGCCGGAAAATGCGGTTTATGAACGGTTTGTGGACAAATACAAAAAGCTGAACAGTCAGCTTGGGAAAAACCAGTTCCTGGTTCCCTATCTGATGTCCTCCCATCCAGGTTCCACGTTGAAGGAAGCCGTGGCTCTTGCAGAGTATCTGCGGGATCTGGGGTATATGCCGGAGCAGGTTCAGGATTTTTATCCCACGCCGTCCACCGTTTCCACGGTGATGTATTATACCGGATTGGACCCGAGAACCATGGAGAAGGTTTATGTATGCAGGAATCCTCATGAAAAGGCGATGCAGCGCGCGCTGATCCAGTACCGAAATCCGAAAAACAAAGAACTGGTGCGGGAGGCGTTAATCAAGGCAGGCAGGCAGGATTTGATCGGGTATGATAAGAAGTGTCTGATCCGTCCGGAGAAGGGGAATGGCGCGGGGTACGGCAGGCAGGCGGGAACTGTGGCAGGAAAAGAAGGAAAGGCGAAAAAAACGGACAAGAAAAAGACGATACGGAATGTGCATAAGAAACCGGGAAGGCAGCGGTAAATCGAAGGACGGATTTACCGCTGGTTATTTTGATTCCGGGGAGGTCTATTACGGCCCGGACACTTACACCCATGTTGAAGAATACGACGCTAATGACTACATTGGCAGCCGGGCCGGGCGTCTGTACCGTCTTTCCTTTACGGAAGAGGAGGGAGAGCGGTGTCTCCTACGTCAAATTACATTAACGCCTCAAAATTTGCAGGAAGTTTGTCCGGAAAAATATAAGACTCTGGATGATCCGGTGTGTTCTCCCCGGATACTTGGAGATAATGCGGAAAACGAATGTGGGATATCAGAAGAAGAAGCATTAGAGGAAGCCATACGGTTTCAGCAGAGTCTGGGATTGGAATACTCCGTGGTGTCCCAAGTCTGTCCGTTGGTATGGTCGGATGCGGGCAGTCTTATGTCTTTTACCGACGGCGGTAATTCCGACAAATGGGGCGTGAACGGTTACGCATTTTCCTTTGATCTTGGAATGGAGGGGAGTTCCTTTGTTGATTTTGGATCTGAAACAGACTATATGCACAATTTGTATTTCGGTTGCGGAACTGAACGACTCAACCTGGATATCAAGGAAAAGACACAATGCTCCTTAAATGCGCGGCTGAATCTTTACGTTACGGATCAGGGTGTCATACATATGACTGCCAATAATCCGCAAAAATACAGTTATGTGCCCGCATGGAGACTTGCACTGGTGGCAAAGGATACGGCGGCCCACCAAATATCTATTCGTAATCCGATTTTCATTAATGCAATCGACGGCTCTTTGATCGATTATTATTGCGAGTTGTATAATATGCCTCCCATGGATGAACAAACCCAAAAGGAATAAGTGAACGTACAGGACAAAAAGACGGTTATTTTATACTGGAAGTAATGATTCGTTTCGGGTATAATGAATACAGGCTGTGAGAACGCACAGACAACAGGAAAGGCACGGTCATACTATGAAACGAATGTTTACCACTTATTTTTACAAAGGAAATAAAGACTACCTCAACACGCAGAAAAAATATGAGATCATGCGGACGATTCTTTACTTTGCAATTTCACTGTCCCTGTTTATTGCGGGGTTGGTCGCTACCAAAACAAGAATGAATCTTTTGACCATTGTAGCTGTTTTGGGATGCCTTCCCGCATGCAAAAGCGTCGTGGGAATGATTATGCACCTCAAATTTAACAGCATTTCCAAAGAAGACGCGGCAAAGATCACGGCAAACCTTGGAAGCCTTGAGGGGCTTTATGATATGGTCTTTACCTCCTATGATAAAAATTATCAGGTAGATCATCTCGTTTTAAAGGACCGCACTTTATGCGGTTATTCCTCTCATGAAAAAACGCAGGAAAAGCTTTGCCAGGAACATCTGGAAAAAATGCTTTTAACAAGCGGGCATAAAGGAGTATCCGTGAAAATCTTTAAGAACCTTTCCAAATATACGGAACGTCTCAGACAGTTGGACCAGCTGGAGCAGGACGACGCAGATTTCCGTGAAGCGGTTTATGCAACTTTGAAGAGTATTTCCCTATAAACTTATAACCGGGGAGGGTATCCATGCAGACAGTTTTTGTTCCCGCCGGACAGGCGGGACAGCGTTTCGATAAATTTTTAAACCGCCATTTACACAGCGCGGGAATGGGATTTATCTACAAAATGCTACGAAAAAAAAATATTACACTGAATGGTAAAAAAGCCGAAGGAAAAGAACTTCTTCAGGCGGGAGACAGGGTTAGCTTTTTCTTTTCCGAGGAAACCTATCGGAAATTTACGCGGGCGGAGACGGTTATGCTTACGCCGTATCATAAAGCTTATGAAACCTTAAAGGGGATTCAGGTTCTTTATGAAGACGGCGACGTCCTGCTTTTGGACAAGCCTTCCGGCTATTTATCGCAAAAGGCCGGTAAATCCGATGTAAGCGTCAACGAATGGCTGATCGGATACCTTTTGATAAAAAAAGAAATTACAAAAGAGACCCTGTCCGTTTTCCGCCCGTCGGTCTGCAATCGCCTGGACCGCAATACAAGCGGAATTCTTCTTTGTGGAAAAACGCTGGCCGGAAGCAGGGAATTGAACCGTCTTATTAAGACGCGGGCCATTCATAAATTTTATCAACTGTTCGTAAAAGGAGAACTGGCAACGCCGGGCCTTCTGGAAGGAACCCTTCTTAAAGACTCACACCATAATAAAGTAAGACTGCAGGATTTAGATGCAGAGGGCGGTTCTTATATTAAAACCGCTTATAAACCTGTCGCGTGGAATGAACGGATTACGTTTTTGGAAGTGGAGCTGTTTACGGGAAAAACCCATCAGATCCGGGCTCACATGGCAAGTATCGGACATCCCCTTGCCGGGGATTATAAATATGGAGACGCCGCCTTTAATCATTACTTCCGGGAAAAATACAAAGTAAAGGATCAGCTGCTTCATGCAATAAGAATTGAATTTCCTTCGGACTGCGGAGCGTGTCCGCAGCTAAGCGGTAAAATTTTTACAGCTTCTTTGCCGGATGTATTTGAACGGATATTAGCAGGCGAAAGCCTTAAAGTTAATTCTGAGAAGAAAACGGAGTAAAATATGGCCACATGGAATTCCAGGGGCTTGCGGGGCTCCACCTTGGAAGATATGATAAACCGCACTCTTGAAAAGTATCAGGAGAAAAAGCTTGCCTTGATTCAAAAAGTTCCCACTCCCATTACCCCGATCCGGATTGATCCGGAGCACCGGCATATTACCCTTGCATATTTTGACCAGAAGAGTACCGTTGACTACATCGGTGCTGTGCAGGGAATTCCGGTCTGTTTCGATGCTAAGGAATGTGCCGGCGACACGTTCGCTCTTCAGAACGTACATGAACATCAGGTAAACTTTATGAAAGCCTTTGAAGAACAGGACGGAATTGCGTTCCTGCTGATCGGTTTTACAGCCCGCGGGGTTTATTATTATCTGCCTTACCGGGAGCTGGAACGGTTTTGGAACCGAAGCCTTAACGGCGGAAGAAAAAGCTTCCGGTTTGACGAATTAAATCCTGCGTTTATTCTCCCTAAGCATCAGGGGATCCTGGTTCCTTTTTTAGACGGCCTGCAAAAGGATTTGAACGACCGGGAAAATTTAAGTTGACTTTTCAAACGCCGTTTAGTATACTACCAGTAGTTTTATTTGCTAATATGGTAGCAAATTACTACGTTAAAGTATTAAACACAAAACTACAGGAGCAACGAAATGCAGACTCAGTTATTACATACCCCGGAAGGGGTAAGAGATATTTATGGCCGTGAATATGCCAAAAAACTATCCGTCCAGTCTTTAATCCACGACAAATTCAGCAGTTACGGTTACCAGGATATCCAGACTCCTACTTTTGAATTTTTTGATGTGTTTTCAAAAGAAATCGGAACTACGCCGTCACGGGAATTATATAAATTTTTCGATAAAGAAGGGAATACCTTGGCGCTGCGCCCTGACTTTACGCCTTCCGTAGCCCGCTGCGCGGCAAAATACTTTATGGATTCCCCGGCTCCCTTACGATTTTGCTATCTTGGCAACACCTTTACCAATACTTCGAATCTGCAGGGTAAATTAAAAGAAGTAACCCAGATGGGAGCGGAACTGATCGGTGATGAAAGCGCCATAGCCGATGCGGAACTGATCAGCCTGATGATCGAGGCATTAAAAAATACCGGCTTAAAGCGGTTTCAGATCAGCGTGGGACAGGTGGAATATTTTAAAGGAATCTGCGACGACGCGGGACTTGATGCAGGGACGGAGCGTACATTAAGAGAATACATCTCCAATAAGAATCTGTTTGGCGCAGAAACGCTTCTTATGGAAAAGGAAGTGGATGAAAAGCATAAAAACGTGCTGCTGCGCATTGCGGAAATGTTCGGAGGGATTGATTTTCTGGCGGAAGCGGGAGAGCTTGCGGGCAATACGCGTTCCAGAAATGCCATACGAAGGCTGGAAGAAGTATTTTCCGTATTAAAGCTTTACGGACTGGAAGAATATGTATCTTTTGACCTCGGCATGTTAAGCCGGTACAATTATTATACCGGTATTATTTTTAAGGCGTATACGTACGGTGTAGGCGATGCCGTTATTAAGGGCGGACGTTACGACAACCTGCTTTCCCAGTTTGGCAAAGACGCGCCGGCCATCGGTTTTGTGGCGGTAATTGACGATTTGCTGGAAGCATTAAGCGGACAGCAGATTCCTGTGCCCGTAAAAGATGATCCTGTGCAGTTGTTTTATACAAAACATACTTTCCCGGAAGCGCTCAAAGAAGCAAAGAAGCTTCGGGAAGAAGGTGTCTGTGTCAGAATAGCCGCACGTGAAGAATAGCCTGACTTAAGAATGATTAGGAACGAGGTGTTAAAGTGGACAGTAAGGACCGTTATCTTACCTTTGCGCTGGCAAAGGGCAGACTTGCCAGAACTACATTGGAACTATTGGAAAAAATTGGAATTACCTGTGAAGAAATGAAGGATAAGGATTCTCGAAAGCTCATATTTGTAAACGAAGAGTTAAAATTCAAGTTTTTCTTATCCAAGGGACCGGACGTACCTACTTATGTAGAATACGGCGCCGCAGATATCGGCGTTGTGGGAAGCGATACCATAATGGAAGAGAACCGGAGAGTTTATGAGGTAATGGATCTTGGGTTTGGAAAATGTCGGATGTGCGTCTGCGGGCCGCAGAAAGCCAGGGAACTGCTGATGCATCATGAGATGATCCGTGTCGCCAGCAAATATCCAAATATTGCAAAAGAGTATTTCTATAATAAAAAACATCAGACGGTGGATATTATAAAATTAAACGGTTCCGTGGAATTAGGACCTATCGTAGGTTTATCGGACGTAATTGTGGATATCGTTGAGACAGGTTCCACACTCCGTGAGAACGGACTTGAAGTTCTGGAGGAAATCTGTCCCTTGTCCGCCAGAATGATTGTAAACCGCGTATCGATTCAGATGGAATCGGAGCGTATTAAGAAACTGATTAACGAACTGAAAGCCATTCTGTAGAAAAAGAGGTCCCGGTGTGAAAAATAATATGAGAATTTTGGAATTAACGGAAAGCACTCGTAAAAATATTCTGGAAAATTTATTAAAAAGAAGTCCCAGTCAATACGGCCAATACGAAGCCGCCGTAAACGATATTATCACGCAGATCAGAGAACGCGGCGATGAAGCGCTGTTAGAATATACGGAACGCTTTGACCATTGTACCTTGACGCCGGATACCCTGGAAGTCACGGAAGAGGAAATCCGGCAGGCATACGGCGCTTTGACGCCGGAATTTATTGAAGTGCTCAAAAAATCTGCCGCCAATATCCGCGCCTATCATGAAAAACAGTTGCGCAACAGCTGGTTTGACACAAAAGAAAACGGAACGATTCTGGGCCAGAAAATCACGCCCCTGCAGCGTGTCGGCGTTTATGTTCCGGGAGGCACGGCTGCGTATCCGTCCAGTGTGCTAATGAATATCATTCCCGCGAAAGTCGCAGGCGTTAAAGAGATTGTAATGACGACGCCTCCCGGCAGGGACGGTTCCATGAATCCGGCTACGCTTGTGGCCGCGGACATTGCCGGCGCCGCGAAAATTTACAAAGCGGGCGGGGCTCAGGCGGTTGCCGCGCTTGCCTTTGGTACGGCGACAATTCCGAAGGTCGATAAAATTACGGGGCCGGGTAATATTTTTGTAGCTCTGGCCAAAAGGAGCGTTTTCGGTTATGTCAGCATCGATTCCATTGCGGGGCCCAGCGAGATTCTGGTTCTGGCGGACGAAACGGCTAATCCCCGTTACGTGGCGGCGGATTTATTGTCCCAGGCAGAGCATGACATACTGGCTTCCGCCATTTTAATCACTACTTCCGGAACTTTAGCCGAATCCGTTTCGGCGGAAATCGATGCTTTTTTACAACAGCTTTCACGGAAGGAAATTATGGAACAGTCCCTGCAGAATTACGGTTATATTCTGCTTGCCCCGGATCTTGATACCGCCGTTGAGACGGTGAATGAGATTGCTTCCGAACATCTGGAGATCTTAACGGCCAGTCCCTTTGAGATTCTTCCCAAAATTCAGAATGCGGGCGCCATTTTCCTGGGAGAGTATTCCTCCGAACCTTTGGGAGACTATTTTGCAGGCCCCAACCATGTGCTTCCGACCAACGGAACGGCAAAATTTTTCTCGCCTTTGGGCGTGGATGACTTTATAAAGAAGTCAAGCGTAATTTCTTACTCGAAGAAAGCGCTGCGGGAGGTTCATAAGGATATTGAACTGTTTGCCGGCCAGGAAGGTTTAACGGCCCATGCGAACTCGATTAAAGTCCGTTTTGAAGCCGAAGCATAAGAATAATTGTTAACAGGAGGCGTTTTCCATGATTCGAAGCACTACCATTTCACGCAAAACAAAGGAAACCGATATCCAGTTGATTTTAAATCTGGACGGAACCGGAAAAAGCGATATTCAGACCGGAATCGGATTTTTTGACCATATGCTGGAGGGATTTACCCGCCACGGTTTTTTTGATATGAAGTTAAAGGCGAAGGGAGACCTGTTCGTAGACGCACACCATACTGTGGAAGATACCGGAATTGTTCTGGGGCAGGCCATCAAAGAAGCGCTCGGAGACAAAAAGGGAATCAGCCGTTTCGGATCCTCCATACTTCCCATGGATGACGCGTTGGTCTTATGTGCCGTAGATTTAAGCGGCAGGCCCTATCTTAATTTTAATGTAACCTTTCCCACGGAACGGACAGGAGAAATGGACTGTGAACTGGCCAGAGAATTTTTTTATGCGGTGTCTTATTGCGCCGGTATGAACCTGCACATCCGTCTTTTGGACGGCTGCAATTCGCATCATATTATGGAAGCGGCCTTCAAGGCTTTTGCCAGGGCTCTTGACATGGCAGTTAAAAAGGAAGAGCGCACTAACGAGGTGCCCAGTACAAAAGGTGTTTTATAATTCAAAGGAGGAAAATAAGGAGAATTCACTATGCTTTATAAACGTTATATACCCTGTATTTATTTGTATCATGCCCATGCGGTCCGCAGTCTCAACGATACCAGCGTGGTGGATACGGACCCGGTTCGTCTCGCTTCTTACTTTAACGAGCATAACGCGGACGAATTAATTGTTTTTGACATGTCTTCCGGTGACGAAGAACATGAGGAAGCGCTGAACCTGATTGAGGAAATCTGCGATACCGTCGCGGTTCCCGTAATCGGCGGCGGCCATGTGCACCGCATGGAGGACGTTAAAAAACTTCTTTACGCAGGATGCCGACGCGCTGTGCTGGATTTTGAAAATCCTGAAAATGTGGAAATAATACAGGAGGTTTCTCTGAAATTCGGTAAGGAAAAGCTGCTCGTTTCCTTTAAAAATCCGGAAATTCTGACAGAAGAACAAAAAGAACTGATTGAGAACTATGCGGCGGAATTGCTGTTAATGAATACCCATGTCATCCGGGAAACACAGGCGCTTTTCTCTTTGCCCGTTATCGTTCAGGTCAATCAGATTGCCTTAAATAAACTGTTTGAAATTTTTTCTTATGAGAATGTATCCGGCGTTACCGGAAATATTATGAACGATAATGCGGACGAAATTCAGACCTTAAAGAAACTCTGCCAGGAGAACGGAATTCCTGTGGCGGTTCTGGAAGCAAAGTATGAATGGGAAGATTTGAAAAAGAATTCGGACGGTCTTGTCCCGGTAGTTGTGCAGGAAGATAAAACCGGCGAAGTCCTGATGGTTGCTTACATGAACGAAGAGGCGTATAACCAGACCCTGCGCAGCGGTAAAATGACGTATTTCAGCAGAAGCAGGCAACAGCTCTGGCTAAAGGGCGAAACCTCCGGCCATTACCAGTATGTAAAGAAACTGACGGCGGACTGTGATCTGGATACGATTCTTGCCAGGGTTAACCAGACAGGAGCCGCCTGCCATACAGGAAATCACAGCTGCTTTTTCCAGGAGATTATGACAAGAGACGGAGGGGGAACAGCTAATCCCCGCACGGTGTTAGAAGAAGTTTCAGCCGTCATTCATGACAGAAAGCAGCATCCAAAGGAAGGCTCCTATACTAATTATCTGTTTGACAAGGGTATCGATAAGATTTTGAAAAAGCTCGGTGAAGAAGCTACGGAAATTGTGATTGCCGCCAAAAATCCGAATCCCCATGAGATCAAATATGAAATTTCCGATTTCCTGTATCACATGATGGTTCTGATGGAAGAAAAGGGAATAACCTGGGATGAAATCACCGAAGAACTGGCGAAGCGTTAACATTTAGAATACAAGTATTTTCTGACATGCAAATCATATATATGTTAATAAGAAGATTCGTAACACATAGGTTAACATAATTATTTTATGTTAACCTATGGTCATTTTGGAGGCATATATGAGTAATGTAAGCACAGACAGGCGGCTTCGGCTCATACAAAAGATACGTCAGGAACAGAACCAGAACCGGCAGGCAATAAAGACAAGAGAACACATCCTATACGGCAAAGCTTTGGATACGCCGCCGGATTTTCCGGTTTACGAAAGGGAGAACGATCCTGAGAAAGAAGGAGGAACAGGGGAGAACGGAATGCCTTCTTCTTCCTTTGGAATCCGCATGATGATTGCCTTATTGCTTTTTGGCGGATACTTTTTCCTTGCCAAAAACCAGGGGAATATAGGAGGCGTTAACGCGGATATGATCCGGGGGGAAATCAACCGCTATTCCAGCATGTCCGTAAATTTATTTGATTTTATAGATGATATCACGTATACTTTAAATATTAATGAAAAACAAAAGGAGTAAATCCATGCAGAAGACGGTACATAAGGACGGCCTTGCCTTAAGCGACGATATTTTGATGAAGGTGGAAAAACCGGCGCGCTATATCGGACATGAATATAACGCGGTGATAAAAGATAAAGAGAATGTAAAAATCCGCTTTGCCATGTGTTTTCCCGATGTTTATGAGATCGGTATGTCCCATCTGGGAATTCAGATTCTTTACGACATGATGAACCGGTTGGAGGATGTGTGGTGCGAACGCGTTTATTCTCCATGGGTGGATCTGGACCGGATCATGCGGCAAAACCAGATTCCTTTGTTTGCGCTGGAATCCCAGGATGCGGTCCGCGAATTTGATTTCCTTGGAATTACAATTCAATATGAAATGTGTTACACGAACATCTTACAGATTCTGGATCTGTCGGGAATTGCATTGACTGCCGTAGACAGAAGCGAAGACGACCCAATCGTGATCGGCGGCGGGCCCTGTACCTATAATCCGGAACCGATTGCGGAATTTTTCGATATTTTTTACATAGGCGAAGGGGAAACCAGATACGAAGAGCTTTTCGACCTTTATAAACGGTGTAAACACGAAAAAAAGAGCCGGGAAGAATTTTTATATCTTGCGGGCCGGATTCCGGGACTTTACGTTCCCCGCTTTTACCGGACCGAATATAAAGAGGACGGTACGATTCAAAGCTTTACTCCGGTTCGGGAAGGACTTCCGGAAAGGATTTTAAAAGAGATCGTTATGGATTTAAGCGATGCCGTTTATCCGGAGGCCCCCGTGGTTCCGTATATTAAAGTAACGCAGGACAGAGTGGTTTTGGAGATTCAGAGAGGCTGTATCCGGGGCTGCCGGTTTTGCCAGGCCGGCCAGTTGTACCGGCCGGTCAGGGAACGGGATGTGGAGGTTTTAAAGCGGTATGCCGTTAAAATGCTGGAATCTTCCGGTCATGAGGAGATTTCCTTAAGTTCCCTAAGCTCCAGCGATTACAGTAAACTTCCGGAGCTGATCGATTTCCTGATAGAAGAGTGCAGCCGCAAAAAGATCAACATTTCCCTGCCTTCCCTGCGCATCGATTCCTTTTCCCTGGACGTTATGAGCAAAGTGCAGGACATCAGAAAAAGCAGTCTCACTTTTGCGCCGGAAGCCGGCAGTCAGAGACTGCGCGATGTGATTAACAAGGGACTTACCAGAGAGGATATTCTGCACGGCGCTACGCTGGCCTTTCAGGGCGGCTGGACGCGGGTCAAGCTGTATTTTATGCTGGGACTTCCCACCGAAACGGAGGAAGACATTCTGGGAATCGGAGAACTTTCCAACGAGATTGCAAAAGTCTTTTTTGATACCGTTCCCAAGGAAGAGCGGAAAAACGGAAAGGTACAGATCGTGACCAGTACATCCTTTTTCATTCCCAAGCCTTTTACCCCGTTCCAATGGGCCCGCATGTGTACGAAGGAAGAATTTCTGGACAAGGCGTATACGACAAGAAAAGGAATTATGAGCCAGTTAAATCAAAAAAGCATTAAATATAATTGGCATGAAGCAGACGTCAGCGTTTTGGAAGGCGTGCTTGCAAGAGGCGACAGAAGAGTGGGACAGGTTATCCGCAGAGCCTATGAAAAAGGCTGCATTTTTGACGCATGGAGCGAATATTTCCACTATGACAAATGGCTGGAAGCATTTGACGAGTGTCAGGTTTCCATTGATTTTTATAATACAAGGGAGCGCAGCGCAGAAGAGATTTTCCCATGGGATTTTATTGACTGCGGGGTAACGAAAGAATTTTTGCTGCGGGAATGGAAAAAAGCACAGAACGAAACGGTCAGTCCCAACTGTAAAATGCAGTGTCAGGGATGCGGAGCCAGCCGTTTTGGGGGAGGAATATGTTATGAAAATAAGAATTAAATTCCGCAAATTCGGTCCGGTCCGGTTTATCGGACACTTGGATCTGATGCGTTTTTTTCAGAAAATGATCCGGCGTGCGGACTTGGATATCGCTTATTCCAACGGCTTTTCCCCCCACCAGATTATGTCTTTTGCCGCGCCTTTAGGCGTTGGACTGGAAAGCAACGGGGAATATATGGATATTGAAGTACATTCCGTTACAACCAGCGAAGATATGCGGACACGTCTGAATAATGCCAGCGTTGACGGCGTGAGGATTCTTTCCGTCAAACGGCTGCCGGATAAGTGTCAGAACGCAATGGCCTCCGTGGCGGCGGCTTCTTACACGGTGCGTTTTAAAGAAGGACGGGAGCCTGCGGCAGATTATCAAACGAAGCTTCTGTCTTTTTTGGAGCAGCCGGAAATTATTTATGAAAAAACGACGAAAAAGGGCAGCCACAGCCTGGATTTAAAGCCTGCTGTTTACGAACTCAAAATTCTGGAGGACGGCGGTATTTATATGCTTGTAAACGCCAGCAGTTCGGGAAATATCAAACCGTCCATGGTGCTGGAAGCATTTCTTTTGGCAAATAACGAAACCTTACAGGAAAACGCATTGTCAGTTACCAGAGAAGACACCTATCAAAAAGACCCGTCGGACCGTCTGGTTTCTATGGGGGATATCGGAGAAGAAATACAATGAGCGATAAAACACAGGGGAAATTACTGATTTTAAAGCATACCTTTAACAATAACAGAGAAAAACTGCTGTCCGTTCTGATCCGCGGAAAACGCCTGCTTCATGTACAGGCGGAATCCGGAAGTGAAATCGGAAATATTTATATTGCCAAGGTTACAAAGGTTACACGCAGCGCCGGCGCCTGTTATGTGTCTATCCGACGTAAGGAATTCTGTTATCTGCTTCTTGCGGAAGCGGAGGATCCCACTTGTTCCCTTCTGTTGAACCGGGAATGGGACGGGACGGTACGCGCCGGCGATGAGCTGCTGGTTCAGGTAAAACGGGAAGCGCTTAAAACAAAGCTGCCGTCTGTAACTACCAGAATATCTTTTTCAGGAAAATACACCGTTTTGTCTACCGGTCAAAAGCATCTGGGCTTTTCTGGCAAACTCAAAGAAGAACGTAAAAAAGATGTCCTTTCGTTTTTGCAGGAAGCCGGTTATGTTGACGATAAAAAGCTTTGCAATATAAAAGAAAGCATGGGGCTATCCTATGGCTTTGTAATTCGCACCAACGCCGCCTCTCTTGAAGACAATACCTGTCTGCTTCAGGAATGGCGGCTATTGGAAGAGAAGTGGCACAATCTTCTTTCTTACGTAAAAACACGCACCTGCTATAGCTGTCTGTACGAAGAGCAGCCTACATACATTAAAAATCTTCGTGACATTTATGATGAAAGCTATGAAGAAATTGTAACGGATATTCCGGAGGTTTATGAGAATATCAAAGCTTATCTGGAAGAAAACCCGCTGCTTGGGCAGCCGTCCGTCCGTCTCTATCAGGACGAGCTTATATCCCTGGGAAACCTGTATGGCGTTTCATCTAAGATAAGCGCAGCGCTGGGAAGCCACGTATGGCTCAAATCCGGCGCTTATCTTGTCATTGAACCGACGGAAGCCTTAACGGTAATCGACGTTAATTCCGGCAAATACGAAAGTAAAAAGGGTACGCCGGATCTGACCGCATACCAGGTTAATATGGAAGCGGCCCGGGAAATTGCGTTTCAGTTAAAGCTGCGCAATTTATCGGGAATTATCATCGTCGATTTTATCAATATGAAAGAGCGCGATAACCAGATTCTTTTAAAACACTTAAAGCAATTATGCCACAAGGATTCCGTACCTACGGAAGTTATCGACATCACGCCTCTGGGGCTTGTGGAAATTACAAGAAAAAAAATAAACAAAACTTTAAAGGAACAGCTATTGTCGTAATAAGTAAAAACAGGAGCCGAAGAAATGAAGCTATTAAAACTGGAAAAAGTAAAAGACGGTAAATACCTGAAAAATTATGAATTGACCTATCGCAATAAAGCCGGCCACGAAAAGGTCTATGAAATTGTCAGCAGAAAAGAGTTAAGGGAACCTGCGGATCTGGGGCAGAAAAGCAGCGGCGTTTCCATTGTCGCGACCATGGACCACAAGCTTTTATTGCTGCATGAATTCCGCATGGGCGTTAATCGGAAAGTATACAACCTTTGCGCGGGAATGATTGAAAAGGACGAAAGTATCGAGGACTGTATTGCCAGGGAACTCTATGAGGAAACGGGCCTGCAGATTAAAAAAATCAACCGGATTTTAAGGCCGTCTTATGCCGCAGTGGGAATCTCGGATGTCAAAACACAGATTGCATTTGTGGAGGTAGCCGGGGATTTTTCCAATGAACATACTTCGGAAAACGAATGGATTGACGCAGCTTTTTATACCCCGGAGGAAATTGAGGTTCTTCTGGAAACGGAGGAATTCAGCTCCAGGGCGCAGATGGCGGCGTATTTGTTTATGATTGGCGCCGTATGACCTTAAATACTTCCAAGAAATAAAGAGGAACTCCATGAATATAGAACTTAAACATATGCGGGCAGAAGACAAAGCCTTTGTTATGAAAATTGATTCTCATGTGAATGAGTTACAATATGAAAACCGGGTACATACAAAAACAGGATATATTATTTGGGACGGCAACAAACGCGCAGGACTTATGCATTATACTGTGTTATGGGACAATCTTCCTTTCCTTAACCTTATTTATGTGGAAGAGAAGCACAGAAACCGGGGAATCGCATCGAAAGCAATGAATTTATGGGAATCGGATATGAAGAGTCAAAACTATAAAATGGTTCTTATATCGACACAGGTAGATGAAGATGCCCAGCATTTTTACAGAAAATCAGGTTACATAGAATGTGGGGCGCTGATAATGAATCATACGCCGTTAGAGCAGCCCATGGAAATGTTCATGAGAAAAGTACTTTAGGGGATGGATTGATAATGGATATCATACTTGAGACGGAAAGATTATATCTGCGGGAGATGAATCAGGCTGATTTCAATTCTTTATGTAAAATCCTGCAGGATGAGGATACCATGTACGCATATGAGGGCGCATTCAGCGATGATGAAGTACAGGAATGGCTTGACAGGCAGATTTCCCGTTACCAGAAATGGAACTTCGGCTTATGGGCAGTCATTTTAAAAGAAACCGGCCAAATGATCGGTCAATGCGGACTTACCATAAATGTTGCCGTCAGAAACGGCATGGTAATAACAGATACCTGGACAAAACATTACCGTGGCGTGGATATGCCGCATTATCGTTATGTTGCAGAGTGTTAAAGGCTTCATGTTTAACTATTTAACTATGCGCAAAAGACAACTTTAACGAATAGTTGCACTGGAAAATGATTATTTCAATGCAGTCCCGATTACAACAATGAATAGGAATATAAGAAAGGCAATAATTACTACCGCAATTTCTACAGGTGACGCCATGTCGTTATCGGTTCTCCTGACTGGTTTCTTTTGGGACTGAAGCTGTTTTGATGTTCTTTTGCTTCTTGGCTGTTCGATTTCTTCCCAGCATGTTTCTATATAGTCTTTTTGTTTCATGATCTCTTTTTTCTCCCGGTTGCGAGAATCCAATCGGCTGTTACTCATAAAAATCTATTAGTAAAGTTCATCCGAATCCAAAACAATGGTAAAAGGACCGTTATTAGTCAGTGAAACTTTCATATCTGCCCCGAAAATTCCGTGTTCTACAACGGGAACTTCTTTTTTGCACTGTTGTATGATATATTCATAAAGCTGTTCGGCATGGACCGGATTCCCGGCACGGATAAACGACGGCCTGTTGCCTTTTTTGCAGTCCGCGTACAGGGTAAACTGAGATACTATCAATAAGGCGCCGTCCACGGATTTTAAATCCAGATTGGTTTTTCCGTCCTGATCCTCAAAAATCCGCATACCTATTAATTTGCGGATCATCTTGTCCGCAATCTGTAAAGTATCTTCGCCACATACGCCTGCCAGTACTAAAAGTCCCTTTTGAATTTCGCCGATTTTGTTTCCGTCTACGGTAACGCTGGCATTATTAACTCGCTGAATTACAAATCTCATATTGCTTCTGTCCTATCCACAAATGATAATAATTCTCAATTAACTTCGATCCTTTTCATTCGACGTTTTCTTTGTGTCATCGTCGCTGGTGCTCTGTTGTTGTTCCTGATCCTGATTTTGCCGGTAATGTTTTCGGAATAAATTTTCCAAATGAAGCCGGCGGCGTTCTTTTACCTCACTACTCTCCTCTTTTCTGGAAAACATCTTATTAAGACTGCCGTCCGGAGCTACATAGGCGACAAAATTAGAATCCGAATCAATAGAACCGACCGACAGGTAAAGGGAGGTTTCCGTGGGAAGCTTTCTTTTTTCCAACTGGTGATTAACCAGACGCCCTACAATGCTGTAAATAACCGCAAAGATGGGCACTCCTATAATCATGCCGAATACGCCGAATAAACCGCCGAAAAAGGTGATCGCAAAAATTACCCAGAATCCCGACAGGCCGGTTGAATCACCCAGAATTTTAGGCCCCAAAATATTCCCGTCAAACTGCTGTAAAATGAGGATGAAAATAATAAAATACACGCAATTCATGGGATTTGACAAATCTACGATTAATATGAATATTGCGCTCGGCACCGCTCCAAGGTAAGGACCGAAAAACGGGATTACATTGGTCACGCCGATAATGATGCTGACTAACGCCGCATAGGGCGTCCCGATTATGGTGGTACCTATAAAACAAAGAAGTCCGATAATAATTGAATCCACTACTTTTCCCGATATATATCCCGTAAATGTCCGGTGCACAAATCGCACTTCACGTACAAATATATTGGCGGCCTTCAAATTCAAAACGGCATATACAATCTTTTTAGCCTGACCGGCTAAAACTTCTTTGTTAAATAATAAATAAATAGAAATGACAAATCCGATTATCAGATTCCATAACAACTTTAAGAAGCTGAGTACGCTCATGGAAAGTGTGCGGATTATTTCGCTTGTCTGCGGAAGAAGGGTATCGCTCAGCCAGGTCTCAAATTCCACCGAATATGTTTTGATTGTATCCTGAATAAAATTGGCGATATCTTTATTATCTTCAAATAAGCGATTCACCCATCGGGTCAAGTTCCCGACATACGTATCAAAATTATTGATAATATTCCGGATACTTGGTACAATCTGCGAAATCAACATGGCAAACATAGCATAGACAACGGCGACGAAAAGCAGCGCCGTTATTAAAATTGATACAGCGCGCAGCTTTACACGGTGTTTGTGCGTATCAATACCGCACTTTTTTGCAATGCGGATAATGATTTTCTTTTCAATATAATTAAGAGTAGGCGTCATAATATAGGCGATTACCAGACCATTAACGATCGGGATACAAATGCTGTAAAGATATCCCATGCCGCTCTTTATGTTAGAACCGTGAAAAATAAGATAATATAGGAAAATACCGCCGGCTACAACCAAAAATGCGGTGATTCCTCTTAGAATATATTTCTTTTCAAGTTTAAATTTCATTGCCAGATACCCTCGTAATTTCCTTTATTTCCTTTTTATTATACTACGATTAAATGAATAAAAACAGTAAAAAAGCAGGAATTAAGAAAATTATTAAAGTATCTATTGTTTTTCCCCGACATACATACGCAAAATTATAATAATATTTGTAGTGAAATTTTTTCTGAAAAAGATTATAATGTATAAAGAAAAAAATACAAATTATTTGCAGAGCTACAAGGAGCCGGCATGAAATTACAACAGTTATACAGCCATGTACGAAAGGCTGTCGATGATTACCATATGATAGACGACCATGATAAAATTGCGGTAGGCATATCCGGGGGCAAAGATTCTCTGACACTTCTTTACGCATTAAACGGCCTGAAGCGCTTTTATCCGCACCCTTTTGAGATTCATGCCGTAACCGTGGATCTGGGCTTTGACAACCTGAATCTTACGAAAATACAGGCTCTTTGCGAGGAATTAGACGTAGAATATTCCATCGTCAAAACTGATATTGCACAGATTATTTTTGAAGACCGCAAAGAAAAAAATCCCTGTTCTCTCTGTGCTAAAATGCGTAAGGGAGCCTTAAATGAAGCGATCAAAAAAGCCGGCTGCAATAAAGTCGCATACGCCCACCATAAAGACGACGTGGTAGTGACCATGCTGATGTCTTTGATTTATGAGGGACGTTTTCATACGTTCTCTCCCGTCACCTATCTGGACCGCATGGATCTTACAGTAATCCGTCCCCTTATCTATATGAACGAAGCGGATGTCATCGGTTTCGTTCATAAATACGAAATACCTGTAGTGAAAAGTCCCTGTCCCGCGGATGGCTATACGAAACGGCAGTATGCGGAAGAACTTTTAGCACAGCTTAACAAAGAAAATCCCGGCGTAAAAGAAAGAATGTTCTCCGCAATTCAAAACGGCAGTATGGAAGGATGGAAATACTTTGGCGACAACAAATTATCATGAAGAACAAAATAAACAAAATATCATAAAACTGCGTAATGTGCTGGCGGAGCTTCCGTCTTTTTGCAGACAGTTTTTTCTGGGAATCGAAGATTATACTTCTGCCAGAACAAGACTTGCCTATGCGTATGATATCCGTCTTTTTTTTGAATTTTTGCATGAAGAAAACAGCGTTTGCCGGAAAATGGAAATCACGGACTATCCCCTGGACCTTTTGAATCAGCTTACAAGGCTGGATATCGAAGAATACCTCCAGTACCTCTCCTACTATGAAAAAGACGGCAGGGAATACACAAATGATGAACGCGGAAAGTCAAGAAAGCTGGCGTCTCTTCGCAGTTTTTATAATTATTTTTTCGAAAATGAAATGATTGAAAAAAATCCTGCGTCCCTTGTGCCCATGCCCAAACTGCACGAAAAAAATATTATAAGACTGGAACCCAACGAGGTCGCCATTCTTCTTAACCAGGTGGAAAACGGTGATAAACTTACGGAAAAAGAACGAAGCTTTCATGAAAAGACAAAATTCCGGGATGTGGCTCTACTAACGCTTCTTTTAGGAACCGGTATCCGTGTTTCGGAATGTGTGGGACTGGATCTTAAAGATCTTGACTTTGAATCAAACGGAATTCGTATTAAACGAAAAGGCGGTTATGAATCAATCGTATATTTTGGAGATGAAGTTGAAACGGCGCTTTTAGATTATCTGGAGCAAAGACACCACATAATTCCCATGCAGGGGCATGAAAACGCGCTTTTTCTTTCTCTGCAGAACCGGCGGATGGCTGTACGCTCCGTTGAAAACCTTGTTAAAAAATATGCTTCACGGGTAACAACCTTAAAAAAAATCACGCCGCATAAACTAAGAAGCACATACGGCACATCCCTTTACAGAGAAACCGGCGATATATATCTTGTCGCCGATGTGTTAGGACATAAAGACGTAAATACCACCAGAAAACATTATGCGGCTCTGGAAGACGAACGCAGACGTTCCGCCGCCAATAAGGTACGGCTGCGTGATCCCTGATGCTTATATGCCTTTCAAGTCTTCGGAATAATAGGGAATAATCAGGTACTGGCCGGACTGAATGATATGGTTCTCCAGATGATTAATATGCATTACTTCATTCACATACTCAGAAAGATTCCGGTTATCTTCCGGCGCATACTCTTCTGCCAGCGAATACAGCGTATCGCCGTATTTAACAACAATACTGGTATAATATTTATAAGTAAGCTCCGCATTGTCTTTCTGGGCAAAGCTTTTGATTCCGTTCATGGTCAATGCCAGGCCGGATATTAAAAGGATGGATAAAACTGACAATATAATATTACGCTGAATGATTCGGATTCTTTTTTGGAATCGCCGTCTTTCTCCTCTTGTCATAAGTACCTCCCGTATTAAGATCAAATGTTTGCTTTTGCAAACAACTGTTCGGATTACTCTGATTATATCGAACATACATTCATGTGTCAATACTTTTGACGCAAAAAATCGAACAAATATTTGGAATATATGTTTGCTTTTCGATTATTACTATGCTATAATAACCTTATTAACAGGTTTCCAAGGAGGTTTTTTATGGGATATGGTAAGATTACTGCAAAACAGCAGGAGATACTTAACTACATAAAGGAAGAGATTTTGAATAAAGGTTATCCGCCTGCCGTGCGCGAGATCTGCGAAGCCGTGAATCTGAAGTCCACTTCTTCCGTCCATTCGCATTTAGAGACTTTGGAAAAGAACGGATATATCCGGAGAGATCCCACAAAACCCCGCGCGATTGAGATTTGTGACGACAGCTTCCAGATGGTTCGCACGGAAATGGTTAGCCTTCCGGTTGTCGGGACCGTTGCCGCCGGCCAGCCGATTCTTGCACAGGAAAATATTGAAAGTTATTTTCCGATCCCGGCCGAGTACGTTCCGAACGGTGAATCTTTCATTTTAAAGGTAAAGGGAGATTCCATGATAAACGCGGGAATTTACAACGGCGACCAAGTGTTTGTAAACCGTTGCAATTCCGCACGTAACGGCGATACGATAGTTGCTCTTGTGGATGATTCCGCTACCGTCAAAACCTTTTACAAAGAAAACGGACACATTCGTCTCCAGCCGGAAAATGATACGATGGAGCCGATTATTGTCGAGGATTGTCAGATACTTGGAAAAGTGTACGGCGTATTTCGAATTTTTTAAGTGTTTATAAAAAAGGTCTTGCAAAATAAACTGCAAGACCTTTCCTGTTTTTACATATTTAAGGCTTTTACCGCTCCCCGAACCGTACGCGCATATAAGCTTTAATTTCTTCCACACACCGCTCAAACCCAAGCTTTGAACTATCCAGACACAAATCATAGTTCCTCGCATCCGTCCATTCTCTGCCCGTATGATATTTATAATAATCAGCGCGCCGTTTATCCGTTTTAATAATAAATTTTTCGATTTCTCTGGTTGTCATACTGTGCTTTTTGGAAGCCTGCTCGATACA
>ERZ779637.366-NODE-366-length-31535-cov-15.868615_pt1 | contig 31535 bp, 31 predicted proteins | sample MGYA00514196_ERZ779637 | MGnify/ENA primary metagenome ERZ779637 (study PRJEB29562, sample SAMEA4376700) | mouse gut metagenome | isolation source: Cecum | study: EMG produced TPA metagenomics assembly of the A DSS colitis mouse model was used to assess the...
AACCGCTTCGGACTTCAAAAGGAACTTTATCGTTCCCGCCATTCTGGGGCTACCGCACCATTTTCTCTCTTTGACTTCCTTTAACTGCGCGTTTGGACACTCCCCCTCCACGAAAACCCCTTGACAACGCCGGTCCGGTCTGCTATAGTAAGCAGATGAAAACAAAGTAGGCAGGATGCGCCCGCCTCACCTCCAGCGCAGCGAAGGGGTTCATAGGACGAAGCGCCCGGGGAGACCGGGGCGCGTTTGTTCGTGCGGGTGCAGGTGCATCCGCGCTTTTGTTTTATGGGTCACGTATTCGGGCAACATGTTGAAGGAGGTGTCTCGGTTATTAGCATTGTAATGCATCAACTAAATGAGGATATTCGCGACAAGGAGGTGCGCCTGATCGGCAGCGGCGGCGAGCAGCTGGGGATTATGTCCTCCGAGGACGCTCTGCGCATTGCTGACGAAAAGGGCATGGATCTGGTCAAGATATCCCCCCAGGCCAAGCCCCCGGTTTGCAAGCTGATGGACTATGGAAAGTTCCGGTTCGAGCAGGGGAAGCGGGAGAAAGAGGCCCGCAAGAACCAGCACGTGGTGGAGATCAAGGAGATCCGCATGTCCCCCGGCATCGATGTGGGCGACTTCAACGTGAAGCTGAAGAACGCCCAGAAATTCCTGTCCGAGGGCAACCGGGTCAAGGTATCTGTCCGGTTCCGGGGCCGCGAGATGGCCCACACCGACATCGGACGGAAGCTCCTGGACAAGTTTGCAGAGCAGTGCGCCGGGATTGCCAACGTCGATAAGGGCGCCAAGCTGGAGGGCCGGAACATGTCCATGTTCCTCTCCCCCAAGAAGTAAGCGACCCATGCACAGCAGGGAAGTATACGTATACGGAAGGAGTTTAATTGATTATGCCGAAACTGAAGAGCCACAGCGGTGCCAAGAAGAGATTTAGTCTGACCAAGACCGGGAAGGTCAAGCGTGCCAAGGCCTTTAAGAGTCACATCCTCACCAAGAAGGATACCAAGCGTACCCGCCGCCTGCGCGCCGGCGGCTATGCGGACGTGACCAACGAGTCCGCTATCCGCAAGATGATCCCTTACAAATAAGATACGATACGCTTTAGATAGGAGGCTTTTACAATGGCAAGAGTTAAGGGCGCGATGATGTCCCGCAAGAGAAGAAATAAAGTCCTGAAGATGGCCAAGGGCTATTGGGGCGCCAAGAGCAAGCACTTCAAGATGGCCAATCAGCAGGTGATGAAGTCCCTGACGTACGCGTACACGGGCCGCCGCCTGAAGAAAAGAGACTTCCGCCGCCTGTGGATCACCCGCATCAGCGCGGCCTGCAAGCTCAACGGCATGAACTACTCCACCTTTATGCACGGCCTGAAGAGCGCCGGCGTGGCTATCGACCGCAAGATGCTCTCCGAGCTGGCGGTCAACAACGAGGCCGCCTTCAAGCAGCTGGTGGACATGGCCAAGAAGGCCTGCGCCTGATAAAACGTCATAGGCACACGGGGCGCAGCCCCGTCCGCGCCGGCGTCCTCTTCTTCGAGGACGCCGGCGTTTTTTTCCGAAATCGTGGAATGTCCTCCGCCCTTCCGGCGCATACTACCCGGGATTGGAGGCGGAAAACTGATGAAAAACTTTCGAATGCCCACGGCGTACACCATCCTGCTCCTGCTGCTGGTGCTGGTGGCGGCGGCCACCTGGATCATCCCCGCCGGCAGCTACGACCGGGCGGGGGAGACCCCGGTGGCGGGAACCTACCACGCCGTGGAGCAGCAGCCCCAGGGAGCGGGGGACGTGATCCTGGCGTCCTTCCAGGGGTTCTACGACGCGGTGGACGTGGCGCTGTTCATCCTGATGGTGGGCGGCTTTCTGGGTGTGGTCATGGCCACCGGGGCCATTGACGCGGGGGTGAGCAATGTGGTCCGGCTGCTGGGGGGCAGGGAGATCTTCCTCATCCCGGTGCTGATGATCCTCTTCAGCCTGGGGGGCACCTCCTTCGGCATGTGGGAGGAGACCATGGCCTTCTACCCCCTTCTGATCCCCGTGTTCACCGCGGCGGGATATGACCCCCTGGTGGGCATCTCCGTGGTGCTGCTGGGCAGCGGGGCCGGCGTGCTGGCCAGCACGGTCAACCCCTTTGCCACAGGCATCGCCTCCGGCTTCGCCGGGGTGAGCCTGGGGGACGGGCTGGTGGTGCGGATCATCATGCTGGTGGTGTTCGACGCGGCGGCCATCTGGTACGTGATGGCCTACGCCGCCAGGGTCCGCAATCACCCGGAGCGGTCCCTCACCGCCGGGCTCGCCCCCGCCGGGACCGCCAAAAAGGGCGGGGATATCCCGGCCCTGGACGGGCGGCGGAAGCTGGTGCTGGCCCTGTTCGCCCTGGTGTTCCTGGTGATGATCTACGCGGTGATTCCCTTTGACGAGATCGGTCTGCCCATCCCCACCCTGAGCTGGTGGTTCCCGGAGCTGAGCGGACTGTTCTTCGTGGGCGGGGCGGTGATCGGCCTGGCCTACGGGCTGGGAGAGGAGAAAACGGCGGAGACCTTCGTGGCCGGGGCCTCGGAGCTGGTGGGGGTGGCCCTCATCATCGGCATCAGCCGGGGCATCACCGTGCTCATGGACGGCGGCCAGATCACCGACACGGTGCTCTACTGGGGAGAGCGGGCCCTGGAGGGCACGGGGAGCGTGGCCTTCCTGGTGCTGGTGTACCTGATCTACCTGCCTCTCTCCGTGCTCATCCCCTCCTCCTCGGGCCTGGCCACACTGTCCATCCCCATCGTGGCTCCTCTGGGACAGTTCGCCGGCGTGGGCGGGGAGCTGATCGTCACCGCCTTCCAGTCCGCCTCCGGACTGGTGAACATCGTCACCCCCACGGCGGCGGTGGTCATGGGCGGACTGGCCCTGGGAAACGTGCCCTATGACCGGTGGCTGAAATTTGTCTGGAAATTGATACTAATTTTCTTCCTGCTCACCCTGGGATTTTTGGCGGTATCCGCCGTTTTATACGCCGCCGGGCCTGTGTTATAATCTGAGGGACACCATCACACGTCAGGAGCGGCAGCCATGAAAGTTATTGATATGCACACCCACATTTTCCCGGAAAAAATCGCGGCCAAGGCCACTGTGGCCACGGCGGAGTACTTTGACCTCCCCGAGCCCCCCAACCACTACGGCAGCACAGGGGAGCTGCTGGAGGTCCTCCGCCGGGCCTCCATCGACTACGCCATGGTCTTCTCCGCCGCCACCACGGCCCATCAGGTGGAGCATATCAACCGCTATATCCTCAGCCAGGCCTGGGAGCACCCCCAGCTCATCCCCTGCGGCACCCTCCACGCGGAGTACGAGGGCTTCCGGGAGGAGCTGGCCTGGATGCGGGAGAACGGCATCTTTGGCGTGAAGCTCCACCCGGAGTTCCAGCACTTTGTGCTGGACGACGAGCGGCTGTTCCCCATGTTTGAGGAGATGGAGCGCCAGGACATGTTCCTCATTGCCCACATGGGGGACCCCCGGGTGAACGTCTCCGGCCCCCGGCGGATGCTGCCCATCGCCCGGACCTTCCCCCGCCTGCGGTGCATTGCCGCCCATCTGGGCAACTGGGGGGACTGGGATATTGAGAAGATCCGGCCCATAGCCAAGCTGCCCAACGTGTACACGGACATCAGCTCCTCCTTCAGCTATGTGCAGGACAAGTCCCCCCTGTACCCCATTCTGGCGGAGTACGATCCCTCCCACGTGTTCTTCGGCTCCGACTACCCCATCTGGTGCCCGGAGAAGGAGCTGGCCAAGGCCAAGGCCCTGGGCCTGCCGGAGGACTTTCTGGAGGACATCCTCTTCCGCAACTTCGCCCGGTTCTACCACTACCGGGCCCTCTGACAAACAAAAAACCTCCCGAGGATCCGTTTGGTCCTCGGGAGGTCTCTTTTTCTTCTTCAGCCCAGTATCCGCTCCAGGTGGGCCGCCCGCAGTGCCTTCATCAGCGCCACGCCCAGAATGGGGGCGAAGATAACGGCGATGAGGCCGTTGACCACCGTGGCCGGCATCTTGGACACCACCAGTGCCCACCGCTGCACCGGCTCCGTCAGGCCCTGGATGGAGGCGTTGTAGAAGTAGTTCTTCACGCAGTAGGCCAGCATATAGCCCGCCGCCGCGCAGAACGCGGCCGCCACCTGGGGGCCGTACTTCTCCCGGCGGTTCTTGAACAGATAGTAAAGCACCAGGCCGGCCACCAGGCCGTACATCCCCTTGGTCAGCAGGGTGATGGGGGCCTCGATGGCGTAGACGGGATTGGTGCAGTCGTAGAGGAAGGAGCCCAGCCCCGCGGCCATAAAGCCGTACCAGGGCCCCAGCAGAATCCCCGACAGGGCGCAGAGAATGTTGGCCAGGGTGAAGGACGTCACGCCCCCCAGGGGGACAGGCATGGTCACCCGCAGAAAGTTGCCCACAAACACGATGGCCGTCATCATGGCGGCGGTACACAGCTTCAAAAGCGCGGCATGGGTCCTGGAAGCATTCATGGCAGTTCTCTCCTTTGCTGGGCCGCCCTCTTGACGGCCGCTGTTGATGATGCTATTATACTCCCATCTGGCTCTATTGAAACTGTCAGAATATAAATTTTTTATGGTATCAGTTGGAGGGGAACCATGCTGGAATTGACCGTATGCCTGGACCCGGGGGGCGGGCGGCCCCTCTATCAGCAGCTCTACGAGAGCCTGATCCAGCAGATCCGGGACGGGCGGCTGCGGCGGGGGGACCGGCTGCCGGGAAAGCGGAGCCTGGCCGGCCAGCTGGCGGTGGCGGTGAACACGGTGGACACGGCCTACCAGATGCTGGTGGCGGAGGGCTATCTGGAGGCCCGGCCCAAGAGCGGTTTTTTCGTGCTGGAGGCCACGGACGCCCTGCCGCCCCGGCCCGCCCCGGCCCCCGCCGGGGAGCCGGCGGCGCCGGATCCCGCCCCCCGGTTTGACCTCTCCACCGGCGCGGTGGACACCAACCTCTTCCCCTTCCGGACCTGGGGCCGCATCCAGAAGGAGCTGCTGTACGCGGGCAGCGAGCTCCTGTGCCACGGCCACCGCCAGGGGGATCCGGATCTCCGCGCCGCCCTGGCGGACTACCTGCGCTCCTACCGGGGGGTGGCATGCACGCCGGACCAGATCGTGGTGGGGGCGGGGATGGAGTATCTGCTGGGCCTGCTGGCCCAGCTGCTCCGGGGGGCGGCCGCCGCGGTGGAGAACCCGGGCTATGACCGGCCCCGGACCATCCTGGAGAACAGCGGCATCCCCTGCCGGTGCGTGGACATCGACGGCAGCGGCCTGGACCCGGCGGGGCTGGAGGAGAGCGGGGCCAGCCTGTGCTATGTCACCCCCAGCCACCACTTCCCCACCGGCGTGACCATGCCCGTGGGCCGGCGGGCCCAGCTGCTGCGCTGGGCCGCCGGAAGGCCGGGCCGGTACATCCTGGAGGACGACTACGACGCGGAGTTCCGCTTCGACATGCGCCCCGTGCCCAGCCTCCAGGGCATGGCGGGGCCGGAGGGGCCGGTGGTGTACCTGTGCACCTTCTCCAAAAGTCTGGCCCCCAGCATCCGCATTGCCTGCATGGTGCTGCCCCGGGATCTGCTGGAGGAGTACCGCCGGGCCTTCGGCAGCTACTCCAGCACGGTCAGCCGCTTTGAGCAGCAGACCCTCCGGCGGTTCCTGGAGGAGGGGTACTTCACCCGCCATCTGGCCCGGATGCGGCTGGCCTACCGCCAGCGGATGGAGGCGCTGGCCGCGGCCCTGGAGGCGGCCTTTCCCGGGGCGGTCCTCCGGGGAAGGCACACGGGGCTCCACCTGCTGCTCAGCCTGCCGGAGGGGCCCGGGGAGGCAGCCATGGTGGAGGCCGCCCGGCGGGCCGGGGTCCGCCTGCGGGGCCTGAGCGGGTACTACATGGAGCGGGTGGAGCGGTGCCCGGAGAACACGGTGGTGCTGGGGTACGCGTCCCTGGGGGACGGGGAGATCCCCCAGCTGGCGGAGGCCCTGGCGGGGGCGTGGGGCGCCGGTCCGGTCAGCGGGTGAACTGGTAGAGTTCGCACTTCATCATGCCGTTATACAGCTTCCGCTTCCTGTCCGCCTTCCGCCCGAAAAACCGCTCGAACTCCGGGTGGCTGGTCAGCACCAGCACCCGCCATTTAGGGGGGATGCTCCGGTAGGCCTGTCCAAAGGCCGCGTACAGGGCCTCCGCCTCCTGCTTCTCCAGCATCCGCTCCCCGTAGGGCGGGTTGGTGACGATCTGGCCGTACTCCCCCTGGCACCGCAGGCGGGCCGCGTCCGCAGCCTCAAAGCGGACCAGCTCCTCCACCCCCGCCTTTACCGCGTTTTCCCGGGCAATGCGCACCGCCTTAGGGTCAATGTCCCCGCCCCAGATGTCGTACTGGCCGTCAAATTCCCTGTCCATGGCCTCCCCGGCCGCGTCCAGCCAGAGCCGGCTGTCCACGCAGGCCCACCGCTGGGCGTCAAAGGTCCGGTCCAGGCCCGGGGCACGGTTTTTGGCGATCAGGGCCGCCTCGATGGCGATGGTGCCGGACCCGCAGAAGGGGTCCCGGAAGGGATCCCGGCCCCGGTAGCGGCTGAGGAGCACCATGGCCGCCGCCAGGGTCTCCCGGAGAGGGGCCTCCACCCCCACCGCCCGGTAGCCCCGCTTGTGGAGCCCCGGGCCCGTGGTGTCCAGGTACAGGGAGCACTGGTCCCGGAGGATGGCGAACTGGATCTGGTGCTTCTCCCCGGTCTCCGGCAGCCGCTGGAGGCCGTAGGCCCGGCCCAGCCGCTCCGCCGCCGCCTTGTTGACGATCTTCTGGCAGTCGGGCACCGAGTGGAGCTGGGAGTCCAGGGCGTGGCCCTTCACCGGGAAGCGGCCCTCCCGGGGGATGAACTCCTCCCAGGGCACGGCGGCGGTCCCCTGGTACAGGGCCTCAAAGCTCCTGGCCGGGAAGGAGGCCAGGAGCACCAGCACCCGCTCCCCGCACCGCAGATTCACGTTCAGCCGGGGCAGATCCGCCATGGTCCCCTGGCACAGCACCCGGCCGTTCTCCACCTGCACCCCGCTCAGGCCCAGCCGCCGCACCTCGTCTCCCACCAGGCCCTCCAGGCCAAACAGGCACGGAATAGCAAATGTCAGCATCGCGCGCCCTCCTTTTCCTCGTATTGCCTGCCAGTATACCAGACCCGGTGGGAAAAGGCAATGGGGATAGCGGCCCCGCGCCCCGGGCGTGCATAGAATGCCCCGTCGAAAAGCCGGGTATTTTTCGTGGAAAGCACAACAGAAAAGGGCTTGACTGCCGGAGAAAAATAGGGTAAAATACCTCTGTAACTTTTTGTAACTCTTTACGCTGGATTGTAACCAGCTCCCCGGCAGGCCCCCGGCTCCGTCCGGGCCCTCCCCCGGGGCTGGGCACAACATCGGAGGATACTATGGCTTTCCAAAACCACAGAAACAGAAAAGAGCGTTCCCGGGGCAGACGGCTTCCGTCCGAGCGTCCGGCCGGCCAGGAGGCCCAGGCCGGCGGTCAGTGGACCCAGGACCCCCGGACGCGCCGCGTCGTCATGACCCAGCGGGACGGCTACGCCCGCCGGATTCTCAGCTATCGGGACCGGCAGCGGTTTCCGGAGTCCAACAGCGCCTACCGGCAGCTCCAGCTGCTGCTGGCCGGCTCCATGCCCCTGCTGCGCCAGCGGGCCCGGGGACTGATGTACCGCGTCCGCTCCGCCATATCGGAGTTCGTCACCCGGACCCGGCGGACCAGCGAGCCCAAGCGGGTCAACGCGGCGGTCTTCCTTGCCGCCAGCCTGGCTATCGCCGTGTTCGCCGTGTTCCAGGTCCTCTACACCACCGCCACCACCGTGGCATATGACGGCGTGGATCTGGGCACCGTGGCCAGCGAGGCGGAGGCCCAGGCCGCCTTCCTGTCTGTGGAGCGGTCCATCTCCGACGCCATCGGCAGCGACTACACCGTGGAGCCCAGCCGGGTATCCTACACCACCGGCCTCACCTTCCGCAGCGCGGTGGTGGATGAGAGCGAGCTGGAGGAGGTCCTCAACAGCGCCCTCCGGGCCGGCGTGGTGGAGCACGGCTACGCCCTGTATGTGGACAACACCTTCATCGGCGCCACCCAGACCGAGGGGGCCCTGGAGGAGCTGCTGGAGCAGGTGGCCATCCCCTACCGCAACGAGAACACCGTCTCCATCGACTATGTGGAGAGCACGGAGATCCGGGAGTGCGATCTGCCGGTGGAGGACTTCACCAATCTGGCCGACGTGGCCCTGCTGCTCAACAGCACCAAGGCCGGCGAGGTCACCTACACTGTGGAGGCCGGGGACGTGTGGTCCGTCATCGCCCAGGACCACAACCTGACCAACGACGAGCTGCTGCATCTGAACCCGGGCTACGACATTGACCGGCTGAGCATCGGCGACGAGCTGACCATCAGCAACGCCGTGCCCTACCTGACCGTCCGGGCCACCCAGATGGAGTACTATGTGGCGGAGATCCCCTACGAGATCGAGTACGTGGACGACAACACCATGTGGGAGGGCGACACCCGGATCATCACCAAGGGCCAGTACGGCGCGGCGGATACCGTGGCCCGGGTCACCTACGAGGGCCTGGAGGAGATCGAGCGGAACATTGAGTCCCAGACCGTCACCACCCAGCCCGTCACCGAGGTCCAGGCCAGAGGCACCATGGAGCGTCCCAGCTGGGCGCCCACCGGCTCCTTCCGCTGGCCCACCAGCGGCAACATCACCTCCAAGTACGGCTACCGCAGCATTTTCGGCGGCAGGTCCTTCCACGGCGGCATCGACATCGCCAACTCCTACGGCACGGACATTGTGGCGGCCGACGGCGGCGAGGTCATCTACGCCGGCTGGATGAGCGGCTACGGCTATCTGGTCCAGATTGACCACCAGAACGGCTACGTCACCTACTACGGCCACAACAGCAGCCTGGAGGTGAAGGTGGGCGACAAGGTCTTCAAGGGCCAGCACATCGCGGAGATGGGCAGCACCGGCCGGTCCACCGGCAACCACTGTCACTTTGAGGTCCGCCTCAACGGCGAGCGGCAGAACCCCATGAACTACCTGCCGTGATCTGGAGCAATCATTCTTTTTCAGATAAGAAAACGAATCAAAAAGAGCTTTAGGCGTTCTCAAAGATACTGCCGGCAGTCTATCGACAGACTGCCGGCAGTTATTTTGAACTTGTCTAAAGTGGTTCTTTTTTTAGAAGCAATCCGCCCCTTACACCGGCGGCTCCGGACGGCTGGACAGCAGCACCCGGCCAAAGCAAACCATGGTCCGGCCGCTGTCCCGGGGCAGAACCACGTCCGCGTCCGCCCGGCGGCGGTTGAGGGAGAACAGATACACGATGCCCAGCCGGTCCCGGACGTACTGCTTGCACAGCATCTCCCCGTCCACGCAGAAAATCCCCACGTCCCCGCTGGCCAGGGGGTCCCGGTTGACGTAGGCTACGGATCCGTCCTGGATATAGGGCTCCATGGAGTCCCCCTGGATGCGCACCGCAAACTCCGCCCCCCGGGGTACGTCGCCGGATACGCTGATATAGTCGAAGTCCTCCCCAAACACCGGGGCCGCGTAGCCCGCCGCCGCCGGACAGCGGTAGAGGGGGATTTGACGGACCTCCTCCTCCGGCATCGCCGCGTCCAGGTCCTCCTGGTACGCCCCCAGGGTGTTCGCCACGGCATGGAGGGCCTGCCGCCCCGAGGTGCGCAGGTTCCGGTACTTGCGCACCAGGGACTGCTCCTCCACCGTGCAGGTGAAGGCGCTGCCCTGGAAGTCGTCCTGGTACAGATAGTTGGGGTCCACGTCCAGCGCTCGGAGCATCCGCAGCAGCACCTCCTCCCGCACGGCGTTCAGCCCGTTCTCGTAGTTGCTCACCGCAGCCACACTGACCCCCAGGGATTTCGCCAACTGCCCCTGGCTGATGCCCAGCTCCTTCCGCCGATCCCGCAGTCTCTGCCCAAAGCTCATCGCGTCAGACCTCCTCTTGTATCATATATGGATAGCATACCCGGTAACAGAAAAAAAGTCAACAGCAAAACTAAAATTTCCTCTTGACATTTCAGAACAGAAGTGCTACTATAGCCTTGCAGAAAGAACTAACGTTCTGGTTCGGGTGAGCGAGCCAGGGAAGGGAGGGAATCGGACAGGCCATGGGCCAGACGTACAGACAGAAAAAACCGATGCAAGCGGAAAGCTTGCATCGGTATGGTGGGAGCGGGTGGATTCGAACCACCGAAGTCGAAGACAACAGATTTACAGTCTGCCCCCTTTGGCCACTCGGGAACGCTCCCATATGCAGTTCTTGAAGCTGTTGGCATGGAGAGAGGTGGAGCTGGTAGACGGACTCGAACCCCCGACCTGCTGATTACAAATCAGCTGCTCTACCAACTGAGCTATACCAGCACGTTCAGCAACGTGTAATATATTAGCAGAATTTCTCCAATTTGTCAACCACTAAATTCAAATTTAGGGGAGGAATTTTTTTGCGCATCACGAACAAGAGACGCCGGGACCGCCAGAGGGCGCGCCCGGCGGGCTGCTGCGGCCGCTGCGGCGGGGAGCTGTACCCGGGGGATCTGTGCTGGATGCTGGGGGGCCGCCCCCTGTGCCGGGACTGCGCGGCTGCCTGGGCCCTGGAGGAGCTGGCGGCCTTCCGCGCCGTGTGCGGGGAGGCGAGACCATGACGCTGCTTCGCATGGCCGCCGGCTACCGGCAGAGCGCGGAGATGATCCGCCTGCGGATCATCTCCCTGAAGGACGAGGCCCGGCGGGCCCAGCCCGCGGAGCGGACCCGGCTGGAGCAGCGCATCCGGGAGCTGAAGGTCCTCCGGCGGGACACCCAGGAGATTGCCCTGGTGCTGGAGAGATATTACGACAGGAGGTATCACAAAAATGACAGGTACACGTTCTAGCCGCGCAGGCTCCGGCCGCCGGGGCAGCCCGTTTCTGGCGGATCTGGCGGTCTGGGAGCGGGAAAACAGCGAGGACAACGCCGATCAGATGGAGCGGCTGCGCCGGAATCTGCGGAAGGTGCGTACATCGGAGCTCACCGGGCGGCAGGCCCAGATGCTCCAGCTCTACTATGACCAGGGCATGAGCATGCCCCAGATCGCCCGGGAACTGGGCATCACCAAGTCGGCCGTATCCCGCACGCTGGCCAGGGGCCGGGCGCGGATCAAAAGGTACTTGCAATATAGCTGGTAATCTGGTATATTCCATGGTGGTAAAAGCAGTGTACGAGGGAGGTACATACCATGTTGAATACCGCCATGCGCACCAACTGGGGCCGGCTCGCCGTGGCCGTGCTGGGGGCGCTGATCTACGCGCTGGGGATCAATCTGTTCGTCGCGCCGCTGGGGCTGATTACCGGGGGGCTCATGGGCCTGTGCCAGCTGCTGCGGTCCGTCATCCTGATGGCGCTGGGCATCCAGTCCATGCAGTTCGAGCTGGCGGGCGTCATCATGTACGCCTTCAACGTGCCCCTGCTGATCCTGGCCTACCGGTCCATGGGCAAGGTGTTTTTCCGCAACACCCTCATCTGCTCCACGGCCTACTCCCTCTTTGCCAGTATTGTGCCCGTGCCGGCGGTCCCCATTGTGGAGGACATGCTCACCGGCTGCCTGCTGGGGGGCGTCATCTCCGGGACCGGTGTGGGCCTCACCCTCACCAGCGGCTGCTGCGGCGGCGGCGTGGATCTGCTGGGGCTGTATCTGGCCAAGCGGGGGGCGAAGATGACGGTGGGGCGGTTCAACCTGTTTTTCAACGCGGCGCTGTTCGTCGCCTGCTGGGCCCTCTACGATCTGCCCACGCTGATCTACTCGGTGCTGAACACCATCTTCAACGCCGTGTCCATGGACCGGGCCCACCGCCAGAGCGTAACGGTGCAGGTGCTCATCTTCACCAAGAAGGACACCCAGGAGCTGGGGCGGTACATCCTGGAGAACCTCCACCGGGGCATCACCCGCTGGGAGGGCCGGGGCGTGTATACCGGGGAGGCCACCCATATCCTGTGCGTGTGCATGAACAAGTACGAGATTGACGATCTCCGGGAGGCCCTGCACAGCATTGACCCCAAGGCGTTCTTCATCGTCCAGGAGGGCGTCCACGTGAGCACCAACTTCGAGCGCCGTCTGTCCTGAGAGCCTGTTTAACATCTCCCCGCGCCCGTCCTGGCGGCGTATAGGGCAAAAATCCTCTCGCCAATCCGCACACGTTGAGATATTAAACAGGCTCTAGAGATCAGGCCCTGTCTGCCCCGGTGGGGCAGGCGGGGCCTTTTTGCGGCGGGGAGGATTCCCCGCCGCTTTTTTAACGCTTCTCAAGTGTGTCCACTATAATATACGCCTGCGGTACACTATCTCATGACAGTTTCATTTTGAAACCAATGGTTGGTTTTATGGAAAAACGCGTCTCTTGAAACCAACCAGCCCTTTTGCTATGATACAACCATAAAGCGAAAGGACGGTGTTCTCAATGCCGGGTATGTTAAGCGAACGCATTGCCGCGCTGCGAAAAGAACGGGGCCTTACCCAGGAACAGCTGGGTAAGATGGCGGGGGTATCCTCCCAGGCTGTGGGCAAGTGGGAGAAGGGCGGTGCGCCGGACGTGGAATTGCTGCCTGTCCTGTCCAGACAGCTGGGCGTAACGATGGACGCCCTCTTTGGACTGGAGGGCGGGGAGCAGGTGGATGTGGAGGACGCGGTGGGCCGCTGGCTGCGGGGCTTCCCCAACAAGGAGCGAATGGGGCAGTTCTGCCGTTTGGTCTGGGCCTCCGTCAAGTACTTCCTGCCGGATGGGCTGAGCTTGCCGGAGATAGGCTATCTGGAAACGTGCCAGCCTGACCTGGGTGATGATGACCGGCTGATGCTCAGTCAATGCTGGGGCGGAGATGGTATCCTGCTGGACATTCACGCGGAGGACCTGTCCTTCGTCACCCTCTGGCCAAAGCCCGAAAAGGGTTACGCCCAGTGGTTTGCACCCAAAAGCGAGTACCGCCGCCTGTTTGCGCTGTTGGCAAGGCCCGGCTGCCTGGAGCTGCTGGAATACCTTCACAGCCGGAAGCTCAGCTATTTCTCCCCGATCGTGGCGGCAAAGCATCTGAAGATGCCCCGTGAAACAGCGGAGGAGCTGCTGGACGCACTGGCGGAGAGGAGCATCCTGCGTTCCGTGAATCTGGAGGTGGAGGACGGCGAGGTAAAGGCTTATCGGGTTGCGGAACCACTGAAGCTTGTCCCATTCCTCTACCTGACCAGGTGTTTTATGCAGTCTGATCTGAACAGTGTGCGGCTTGGGGATTGGGAGCCGCCTCTGGGTCCGGACGAGATCTGGAGAGACACGAAGGAGAAAAAGCAGCATGAAGGCCAGTAAAAGGAAAGCCAATACGGGCATGGTCTATTATTTGAAGAAATTCTGGGGGGCCAATTTTCTGGCAATCCTTCCTGCTCTGGCTGCGTGTGCGCTCCAAACCGGAACCAGTCTAATGATGATCCAGATGTTTCAGCGTATCATTGAGCGTGATCTGCGTGGGTTTGGCTTTTGGATTTTGATGATGGCGGGCGCGTGGTTCCTTCTGCTTGGGGTCAACAGCTTGCAGGAGTTTTTTCAAGGCCGCGCGGTTCGATCTATGAACAATGCCGTCCGGCGGGATATGGCGGCAACGCTGCTGCAAAAAAATCATAGGGAGTTCCACGAGCTGGACACCGGGGAATACCTGTCCTGGTTTACCAATGATATCAATCAGATCGAAAGCCTTGCCTGGAAGCCCTTCTATCAGTGTGTGGATTCTGCTGCCATCATCGTATTCAGCGCCGCCGCGCTGCTGACGCTCCATTGGTCACTGCTGGGGGCCGCGCTGGTGACCGCCGCGGTCATGCTGTTTGTCCCCCAGCTGTTCAATCAGCGGATGGAAAAGCTGGGCGGCATCTGCGTCCAGGAGCAGGCGGCGGCCACCAGCAAATTGAAAGACCTTTTGGCGGGTTATGATGTGCTGCGTTTCTTTGGCCGGGAGCAGCGGTTCAGCCAGGGCGCGGACATGGCCAGCGATCAAATTGAAAAGCCCAGGTTTCGCCTGACTTATGTGAAGGGCTTTGTCAGCGCGGGAATTGGCTGTATCAATATCCTGTGTCAGATGCTGGTCAACGTTCTCATTGGCGTGCTGTCTATCCAGGGGGTAATCCTCCAGGGTTCCCTGATGGGCGGCGGCAACCTGTGCGGAAGCCTTTCCAACGGTCTGGGGCGCATGGCGCAGCTCCTGCTGTCCATCTCCTCCTCCAAGCCCTATTTTGAGAAGATCACCGTCCGCGCCGGTGACGCCCAGCCCCCGGCCGGTTCTGGACTGGAGCAGGTAAACCGCGCCATTGCCGTTGAAAATCTCAGTTTTCAGTACGGTAAAAAGCCCATCCTGCAAGACTTGTCCCTTCAGTTTCAGAAGGGCGGCAAATATGCCCTCACCGGCCCCTCCGGCTGTGGAAAATCCACCCTGCTGAAGCTGCTGCTGGGCTGGCTGCCGGACTATGGCGGCGTCATTCGCTTTGACGGCAGGGACGCCAGGGATTTTACCCCAGAGCAGCTCCAGCAGCAGATGAGCTACATTGAGCAGAATGTGTTCCTGTTCAACGCCACCATCCGGGACAATATCACCCTGGGCGGGACATTCACTGACGCACAGATGGAAAAGGCCCTGCGGGACAGCGCCTTGGCGGGCGATCTGGCCTCCATGCCCGACGGCCTGGACACCGCCGTGGGCGAGGAGGGCGGCAGTCTCTCCGGCGGGCAGAAGCAGCGGGTAGCCATCGCCCGCGCCCTGATCCATGACCGCTCCATCCTCCTGGTGGATGAGGGCACCAGCGCCCTGGATCAGAAAAACGCTGATATTGTGGAGAAGAGCCTGTTAGCCAACCCGGAGCTGACGCTGATCCTGGTCAGCCATCACCTTACCCCGGAGCGAAAGGAGCAGTTTACCCAGGTGTACGATTTGCAGCCGGTGACGCCGCGCCTGCAATCAGCATGAGCTGAAGAGGGCGTGAACAGCACAGCAAAAGCACTGCGCAGCCTGTGCGGCGTTTTTGTCCGCCTCCGGATTGACCAGTCCTGATACGACAAGATTTTTAGAGGAAGCACAATAAACAGGGATTTCCTTGCAAAACCGCCGGAGATCCTGTATGATAGGGGCAGTAAGCGCCCGGGTCCGGCCCGGGGAGAATGAGGAGGAAACGATATGCACAAGCTTGGTTTTGGCATGATGCGCCTGCCCCTGCTGGACCCCAAGCAGACCAGCCAGATCGACGTCCCGCAGGTGAGCGCCATGGCGGACGCCTTTCTGGCCCAGGGCTTCACCTACTTTGACACCGCCTACGGCTACCACGGCGGGGAGAGCGAGCACGCGGTCCGGGAGGCGGTGGTCCGCCGCCATGACCGGAGCGCCTTTGCCCTGGCGGACAAGATGCCCCTTTTCCGGTTCAAGGCCGCGGACACTGCCGCGGACCAGGAGAAGCTCTTCCGGGAGCAGCTGGAGAAGTGCGGCGTGGACTTCTTTGATAACTACCTCCTCCACTGTGTGGACACGGCCAACTACGAGATCGCCAAGCGCCTGGACACCTTCGCCTTCCTCTCCCGGATGAAGGAGGAGGGGAAAATCCGGCGGCTGGGCTTCTCCTTCCACGACAAGGCGGATGTGCTGGACCGGGTGCTGACGGAGCACCCGGAGGCGGAGTTCGTCCAGCTCCAGATCAACTATCTGGACTGGGAGGACGAGCGGGTCCAGTCCCGCAAGTGCTACGAGACCGCCCGCCGCCACGGCAAGCCCGTGGTGGTGATGGAGCCGGTGAAGGGGGGACGGCTGGCCCGGCTGCCCCAGGAGGCGGCGGAGCTGCTGGCCCGGCTCCACCCCGACTGGACCCCCGCCGCCTGGGCCCTCCGCTTTGCCGCGGGCCTGGAGGGGGTGGACATGGTCCTCAGCGGCATGTCGGACATGGCCCAGCTGGAGGAGAATACCCGCATCATGGCCGCGCCGGAGCCCCTGACGGCGGAGGAGCTGGCGGCCCTGGCCCGGGCGGCGGAGATCATCAGCGCCGCCCCTGTCATCGCCTGCACCGCCTGCGGCTACTGCGCCGACGGCTGCCCCCGGCAGATCCCCATTCCCGAGCTCTTCTCCCTGTACAATGAGGACCAGCTCTCTATGCGCCAGGGCCGCCCGGCGGACCGGGAGAAATACCAGTCCCTCACCGAGGGCCGGGGCCGGGCCTCTGGCTGCGTCAGCTGCCGCCAGTGCGAGCGGCAGTGCCCCCAGCACCTGGAGATCACCAGCTGGCTGGAGCGGGTGAAAAATACTTACGAGGGGTAAAACCCCGATTAAAACCGGGCCCGGCGGATCCCTCCGCCGGGCCCTCCTCCGCCCTTTGCCGGGCATTCATAAATATTTTACAGCCGCGATGCAACTTTTACTTGCGAAACAAGGCGTAATCGAGTATACTATTGTTCGTTGAGCCGTGAATGAGACCCCCGCGTACAACAAAAGCTATCGCCGTCCCCTGCTCGGCGGGGAGGGCAGAAAATTTTGGAAGGAATGAACAAGAAATGAGCGCATCCAGAGAAAAGAAAAAGCGTCAGGAGCTGCTGTCCAGCGGCGCGGTGGACCCCAAGGCCGCCCGTGCGGCAGAGCAGAGGGCCGCTGAAAAGAAATCCAATCTCCTCTACGGCACCATTGCCGTCGTCTTCGTGGTGGTGGCCATCGCCCTTGTGGTGTACAACTCCGGCGTCATCCAGCGCCGCCAGACCGCCGTTACCATCGACGGGGAGAGCTACACCGTGCCGGAGACCTCCTACTACTACTGGCAGTCCTACCAGAACTTCCTCAACAGCGAAATGGGCTCCCTCTACGCGGCCCTGGGCGCGCTGAACCCCAACGTATCCCTGAAGAGCCAAAGCTACACCGAGGACCAGACCTGGGACGACTACTTCAAGGAGCAGGCCGTGGACACCATGCGCTTTGTCCACGCCGCCGTAGCCGCGGCCAATCAGGCCGGTCTTACCCTGGACGAGGAGGATCAGGCCTCTCTGGACGCCTCCATCAGCTCCATGAAGGCCTCCGCCGCCCAGAACGGCTACTCCTATAAGCAGTACCTCAACGCCGTCTACGGGGCCACCATGACCTCCTCCATCTACGAGTCCTGCGCCAAGGACATGCTCCTGGCCACCAAGTACGCCAACCAGTACGCGGATGAGAACTTCGTCTACAGCGAGGACGAGATCGCCGCCTACTACGAGGAGAACAAGAACAGCTACGATCTCATCGACGGCGCTTATGTCACCGTCTCCGGCCTGCCGGAGGCCAAGACCGACGCCGACGGCAACGCCATTGACGCCACCGACGAGGAGAAGGCCGCCGCCATGGCCACGGCCAAGGAGACCGCTGACGCCATCCTGGCCGCCTATCAGGAGGGCGAGGACCTGGAGAGCCTGGCGGAGCGCAACGGCGCGTCCTACTCCACCTCCATCTCCGCCTCCGGGGCCGTGTACGGCGAGTGGTTCTACGACAGCGCCCGCCGCGCCGGCGACGCCGCGGTGCTGGAGAACACCAGCGGCAGCAGCTACTATGTGGCGGTCTTCAACAGCCGCCAGCGGGACGAGACCCTGGACTACAGCGTGCGCCACATTCTGGTGACCGCCGAGAGCCTGAACCTGGGCGAGGGCGAGGAGGCCACGGAGGAGCAGCTGCGGGCCAAGGCCCAGGAGATCCTGGACAGCTGGGACGGCACGGAGGAGGGCTTCGCCGCTCTGGCCAACCAGAACTCCAAGGACCCCGGCAGCAACACCAACGGCGGTCTGTACGAGAACGTGGCCAAGAACACCATGGCGCCCGCCTTCCAGGACTGGTGCTATGAGCCCGGCCGCCAGAGCGGGGACACGGGCATTGTCTACAACGCCTCCACCGGAGCCCACATCATGTACTTTGTGGGCTACGGTGACACCCAGTACTGGCACTACGCCTGTGAGAACGAGATGATTACCCGGGATGCGGCTGATTGGCAGAACAGCGTCCGGGACAGCGTCACCGCCCAGGTGGACGAGAAGGGCATGAACCAGATCGGATAAATCCGCTGTGCAGCCAGCCGGTCCCGGTACGCCGGGACCGGCTTTCCTGCCGGCAGCCCCGGAGCGGGATAGTAAAATTTTCTTTTGATTCTTTTCTATAAAAGAAAAGAATGACTACAACGTAAGGTGCATTCATGAACGAACGTTTTTTGCGCAGCGAGATGCTGCTGGGCTCCGCGGCCATGGACCGGCTGGCCGGGGCCCATGTGTGCGTGGTGGGACTGGGGGGCGTGGGCAGCTGCGCCGCCGAGGTGCTGGCCCGGTCCGGGGTGGGGGAGCTGACCCTCATTGACCGGGATACGTACAGCCTGAGCAACATCAACCGCCAGCTGGGGGCCCTGTCCTCCACCACAGGCCGGCCCAAGGCGGAGGTCCTGGCGGAGCGGGCCCGGGACATCAACCCGGACTGCCGGGTCCACCCCCTGGTGGGGACCTACGCCGCCGCGGACCGGGAGCGGTTCTGGGACAGCTACGACTGCGTGGTGGACTGCATTGATCTGGTGTCCTGCAAGGTGGATCTCATCTGTCAGGCCCAGGAGCGGGGCATCCCCATCCTCTCCGCCCTGGGCACCGGGAACAAGCTGGACCCCTCCCTGCTGGAGGTGACGGACCTGTCCAAAACCCGGGGCTGTCCCCTGGCCCGGGTGATGCGCCGGGAGCTGGGGCGGCGGGGGATCAGGCATCTGAAGGTGGTTTACAGCCCCGAGGAGCCGGTCTGGCGCCAAGACCTGGAGGAGCCTCCCCCGGGCCGGCGGAGCGTGCCGGGGAGCGTGAGCTGGGTGCCCACGGCGGCGGGGATTCTATTGGGGGGAGCGGCCGTGATGGCGCTCACCGGCGGCCTGATCCCCCAAAAAGCAGACCGGGAGGGCGAGAGATGAACATACGATATGCCCAGGAGCGGGACATTCCCCGCCTGGAGGAGCTGCTGGTCCAGGTCTGCAATGTCCACCACGCCGGCCGGCCGGACCTCTTCCGGGCCGGCGGCCAGAAGTATGACCGCCGGCAGCTGCTGGACCTTCTGGGCGACGGGAATCGCCCCGTTCTGGTGGCGGCGGACGGGGAGGACCGGGTGGTGGGCTACGCCTTCTGCGTTCTCCAGGTCCACCGGGGGGAGCGCGTCTGCCCGGACATGACCACCCTGTACCTGGACGATCTGTGCGTGGACCAGGCCTGCCGGGGCCAGCGGGTGGGGAGCGGGCTGTATCAGGCGGTGCTGGCGCTGGCCCGGGAGCGGGGGTGCTACAACGTGACGCTGAACGTGTGGGCCTGCAACCAGACAGCCATGGATTTCTACCGGCGCTGCGGCCTTCAGGTGCAGAAGACCGGCATGGAGGTCATTCTTTAAGATTTCCTTTTATTCCGCTCTCTGCCGGATTCCCCCCTTGCGCGTCAGCAAAAAGGTGATATAATATAGATTGTAAAAATCTGGCCGTGCCGGCTGTTTATTTTGTACTGACCGCAACGAGAAAGGAGCATGCCATGCGCGATTTTGTCATCCTCACCGATAGCTGCTGCGATTTCTCCGCCCAGATGGAGGCGGAACTGGAGCTCAAACTCCTCCCCCTGTCCTTTGTGATGGAGGGAAAGGAGTATTTCGACTACCCGGACCACCGGGACATCCAGCCCGCTGACTTCTACCAACGCCTGCGGAGCGGTGCCCTGGGCACCACCGCCGCTATCAGCGTGGGCGTTTTCCACGAGGCCATGGAGCCCATCGCGGCCGCCGGGAAGGATATTCTCTGCGTCAGCTTCTCCTCCGGCCTCTCCACCACCTACCAGTCCGCCTGCATCGCCGCCCAGGAGGTGCAGGAGACCTATCCGGACTGCAAGGTCCTGGTGGTGGACAGCCGGGCCGCCTCCCTGGGCCAGGGCCTGCTGGTCTACCTCACGGTCCAGGAGAAGCGCCGGGGCAGGACCATCGAGGAGGTCCGGGACTTTGTGGAGCAGAAGAAGGACCACATCTGCCACTGGTTCACGGTGGATGACCTCAACCACCTCAAGCGGGGCGGCCGGGTGTCTGCGGCGGCGGCCCTGTTCGGCACCATGCTGCAAATGAAGCCCGTGCTCCACGTGGACGGCGAGGGCCATCTGATCCCGGTGGACAAGGTCCGGGGCCGCAGGGCCTCGGTCAACGCCCTGCTGCAAAAGATGGACGAGCTGGTGGAGGACCCCTCGGTGGTGTTCATCAGCCACGGCGACTGCGAGGCGGAGGCCGTGGCCCTTGGCGAGGCCATCAAGGCCAAGTACCCCGTGGAGCGGCTGGAGATCAACTACGTGGGCCCGGTGATCGGCAACCACTCCGGTCCCGGCACCCTGGCCCTGTTCTTCCAGGGAAAGCACAAATAACAGCGCGGCGGGCCGTCCCATCCGGGACGGCCCGCCGCTGCGTGTCAAAAAAGTGGCTTTGCCACTTTTTTGAGTGGGTCTTCACTCCGCTCTGCGCCTCGCTGTACGCCTTTGGCGTACAGCTCGACGCTCGCTCCGTGCAAAGTGTTTTTCTCACGTACGCGCCGCGAGAAAAACGATCTGAATTTATTTCGCGCCTGCGGGCGCGAAACTCCTGCGGAGGGCTTTTTTGACAGGCTGAGGCGGGCCGCCCCGGATGGGGCGGCCCGCCGTTTTCTATTTCTCCTTCAGCTGGTGGCGCAGCTGGCGGAAGGACCGGCCGTGGAGGTTGTTGCGCTGGATGATCTCCCCGATGCGGCCCTCGGCGGCCTCGATCTCCTGGTGGAACTCCCGGGCGGACACCCGGACCGCGCCGTGGCCCAGGATGATAAGCTGCTCCAGGTTGTCCGAGGTGGCCACCCGCACCCGGTGCTCCCGGGCGATCTCGTAGGTGGCCCGCTCAATATATGCGTCCGCCGTCTCCGCCTCCTTGGTGTAGACCACGTGGATGTTCCGGTAGTGCTCCACACTCCCCGGGCTCCCCTTCACCTTGTAGGCGTCAAAAACCAGGATCACCTCGCACCGCTTATACCCCTGGTAGTTGCACAGCAGGTCCATCAGCAGGTGCCGGGCCCCCTCCAGGCTGTCCCGGGCCGCGTCCTTGAGCTCGTCCCAGGCGAAAATAATGTTGTACCCGTCCACCAGCAGGTACTCCGGCCCCGCCGGCCGGTCCGGCACGGTCCGCTTCTCCTGGGAGGGCAGGGGACGGAAGGCCGCCCCCGGGTCCGGTCCCCGCCGCTTCACCTGGCCGTAGGTCCGCTCGAAGATGGCCTGGAGGGCTTTCTCCTCCTCCCGGCTGGAGGGGTAGGGGGCCGCGGGCCGGGGGCCGGACGCCGGCCCGGGCTGCGGGCTCTCCCCGGCCTCCGGCGGCTCCTCCTCCAGCTGGCTCTCCGAGTGGGCGTGGGCGGGCACCTGGTCCCACTTCACCGTAAAGCCCGCGCCGTGGCCGCAGAAGATGGAGTCCGGGGAGTTGTCCAGATCCCCCTCCGGGTCATAGCCCAGCCGGGCGATCACCTCCTCCGGGTTGTGGCAGACGTCGTAGCCCGCCAGGGTGCAGCTCAGCCGCCCCTGTCCCCGGGTGTAGGCGGTGACGGTCTGCCAGTAGTCCCCCATCTCCGACACCGGGGCCCGGCCGGTGAGCAGGGCCCGGTCCGCCTCTGTCCGGGGGGCGTCGAAGCTCCCCCCCATCTGCTGTATGTCCGTCATGGCCCGGCCCAGGTTCTCCGGGGGCAGCTCCAGGCGGAAGTCGTACCAGGGCTCCAGCAGGACGCTCCGGGCGCTCATAAGGCCCTGGCGCACGGCCCGGTAGGTGGCCTGCCGGAAGTCGCCCCCCTCGGTGTGCTTGACGTGGGCCCGGCCGGCGGTGAGGGTGATGCGCATGTCCGTGATGGGGGAGCCGGTGAGCACCCCCAGGTGCTGCTTTTCCGCCAGATGGGTGAGCACCAGCCGCTGCCAGTGGCCGTCAAAGCGGTCCGTGCTGCACGCGCTGTCAAAGCGCAGGCCCGTGCCCCGGGGGGCGGGCTCCAGCAGCAGCCGGACCTCGGCGTAGTGGCGCAGGGGCTCGTAGTGGCCCACGCCCTCCGCCGGGGCGGCGATGGTCTCCTTGTACACGATGTCCCCGGGGGCAAAGTCCACCTCCAGGCCGAACCGCTGCGCCGCCACCTGCCGCAGCACCTCCAGCTGGATGGGGCCCATGAGCTGGAGGCGGATCTGGCCCAGCCGCTGGTTCCACAGGAGGTGGAGCTGGGGGTCCTCCTCCTCCAGGGCCCGGAGCTTGTCCAGGGCCATGTGGGGGTCCGTGCCCTCGGGCAGCAGCAGCCGGCAGCTGAGCACCGGCTCCAGCTCCGCCGGAGGCCGTTCCCCCGCCGCCCCCAGCCCCTGGCCGGAGTGGGTGCGGGTCAGGCCGGTGACGGCGCAGACCGTCCCCGCCTCCGCGCTGTCCACGGCCCGGTACTTGACCCCGGAGTAGATGCGCAGCTGCTCCGCCTTCTCCTCCCACACCTCGCCGCTCTCGTCCAGGCCGGTGAGGAGCTGCTTTACCGCCAGCCGGCCGCCGGTGATCTTCATATAGGTGAGCCGGTTCCCCTGGCTGTCCCTGCCGATCTTGTACACCCGCGCCCCGAAGTCCGCCGGATAGGAGGGCCTGGGGCAGTACTGGGCCAGCCCCGCCAGGAGCTGGTCCACCCCCTCCAGCCGCAGGGCGGACCCGAACCAGCAGGGGAACAGGGCCCGGGAGGCGACGAGCCCGGCCAGGGTGTCCCGGGAGAGGTCCCCCGTGTCCAGGTACTCCGTCAGGGCCTCCTCCCCGGCGGTGGCCGCCTCCTCCAGCAGGGCCTCCCGGGACCCGCCGAAGTCCACGCACCCCTCCCCCAGCTGGGTCCGGAGAGCGGAGAGGAGGGCATCCCGGTCCGTGCCGGGCAGGTCCATCTTGTTGACAAAGAGGAACACCGGCAGGCGGTGGCGCTCCAGCAGCCGCCAGAGGGTGCGGGTGTGAGCCTGCACGCCGTCCGTGCCGCTGATGACCAGGATGGCACAGTCCAGCACCTGGAGGGTGCGCTCCATCTCCGCGGAGAAATCCACGTGGCCCGGGGTGTCCAGCAACGTGGCCTCCTGCTCCTCCAGGGGGAACACCGCCTGCTTGGCGTAGATGGTGATGCCCCGCTGCCGCTCCAGCTGGTCCGTATCCAGGAAGGCGTCCCGGTGGTCCACCCGGCCCAGGGCCCGGATGCTGCCGGTCTTATACAGAATAGCCTCGGACAGGGTGGTCTTCCCCGCGTCCACGTGGGCCAGAATACCGATACAGATTCGTCTCATATGCCGTCCATTCTCTTTCCTTCATCTCCCCCTATTATGGCAGGTTTTCGCCCGTCCTGCAATGGGAATTTGCCGGCTTTGCGAAATAAGCAGCAGACAGGGGCCCCGGAGGACCGCCTGTCTGCCTTAAAAATGGATGAAAAGCGCCTCACTCCCGCCGCTCCCGGCACACCAAGTCGTCCAGGGATATGCCGTAGAAGTCGGCAATGGCCACAAGGGTGGAGAGCGCCGGCTCCCGCTCGCCGTATTCATAGCGCTGATAGGTGTGCAGGCCAAGCTTCAGCTGCTGTGCCAGCGCCTTCTGGGTCAGGCCGCGGCCGAGACGCAGCGCGGCCAAGTGTTCAGAAAATGTCATAACCCCTCCTTGACAATTCCCGTTCGGGCGTGATATAATCATTCAAACATTCCTGTTCGGGCACGATATAAAACATGACCATGGGAATCAGGGATACCTAGCTTATGCCCGCCGTTCCCGGCACACCAGCTCGTCCAGACTGATGTCATATAAATCCGCAAGGGCAATCAGGGTAGGCAGAAGGGGAAGGCGCAGGCCATATTCATAATTTTGATAGGTCCGCGTCTTGATATGGACGGCCTGCGCGACGGCCTCCTGGGAGAGCCCCTTTTCTGCCCGCAGTTGGATGAGATTTTCGTTTAACTTCATCATTATGTTTCCTCCGCCTTGTTGCAATCAAATATAAATTAGTATAAGATTTTTGTTTATATACGTATGGAGGCCATATCCATGAATTCATTAACCGATCTGCTCTATGAATATCTCCTGAACAGAGAGTATGACAGACTGCTTACCGACGATGCCTACCAGCAGCAAAAGGATACGCGTGATAGGATAGAGAGGGCCCTGCTGGCCACTATGACACCCCGGCAGCGTCAGCTCCTGATACTGTACGAGGATCAGGAAAACGCCCTCACCGCCATAGTAAACCGCCGCAGGTTTTCTGAGACCATTGCCCTGCTGCGCCGCTTCACCCTTTTGAATATAGAATAATCCAATTCCGGGCTCATACCGCCCCGAAGAGGGCCCAGGTGTTGCTGTCCAGAATTTCCGCGTCCACGTACTGCCCAATCAGGGACGCATCCCCCCGCAGATGCACCAGTCTGCCGCCGTGGGTCCGGCTGGACAGGGGCCACTGCTCATCGCCGCTCTCCCCGTCCACCAGCACCCGCAGCCGGCGGCCCACGTAGGCCCGGTGGAGCTCCCCGGAGATCCGGTTCTGCTCCTCCAGGAGCTTGTCAAACCACACCTGCTTCTCCGCCCGGCTCACCGTGTCCGGCAGGCTGGCCGCAGGCGTGCCCGGCCGGGGGGAGTAGATGAAGGTGAAGAGCGCGTCATAGCGGACCTCCCGGATGAGGGAGATGGTCTCCATGGCCTCCTCCTCCGTCTCCCCGGGGAAGCCGATGATAATATCGCTGGTCAGCACCAGCTCCGGCATGACGCTGCGGGCGTAGGCCGCCTTCTCCAGGTACTGCTCCCGGGTGTAGCCCCGGTTCATGGCCCGCAGCACCCGGCTGCTGCCGGACTGCACCGGGAGGTGGAGCTGCTTGGCCACGTGGGAGCAGCGGGCCATGGTGTCGAAGAGCTTCCGGCCCGCGTCCTTGGGGTGGCTGGTCATAAAGCGGATGAGGTAGTCCCCGGGGATGGCGTCGATCTCCTCCAGCAGGTCCGCAAAGTCCATGGGGTTGTCCAGGTCCTTGCCGTAGGAGTTGACGTTCTGGCCCAGAAGGGTGATCTCCCGCACCCCGTCCTCCACCAGGGAGCGGATCTCGGCCAGAATGTCCGACGCCTCCCGGCTCCGCTCCCGGCCCCGGACATAGGGGACGATGCAGTAGGAGCAGAAGTTGTTGCACCCGTACATGATGGACACCCAGGCCTTCACGCTGCTCTCCCGGACCACAGGCAGTCCCTCGGCGATAGCGCCCCGCTCCTGGGCGATGGAGAAGACCCGCTTATGGCGGGTGCGGACCTCAAAGAGCAGCTCCGGGAACCGCCACAGGGCCTGGGGGCCGAAGACCAGATCCACGTGGCGGTAGGAGGCCCTGATCCGGGCGGCGGCAGTCTCCTGCTGGGCCATGCAGCCGCACAGGCAGATGGTGAGATCCGGATTGCGCTCCTTGGCGTGGACCAGCTGGCCCACCACGCCAAAGACCTTCTTCTCCGCGTTCTCCCGGATGGCGCAGGTGTTGATGGCAATGATCTCCGCCCGGCCGGGGTCCTGGGTGAAGCCGCAGCCCATGTCCCGCAGCATCCCCATGAGCCGCTGGCTGTCCGCCACGTTCTGCTGGCAGCCGTAGGTCTGGACGCAGGCCAGGGGCGGCCCCCCGGGGCGGGCCTCGTTCAGTTCCCTCAGCTTCTCGCAGAAGCGAAGCTGCCGCCCAATGTCCTCTTGGCTGATCCGCTGTGTTTTTCCGGTCTCTCCCATGGCTCCCGCTCCCTTCACGCGCTGGTCGATTTGAAATGGTCAGATAGCACATTATAGCATTTTACCCCGCCTGCGTCAATTTTGTTTTTCCGGGGACAATATGGCGGACCGGAAAAGGATTTCTTGACATCCACGCCGCGATATGGTATCCTTATCCTAGTGAAATATGCCGCTTTTTATCACGCGGCGGCAGGATAGGAGAATACAACTATGGAACGCATCAAGACCCTTGAGACCCGTGACCTGAACAAGAGCGCACAGACCGGCGGCTGCGGCGAATGCCAGACCTCCTGCCAGTCTGCCTGCAAGACCTCCTGCGGCGTTGCCAACCAGGCCTGCGAGAACGCCCACAAGTAAGGCCGTCATATCGAGAGAGCGCCGCCGGTTTCAGGGCGGCGCTTTTCCTGCGCAGCTACGATGAGGAGGAACGCCCACAATGGTGCATCAATACAAGCTCAACGGCTACAACATCGTCCTGGACACCTGCTCCGGGTCCGTCCATGTGGTGGACGAGGTGGCCTACGACATCATCGCCCTGTACCCGGAGAAGACCCCGGAGGAGATCGTCTCCGCCATTCTGGCCCAACACGGCGACCGGCCCGACGTGAACGAGGAGGAGGTGCGCGCCTGCATCAGCGACGTGGCGGAGCTGGAGCGGGCCGGGAAGCTCTACACCCCCGACACCTTCGAGCCCATGGCCTTTGACTTCAAAAACCGCAGCACGGTGGTGAAGGCTCTGTGCCTCCACGTGGCCCACACCTGCAACCTCAGCTGCCCCTACTGCTTTGCCAGCCAGGGGAAGTACCACGGCCAGCAGGCGCTGATGCGCTTCGACGTGGGAAAGCGGGCCCTGGACTTCCTCATGGAGAACTCCGGGGACCGGGTCAACCTGGAGGTGGACTTCTTCGGCGGCGAGCCTCTGATGAACTGGGAGGTGGTCAAGGAGCTGGTGGCCTACGCCCGCGAACAGGAGGGCCCCCGGGGGAAGAAGTTCCGCTTCACCCTCACCACCAACGGTATGCTCATTGACGATGATGTGATCGACTTCGCCAACCGGGAGATGCACAACGTGGTGCTGAGCCTGGACGGGCGGAAGGAGGTCCACGACAGGCTGCGGGTGGACTGGGCCGGCCGGGGCAGCTATGACCGGATCGTGCCCAAATTTCAGAAGCTGGTGGAGCGCCGGGGGGGGAAGGGCTACTACATGCGGGGCACCTTCACCCACGCCAACCCGGACTTCACCAAGGACGTGCTCCATATGGCGGATCTGGGCTTTGACCAGCTGAGCATGGAGCCGGTGGTGTGCGCCCCCGACGATCCCGCCGCCCTGACGGCGGAGGATCTGCCCATTGTCCTGGAGCAGTACGAGCTCCTGGCCAAGGAGATGCTGCGGCGGGAGCGGGAGGGCCGGGGCTTCACCTTCTACCACTACATGCTGGATCTGGCCCACGGCCCCTGCATCTACAAGCGCATCTCCGGCTGCGGGTCCGGCACGGAGTACATGGCCGTCACTCCCTGGGGGGATCTGTATCCCTGCCACCAGTTCGTGGGGGAGGATGCCTATAAGCTGGGGGATATCTGGCAGGGGGTGACCAACACGGCGGTCCGGGACGAGTTCAAGAGCTGCAACGCCTACGCCCGTCCGGAGTGCGCGGACTGCTGGGCCAGGCTCTACTGCTCCGGCGGCTGCGCGGCCAACGCCTACCACGCCTCCGGGTCCATCCGGGGCGTGTACGAGTACGGCTGCGAGCTCTTCCGCAAGCGGATCGAGTGCGCGGTGATGATGAAGGCCGCCCAGGCGGAGGAGCGGTGAACACCCCCATTGCCGACTTTGTCCGCGCCTACGCCGCCTCCGGCTGCGCACGGCTCCACATGCCGGGCCACAAGGGGAGACCCTTTCTGGGCTGCGAGGCCCTGGACGTTACGGAGATCGCCGGGGCGGACGAGCTCTACGGGGCGGCAGGAATCATCGCGGAGAGCGAAAAAAACGCCGGGGCCCTCTTCGGCTCCGGCAGGACCTTCTATGCCGCGGAGGGCTCCTCCCAGTGCGTCCGGGCCATGCTGGCCCTGGCGGTGTGGAGCGCCCCTCCGGGGCGGCGTCCGGTGGTGCTGGCGGCGCGGAACGCCCACAAGTCTCTCCTCTGCGCCGCCGCGCTGCTGGACTTTGACGTGGCGTGGCTGTGGCCGGAGTCCCCGGGGCAGAGCCTGTGCGCCTGCCCGGTGTCCCCGGCGGCCCTGGAGCGGGCCCTGGAGGAGACGCGCCCGGCGGCGGTGTACGTCACCAGCCCGGACTACCTGGGCGGGACGTGCGATGTGGCGGCCCTGGCGGAGGTATCCCACCGCCGGGGCGTACCCCTGCTGGTGGACAACGCCCACGGGGCCTACCTGCGCTTTCTCTCCCCCTCCCGGCACCCTATGGATCTGGGGGCGGATCTGTGCTGCGACAGCGCCCACAAGACCCTGCCGGTCCTCACCGGCGGGGCCTATCTCCACGTGGGCAGAGGGGCCCCGGCCTTCTTTGGGGAGAACGGGCGGCGGGCCCTGGCCCTGTTCGGCTCCACCAGTCCGTCCTATCTGATCCTGCAATCCCTGGACCTCTGCAACCAGTATCTGGCCGGGGACTACCCCCGCCGCCTGGCGGAGACCGCCGGAGCCCTGGCGGCCCTGCGGGAGCGGCTGCGGGGGCGGGGCTGGGCGGTCAGGGACACGGAGCCCATGAAGCTGACCCTTGACTGCGCCGCCTCCGGGTGGGAGGGCGGGGATCTGGCGGCCCGTCTGCGGTCCGGAGGGGTGGAGTGCGAGTACTGGGACAGGGACGATCTGGTGTGCATGTGGACGCCGGAGAACCCGCCAAAGGACTTTGACCGGCTCCTGGACTGCCTGGGGGAGAACGGCAGTCCGCCCAGGCCCCGTCTGCCCCTGCCCCAGGCCAGGGGGGAGGCGGTGTGCTCCATCCGGGAGGCCATGTTCCGGCCCTGGGAGACGGTGCCCGCCGCGCAGGCCCTGGGCCGGGTGTGCGGCGCGCCCACGGTGGCCTGTCCGCCGGCGGTGCCCATCGCCGTGGCCGGGGAGCGCATCGGCCCGGAGGCGGCGGAGCTGTTCGCCCGGTACGGCGTGGACCGGGTGGAGGTGCTGGCGGCGGGCCGTTAAAAAGAGGAGTAGGGAGCGGCCTGCGGGCCGCTCCCTACTCCTCTTCCCCATCCTCCGCGATCAGCTGGGGTGCGTATTTCTGAAAGACCCGCTCCAGGAAGAAGGAGGAGAGCAGGGCCGTCACCGCCGGCATAAACAGGGCCGGCCACCAGTTGGGGATGCAGAAGGCCGCCGTCTCCGCCGTCAAAAGGGTCACCACCACGGTGGATGGCAGATGGCGCACCGCCAGCTGGAGGGCTGTCACAAACAGCTCCCTCACCCCAAAGGTGAATCGTCCCAGCAGGGGGAACAGCCAGCAAAGCACCCCCGCCGGCAGGAGCAGGGCCGTGTAGTAGGCCCCGAAGAGCACGCCGGCGGCGCTGGTGGAGGCGGCGTTGGCGCGCATCAGGGCGTATCCGCCGGCCAGCAGAGCCCCCGCCAGAAGGCAGAGCAGGGTGGCGGCGCAGCCCACCTTCATATTGTCCCGCAGGGAGAGGAGGTAGTACTTGAAGGCCCCGGACTCCCGGCCCCGGACGCACTTGACCACCGTATAGTACAGCGCCGCCGTGGCCGGACCGATGGTCACCACGGGCAGGCACAGAAACAGCCACAGGATGGACAGGCCGCATACGTCCACCAGGGTGCTCAGCGCGGCCCAGATCCCCCGCTCGGGGTTAAAGAATCCGCCCATGGCTACAGCACCTTCTTGGCCAGGGCCTTGCCCACGGACTGGCGGCACTGCTCCGCCCCCTCGGGGTCCCGGCGGGAGAACTCGGTGAGCAGCACATCCAGCACGTAGAGCTGGGCCACGAGGGCGGCGGTGGAGCCAAAGCGCAGGGGCTGCTCGTTGGGCCCGCACAGCAGGAGGGCGTCGGCGTAGGCGCTGGCGGGGGAGTTGAGAAAGCGGGTGACAAGGATCAGCTTGGCCCTCCGGCGGCGGATGATCTCCGCCGCCTCCAGCACCTCATGGGTGGCGCCGGAGTAGGAGAAGTAGAGGACCACATCCTCCTGGGAGAGGGTGGAGAGGGCCACGGTCTGGAGGTGGGAGTCCTGGATGGTCTTGAACTTGGGGGAGGTGGTGGAAAACTGGGCCCAGGCCGCCAGGGACACCACAGAGTGGTTGCCCTGGCCCAGGCACAGCACCTGCCGGGCGGCCAGCAGCAGATCCACGGCCTGGGTCACCGAGGGCTCGGCCAGCATGTGATAGGCCTTGCCCAGGGTATCCTGGGCGGAGCGGAGGACCTTGCTCATCACCGCGCCTGTGGAATCGCCGGGGAGGACCTCTCCGGCGGCGCTCTGCCCCATGTCCGGGGCGGCCAGCAGGGAGGCCCGGGCCAGCTCCAGCTTGAAGTCGTTGAACCCGGCCAGCTTCATCTTGCGGCAGAAAACGGAGATCGTGGACACCGCCACCTCGCACACGGCGCTCAGGTCCGTAATGCTGATGTACTGGGTCTCGGTCTGATGCTCCAGCACATAGTCCACAATCTTCCGCTCAGAGCGGGTGAAGTTTTCATATTCTTGCAGCATAAGCGCCACGATATTCTTTCCCACAGCTGTCCTCCCACGGACCAGATTTTACAGAGCTATACAAACTATAATACATGCCGGCTGATTTTGCAACATATTTGGGGGGATTTCTGAAATTTCTTTGATTTTACCGGGATAAAGCGTCCTAAACCGGCAGTCCGGGCGGTCTGTCCCCCGGCTCACAAGCCCTTTTCCACAAAGTGTACATGGTGAAGCTGCCAGTATTTCTGATAGACCCGGTCCTCCCGCCCGTTCAGGTTCAGCTGATACAGGCGGAAGGTGACCAGAATATCTTTGGGCTGCCACCGCTCCTGATAGGAATAACAGTACCGCATTCCCAGCCGCCTCATTACCCCGCCGCTTCGGGGATTGTTGACGTCGTGGGTTGCTGTGATATAAGGGACGCCCTCCCGCTTCAGCTGCCGGACCACCGCTCCGCACGCCTCCGTAACGATTCCCCTGCGCCAGAATTCCTTCCGCAGCCCGTAGCCGAGATCATGGCTGTCATCTGCCGCGGCATTGACGTAGCCGATGGGCACCTGGTCCTTCAGGCAGATGGCATAGCTGTGCCCGCTCTCCCGGCGGTATTGGCCAGCAAGGTGGGTCTCGTAAAATTTTTCCGCGTCTGATCGGGTTTTGAGGGCAAACCAGGGCAGAAATCTGTTGACCTCCGCATCGCTGAAGATTTGATACACGGCCTCCAGATCATCGGCAGTAAATTCTCGCAGTATGAGCCTTTCTGTTGCAAGCTCCGGCGTGTTCATGCGCTTCCCCTCTCGTTATTGGCATCGCGGCGCGGGCCCGCCGCGGCAAAAAAATACACCGTCAAAAATGACGGTGCAATAAAATGGAGCGGGCGACGGGGCTCGAACCCGCTACCTCCACCTTGGCAAGGTGGCGCTCTACCAGATGAGCTACGCCCGCAGAACATGATGTATTATAGCAGATATATTCTTAGGTGTCAAGGGGGAATTTTTATGGGGGAGTGGCCAAACGCGCAGTTAAAGGAAGTCAAAGAGAGAAAATGGTACGGCA
>ERZ779637.367-NODE-367-length-31524-cov-15.802250_pt1 | contig 31524 bp, 20 predicted proteins | sample MGYA00514196_ERZ779637 | MGnify/ENA primary metagenome ERZ779637 (study PRJEB29562, sample SAMEA4376700) | mouse gut metagenome | isolation source: Cecum | study: EMG produced TPA metagenomics assembly of the A DSS colitis mouse model was used to assess the...
ATCGGTAAAATTGGAGACATAATTGACCGCATAACCCTTATGCTCCATATAACGTCTGGCCGTATCAAAAACGATCATCGGCCGCGCATTCCCGATATGGATCAGATTATACACCGTAGGCCCGCACACGTACATACTGACCTTCCCTTCCTCCAAGGGTACGAATTCTTCTTTCTGTCTGGAAAGTGTGTTAAAAATTTTCATATGCTCTGTCCCTCCTGTATGCTCTGTAACGCAATGTTCCCTGCCTGTTCTCTCTACTTTAGTGCTCTGCCCTTATATCCTTTTCCTGAGTTCCTTCAGTTCCTGCTCCAAATCCAGCAGACGGTTCGTCAATTCCGTATTGGCCCGCTGCAGGTTGACAATATCTTCCCGCACCGGATCCGGCAGATTCACCTGATCCAATTCCTCCTGCGGAAAAGACTGATTGTGGCGCTTCACTACCTGACCAGGCACTCCCACTACCGTGGAATTGGGCGGCACTTCCTTCAACACTACGCTGCCGGCGCCGATCTTACTGTTATCCCCGATCTTAAAAGACCCCAGCACCTTCGCCCCGGTGCTGATCATCACATTATTGCCGATGGTCGGGTGCCTCTTGCCCTGTTCCTTGCCGGTTCCGCCCAGCGTCACCCCCTGATACAGTGTCACGTTATCACCGATCACTGTCGTTTCCCCGATAATGACGCCGTTGCCGTGGTCAATGAAAAAGCCTTTCCCGATCTTGGCCCCGGGGTGAATCTCTATCCCCGTCTTTCTGGATCCCTTCTGAGAGATCCATCTGGCCAGGAAAAAATGCCTGCGCAGATACATCTTGTGCGCCAGTCTGTAATATAGCATCACCTTAAAGCTGGGATACAAGAAAACTTCCATGTTAGAATGGATCGCCGGATCCCGCTCGCGGATGATCCTGATCTCTTCCTTAATATTCTGTACAAAACCCATACCGTATTCCTTCTTCATTTCAAATCCGATCAAATGATACCATACCCATACTACATCTCCCCGGCTCCATGGAACTATCACGGACACTTCCCTGTGATATAAAAATCCGCGGCTTCCGTCCTACTCCCCTTGGGAAATAGAGACGAAATGATCCGCGGTTCCACTCTACTTAAAGATTGCCCGAAAGCACTCTTCCACTCATAACCGATAACGGGGTTTAACCGGGCATCTGCCAGACTCCGGGGCGCACTTTCCCATTCGATCCGCAAGAACCGCTTACAGCCGGCGGCGATTCCTCTCTGCTGCTTCTTAAATGGTACTCTTCCCTTTCCACGTCCATCTGCGCACTGTCTGTTGCACTGTGTACAGTATCATTTATTTCTGCTAATAGGATATGCAAAAACAGCCGTTTTGTCAACCAGATTTTGCTTTCAGCAGCAAAGAAATCCATCTTAAGCGAATCTTTGCCTATTCCTCATACCGGACTGTCTCTTCCGTATACTTTCTGTCCATATCATGGCGGATCTTCCGATTTGCCACACTGTCAAACAGAATGGAGAAATCATAGTCCTCCGGATACAGTTCATCAGCCGCCACATGCAGTTTCACTCGTTTATGATTGATCCAGATCTTCTTGTCGGGCATCTGCACCCGCAGAACCCCTTTCTCATTGATGGGCACACACACGATCCCAATCTTTTTATCCGGATAGACCATCACGCTGTCTCCCCGCTTGTATTTCCGACTCAGATCCGTGGCGCGTTTTCCCTGTCTGTTCTTTGTGATCTTAGCCGTCGCCGCCTTCTTTATCTCGCTCTCCTGCGACCGGAACCGGTATCTGTCAACTGCCTCCTCCCCGTAAGCGGCCGCTACTGCCGTCCGCAGCATTTCCTGCGGCATTCCCAGCCGATCCGCGATATAGAATGCACAGCTCTCTCCGGCTTCCCCGATCACCATCTGATAGGTAGGACTGAGCGTTTCCCTATCAAAAGTCATCCGCGCATTGCACATGTCCTCTGTCCGTCCTGCATACTCCTTCACTTCCGGGTAGTGGGTCGTCACAAGAAAAAGCGCACCACTCTTACGCAGCTGTTCCAAAATGGCGATGGCGATTCCCATCCCCTCTGCCGGGTCGGTGCCGGATCCCAGTTCATCCATGATCACAAAGCTCTCACGGTTCACTTCCCGCAGCACTTCCAGCACATTGGTGATATGGGCGGAAAAGGTGGACAGATTCTCCGACAGATCTTGCCCGTCGCCGATATCGCTGAGATAGGCATTGTTCATACAGATATCCGCCTCCTCGCAGGCCACATGTAACCCGCACTGCGCCATCATGCAACTTAGCATAACGGTCTTGATGGCCACCGTCTTTCCTCCCGTATTCGGGCCGGTTATGACGATCCCCCGCGCCTGCTCCCCGATCTTAAACTGCAGCGGCACATTGACATCCTTATCCATCAACGGGTGTCTGGCGTTCTTCAACACGATCCTGCGCTCTGTATTGATGGCCGGCTCCACCGCTCCCATATCGATACTCAGCTTTCCTTTGGAAAAGATAAAATCCAGTTTCTCGATCATGGTTATATTCCTGTTCATGGCCCCGGCTGCCGTGGCGACCATCGCCGTCAGAGTATACAGGATCCGATATATCTCATTCTCTTCGCTGATCTTAAACTGCTGCAATTCTTCATAGAATCTGGCCACCCCTGCCGGCTCGATAAAAAGCGTGCTGCCCGTTGAAGACTTGTCGATCACGCTGCCGGCCACCTTGAACTTATATTCCTTTTTCACCGGGACACAGAGCCTGCCATTGCGGAAGGTACAGTACTGGTCCGCCATACAGGCCTTCTCGGCGCGCATGACCTGTTCCGCCTTCTGTTTCATCTGTTCCTCACATTTTAAGATCTGTGCTCTGATCTGCAGCAATTCTTTGGATGCGTGGTCATCCACCTCTCCTCCTCTGATCTGCCTGCCGATCTCTTCCCGCACCTCTTCCACCGCATCCAGATCTTCTTCATAATAAGCGAGCTGATTCTCATACATTTTTCCCCGCTTCAGATAATCCTTTAATCGCCTTACCGCTGCCAGCACCCTTTCCACCCGCTCCAGCTGGTGCGGTGTAAGGCAGTCTCCCTTCTCTGCGATCTGCATGATCTCCCGGATCTCATCCACGTTCTGCAAGGGCGGCGTTCCCAGCTTCTCGATCATATCTCTGCTGTCCGTCGTATCCCGCAACTGCTTTCCAAGCTCCCTCTCCGCCAGATAGACCCCTGCTTCTTTTATACTCTCTTTGGCCTTTCCCGTCACTGCCAGTTCTGACCAGATCATCTTGATCTTATCAAATTCAATCTGTTTTTCCGTATCCATTCTGTCCTGCTCCTTTTTCATAAAGATTATTCTACCTGTGCGGTTGCAATCCACTTCCAAATGAGCAAAACACGGATGCGTAAGCAAATGCAAGAGTGCATAAGCACGGGTTTTGCGAATGCGAAAGTCAAGTTGAACGCTCTTTGGAGCGTCCAACTGCACAGGTAAAAATCGTCATCGCCCTACAAATTACCGCATAAATGTACAGCGTCCTCTGCAGTCACCACACCTGCCATCAAAACGACAACGGCACGTTCCCTGCAGCAGATCATGAAAAATCACAGGTATCTCCTATGCAAAAAAAAGACCATGGCTGCCGTATAAACGTCAATACCATGATCTATCATCCTCCTCTGCGTTATGTCAGACAAAACACGCCGTGAGAAAAAAGAACATACAACAGCATGGCCAGACAGCCATGCCTATCCTGTCTTAAGATCTATACCATAATATTAAGCAATTGTAAGGCGAAAATACTGGCAGCTCCACTTCTTCTGCCAGCTATGGGCAGACTCCCACACGGTGAAAATCTCCCCTGCCATCCATGCGGCCTGCCGGACGGTAATCTATGCATCATGACGATTTACTATGAAAATCTTCGACTTTCATAGCATTGATGGCCATGCGGCCCGCCGGACGGTAAGCTATGCATCATGACGATTTACTTTGCAATTTTCTCCATTACAATAACACTTAACATACAAAAATCCTCCTGTAACTTAGTTCTTTGAAAATTATACACGCCTCTGCGAACAGTGTCAACCCTTACATCCAGGGCACCGTGAATAGTAACCCTTTTCCTCTTCGCCATACACCTGTCGGCTGTACACCTCCCTCGGACTCGTCAACAGACAGATCGCCTGGGCAGAGATTCCCTCACCGGCACCGGTAAAGCCAAGTCCTTCCTCGGTCGTCGCCTTCACGTTGACCTGCTCTGTCTCTATCTTCAGCGCATCGGCGATATTGGCCCGCATCTGTTCGATATGCGGCCTCATCTTTGGCGCCTGCGCGATAATGGTAGCGTCGATATTCTCGATCAAGAATCGGTTCTCCTCCAGCAGTTCTCCCACATGGGTAAGCAGCTTCATCGATGAAATCCCCTTGTAGGCAGGATCGGTATCCGGAAAATGCTTCCCGATATCCCCCAGCGCCGCAGCTCCTAACAGCGCATCCATAATAGCATGCAGCAATACGTCCGCATCCGAATGGCCCAGCAGTCCCTTTTCATAAGGTATCTCCACACCGCCCATGATCAGCTTGCGGTCCTGCACCAATCTATGCACATCATAACCCATTCCAATTCTCATCTTGTTATCCACACCTTTCCCTTCATCGATCAAAACTTCCGCCTGCGGCATAGCACATCGGCCGCTTACCGTCTCTCCATGATAAACGACAACAGCCTGTCCGCCACATCTTCTTTGCTCATGATCGGCAGCTGTACCGTCTCGTCCGCCGTCAGGAACGTCACCACATTCGTATCGGTGCCGAAGCCGGCGCCCGCCTGCTTGAGATTATTAGCCACGATCATATCGATATTCTTCTTCTCCAATTTGAGTCGCGAATTCCCCAGCATATGCTCGGTCTCCATGGAAAAGCCGCACAGAAACTGTCCGTTCCTGCGATGCGCCCCGAGATAAGCCAGGATATCTTCCGTCCGTTCCAGCTCGATGGTCATCTCGCCGTCCTTCTTCTTCAGTTTCTCATCCGCCGTCACGCTGGGCCGGTAATCGGCCACTGCAGCAGCCTTGATGATAATATCCTGATCCCGCGCGTTCTCCTTCACCGCCTGCGCCATGTCCGCCGCAGACACGACCGGAAGCAGTCTGACACCCTTCGGCGGCTCCAGATTCACTTTGCCCGATACAAGCGTCACATCTGCCCCACGAAGCATTGCCGCTCTGGCAATGGCATAGCCCATCTTGCCGGTGGAATGATTGCTGATATAGCGCACCGGATCGATCTTCTCACGAGTAGGTCCTGCCGTCACCAGTACCCGTTTCCCTGCCATATCCTTAGGTGTCAAAGCCTTGACGATTGCTTCATACAATACTTCCGGCTCGGGCATCTTGCCCGCCCCCGTATCGCCGCAGGCCAGATAGCCGTCTGCCGGCGTGATCACCTCCATGCCGTATCGTTTCAGGATCTCCATATTGTCCTGCACAACGGGATTCTGATACATTCGCGTATTCATGGCCGGGGCAAAGATCTTCGGACAGGTGCAGGCCAGCAGCGTCGTGGTCAGCATATCGTCCGCGATCCCGTGAGCCGCCTTAGCGATCACGTTGGCCGACGCCGGTGCCGTCAGAAAGACATCCGTCTGCTTCGCCAGTGACACATGCTCCACCTGAAACTCAAAATTTCTGTCAAAAGTATCTACCAGACATTTATTGCCCGTCAACGATTCAAATGTGATCGGATTGATAAAATTCGTGGCGTTCCGGGTCATGATCACCGTCACATCCGCGTGTTTCTTGGCCAGCATACTGGCCAGCGATGCGATCTTGTATGCCGCGATGCTGCCGGTCACTCCCAATACGATATGTTTTCCTTCCAACATGATCCTTTCCTCCGTTCTTTCTTCCATCCCAAAGCACTTTACTCTGAGAACTTGAGCTGAATTTATGTAACAATTCAGCCACATGATATTTCGCGAGTAAAATCGCTCTGTGTGCGATTTTACGAGTTGTGAAAGCGCCAAAATGCGACTTTAGAGCATTTTGTGTGCATCAGTCGTAACAGGAAAGCCGAAGGCTGAACTGTTACGAATTTATTCAACTTTCTCTTCGGTTTCCGTAATGCAATACCCCGCCGCAAGCAGCGAGGTATTCTGTATTTATCTCGAAATTATGTTCCGCGCCTAAACTGCGCAACTTCTGCACTCCTTAATTCTCTGCATTCTTTCTATATATAATACCCAGACCTTTCAGCGTCAATTCATTATCGCATACGATCTTTCGCCTGCAGTGGGGCACAATGCTTCCGGCCAGCCCTCCCGTCGCCACCACCGGCGCCTCGTAGCCAAGTTCCTCATAGATACGCTCGATCATGCCATCCAGACAGGCCGCCTGCCCCATCACGATACCGCTCTTCATACAGTCAATGGTGTTCCTGCCGATCACTTTCTTCGGCGCCTCCAGGCTAATCCTCGGTAACTGGGAAGTCCGGTTGACCAGCGAATCCAGGGAAACTTTGACACCCGGCAGGATCATACCGCCGATATAATTCTTCTTCTGATCGACCACACTGATCGTCGTTGCCGTCCCCATATCAATCATGATGATAGGCGCGCCGTAATACTGCAGACCCGCTACCGCATTGACCACCAGGTCGGAACCCAGCTGCCCCGGATTATCCATCAGGATATTCAGACCTGTTTTCAGGCCAGGCCCCACCAGAAGGGGTGTCTTGTGAAACAACTTCTCCAGGGCGGATTTCACGATATTATTGAGCGGAGGTACCACTGAGGAGATAATGCTTCCGCTAATATCCTCCAACCCAATGTGATACAGGTCGAAAAGAGTCCGAAACTCCACCACATACTCCAGTTCCGTGCCGGCCAGATTCGTGGAAACGCGTTCCACGAAACATACCTTCTCTCCCTCGATACAGCCGATCACAATATTTGTATTTCCAATATCAATCGCCAAGATCATATCTATGCCCTTCCTTCTGCATTCTAAATCAAACCCTGTCTCCAAGATGATTCCCACTGCCGTCTGCAGTAAACTATATTGTCATCCGTTCCATGCTATGCGCACTCTTCTATGCCTTCTGCTTCGCATAGACGGGCTTCACACGTGTCAGCGCAAATCCCACACCCGCAACGATAATGGCTGCTACCACTGCCTCCACCACACCGTTGAAAGTCACGACGCCCATGATCACGTCAAGCACTGCTTCACCTGCCACACCTACTGCCTGTGCGTAGGCATCTTTATATAAGATAAAAATACCGCTCATCACGAAAAGCGTATTCGTATATGCCCCGGCAAGCCCTGCATAGGCCAGAGCGATATTCGCCGACCCTTTGTTCCGGCCGCTGACTGTCAGCACCACCATCAATACACAGCCTGCCGCCACGCCGATGACAGTGTACACCGCCGCGTGCAACACATCCGGCAGCAGCCGTATCAAAAAAGCTCTCAGAGAAATACATAAGATCAAAGATGCCAGCCCATTGACCACAATCCTTCCTGTCTGCCTCTCGTCCTTTAAGGTCCTGCGGATCAGGAGATAAATAAAATAGGGCACGATCCCTACAAGTATTCTCGGCACGAAACAGATGTACAGGCTCTTAAAGATGCCCGAAACGCCGACTGCATTGTAGGCCAGCACTGGCGAAAACACAAAAGCCGATGCCGTAGCTGCCTTAAACGTGTTGTTGATAAAGCTGGTCAATCCGAAAACAAATCCTAAAAATGCACCTTTCTTCGGTCCAAGAAACAGCGCTCCCAGGATCACCGGGATATGAATGATCGTCGCATTGATCACGACAAGCGGGATATACCCCAGCGGTGTGAATGCCATAATAACGATTATGGCAGTGAACAGTGCCGTCAGCACCAGTTCGTAGGTTTTTTCATTTTTCATGGTACAATTCCTCCTGTTATTATTCTCATTGGCGGCGGCTGTCCGGAAGGACGACCGCCATTCGAGATACAATACGGTGTCATCATACCACGTTGATAAAATTTTGACAATATTTTTTTATACCACTTTGCTCATACAGATCTGCCTTCTCTCTTATCACTTCAAAATCGCTCTTGCAAGTCGCCTCGGACAGTGATACAATCGTGGAAATTGTACTATAGTTAACGACATTAAAAATTTCGTTTTCGGTCCTGCAAAAGCTCCCGTATATGGCTTTGGCAGGAACCGGAAGCAGAAATTTGTTATGTCGTTTACTATAAAAGAAAGGCCTTTTCCATGAGCACAAAAGATACCAAGATCACGCAGTCAACAGAAAACAAGATCACCGAGGGAGTCATCTGGAAACAGCTGCTCCTCTTTTTCTTCCCGATCTTATTCGGGACGCTTTTCCAGCAGCTCTACAATGCGGCGGATGCCGTGATCGTGGGCCGTTTCGTGGGTAAGGAAGCGCTCTCCGCCGTGGGCGGCGGCACCGGTACAGTCATCAATCTGCTGGTCGGTTTCTTCGTTGGTCTGTCCAGCGGCGCCAGCGTAGTGATCTCCCAATATTATGGCGCCAGGAAAGCCGAACTGGTAGATTATGCGGTGCATACGGCCATTGCATTCAGTATTCTGGGCGGCTTCGTGCTGATGGTAGGCGGCATCCTGACCGCACCGGCCATCCTCACTGCCATGGATACCCCGGAAGATGTATTGGCCCCATCCATCCTCTATATCCGCATTTACTATGTCGGGACCATCGGTAATCTGATCTATAATGTGGGCGCTGGCATTCTGCGGGCCGTGGGCGATTCCAGACGGCCTCTTTATTTTCTGGTCGCAAGCTGCTTTACCAACATCCTGCTCGATCTGCTTTTGATCGTCTGCTTCGATCTGGGCGTGGCAGGCGCAGCCATCGCTACCATCTGCTCCCAGGCTTTGAGCGCCCTGTTGGTGATCCTTGTACTTTTACATGTAAAGGACATGCATCGGCTGGAACTGCGCAAGATTCGTATCGACCTCAAGATGCTGCACCGGATCGTCCTCATCGGGTTTCCCGCCGGGCTGCAGTCCGTTATGTACAGCCTGTCCAATATCATCATCCAGGCTGCCATCAACGGGCTGGGGACAGACACCGTGGCCGCCTGGACCGTATATGGCAAGATGGATGCCCTTTTCTGGATGACGATCAGCTCCTTTGGCATCGCCATCACCACTTTTGCCGGACAGAATTATGGAGCAGGCAAGCTGGACCGGGTCCGCAAAGGGATCAGCAGCTGTCTGGCCATGTGTTTCGGATCCACCATCCTGATCAGTATTCTGTTGACCATCGGCGGCCATTTTCTTTACAGCCTCTTTACCTCGGATCCTGAAGTATTGCGAATCGGTATGCAGATCGTGCATTTCCTGGTGCCCACTTTCGTGACTTATGTCTGTGTAGAAGTGCTTTCCGGCGCCCTGCGCGGTGTGGGCGACTGCTGGATCCCAACCCTCATCTGCTTAAGCGGCATCTGCGTGATCCGTATTCTGTGGATCATACTGGCCGTACCCAAAAGACCGGATGTCTATACCATGACCTTCAGTTATCCGCTCACCTGGACTATCACCAGTGTGCTCTTTATCGTATACTATTGCTTTTTCAGTAAGATCAGGGTTTTCCGAAAGAACCATGGAAACCCATAAGCTTAAATATCTACTGTGACATGCTTTACACTCACTGCAGAATCCGCTATAATATTTGCTGTAATCTGTTACCGTTCTCTGTTGCAACACAGTGAACAGCTGTTAGTTCCGGACCGGCGCTATACGACATGAATATACGGACTCCGGAATAATAAGCCAATGAAAGTACAAATACACGGAGGTTGATCATGACTGCATTAAAACCCATCAAAGAAGGTAAGGTACGAGAGATCTATGACAACGGCGACAGCCTGATCATGGTCGCGACAGACCGTATCAGCTGTTTCGACGTAATCTTAAACAACCAGGTGACAAAGAAAGGCACGGTCCTGACTCAGATGTCCAAATTCTGGTTTGACATGACACAGGATATCCTGCCCAATCACATGATCTCTGTGGACGTACAAGACATGCCCGAGTTCTTCCGCCAGGAGAAGTTCGACGGTAACAGCATGTTATGCCGTAAGCTTACGATGCTGCCCGTTGAGTGTATCGTGCGCGGCTACATTACCGGAAGCGGCTGGGCAAGCTATGTAAAGGACGGTACCGTATGCGGCATCAGACTGCCGAAAGGTTTGCAGGAATCGGACAAGCTGCCCGAACCCATCTACACCCCTTCCAGCAAGGCAGAGATCGGCGAACATGACGAGAACATTTCCTACGAACAGAGCGTAGACTATTTAGAAAAGAGATTTCCCGGCAAGGGGGAAGAATATGCTTCCAAGCTGCGTGACTATACCATTGCCCTCTATAAGAAATGTGCGGAATATGCCCTGACACGTGGTATCATAATCGCAGACACCAAGTTTGAATTCGGCCTTGACAAAGACGGCAATATTGTGCTGGGCGATGAGATGCTCACGCCGGACAGTTCCCGTTTCTGGCCGGCAGAAGGCTATGAGCCGGGCCACGGGCAGCCCTCCTTTGACAAGCAGTTCGCAAGAGACTGGCTGAAGAGCAACGAAGGCCACGACTGGACCCTTCCGGATGAGATCGTACAAAAGACGATCGATAAATACCTGCAGGGATATGAATTGCTGACCGGAGAGAAACTGTAACAATCAGGCGGCTGCTCCTATGTACAGCGGAAGCTGCCGCAATGCGGTCAATGCTTTTGTCATATAGAAAGAGTCCGTATCATGCCTTCTACTACACACCATGATACAGACTCTTTTCTTATTGATGGTGAAAGCCCAGGGGTATCTTCAGGACCGTAATTCTGCGATCATCCGCTCCGCGGTATCCATGACATCCTTCATCTTGACATCCGCCACTGCCGCCCGAAGAAGTTCCATCAGCTCACCGCATTTCTCAGGCACTCGGTACTGCTCCAACTGCTGCATAGCCATATCCACCGTATCCAGGCTAAATCGCTCCATCGCATCTCTCAGGATCGTCAATTGTGTGATCCATTCCGAAGCAGGCACTTCCCGTTTGTTCCGATCGTTCTCCTCCCCGTAGGGCCGCAGAATCTCTTTATAGCTTTGCAGCGCCCGGATCAAACCCGGCGTCTCCTTCGTGATAGTCTCCACATCTCCTGCCTTGCCGCATTTCTCCATCTTAAAGAACCACTCGGACAGCCGGGCTGCCCCGATCATCCGCGCCGTATTCTTCAGCGCATGTACCTCTATCGTGTAATCCCTGATCAGACCGTCCGCCACACAGTCCTCCAGCTTTCTTGATTTGGAATCGATCAGTTTGTAGAAATCCCCCAGAAGCTTCAGCCACATCTTCTCACTGCCGGTATAGCGGATCCCGTCCGCAGGGTTGATACCGGGAAGCTTTGGAAGTGTACTGTCACTTTCCGGCGCCTTATAGACAGCGGCTTTCCCGCCTGCTGCCATCCTGTCTGCCGTCAGCGAACCTCCTGACTTCTGCTGCTCTGGTGAGACTACGATCATCTTCCGCGGAAGCCATTTCAGGACGCAGCGGTACAGATCCTTCACTTCCACCGGCTTTGCCAGATAATCATTCATACCGGCCTTCTGCAATTCCTCCCTGACTTCCTCAAACGCATTGGCCGTCAGGGCAATGACCGGCACCGTGCGGTAATAGACATCCGGCAGGCGGCGAAGCTTTCTCGTCGTCTCCATGCCGTCCATAACCGGCATCATCTGATCCATGAATATCAGGTGGTATTTCTTTCGTTGTGCTAACACAAGCGCTTGCTTTCCACTGTCTGCCAGATCTATCTTCATCTTAAGCGGTTCCAGAAGGGCCGCTGTCACTTCCAAATTAATTTCATTATCATCTACGATCAGCACAGAAGCCTCAGGTACCGCGAATTTCATAACTCCTCCTTAACAGATTCCAATAAGATCACGTTCTGCTGCGTTCCTATTTTACCACACTCTGCCAGGAATGTCTAAAACCTATTTTATTCCGCCACCTTACACATACTTCTTCAACGTACTGCGCACAGCTCCGGCCCCTGCCGTCAGTTCTTGCAGATATCCGCACACCTTCCCTGCCAGTCCTGTCTCATACAGGTCTACCCCGAAGATCTGCTTCATCTTAAGAACCTCGGCTACATGTGCTTCTACATCCTGATCCGGCTTTAACGCAAGCCCTTTCACATAAGGGCAGACCGTGTCAAGGAGCGGATCCGGGCTCAACGTAAAAGCATTCCCCTCATCATCCACCGCCATCAGATAGCGCAGCCATCCGGCAAATACCAGAGGAATCATCTCGAGACTCTGCACGGTAAGCTCCGGCGATCTTTGATAAGCCTTCACCGTCTCGCCAAAGCGGATCGCCAGCTTCTGCGAAGTGTCCGTGGCAATTCTCTGGGGCGTATCCGGCATAAAAGGATTGGGGACACGCACCGTAAGGACCGTATCAATAAATTCCCGGGGCACAAGGATTCCGGGGTTTACCACCACCGGCAGCCCTTCCGTATAACCGATCCTCTGCACCAGTTTTACAAGTTCTTCATCCTGCATCTCCTCTGAGATCTTCTGGTAGCCCAACAGACATCCGTAAACCGCCAACGCCGTATGGAGGGGATTTAAGCAGGTGCAGACCTTCATCTTCTCTACCTTATCTACGGTCTCCCTGTCAGTAAAGATCACGCCTCCTTTTTCCAGCGCGGGCCTGCCGTTGGGAAAAGCATCCTCTACCACCAGATATTCACACTCCTCCGCATTGACAAAGGGGGCCACATAGGTATTCCGGGAAGTGATCACCGGCTCCAGCCCTTCCACGCCGTCCTCCAGCAGGATCCTTTCCACGGAGGGATCCGGTCTGGGCGTGATCTTGTCGATCATAGTCCAGGGATAGGTCACCTTCTCCCGATCATCCACATACCGGACGAATCCTTCTTCTGCCTTCCCATTCTCCACCCATTTCTTTGCAAAGGTACTGATGGCTGCATACAGCTTATCCCCGTTGTGGGAACAGTTGTCCGTGCTGACCATGGCGATGGGCTTTTCGCCTGCCAGATAACGGGTATAAAGAAGCGCCGCCACCTTGCCCATATAGCTGGAAGGTGCATCCGGCCCTTCCTTAAAGTCTGCTTCCACCGCCGGAAGATAACGGCCCGTTCCATCCACCAGACTGTACCCCTTCTCCGTGATAGTAAAGGTGCACATCTGCAGGGAATCCTTACGGAAGATTTCCTTTAACCGCAAGGATGCATCCTGGTTTTCAGAATCCAGCATCAACGATTCCGCAATGCTCCCGATCACCGTCTTTTCCACATTTCCATCGGCCTTCAGCGTGACCAGGATATTGAGATCGTCATGAGGGCGGTTCATCTTCTCGATGATCTCATAGTCAAAGCCCTCCGCCGCCACAAGCCCTTTGTCCAATGTGCCGTCATTCAAAAGTCTCTGCACCACATTTGCCAGAAAGGCCTTGAAAATATTGCCTGCTCCGAAATGCACCCAGAAGGGGGCTTCCTTTGTTTTGGCGATCATCTGCTCCCGGTCAAATCCCGGCAGCTCATAGCCGGCCGCTTCCCAGGCCTGCCGGTCCTGCAACCCCTGTTCGTCTAATCTCATCTTCTTTTCCTCCATTCCGAAGCGTTTCACGCTGAGGAAGGCGAGCGAAATGTCAGATTCCGCTCTGCCATCATGGAATTTGTGACGCTTCAGCACAAATTCCTGGTTGAGTAAATTACTATCGGGCAATTTATTCCCGCGAGCAACGAGCCAAGTGGCTGCTTGCAGACATTTGGCGACTGCCGCGAGGGTCAAATACCCCGCTGCTCTGCAGCGCTGCAAGTTTGATACCCCGTTGCTTGCAGCGGGGTCTTTGATTCAACCTTCAGCTCCTTTCACAATGGCTTCCCAAAGTCCGTTCAGATAGGCCGCTCCCAATGCCCTGTCGTACAGGCCGTAGCCCGGCATTGCCACTTCATCCCAGATCATTCTTCCGTGATCGGGGCGGATCGGTCCCTCGAACCCAATATCATAAAGCGCTCTCATGATCTCATACATATCAAAATTCCCGTCCGAAGATAGATGTGCCGCCTCTTCAAAATTATCGGGCGTGATAAATTTCAGATTGCGCACATGGGCAAAATGAATCCTTCCTTTCAGGGAACGGATCATATCCGGCAGGTCGTTTTCCAGATTCGTCCCATAAGAACCGGAACAGAAGGTAACACCGTTGTGCGGATCGTCCACCATCTTCATCATCCGCAGGATGTTCTCTTTGTTGATAATGATTCTGGGAAGCCCGAAAACACTCCATGCAGGATCGTCAGGATGGATCGCCATGTTAATATCATATTGATTGCACACCGGCATGATCTTTTCCAGAAAATACTGCAGATTGGCAAACAGCTTCTCTCCGTCCACATCCTGATACATCTCAAAAAGCTCTTTTACCCTTGCCATACGCTCCGGCTCCCAGCCAGGCATTACCGTTCCGTTCGTGTCTTTCGCGATAGACGCAAACATCTTCTCCGGGTCCAGCGCGTCCACCGCTTCCTGCGTATAGGCAAGCACTGTGGAACCGTCCGGCCTTACCCTTGCCAGCTCCGTTCTTGTCCAGTCAAACACCGGCATGAAATTGTAACATACCATGTGGATGCCCTCTTTGCCTAAATTCTCGAGAGTTTCAATATAGTTGGCAATATACCGGTCCCTGTCGCCCCCGCCGATCTTAATGTCATCATGGATATTTACGCTCTCAATCCCTGCAATGTGCAGCCCCGATGCTTCCACCTCTTCTTTCAGGGCATGGATTCTCTCCCGGCTCCACACCTCCCCCGGTGCCGCGTCATAAAGTGTGGTGATCACACCTGTCACCCCCGGGATCTGACGGATCTGCTTAAGCGTGACCGTATCAAATTTACTTCCATACCATCTGAGTGTCATTTCCATAGTTACCTCCATTTCTGCGCTGCTTTCGTCTCAACTATGTTGAGACGTCGCATTAGACGAGTTTGTGGCAAGCAACGCGCAGACACAAATCTCGCGATTGAAAATTTAAATTTTCAATCTTACCTCCGTTCCAAGGCGTCCCTAACGTTCTTTCCCTGCCTCTGATCCATTTGTTCACAACTACTGTCTATTATAATCAAAGCCCCCGCTGCAAACAACCACTCGGCTCATTGCCCACGGGAATAAATCTACTGCAAAATGTAACCATAGAAGCTGCTGTAAAAGCAGATTATTATCCGCTTTTACAACAGCCCCTTTAAATCGTTGCTTTAATTAATCTGGTCGAACACTTAAGGAAGCATATCTGTATCGCCGAATGTCTCCTGCCATTTTGCAGCGCGCTCGTCCATGATCGCCTGGCCGCCTGAATTCAGATAATCTGCCAGCATACTGTCCCAAACACTGTCGAAATCAGCTTCCGATGCGATCACTGCATTGTCATAAACCTGGTCACGTTTCGCACTCAAAGTATCACCAATATTTGCTTCCGCCTCGATTGCTCCTACGTTAACATTCTTGGCCGGAACCGCATCGGTCTGTGCGATCTTATCCGCCTCTGCAACAATATCAGGATCAATACCTGCATAATTGTACGCCTGGGAGAGTTTTGTCAGCTCTTCGTCTGCAAAGTGCAAGCCATTACACGTAATGGTATAGTCGATATTCATTCCGGAGTTCATGATAGCATCGCCTGTCGCTGCAACCGTCTGGATTGCACCGCCCTCTAATACATTATGCGTCACGCCCTCGTCACCAATCTGCAGATACTGAATATGCTCCGGATTACTGATCCAGTCAAGATACAGCATACAAGCCAAAGGCTCATCGTTGGTGTGCGGGAAGAAGATCTTACGATCGCCGGCCGTACTGGATACATACTTGGTATGGGTTCCCTTGGAATCATCAAAAGGATCGATCGCGATATAGCATGCATCTTCCCCTACGTTTCTCTGCAGGTTAACATTGATGCTGTCCTCACCGTTACGGAAAGGATAATCCCAGTTATGTGTGAAAGCGCCCACATAACCGGCCTTCATCATATCGTCTTCCGTTGTATCGCCGCTGCCGTATAATGCGAAATTATCCCACAACAGGCCTTGATTGTACCATTTGTTCAAAAGTCTTACGGCTTCCTTGGTACCGTTCTGGGTCAGCTTTCTGTCATCATATCCGTTAACATACATTTCCTTGTCGGAAATATCCGGATCGATAAAGGACTCGATCAAAGTAGCAGCTCTCCAGCCAACATCGTAACTTACGGAATAAGGGATCAACTTATCTGCATCCGCACCGAGAAGCGTATCTTTATTCTCTTCAAACGCGATCAGCATCTCTTCAAACTCTTCTGTCGTCGTAGGCGCGCTAAGTCCCAATGTGTCAAGCCAGTCCTTACGGACAAAAGTATTAATACGGTTATTAACTGCAATCTTTCCTTCAATCGCCCAGATCGTGCCGTCTACGGGATCTTTGTCCCAATAGATATTGGTTTCGCCAAGCCAATCCCACAGATTGGTCAGTTCGGACTTATAATCCTCCACATAACCGCTGAGATCGAGAATTCCTCCCATCTCGGCATAAGTAAGGACCGTAGGATAACTGTACGATACACAGATATCAGGAGCCGTTCCTGCCGCAAGCAGGTTGTTGATCTCCTCCACCTCAGTCCAGCGGGGCACCTTTACGAATTCCACCTCAACATTGTGGTCTTCCAGCATTCCCTTCTTGATGTACTCTGTGTACATATTGTTGGTCGGATCGGAACCGCCGTCGTTACCACGGTCGTAGACCTCAACTGTAATGTGCCTGGTCTCTGCAAACTTGCCGTCTACCAGCTCACCGGTCGCTGCCGCATCTCCTGCTGACTCTGCTTCTTCTCCCGCATCCCCGGAATCCTCTGCCGCCGCTTCCTGAGAATCCCCAGTGGAAGAACCTGCATCCGGAGTGGATGAGCCGTCTGCATTGCCGCCACATGCTGTCAGAGCTACCATAGTACCCGACAGCAGAATCGCAATTAGTTTTTTCTTCATCGTCTTACCTCCCTGTTTTTAGTTTATTTTGAATGAACGAATCCGTAGAAAGGATCCGGTTATTCCTTTACAGCCCCCATGGTCACACCGTGAATAAAATATTTCTGCAGCCAGGGATATACGCACAGGATCGGTATTGTGGAAAACATAACAATCGCTGCTTTCAAGGATGCCGTAAGTCCCGGGGATGAGAAGCCCTCCTGCGTTGCAACCTCTACCGAGTTAATATTATTGATGATGTTGTACAGCAACAGCTGCAGCGGATAGAATTCCGTTTTCTTCATATATAACAGTGCGTCCGAATAACCGTTCCAGCGTCCCACCGCATAGAACAATGCCAGTGTGGCCATGACCGGTTTGGACAACGGTACATAGATTTTCATCATGATCTGGAAAAAGCTGGCGCCGTCTATTTCCGCAGACTCCCTTAAGCTGTCCGGGATGCCATAGAAGAAGCTCCTCATGATGATCATGTTATAAACGCTCAGACAGCTGGGCAGGATCAACACCAGCGGATTATCCAAAAGCCCCAGGTTCTGCATGAGCAGGTAATTGGGAATCGTACCTGCGTTAAAAAACATGGTGATCGTGATGATAATATTGATCACGCCGCGCCCCTTTAACTTGTCAAAGATAAGTGGATAAGCACACAGCACGGTCATGGTCAGAGAAACCAACGTACAGACCACTGTCAAAAATACCGTCCAGAAGAATGCCCTGATGTACTTGGGATCGCTCAGGACCGTCTTATACGCGTCCAGGTTAAAGCCCTTGGGCCAGAGTGAAACCGCATTCTTTACCAGATAATCCGTTGAACTTAAGGACTTCGCCAGCAGATTGATCATCGGTACTACACAGATGATACTGATCAGCACACAGATCAGGACAAAAATCCAATCGCCGATTTTTGCAGAAGTTGATTTTACTTTCATTACCAGATCCCCCTTTCTCCAAGTTTTCTGGACAGCCAGTTAGCCATCAGCAGGAAGAGCACGCCGACTACCGACTGGAACAGGCCGACTGCCGTTGTCAAAGAGAACTGCAGGCCTTTAATACCGGTTCGATATACATAAGTAGAAATTACATCCGCCACATTCATGACCAGATTATTCTGGAACGCGAAAGGACGATCAAAATTACTGCCCAGAATATTACCCAGATTCATGATCAGTAAGACCACGATCGTAGGCTTGATACCCGGAAGGGTGATATTCCACATTTTGCGGAAACGTCCCGCACCATCCACGGAAGCCGCCTCATAAAGTTCCGAGTTGATGCCGGCAATCGCTGCCAGATATACGATGGATCCCCAGCCAAAGTTCTGCCATACGCCGACACCGATATATGTTCCTACCCAGTGGGCCGCATCATTCAAAAACGGAATAGAAGAACCGCCCAGACGCTCGATCGCCATGTTCACCAGACCTTCACCGGGTGCAAAAAGCTGCAGCGCCAAGCTGTAGATGATGACCCAGGAAAGGAAGTGCGGCATATAGGCAACTGTCTGCACTACTTTCTTAAAACGTTTGAAGCACAATTCGTTCAGAATCAATGCGAAGATGATCGGCGCCGGGAACCCGATCACCAGATCCATCAGATTTAAGACCACCGTATTACGCAGTGCACGGCGGAAATCATTGCTGCCAAAGGCCTGGATGAAGTACTCGAATCCATGATTCTTGGCCCATGGCATTTCCCATACGTTCTGAATAATGCTGTACTTTTTGAATGCGATCTGGATATATACCATCGGTATATACTTGAAAATCAAAAGGTACAGCAGCGGCAGGCTCAAAAGAAGATAAAGCTGCCAGTATCTTTTCAGATACGAACGGGTACTGTCTTTCTTTGCGACGGCCGGTTTACTTGTTTTCACCTTAGTCATTTCTTTAACACCTCCCAAATTCCCATCCTGATCTTATCAGAATATTTTTCTTCCCTTTTCATCCGCAATACCGCTCTTCCGGTAGAAATAGGTATTGATCTGATCCCGCCATTCCCTGGCATGTTCTTGTTGATGTCGGAACCGCTCCAGCATTCTCCCGAACGCCTTATTCGGAAGTTTTCCTTCCAGACCCTCGAAACGCTTCACCATCTCATCTACCAGCTCCACCCCTTCAAAATGGGTATCATAAATATGCTGGATCACCGTCTTACCGCTGTGCAGCTTATGCTCATATGGCATATGATGAAAGAAAAGTAACAGCTCGTCAGGGCAGCTCTCCGGACTGTCATACATGGAAGCATTGGGTTCTTCGTAAAGTCCTGCATATCCTGTTCCGTTATGGCTCCTGTCAACACCGATTCCCGCATGGTCGGCCCGGTGATAAGTGCCCCACCTGTCATACTCATAGCCGTCCACACTCGGTCCGTAATGATAAGCAGGATTGACCATCCATCCGATTCCAAGCGGCGCATTATACATCTCGTACGCCTTCCAGGAATTCATCAATATGAACAACAGAACCTCGCGAACTTCCTGATCTTTACCGAAGGTCCTGACGATCCACTCCGTGGCCAGTTCCTCTGCCGTGGCCGATGGGGTAAACGCCAGTCTGCCAAATCCGTAAAGATTCGCCGCTGCCAGATCATGACCGGTCCAGTTCTCATCATTTCCGGTATTTGCCACCGCCGCCATGCCGCATGTCGTCTGCCCAAAAGTCTTACCAGATACAATGTCCATCACTGTATCATCCGTTTTGGCCGCATAGGTACGGAACGCGAGAACCTCTTTAAACATGGGAATCAGGTAGCACACATGCCTCTGCTGTCCTGTGTATTCCTGTGCGATCTGTACCTCCAGCATCTGGTTGGAGGCCTTAAGAGCACCAAACAGAGGATGTACCGGTTCCCTGACCTGGAAATCCATAGGCCCGTTCTTGATCTGCAGTATCACATTGTCGCGAAAAGCGCCGTCAAGCTCTATAAAATTGTCATAGCCCGATCTCGCCCGATCGGTTATGTAATCTCTCCAGTCCTGTTTGCAGTTATATACAAAACAGCGCCAGATGATAAGTCCTCCGTAAGGCTCCACCGCCTCGGCCAACATATTGGCGCCGTCCGCGTGCGTCCTTCCGTAAGTGAATGGCCCGGGACGCCCTTCCGAGTCAGCCTTGATCAGAAAACCTCCCAGATTGGGAATCTGTCCGAAAACAAGCTGCATCCGCCTCTTCCACCATTCCCTCACCTCTTCCGATAGAGGATCCGCGCTGTCCAGCTGTCCAAGTTCCACGGGTGCCGCATAATTAAGAGATAAGAAAAGCTTGATCCCATAACCGGCAAAAATTTCGGATAATCTGCGCAATTTGTCAAAATACCGGTCTGTGATCAGCCATGTGGCAGCGTCCTTCACATTCACATTGTTGATCACCGCCCCATTGATCCCCACCGATGCCAGCAGCCTTGCATAAGTAACCGTCCTCTCATCGATCAGAATCTCATCATTTTCAAAAAAGAAAGAATTCCCCGAATAACCCCTCTCAATACTTCCATCCATATTATCCCAATGGTTCAACATACGCAGCGGCATCACCGGCTCTTTCTTGATATCCAGCCCCGGAAGCGGATTTTCCATCTGCATCTGGTGAATGAGTTCAAAAGCGCCGTAAAGCCATCCACAGTCCGTGGAAGCTGCAATGACCGCATTGCCGTCCTCTTCAAACACATGATATCCTTCCGGCCCGCAGCCTTCATCCTGCCTGAAGATGATACTCCCGGCCTGATGCGCCTCTTGGGAACCGGGGCACAGCATAAGGGCTGCTCCCGTCATCTCACTCCATGCCTTCTGCAGCTCTCTTACCGCATTCCCTATAATGAAATCATCCTCATCGGCATATATTCTACCGATGCCTCTCCACTCACTGTCTTCCCTTATCATCCGATAGGAAAGCCATGCCTGTTCAAATCCCATCCTGCCGTTCCTCCCGCATTGATCTATCTGTCCCGCTCCCCTGCCCCGGCTTTTGCATTTTCTCACGAAAAACCGGGGCAGGTAACGGCCTGTTAATTTAGAATAAATTCTTGCTTTGCCATGATCCGTAGTTCTACAGGTTCTCTACCTGTCAGCTTCACACTTCTGCGATCCGGCTGGCTTCCGCCAACGTAAATCACATACTCTCCTTCTTCCACCCGGTTAACCGCCTGCTCATCATACATGGCAAACGCGGCAAGGGAAAGCTCTATGCTGACCTCTTTCTTCTCCCCGTGCTTTAGGGATACCTTGCGTATTCCTTTGAGCTGTGGATTGGGCGTTCCTTCCCTGCATGCCTTCACATATACCTGAACCGTCTCAGTGCCTTCCCTGTCACCGGTATTGGCAACCTCCACCCGAACCGTGATGCCTTCCTGCGCCACCACGTCAGAAGATACCGCAGCATTGCCATATGTAAATTCCGTATAGGACAAGCCAAAGCCGAAAGGATAAAGCGCCTCGTTTTCCATATACCGGTAGGTTCTGCCTTTCATGGAATAGTCTGTAAATTCCGGCAGTTCCTCCGCCGACCTGTAGAACGTAACAGGCAGTCTTCCTTCCGGATTCTTCTCTCCAAACAGAACTCTGGCGATCGCCCTACCGCCCTGTGCGCCCGGATACCAGCCTTGGATGATGGCCGGAATATGTTCATCTGCCCAGGGAACAGCCAAGGCACTGCCTGACAGGAGAATCAATACCACCGGCTTGCCGCTGGCGTAAATCGTCTCTAACAGCTCCTGCTGCTTACCCGGAAGATCAAGTCCCGGCTTATCACCGCTGGCATACTGATTGCCCTGGTCGCCCTCCTCGCCTTCCAGCCCCGGATCGAGGCCCAGACACAAAACGATCACATCACTCGCATCGCAGACGCCCTTTACCTCGGCCAGTCGGTCGCTTCCCTGACTCAGATTACTGATCTTTTCTTTATATAGATGGCAGCCTTCGGAGAAAAGAACTCTCACCTCATCTCCCACATAATCCTGAATGCCTTCGGAAACCGTGTAGTATCTGGAGGCAGTTCCCTCATAATTGCCCACAAGCGCCTTGCGGTTGTCTGCGTTGGGTCCGATGATGCCGATGGTCTTAAGTTTCGATTTATTAAGTGGCAGCAAATGATCTTCATTCTTAAGCAGTGTGATACATTTCTCCGCTGCCCGCAGGTTCAATTCCTTCATCTCCCTGGAATCTACCACCGTATAAGGTATAGCATCGTAAGGCGTGCTGCCCTTCTCCTCAAATACGCCCAGCTTCATCCTTGTCGTGAACAGATTGACCAGCGCTTCATCCAGTCGCTCTTCAGGTACCATGCCCTGCTCCACCGCCGATGTCAGATAAGCAAACAGCTGCCCGCAGTTCAAGTCGCATCCATTGTTCATTGCCATGGCTACGGATTCCAACGCTCCGCCGGTGACGCCGTGGCCTTCGTGGAAATCCTTGATCGCCCAGCAGTCCGAAACCACATGACCCCTAAAGCCCCATTCTCCGCGCAGAATATCCAAAAGAAGCGTCTTACTTCCGCAACAGGGTTCCCCGTTGGTACGGTTGTAGGCACCCATCACCGCTTCTACCTTTCCTTCCTGCACACAGGCCTTAAACGCAGGAAGATATGTCTCGTACAGATCCTGCCTGCTTACTACCGCATTAAAGCTATGGCGCAGATCCTCCGGCCCGCTGTGTACTGCAAAATGCTTGGCACATGCCGCAGCCTTCAGGTAATTCTCATCGTGTCCCTGCAGCCCCTCCACGAAACGCACACCAAGCCTTGAAGTAAGGTAAGGATCCTCGCCAAAGGTCTCATGCCCCCTGCCCCATCTGGGATCCCTGAAAATATTTACATTGGGAGACCAAAAGGTAAGCCCTTTGTAAATATCTGTATCTTCATATTTCTGCTGCATATTGAATTTAGCCCGTCCCTCGGTGGAAATGGCATCCGCCACCTGCTCTATAAAATCCTCATCAAAGGTAGCTGCCAGGGAGATCGCCTGCGGGAACACCGTGGCAACGCCGGCCCGCGCCACCCCATGGAGCGCCTCATTCCACCAGTTATATGCTTTGATCCCCAGCCTTTGGATCTTGGCCGCACTGTTTATCGTCTGAAACGTCTTCTCTTCCAGAGTCATCCGTCCTACCAGCTCTCTGGCTCTTTCTCTGTACTCTTCTATTTTTACTTCATTTCTTACCAATTCCATATGTAATCTCCTGCCGTCTTAACTCTATCCAGAAATTTGTACACTTTCTTTTCAAATCTGTTTAAATTATATTGCACTTTGCCACGTTTTTCTCCCTATATCTTGTTCTTTACTTGTCAAATAGTGCGAAAGTTTCCGTTGTGAATATCAAAAAAGCCTTTTTCTCTTTTTTATTTCCACATTTTTTCTCCTGATTTTCATGACTTTTGCATATTTCTATATTTCTTTTGTAACATTTTTATTTATTCACAACAAATTTTGTACAGATTTACTAAACAGACCTGTTAGCAATATTTGAATTGGCACTTGCCAAAACGAGAGAACGGAATTAATATTCTAGTAAACGACATAACAAATTTCTGCTTCCGGTTCCTGCCAAAGCCATATACGGGAGCTTTTGCAGGACCGAAAACGAAATTTTTAATGTCGTTAACTATAGAACAATAGAAGCATTCACTGATCTGCCGGCACATTTCCCATGAAGTCAAACGTTCGGGAGAGGAAATAAGATATGATCAAGATATTAAATGGAATCCATGAAACAGTTGCTTATGACTCCTTAAGCGGACTGAAACTTTATCACAATCACGAGACGGAAAACTATCCCGTCCACTGGCACACCGCGGTGGAGATCATTCTGCCTATGCGCGGAGAATATACCGTGATCATTGACGGAGCCCCGCACACCTTCTATGAAGGTGATATCTGGATCACCCCCCCCGGTACGCTTCACGAGCTAATTGCGCCTCCCGACGGCGAGAGGTTGATTCTGCTGTTTGATTACAGCCTGATCTGCAATGTAAACGCCATGGACACCCTGCTCCACACACTCCTTCCCTACACGCTGATCTCCAAGAAGGAATACCCGGAGCTTAACAGCCGCCTGCAGTTTTATCTGGACGAAGTGGTCCGGGAGTACGACAATCCCATGCCCTTTACCGAAGCTTGTGTCTATTCCCTGATGATCCGCTTCTTTGTTGCTCTGGGGCGGACCAACTTTAATGCCAACACCAGATTCCCCGGCATCACCCGCAATAAGCAGCACGAATACGTAGAAAAGTTCATGCTGGTGTGCAACTATATCACCGATCACTGTACGGAGAATATTACGATAGATGAACTTGCCAACCTGGCGGGCTTTTCCAAGTTCCACTTCGCCCGCCTGTTCAAGCAGTTTTCCAATATGTCCTGCCATGAATATTTGATGAAAAAACGCATCGCCCACGCGGAGCGTCTCCTGATCGAGCCTCATATTTCCATTACGGAAGTGGCGATGCTCTCCGGTTTCAACAGCCTGTCCACTTTCAACAGGATCTTTAAGGCGGCCAAAAACTGTACGCCGTCAGAGTATAAGAATCTGAACAGGCTGAAACAGTAATAAGTTCATCCCGGATTTATCTTACGCAAACTGAAACGCCTGGAAATCAAAGCAGCTCCCCGGCATAAACACAAACGTTACAGTCACTTTGCCCGTCACCGGCAGCAGCGCAAAAGTCGAAGCGACATATTCGCTCCCTCCGGGAAACTCCACGATCTGTTTACTCTCGTTATTCCCGTCAAAAAAGCGGACATGGACAGTGTTACTTCCTTTCGGCGCCCGACCCCAGATGGTCAGTTTCTCCGCGCCCTTTTCTCCGAAATCCATTTCCGTGAATTCCAGCGATACATTATTTCCGATCTCTTCCACCGCATCCCCGATAACCCGGAAGCTGTCCCCATAGAGGTTATCCGCACCGGAGGCTTCCAACCGCATCCATGCCTTCTCACGGCGCACGAAAGAAAAGCCCTTGATATGCATCTTCTGTCTCAGGAGAAAACTGATCGTGGTGATTCCCTTCACCACCCTTTGCAGCCTGAAAGTTTCTTCCTGATAAACATTCCAGATAGAAGGCTTCTGATAGACCACATCCCCGATCAGTTCACTGTCCGGCTCCCCGGGAATGCCCTCCCAGATCTGAATGGGATATTCCCCGCTATCCAGCGCAAAGATCGGCATCACAATCTGATCCGACCCGGTCTTTCCGAAATCAACGCCGCCGTAGGACACGACCGTCTCCCCGTCCCGCGCGGTTGCGACGCCTCTTTCATTCCCGTTTCCCGCCTCTCCCTTCACGGAAGTATACTGGCTTCCGGAAATGAAATCGTAAGGGTCAAGATAGGCTTTGCCCAGTCCCTGGATCTCAAATTCCAACTGGGAGATCAGGCGGATGGCATCCGTACCGCTCTTTGACATGCACCGAAGGCGGAAGGCCCCGTCACCAAGAGCCTCCAGCTGCGCCCGGTTCCCGTCCTGAGTCAGTCTGACCAGATTGGAGTCCACTCCATGGTCATCCACTGCCCGGAAGAGCAGCTCTCTGTCATCAGCTTCCGGCGGATCGATCTTCGCCTCCACCGACAACACCTTCTTCTTTGGCCCAAACACCCGGTTCTCTTCCGTGTGCAGCGTGATCTTACGCACCGGGATCTCATCCGCCTTTCCGGTACGGACAGACATATCCTCGGTTCTCTTTATGCCACAGGGCAAATTTGACATACCCGACGTACCGGCAGACGCCACACTGTGGCAGATCAGGGAAGCACCGATGAGTCCCCTTGCGCTGACCTGCACCAGAATTTCTCCCGGTTCTCCCACAGACTGGATCATTGCCAGCAGTTTTCCGCTAAAGAGTCTTCTGCTGTCTGTCTTGTAACTGTCATAGTCAGTGCTGTCCCCATTGTCAAGTCCCACCAGCCTTCCCGCACCGGTCACCTGTACCCGCACCCGATCACAGGCATTTTCTACCGGGTTCCCCTGCTCATCTACCGTACCGATCTCCAGAAACAGAAGATCCTTCCCATCCGCTTTGATCACCTTATTTTCAGGATATATCCTGACGGCATGGGAATTGCCGAAGGATCGTCTCTCGCTTCTTGCGATCTCCCTTCCCTCCTCATCATATGCCACCGCGATCAAGGTACCCTTCTCATAAGGCACCTGGTAATCCGCCAGGATCTTGCGCCCGCTTCCCGGTGCATGGGAAAGCTTCTGTCTGCCCAGGCTCTTACCGTTCAGAAACAGTTCCGTCTCCGGTGCATTAGAGCAAACTCTTAGGTCGATCAGCTGTCCGGGATTGAAGTCCCAATAAGGGAACACATGCACCATCGGCGACTCGTGGTGGTCTGTCCATGCCGCCTGCCACACATAGTAAGAGTCCTTGGGAAACCCTGCGGTGTCGATCTGCCCGAAATAAGAGTTCTTGGTATGGTAAGGGGTAGGCTCCCCGATATAATCAAAGCCCGTCCACAGAAACTGCCCCATGGAAAATGCCGTATCCCGGTCAACAGTAACACAATCCTCCAGCGATCTTGCGCCCCAGCTGGTGATACTGTTTCCAAGGGCCGAACACTGCTGGTCATCCTCTGCCAGGATCTCCGCCTTGAGCGGGAAATGATAGATTCCCCTGCTTTGTACAATGGAAGAAGTCTCGCTGCCGTATATGACCCAGTCAGGATGCTTTCCGTGGTGCTCCTCATAGTATTTTTCCGAATAATTGTAACCGGCAATCTTCACCAGATCCGCACATTTACATGCATTTTCCCAGGGCATATAATTGGAAGCGATCGTGACGCGGGCATTTTGATAAGGATCGTAACGTTCCACAAGCTCTCTCAGTTCCCTGGTCAACTCCTGTCCGCGCTCCCCGGCATGGGTATCATATATTTCATTCCCGATACTCCACAGGATCACGCTCGGGTGATTGCGGTCCCGGCATACCCACGCTTCTACATCTCTTTCATGCCACTCAACAAAATAACGCCCGTAATCATAAGTATTCTTCGATCTTTCCCACATATCAAACGCTTCCGAGATCAGGAGAAATCCCATCTCATCGGCAAGCTCCATAAACCGCGGCGCCATCATGTTATGGGAACCGCGGATGGCATTGACGCCCATACTTTTTAACTTCTTAAGCCGGCGTATCATGGCCGCCTCGTTGAACGCCGCCCCCAGGGCACCAAGGTCGTGGTGCTCACAAACACCTTTCAACTTTACATGTCGCCCATTCAGAGAAAAGCCCTCGTCAGGATCAAAGGCTGTATACCGGAACCCAAAGGAGCATTCCTCCTGCTGCCAGATTTCTCCCTGACCGCCGAGACAGGTCTTAAGCGTATAAAGCGCCGGCTCTTCCACATCCCACAGTACGGGCTTTTCCACCAGATATTCCCTGCCGTTTCGATCGTCTTTTACCGGCTTCAGCAAAACTTCTCTGTTCTGATAAAACAACCTGTGCGTAATCTCGTAATCCCTCTGTCCGCCAAAGGTCATATCCGCTTCCCTGTCAGCCGATGCGGCCGCCGGCACATCAACGGCCGTTTCTACGCGGAGCACAAAATCTTCCTCCTGTCTTCTGGTACTGATATAAATGCCGTTTTCTACGATACAGGTTCTCTCCGTCTCCTTCATCCACACGTTACGGTAGATTCCCGCACCGGAATACCATCTGCTGTTGGGTGCCTGAAAGCATGCGCTGACCAGAATCTGATTCTCACCCTTCCGGACATGCTCCGTGATCTCAACAGTAAAAGTGGAATACCCATACTTCCATTCCGCCGCCTTATGCCCATTTACATAGATGACACTGTCCATATAGATGCCTTCAAAAACGAGGAAAAGCCGTTTAGCCCCATCGCCCGTCCACGTAAAATTCTTCAGATACCATCCGGTTCCATTCTCGTAAAGCCGGCTCGTATCATAGATCAGCCAGTCATGCGGAATATCCACCGGCACAAAATCCTGCTCCCGGTCAAGTGCGTCCGAAAGCTCCGTTCCAACCTCCAGCCTCAAAAAAGACCATCCTTCATTCCATAATCTACGCATCTTGGTTCTCCATATATTAATTGATCGGATTGTTTTCCTTCACAAGTAGCTACTCGTTATCTGCGGGAATCTCCATGCGGAAAGGACTCATGGGATATCCCTGGATATTATAGAGCAGCGCTCCCCGGTTAGTGTTGGCAAAGCAGTACCGAACCGCTGACGGAGGCCCCGAAAGTTCCCCGCACTTCAAAACGATCCTGTCTCCGGAAATCTCCGCCTCTGCCGGAAGCCAGACAACTTCACCGTTCGCTTTTCTTTCTCCCAATTCAAAGTCCAGAATCCTGCTTCCCTTTTCTCCATTCCTTGCAACCGCTTCGGCGCTCAACTCTAAGATCACAGTCCTGTCCTGACCGCCCATAGTCCTGACCTTTTCAATCTGAGGACCTTCGCACTGCACATCAATGCCATAAAGCTTCTTTGCCGCCAGCATGGCAAGCCGGCCGCCGATATCTCTTTTGTTTAAAGGATGCAGATCATTGTCCTCCCCAAGATCAATTGCCACTGCCATACCGGTATCCGGTATGGCCTGCGCCTGCCTCTGCAGTTCACGCACCACCGGCCAGCCCTGTCCTGTCTCGTCCGCATCACTGTCGTATATATCAATGGCAAAATTCGGAAGCTGTACATACAGGAAAGGCAGTGTGTCCTCCTGCCAGTCCTTCCGGTATCCGGCTATCATTCTCCGCATACGGTCCAGATACACCTCCGGCACATGCGTATTGGATTCTCCCTGATACCACAGGAATCCGGCTATCGTATACTTCCGGCAGGGAGCCATCATTCCGTTGAAAAGCCCGGTGGGTTTCCAGTTGACGAAATCGGTCGGCAAGATCTGCTCGCAGGAACCACCGATCTTATAATTCCAGCACCCTTCCAGGTCAATTTCATGCGTTTCATTCCAGAGTGCATATGTCTTATCCGGGGTAAACCTTCCGTGTCCGTTTTCGCATTTCACGTGGATGGCTATGCTATTTTCTCCTGCCCGCAAAAGCCCTTCCGGAACCGGATATTTCCTGGGCGGGTACTGATAATCCGTGTGTCCCACCCGAATGCCGTTAATATATACCGTGTCACTGTCCACGATCGTTCCCAGCCATACCTTTGCCGCCTTACCGGCCATTTCCTCCGGCACCTGAAAGTTCCGCCGAAACCATACGCTCCCGATAAAATCCTTCAAATCCGTATCCCGGAAAAAGAAAGGGATCTTCACCTCTGCCCAATCACGCAGATCGACGCCGTCCTTTTCCCAATGCTCCTTAAGCCCCACATCCAGGCCGTCAAGCCTCTCATGCCACTCTTTAGCCTGCTTCTGATTCTGTAAAAGGACGCCCTGTACAAATGCATCATCCGCATACCGATCCGCCGTATCCAGCGCTTCCTGACAGCCTTCCAGCATTTCCCGGCTCATCCAGGATTCAATCCGTGAGCCGCCCAGACTGGCATTGATCAGTCCGACAGGCGCGCCTGTCAGCTGATACATTTGCCTGGCAAAGAAGTACGCCGTCGCGGAAAATTGAAGGATCGTGTCAGTCCCCGCCTGTTTCCATTCCCCGGTCAGATGATCCGCAAGGGGCGCGTGAAAATCCGCATGCTCCGTAATCTTAAATGTCCTGATCGCCGGATTGGCACAATCTGCGATTTCTTTCGGATAACGGTCTTTCACCCGCTCCATGGGCAGTTCCATATTAGACTGCCCGGCACAGATCCATACATCCCCGACCAGAATATCCTTTATGACCGTCTCGTTTCCGGCATCGTCCCGGATGTCCATCGTGTACGGGCCGCCCACCTCCGTTTCCTGCAGCCGCGTTTCCCAAATTCCCTCTTTATCGGTAAGGGTAACATATTCCTCTCCCAGAAAAGAGACCATTACTTTCCTTCCCGGCTTGTCAAATCCCCAAATACGCACCCGCTTTCTCTGCTGCAGCACCATACCGTTACTGATCAGTCTTGGAAGTTTCCATTCACCCATATTTCCCCTCCATTCCAAAGCGTATAAATCTTTATTCTCAGTACAGACAGATACCCTATACCTCTTTAAAGATAAGTATAGGGTATCTTCCCGCAAAATTCTTTTCATTTTAAACAAAGCATTTATCAAATATTGCTTTTGGGTACACTTTCCCTTCTATAAACTATAACTATACTTTCACATAATTCACTACAAGGATTGCTGCTCCCAGAACAGCCAGCACCACTCCCGTAGCCCGATTCAATGTCACCGGTGACGCCTTATTGGCAAATTTCGCCGCGATTCTCGCCCATAACAATGTCGAAGCCACACAGTATAGCAGACACCTCAGATCCGGACTGCCACCGATCACAAAATGGCTGGCCGCCCCTGTCAAAGCAGTAAACGCCATAATAAATACGCTGGTCCCGACTGCCGTCTTCAACTCATATCCCAGCACACTTGTTAAGATCAACAGCATCATCATACCGCCGCCTGCACCGATGAAACCGCAGATAAACCCTACCACCGAACCACAGAGCACGGACTGAATGATCCGTTTCCTGCCATCAACCTGATTCATGGATTCTTTAGTCGTCATGACCGGCTTCACAATAAATTTGATGCCCAAAAGCAACGTCATAAAGACGGAGAAATTACCCATGGTCGTGTTAGGCACCTTGCTCGCCACCCAGCTTCCAAATAACGTGACTGACAAGACTGAGACCATCATCACAATGCCGTTCTTAATGTCGAGATTCTTATTCTTGCCATAAGTATAAGCGCTGGCGGCACTGGCAAGCACATCACTGGCAAGCGCGATGCCTACAGCCTCATAAGCCGGCAGACCCAGGAATGTGATCAGCATCGGACTGATCACCGCCGCCGCGCTCATGCCTGCAAATCCGGTGCCCAATCCTGCCCCGATTCCTGCAATGAAACAAATGATAAATTGAAACATGATCTACTGTGCTCCTTCCTTTACGCAAGACAGAAAGCAAGCGCCGTGTTAAATATTGCACTTCTAATAATCCGGCGAATTCGCTCTTCCTTATATTCGTACTTAACGTATATCACATTAAAACACGGATGCGAAAGCAGACGCAAGAGTGCTTAAGCACGGGTTTTACGATAAGACTATTTTTAAGGGTAAAAAAGCGAAAAGCCAATAAATCAAGGCTTTCCGCACTCTTAAAGGTAATAGCGAGAGGGGGACTTGAACCCTCGACACTACGGGTATGAACCGTATGCTCTAGCCAGCTGAGCTATCTCGCCATATTCAGTTCCAATGGGGCCTATAGGGCTCGAACCTATGACCCTCTGCTTGTAAGGCAGATGCTCTCCCAGCTGAGCTAAGACCCCATTTGGACGGGCCACTTCCGCAACCCGCTTTGCTAGTATACAATTTTTTACCACCGATTGTCAAGTGCTTTTCCAAAAAAATTTACAATTTTTGTAACAGTTCAGCCTTCGCTTTAAAATGAACGACTCTTGCACCGGCTAAAAAAT
>ERZ779637.368-NODE-368-length-31512-cov-12.266046_pt1 | contig 31512 bp, 19 predicted proteins | sample MGYA00514196_ERZ779637 | MGnify/ENA primary metagenome ERZ779637 (study PRJEB29562, sample SAMEA4376700) | mouse gut metagenome | isolation source: Cecum | study: EMG produced TPA metagenomics assembly of the A DSS colitis mouse model was used to assess the...
TCTGGAAACCAAACTTTTCCGCGCCGAACATGTCCCGCAGATAATCCCGCACAAAGGATTCTTTCACCTTCATATTTAAAAAGCCGGGCGCCACGGCGGAAACCTCCGACAGCACTTCGCTCTCCTGAAGCTTCTCCGCCACCTCCTGCGCAATCATAAGCGGCGCCTTGTGATATTTCTTTGCCCCCGCCATCGCGCCGTTGCACTGGAACTCGCAAAGATCCGGTCTGTTGGAGAGGGTTACCCTGCCAAGATCCGGCTCGTAGCCTGCCGCTTCAAACGCCTTTTTCATTTCCTCCGAAATCAAATCCAATATTTTCTGCATGTTTTCCTCCATTACAAAAAAGCATTTCATGTATTGACTATTTTAGTCATTTCACTCCATGCGATATTTATGCCTGCTCTTTCTTCCGCTTCGGGAATACGGACGGCAGAATACCAATCTTCGCACCAATCATATGGGAGCCAAAAGTGCCCACCCAGAACAAAACCACCGCTGCGATATCAAACTTGAACTTGATATCGTCTTCATTAGCGGAATCCAGCGCTTCTCCGAACATGTCCACATAGAAGGTAGTATCCGAAAACACCATACCGCTTCTCTCATCCGCCATCTCCACATACTTCTGCCCCGCAAAGAGTGTCGCGCCTAAAAGAAGCCCTCCAATCAGCAGACAGGGTACAAAGTCCATTCTTATTTTTGTCATAATCTTCTCTGCCCCAAACGTCCTATGCCGACAGACGCTGTTTTCCCTATTGTAAATTTTCCTATGTAATATGTAACCAGGCACTTACGCCGCCTATCATAGCACCCCGCCTTGCCAAATGTCAAGCCCTATTCCTTTTGTCTCTGCTTCTCTCGTTCCATGCGGGAATACACACATCCACAGTAATCCTGCCGATACAGATCATATTCCTTCGACAGCTCGATCGACCGTTTATAGCCTTCTCTCTTCTTAAAATCTGAGGGCAGCCACGCCACACCGTACTCCGCCGCCAATCTCTCCCCGATCTCATTTAATTTCGCGGCGTTTTTTAAGGGGCTGATGGAAAGCGTCGTCGTGAAATAGTCATATCCGCCCGCCTGTGCCAGTCTCGCCGTCTCCCTGAGCCGCAGCTCGTAACAGGCAAAACACCTCTCGCCGCCCTCCGGGCACTGTTCCAGACCTTTCGCCATCTCAAAAAAGCGCACGGGCTCGTAGTCGCCTTCCATAATCCGAATTTGAAAACCGCTTCCATCTGCATTCTGTATCGACGCTCCTGCTCCATATGCGCCAGTCAACGCATTGTCACCATGGTCCGTATTGACTTTCTTAGTCATTTCTTTGTTATACGCCGCGATCAGCCGTTTCTGCTCCGCCACCCGTTTGCGGTACTCTGCGTCCTCGGTGATATTCGGATTATAATAAAAGACCGTAATTCGGAAATACTGCCGCAGATACTCCAGCACATAGCTGCTGCACGGCGCACAGCAGCTGTGCAGAAAAAGAGTCGGCGCGCATCCGCCTGCCGCGCCGATCTTGTCTATTATATGATCCAATTCTTTCCGATAATTTCTGACCGCGTTCATATCGCTTACCTAACCCCGTCTCGCGATCGACGCGATATCAATCAGCGTCAATTCTCCCTGGCTCGCCGCATTTTCCAGACTGGTCACCAGCGCAGCCGCCGTGTCCATGGCCGTGATACAGTTCACACCCGTCTCAATGGAAGTCCGTCGGATCAGGAAACCGTCCCTGCTCTTATCCCGTCCCTGTGTGGGGGTGTCAATCACCAAATCAATCTTATGCCCCAGAATCAAATCCATGACCGTAGGCGATTCCTGTGAAATCTTGTTCACCTTTCTCGCCTTCACGCCCGCCTCATTCAGTGCCGCCGCCGTGCTTCTGGTGGCGTAGATGATATAGCCCAGCTTCTCAAAGCGGCGCGCCACCTCGATCGCCTCGCCCTTATCCGCATCTTTCACCGTGATAATCATCTGTTTATGCTTCGGCAGGTTGATACCCGCGCCGAGAAATGCCTTGTAGAGCGCCTCATTGAAAGTCTTCGCAATGCCGAGGCACTCGCCGGTGGACTTCATTTCCGGCCCCAGGCTGATCTCCGCACCGCGGATTTTCTCAAAGGAGAATACCGGCATCTTGACGGCAAAATAATCCGCCGCCGGCTGTAATCCCGGCTCATAGCCAAGGTCTCTAATCTTTTTCCCGATAATCACCTCGGTTGCCAGATCCACGATCGGTATGCCCGTCACCTTGCTGATATAGGGCACCGTGCGGGAAGAGCGGGGATTGACCTCGATCACGTACACCTCGTCGCCCATGGCGATAAACTGGATGTTGATCAGGCCGATCACATGGAGCGCCTTCGCCAGCCGCCTCGAATACTCGGCAATCGTCTCCTTCACCTTGTCGCTCACCGTGGGCGCAGGATAAACAGAAATGCTGTCGCCGGAGTGCACGCCCGTCCGCTCGATATGCTCCATAATACCCGGAATCAGGATATCCGTGCCGTCGCAGACCGCGTCCACCTCCAGCTCCTTGCCCTGCAGGTATTTGTCCACCAAAATCGGGTGATCCTGCTCATAACGGTTGATCACCGCCATAAACTCTTCGATCTCCTGATCGGAGATGGCGATCTGCATCCCCTGTCCGCCAAGCACATAGGATGGACGCACCAACACAGGATAGCCCAGCCGGTTTGCCACCTCTTTCGCCTCCTCGGCAGTATAGACTGTGCCGCCCGCCGCCCGCGGGATCTCAGTCTCCTCCAGAATCCGGTCAAAAAGCTCCCTGTCCTCCGCGGCATCCACATCCTCCGCCTTTGTCCCAAGAATCGGCACGCCCATCTTCATCAGGCTCTCCGTCAGCTTGATGGCCGTCTGGCCTCCAAACTGCACCACCGCGCCGTCGGGCTTCTCCACATTGACAATATTCTCTACATCCTCCGGGGTCAACGGCTCAAAGTAGAGCTTGTCCGCAATGTCAAAATCGGTACTCACCGTCTCCGGGTTGTTGTTGATGATAATGGTCTCATACCCTTCTCTGGCAAACGCCCAGGTAGCGTGCACGGAGCAGTAGTCGAACTCAATCCCCTGTCCGATACGGATGGGTCCGGAACCTAAGACAAGCACCTTCTTCTTGGGATGACTCTCCACCACCTCCGTCTCAGAACCAAACACGGAATAGTAATAGGGCGTGCTGGCCGCAAACTCCGCCGCGCAAGTGTCCACCATCTTGAAAGCGGCAACAATTTCGTTTTCATAACGCATGTTCTTTATTTCTTCTTCGGTTTTCCCGGTCAGTCTCGCGATCACATTGTCGGGAAACTCGAGCCGCTTCGCCTCTTTTAAGAGTTCTACCGTCAGCGGCCCTCTCTCCAGCCGCTCTTCCATCTCTGTGAGAATCGCAATCTTATCGATAAACCAGTGATCCACCATGGTAATCCTATGGATCGTGTCATAGTCCACGCCCTTACGGATGGCTTCCGCGATAATATAAATTCTCTGGTCGTCCACAATCTCCATGCGCTCCAACAATTCCTCCGCCGTAAGCGTCGAGAAATCATAGCTGCGCAGACAGTCCACATGCTGTTCCAGAGAGCGGATCGCCTTCATCAAGGCGCCCTCGAAATTATTGCCAATACTCATCACCTCGCCCGTGGCCTTCATCTGGGTGGTTAGGGTACGCTTTGCCGTAATAAACTTGTCGAAAGGCAGCCTCGGTATTTTCACCACGCAATAGTCCAGCGTGGGCTCGAAGCTGGCGTAAGTCTTGCCAGTGATGGCATTTTTGATCTCATCCAGCGTATAACCCAGCGCGATCTTCGCCGCCACCTTCGCGATCGGATAACCCGTCGCCTTACTTGCCAGCGCGGAAGAACGGCTCACACGGGGATTGACCTCGATCACGCAGTATTCGAAACTGGTGGGATGCAGGGCAAACTGCACGTTACAGCCGCCGGTGATCTCCAATTCGTTAATAATGTTGAGCGCGGCGCTCCTGAGCATCTGGTATTCCTTATCTCCCAACGTCTGGGAAGGCGCCACCACGATGCTGTCGCCCGTGTGCACGCCAACCGGGTCAATATTTTCCATATTGCAGACCGTGATGCAGTTGCCCGCGCTGTCGCGCATCACCTCGTACTCGATTTCCTTCCAGCCTGCGATACAGCGCTCCACCAGCACCTGTCCCACGCGGGAAAGGCGCAGACCGTTCGCCAGAATTTCTTCCAGCTCGATCTGGCTGTGCGCGATGCCGCCGCCGGAGCCGCCCAGCGTGTAGGCGGGACGAAGCACCACCGGGTAGCCGATTTTCTTCGCAAAGGCAACGCCATCTTCAATGTTTTCCACAACAAGGGAGGGCGCGCAGGGCTCTCCGATCTTTTCCATGGTCTCCTTGAATTCCAGACGGTCTTCCGCCTTGCGGATAGTCTTTGCCGTGGTGCCGAGAAGCAGCACATTGTGCGCCGCAAGAAATCCCGACTCGTCCAGCTCCATGCCAAGATTTAAGCCCGCCTGACCGCCCATATTGGGAAGCAGGGAGTCCGGTTTTTCCTTTATGATAATCTGTTCCAGTACCTTCGTCGTCAGCGGCTCAATATACACCTTGTCCGCGATATCGCCGTCCGTCATAATCGTGGCGGGATTGGAATTTACCAGAATAACCTCCATTCCCTCCTCTTTCAAGGAACGGCACGCCTGTGTCCCCGCATAGTCAAACTCCGCCGCCTGCCCGATCACAATCGGACCCGAACCGATCACAAGCACTCTTTTTACATTAGGATTCTTTGGCATAATATAACCTCCGTTATTTATTGCTTTTCGTCTTCATCATGGAAATAAACCGATCAAACAGATACGAAGAATCCTGCGGTCCGGGGCACGCCTCCGGGTGGAACTGCACCGTAAAGATGTTCTTTCCCGTGTAGGAAAGCCCCTCGTTCGTGCCGTCGTTCACATTGACAAACGCCGGAACCGCCACCTGCGGGTCAAGCTTCTCCGTGTCCACCACATAGCCGTGGTTCTGGGAGGAGATGTAAACTCTGCCCGTGGCCAGATCCTTCACCGGATGGTTGCCGCCCCGGTGTCCGTATTTCATCTTAAAGGTATCCGCACCCGTGGCCAGCGCCATCAACTGGTGCCCGAGGCAGATCGCAAAAATCGGCGTATCGGACTCGTAAAGTTTTCGGATTTCTTCTATTATAATAGTGCACTCCTTCGGGTCGCCCGGGCCGTTGCTGAGCATAATGCCGTCCGGCTGATCCGCCAGAATCTCCGCCGCCGAGGTCTGCGCCGGATAAACCGTCACATCGCACCCTCTGGCCGCCAGCGACCTTGCAATATTGTCTTTTGCCCCCAAATCAAGAAGCGCCACCTTAAGCCCCGCACCGTTTAAATCCCGCACAAGGCTCGGCTTCTTTTCCCGAATGCCCGCCTCAAAGTCTTCCTTTTTAAATGAAGCGCTGCCGGAAAGCGGCCCGTTCTGGGCAAGCTCCTTTGTTCCCTGCAAGGTATATTTCTCTGTACAGCTTACCCGCTCCACTACCTTTCCTGTCGTATATGCTTTTAACTTGGGAATGATTTCATTCAGATTATAATTGTCGTCGGTGGTAATCATACCGTTCATGGTACCCTTCTCTCGAAGGATTCTGGTAAGGGCTCTGGTGTCGATCCCGGCGATGCCCGGCACACCATTGTCCTCTAAGAATTGCTGAATTGTCATATCGCATCTGAAATTGCTGGGAATGCGGGATAGCTCCCGCACGATAAACCCGTCCGGCCAAGGTTTCTTTGACTCCATATCGTCCCTGCATATCCCATAATTGCCGATCAGCGGATAAGTCATACACACTGCCTGTCCCGCATAGGATGGATCGGTCAGCACCTCCAGATAACCCGCCATGGAGGTGTTAAAAACAATTTCGCTGATGATCTCTGTACATGCCCCTATGTGTGTTCCCTCAAACACGGTGCCGTCTTCTAAAATTAAGAATGCCCTCATTTTATGCCCTGTCCCTTTCCCAAATGGAATAGCGTAAGACGGAGTTGCTTGGCAACTCCGTCTTACGCAGAGGAATGCCCAAAATACAGGCATTCTCCGCATTGATTTGAGTCACAGCAGAGCTGTGACATGGAGGTTAACGTGTACCAGCTTCTTTGCCACCGCCTATTGTAACATATAATGATTCTTTTTGTATACCATCCTTTTACAAATATATTCTTTTTTCTGTCGGAAAGGTTACTTTTCACACCCGCACCATGCACTTGCTGCATGGTGTCGAAGCCAGCGCCAAAATGCAAAGTGAATGCCGAAGGAATTTACTTTTCTTTTAGGGCATTTTGTGTGCATCAATTGTTGCAATTCACACCAAATGATCGTAAATGGGTGTGAAATCTGGCGTGGGTGTGATCTGTAACTCGGAAACCGTTTTGGGAACCATAGCGACATATCTGCACGGCCCGGCACAGAGACTTCTATGACAGCCCAGCCGCCATCTCCCGCACATATTCTCCCACATGGGGCGCTGCCTCCCTGCCGTATTTCTCAATGATCTTCACAATGGCCGACCCCACAATGGCCCCGTCCGAGATACCGGCCATTTTCCGCGCCTGCTCCGGCGTGGAAATGCCGAAGCCGATCGCACAGGGAATGTCTGTATTCTGCCTGATCACTTCCACAATGGACGCTAAATCCGTCTTAATCTCGCTCCTCGTCCCGGTGACGCCAAGGCTGGACACCACGTAGACAAACCCTTCCGCCTCCCTCGCAATCATAGCGATACGGTTGGCCGAGGTTGGCGCAATCAGGGAAATCAGATCCACGCCGTAAGTGCGGCTAATGGGCAGAAACTCCTCCTTCTCCTCAAAGGGAAGATCGGGCAGGATCACACCGTCCATGCCGGTCTCTTTGCACGCCGCAAAAAACCGCTCCGCCCCGTAGGAAAAAATCACGTTGGCATAAGTCATAAACACCATCGGCACACCCACGTCCGTCCGCAGCTCCCTTACCATGTCGAAGATCTGATCCGTAGTGACCCCACCGGTCAACGCCCGCAGATTCGCCCCCTGTATCACAGGCCCCTCCGCCGTCGGGTCGGAAAAAGGAATCCCCAGCTCAATGAGATCCGCCCCGTTTTCCACCGCCGCACGAACACAGGACTTCGTCGTCTCCAAGTCCGGATCCCCACAGGTCACGAAAGCGATAAACGCCTTCCCGTTTGCAAAAGCCTCTCCAATCTTACTCATGGATATCCTCCCCTCTGTAGCGAGCAATGGCCGCGCAGTCCTTATCCCCTCTGCCGGATATGGTAATCACAACAATCTGATCTTTTTCCATAACAGGTGCAATCTTTCTGGCATAAGCCACCGCATGGGCAGATTCAATGGCGGGAATAATCCCCTCCGTTTTAGACAGATACTCAAAGGCTTCCACCGCCTCGTCATCCGTAACCGGCACATATTCCGCCCGCCCGATATCGTGAAGATGCGCGTGCTCCGGCCCGATCCCCGGATAGTCAAGCCCGGCAGAGATAGAGTACACCGGTGCGATCTGCCCGTATTCGTCCTGACAAAAATAGGACTTCATGCCGTGGAAGATGCCAACCCGCCCCGTATTCACGGTAGCTGCCGTTTCAAAAGTATCAATGCCTCTGCCCGCCGCTTCGCAGCCAATGAGCCGCACGCCCTGCTCTTCTATAAAGTGGTAGAAACTCCCCATGGCATTGGACCCTCCACCCACACAGGCGATCACCGCGTCGGGAAGCCGCCCCTCCTTCTCCATAAGCTGCGCCTTGATCTCTCTGGAAATCACCGCCTGGAAATCCCGCACAATTGTGGGGAAAGGGTGAGGGCCCATCACCGAGCCAAGGCAATAGTGGGTATCCGCAATCCGGGAAGTCCACTCCCGCATCGCCTCGGAAACCGCATCCTTCAGGGTGGCCGTCCCCGTCTTCACCGGAATCACCTCCGACCCCAGAAGCCGCATACGGTACACATTCAACGCCTGCCTGACAGTATCTTCCTCGCCCATAAACACCACGCACTCCATGCCCATCAGCGCCGCCGCCGTGGCCGTGGCTACCCCGTGCTGCCCCGCTCCCGTCTCCGCAATCAGTCTGGTTTTGCCCATCTTCTTTGCAAGAAGGGCCTGCCCCAGCACATTGTTGATTTTGTGGGATCCTGTGTGGTTTAAGTCCTCTCTTTTCAGATAAATCTTCGCCCCGCCCAGATCTTTTGTCATCTTCTCCGCAAAGTAGAGGCGGGACGGCCTTCCCGCATAGTCGTTAAACAGTGCAGTCAGCTCCCTGTTAAAATCTGTATCTTCCTTGTAATGATTGTAAGCCTCCTCCAGTTCAATCACCGCGTTCATCAAAGTCTCCGGGATATACTGCCCGCCGTGTATTCCAAAACGCCCGTTATTGTTTGTCATAGTCGCTGTCCTTTCCCATCTTACATTTCGAAACATCTGCCGTGATGGCATATGTCATAGCTCTCCATTTCTATCTGTTCACGGCGCGGCCTGCCCCGTCGTCTCTCATGCCGCTCCGAGAAATCTCAAATCCGTACAGGTAACGTCATGCTTCAACCTTTCTCACATGGTCAACAAACTCCCGCATTTTCTCCGCGTCCTTCACCCCGTCCGTCTCAATCCCCGAACTCACATCCACCCCATAGGGCCGCCATTGTCTCACGGCCTCCCCCACGGTGGAAGGCTCCAGCCCGCCGGCCAAAAAGTAGGGACGGTTCATCCCCGCAAGCAGTTCCCTGTCAAAAGCCGTTCCCGTACCGCCGTCTCCCGCATCCAGAAGCACATAGTCCGCGGAACTTTCATTTGCGTTTCGGATATCACCCTCACCCTTTACGGAAAAGGCTTTGATAATCGGTTTGTCCGTCAATCCCCGCAGCTTTTCCATGTAAGCTTCATCCTCTCCGCCGTGAAGCTGGGCCAGATCAATCACGCCAGCCGCCAGCCAGGCTGCCACCGCATCCGGCTCCTCGTCCACAAACACCCCCACCGCCAGAATATCGGGGTGTAAAAGCTCTTTCAACGTCTTTACCCGCTCCAGCGATACATAACGCCTGCTTTTTCTTGCAAAAACAAAGCCGACATAATCCGGATGTAACAAATTTGCCGCCTCAATGTCGCTGGGGCGCATCAATCCGCACAGTTTAATCTTGATTTTATTTTCTTCTGTCTGATTCATCTGTCTTCCACCTCATATATTCCTACCCTTGCAATTCAATAACCGCGAAGATTAGACAGCATCTGCTTTTTGTCGGCCGCACGCATCAGCGCCTCCCCCACCAGCACCGCGTCCGCCCCAACCTCCGCAAGTCGTTTCACATCCTCCGGCCTGCTCACACCGCTCTCGGAGACAAATAACACCTGCTCTGGTATTCTCTCTCTAAGTCTACGGCTGTTCTCCGTGTCTACCGTAAAATCTTTTAAATTGCGATTGTTCACGCCGATCACCCTCGCGCCTGCCGAAAGCGCCTGTTCCACCTCCGCCTCGTCATGGGTTTCTACCAGTGCAGACAGTCCCAGCTCATCACAGACTGTCAGATACTCCCTGACTTGCGCTTCACTCAGAATGGAACAGATCAGCAGCACCGCCGACGCGCCAAGCACTTTTGCCTCGTAAATCATGTATTCGTCCACCGTAAAATCTTTTCTCAGGCAGGGAACCGAGACAGCCGCCGCAATCTCCTTAAGATACGCGTCGCTCCCCAGAAACCACTTCGGCTCCGTCAGCACCGATATCGCATCCGCCCCTGCATCCTCATACTCCCTTGCGATCTGAAGATAAGGAAAGTCGGGCGCGATCAGTCCCTTGGATGGGGACGCCTTCTTACACTCGCAGATAAAAGAAATCCCCGGCTTTCGCAGCGCTTTTTCAAAGGCATAATCCCCTTTTTTCATAGATAACGCCCGTCTTTTTATTTCTGCAGCAGACAATTGTTTCTTCGCCTGCTCTGTGCGGTACGCCGCATGTTCCGCCAACTGCTCTAAAATGTTTGCCATCGTCTTTTTCCAGCCTTTTCCATAGTAAATCTTGATTTAATGTTTTCTTCTACCTGCTTTATCGCCGTTATCTTACGCCTAAACCACATATTTTTAGGATTTTATTCCTATCACGCATGTTATTCATTGCTTAATGCAATAAACTTCTCAAGCGTCTCCGACGCCTTCCCGGAGTCGATGATCTCCGACGCCAGCTTCACGCCGTCCGCCATGCTCTCCGCTTTGCCGCCGATATAGAGAGCCGCCCCCGCATTCATCAGCACGGCGTTCCTCTTGTGCCCCTTTTCACCGCTTAATATATCGCATGTTATTTTTGCATTTTCCTCCGGCGTGCCGCCCTCCAGATCAACCTTTGTGCACCGCGCGAACCCGAAGTCCTCCGGGCAGACGGTGTAGGTCTTAAACCAGCCGTCCTTAAACTCGCATATGGTCGTAGGCGCGCTCATGGAAATCTCATCCAGCTTATCCTTTCCATACACCACCATGCCGCGCTCCACGCCGAGACTGATCAGCACCTGCGCCAGCGGCTCCGCCAGGTACTCGTCGTACACGCCGAGCAGCTGCCGCTTCGGGCTGCCCGGATTCGTCAGCGGCCCAAGTATATTGAACACCGTGCGGAAACCGAGCTCCTTGCGGATCGCGCCCACATACTTCATGGAAGTGTGATACTTCTGCGCAAAGAAGAAGCACATGCCGACTTCCTGCAAAAGCTTCACACACAGCGCCGGACTCTGCTCAATGTTGACGCCCAGCGCCTCCAGGCAGTCTGCCGTGCCGCACTTGGAGGACGCCGCGCGGTTGCCGTGTTTGGCCACCTTCATACCGCCCGCCGCGCACACAAGCGCTGAGGTGGTGGAGATATTGAAGCTGTGGGCATTGTCCCCGCCGGTACCCACGATCTCAAAAAGTTCCATATCAGTCTCCACCTTGGTCGCGTGATCCCGCATGGCCGCCGCGCACCCGGCAATCTCATCCGTTGTCTCCGCTTTCGCGCTCTTGGTGGAGAGCGCCGCCAGAAAGGCCGCGTTCTGGGTGGGGGTGGTCTCCCCGCTCATAATCTCGTTCATCACGGCGTAAGCCTCGTCGTAGGTGAGATCCCCTTTGTTTACGATTTTTACGATCGCTTCCTTAATCATAGTCTTTCCTCCATTCCGAGGCATTTCAAACCGCTTTGGCTTGCAACGTCTTCATATTATGTAAACCTTTTTCCTCCTCTATCCTTATATGCACCGAAAAACATATCCTGCTTATCTCATTGTCGGTACTCCTCTGCATGCAATAACAGTGTGTCCATCTATGACGCCAAAAAATTCTTAAGCACCTGCTTCCCTTCCGGCGTCATAATGGACTCCGGGTGAAACTGTACGCCGTAAATCGGATAGTGCCTGTGCTGCACCGCCATCACTTCCCCGTCCGCCGTGCGCGCCGTGACACACAGACAGTCCGGCATCGTGCGCTCATCCGCCGCCAGCGAATGGTATCTGGCCACTGCCATCCCCTCCGGGCATCCGCGAAACAGGGGACATTCCCTGGCAAACGTAATTCTTGACTGCTTGCCGTGCATCAGCTCCTTCGCATAGGTCACAACCGCGCCAAAGGCTGCGCAAATGGCCTGATGCCCCAGGCAGACGCCCAATGTGGGGATTTCCTTTCCAAGTATCTTCGCCGCTTCCACTATGATTCCCGCATCTTCCGGCCTCCCCGGTCCGGGCGAGAGAATGATCCGCTCCGGCGCAAGCGCCTTGATCTCCTCCACCGTCATCTCATCGTTGCGGATCACCCGGATATCGGGGTTGATCTCACCCACAAGCTGATAGAGGTTGTAGGAAAAACTGTCATAGTTATCGATCAACAATATCATGTCTGCCTCCTTTCCAAAGTGCCGCTCATCCATTGTCCTGCCGATATAATCTCATGCACCGCTCACTCCTCTTCCTGCCCCAGCTCTAAAGCACGGATCACCGCCTTCGCCTTATTGATACACTCGTTATACTCCTTTTGGGGGTCGGAGTCGGCCACAATCCCCGCTCCGCTTCTGACAAACACATGCCCATTCTTCTTGTAAGCAATGCGGATGGCAATGCAGGTGTCCATGTTCCCGGTAAAATCTATATATCCGATGGCTCCACCGTAAATGCCCCGCTTGTTGTTTTCCAATTCCCCGATCAGCTGGCAGGCCCTGATCTTCGGCGCACCGGACAAGGTTCCCGCGGGCAGTACCGCTTCGATGGCGTCCAGCGCGTCAAACTCTTCCCGGATCTCTCCCCGCACCGTGGAGCCGATGTGCATCACATGAGAATATCGCTCTACGGAATGCAGCTTTTCCACCGCTACCGTACCGAATTTACTGATCTTCCCCAGATCATTGCGACCAAGATCCACCAACATGTTGTGCTCCGCCAGCTCTTTCTCATCCGCAAGCAGCTCCCGCTCAAGTCTCTCGTCCTCCTCCTGCGTCTTTCCCCGCGGCTTTGTCCCCGCCAGCGGAAAGGTGTGGAGCACGCCGTCCTCCAGCTTTACCAGCGTCTCCGGGGAAGCCCCCGCCACCTCCACGTCCGTGCCCGAGAAATAAAACATGTAAGGCGACGGATTCATGGTGCGCAGCACCCGGTAGGTATTTAACAGACTTCCCTCAAAAGGCGCCTCCAGCCTGTTGGAAAGGACAATCTGAAAAATATCCCCCTCCCGTATATGGCACTTCGCCTGCTCTACAATACCGCAGTACGCCGCCTCGTCAAACAGGGGTGTCACCCTGCCGAGAAGCCGCCCCGCCTCCTCCTCTTTCTTCTCCCCTGTCCGAAGCAGGCTGACAAGCTGCCGCAATTCGTAAATTGCCTTATTGTAACCTGCCTCCCCTTCCGCAAGTGACATATTTACTATCAAAATAATCTTCTGCCTGAAATTGTCAAAAGCAATCACCTTGTCAAAAAGCATCAGATCCACATCCTTGAACGCCTCCGTATCCTGCACACCCACACGGATTGACAGTTCGCTGTAACCCAGATAATCATAGGAAAAATATCCCACTAGGCCGCCGGTAAAAGAGGGCAGATAATCAAAGCGCGGACTTTTATATTCGGAGAGAATCTGTCTTAGCTGCGCGGACGGGTCTTCCGTATGCAGGGTCACATCCCCCGCCTTCATTTCCCCGTCCAGACAGGTAATTTCCAATTTCGGGTCATACCCCAGAAATGTATAACGTCCCCACTTTTCCTTCTCCGCCACCGATTCCAGCAGATAGCAGTGGGTTGATACATTTTTCAGAGTCCTGAGCGCCTCGATGGGCGTACAGATATCCGAGAGCATCTCACAGCTCACGGGAACTACTTTGTATTCCCCGGCGGCCGCAATCTTTTTCACTTCTTCCATGGATGGTAAAAATTTCATGGGCGCTCCTTTCTTACTCCGTAACAGTTCAGCCTTTGGCTTCGCCGTTACCTTACTCTTAAACGCAAAAAGTCCTTGACAAAACCTAAGTCTTGTCAAGGACGAATCGTTTCAATCCGCGGTGCCACCTTGATTCACGGGAACTCCCGTGCACTTAGCAGGATACCATCATATCCCCGGCAACTGACGTATGCCGCACGTTGCAGAATACTCTGCGCTCCCGCGCATTTGACTGCACCCTCAGCGGTCCATTTGATGACTTGTTTCTTACCTGATCTCAGCAGCACAGGCTCTCTGTAAAGGCATCATCACCGTTATCTCCGCTTCAACGGTTTAACTCGTTAAATTTTCTATAGAATACCATCTGAAAATAAAACTGTCAAGGGGTCGCGAAAAATTTATACCATCATGATTTGAAATACGCAACGCCGCTCTCAAAGATCTTCATATCCTGATTGCCAAAGATATTCACCGCCACACAGTCGCCTATTCTCTCCGCATGCGCCATCTTACCCAAGATACGCCCATCCGGGGAAGTAATACCCTCGATGGACGCGTAGGAACCGTTGATGTTCCACTCCTCGTCCATGGACACATTGCCGTCGGCATCCGCATACTGGGTCGCTACCTGTCCGTTTGCAAACAGTCGGTCAATCCACTCTTTCGGCGCCACAAACCGTCCCTCGCCGTGAGATGCTGGGTTTACATAAGTCTGGCCCAATTCCGCCCCCGCAAGCCACGGCGACTTGTCGGATACCACCTTCAAATAAGCCATCTTGGAAATAAGACGGTTTACCGTATTGAAGGTCAGGGTCGGCGAATCCGCCTCCTGCCCCCGGATCTCCCCGTAAGGCACAAGCCCCAGCTTGATCAGCGCCTGAAAACCGTTACAGATTCCCAGCGCAAGGCCGTCCCTCTCGTTTAAAAGCTTCATCACCGCTTCCCTCATTTTCTCATTCTGGAAAGCGGTCGCAAAGAACTTGGCGGAACCGTCCGGCTCGTCGCCCGCGGAAAAACCGCCGGGAAACATAATGATCTGCGCCTGCCCGATTGCCTCCTCAAAGGCCTCCACGCTCTCTCTGATATCCGCCACGTTCCGGTTCTTGAACACCTTTACGACGGTCTCCGCTCCGGCTCTTTCAAAAGCCTGCGCACTGTCGTACTCACAGTTCGTACCCGGGAATACCGGTATAAATACCGTGGGCTTCGCCACTTTATTTTTGCACACATAGATATTGTCCGCCCGGTACAGCTCTGACGCCACCGGGCTCTTATCCCTGCCCGCCGTATAGGGAAATACCTTGTCAAGCTTATCGCGCCATACCTGCACCGCCTCGTCCCCGTCAATTTTCATGGAGCCGTAAGTAAACGCGCCGTCCGCCGTCACTGTTCCGATCTCCTCATAGGAAATCCCCAATGCCTTCAAGTGGTGTACCTCTTTTGCGGGCATCTCCGCCACGATATCACCGAGACCGTTATCGAACAGGTACTCCGTCTTATAAGAGGAATCCACCGCCACGCCGAGACCGTTTCCGAAGGCCATCTTGCTCACAGCCGCCGCCACGCCCTTTGCGTCAAGCGCATAGGCCGCAACGATCTTTCTCTTTTTAAACTTAACCGGCATTCCATTTATGACTTCTATGTCAGTATACTCTGACATTAATGTCATGATCTTGTCATAAAGTGTCATAACCTCTTCATAGACCGGCAGATCATAGGCGTCTCTCGGTATACGGAACCGCACGAGACGATCACCCGGATATTTCAATTCGGGGGTAACGATATTACCGCCCTTATTTATATTGACCGCAAAGGACACCAGCGTAGGAGGCACGTCGATGTCGTTGAAGGTGCCGGACATGGAATCCTTGCCGCCGATGGAAGGCAGTCCGTACTTCATCTGGGCATCATAAGCGCCGAGCAGCGCCGCAAACGGCTGGCTCCAGCGGGACGGCTCCTCGCTCATGCGCCGGAAATACTCCTGAAAAGTAAACCGGATCGTCCTGTAATCTCCGCCGTTTGCCACAATCTTCGCCATGGACTCCGTCACCGCGTAAACCGCGCCGTGGTACGGGCTCCAGCTCGACAGGTAAGGGTCGAAGCCGTAACTCATCATGGTTACGGTGTCCGTCTTTCCCGAAAGAACAGGGAGCTTCGCCACCATAGCCTGCGTCTCCGTCAGCTGATACTTGCCGCCGTAAGGCATAAACACGCTGCCCGCACCGATGGACGCGTCAAACATTTCCACAAGCCCCTTCTGGGAGCAAACATTCAGATCATCCAGCAGAGAAAGCCACGCCGCCTTCACATCCTTACGTGCCACAGCCTCCGCCACCGCGGGCGTCGCAATCTTTTTCAGATAATCTTCCTTTTCATCGGGAATCTCCACAAAAACATCCGTCTCCTGATGCGCGCCGTTGGTATTCAGAAACGCCCTCGACAGATCCACGATTTTCTTCCCGCGCCATTTGAGCACCAGACGGGGTTCCTTGGTGACTACCGCCACAGGCACCGCTTCCAGATTCTCCTGCGCCGCATAGCCAAGGAACCTGTCTACGTCTTCCGGCGCTACCACCACAGCCATACGCTCCTGAGACTCGGAGATCGCAAGCTCCGTCCCGTCCAGACCCGCATACTTTTTCGGCACCTTGTCCAGATCCACAACAAGCCCGTCCGCCAGTTCACCGATGGCCACAGACACACCGCCCGCGCCGAAGTCATTACATTTCTTGATCAGACGGCTCACTTCCTCACGCCTGAACAGCCTCTGTATTTTTCTCTCCGTGGGCGCGTTGCCTTTCTGTACTTCCGCACCGCACGTATCAATGGATTTCTCCGTATGCACCTTGGAGGATCCTGTCGCGCCACCACAGCCGTCGCGCCCGGTTCTGCCGCCCAGAAGGATAATGATATCGTCCGGGTCGGAGTTTTCCCGGATGACATTCTTTCTCGGCGCCGCACCCATCACTGCGCCGATTTCCATACGCTTCGCCACATAATTCGGGTGATAAATCTCTTTGACCAGTCCGGTCGCCAGACCGATCTGGTTTCCGTAGGAAGAATAACCGTCCGCTGCGCCGCGCACCAGCTTTTTCTGTGGCAGCTTTCCTTTCAGTGTATCCGCCACGGGTACCGTAGGATCCGCCGCGCCGGTCACACGCATCGCCTGATAGACATACCCCCTGCCAGATAAAGGATCGCGGATCGCGCCGCCAAGGCACGTTGCCGCGCCGCCGAAAGGCTCGATCTCCGTCGGATGGTTGTGGGTTTCGTTCTTGAAAAAGACAAGCCACTCCTCCGTCACAGGGCCTTCGCCGTAGTCCATCTCCACCGGCACCACCACGGAGCAGGCGTTAATCTCATCGGACTCTTCCATATCATCGAGCTTCCCGTCCTTTTTTAACTTCCGCATCGCCATCAGCGCCAGATCCATCAGGCAGACAAACTTATCATCCCTGCCTGCGAAAATCTCTTCCCTCGTCTTAAGGTAATCCTGATACGCATTCTCAATCGGCTCCCGGTAACGTCCCTCCCCGAAGCTCACATTCTTAAGCTCCGTGGAAAAAGTCGTATGACGGCAGTGATCGGACCAGTACGTATCCAGCACGCGGATCTCCGTCATCGTGGGATCCCTGTGTTCCTCCCCTTTATAATAGTTCTGAATATGCAGAAAATCCTTGAAGGTCATCGCCAGTCCAAGGGAATCGTAGAGCTTCCTCAAATCGCTCTCCGGCATCGCGGCAAACCCGTCAAACACCGCCACATCCGCAGGCTCCTCGTAGGCCATTTCCAGCGTCTCCGGTTTCACCATGCCCGTCTCTCTCGAATCCACAGGATTGATACAGTAAGCCTTGATCCGCGCCAGTTCCTCTTCTGTGACATTTCCGTTGACCAGATAAGTCACAGCCGTTCTGATAATCGGTTCCTCGTCCTCTTTTAAAAACTGCACGCACTGTACCGCGGAATCCGCCCTCTGGTCAAACTGCCCCGGCAGAAACTCCACGGAAAAGACATATCCGTTTTCCGGAATCTCTATGTTTTCCCGATATAAAATATCCACAGGCGGTTCCGAAAACACTGTGAGACAGGCTTTCTCAAACACTTCGTCCGAGATATTCTCCACATCATAACGGATGAAAACCCGCACCTGCTCCACGCTCCCTATGCCAAGAAAACTCTCGATCTCCTCCTTAAGCTCCCTGGCCTTAACCGCATAAGGTTCCTTTTTTTCCACGTAAATTCGCCTGACATTTCCCATAGTCATTTTTCCTCCCTCTGCTTCACACAGACTCGAAAGCCCGTGCTTACGCACTCTCTGTTTAACTTCGTCAAACGCTTTCTCGTTAAGGCTCGCAGAAAAACTAATGCCGCTGTCGTCGCAGAGCCTTTTCTGCGACTGTGCTTTGTTTTTCTCTTACGAGCCCTATATCTCCGTAATCAGCCCCTGCATAATATAGAGCAGCTGCTCATCCACCATCTTCTCCGTGATACCGAAAGTCTGCGCATTGATTTTAAGCCCCTCCAGCACATACATGATATTTGCCGCCGCCCCCTTTGGATTCTCACAATAAAACTCGCCGCTGGCAATGCCCGCCTCAATCAGCTTTTCAATCACTTTGACGCCCGCGTCAAACTGCCTGCGCAGCATATTGTTCTTATCGGTCGATTTATGAGCGAAGAAATACTCATAGACCGCTACGGTCAAATTATCTTTATTCTGCAAAAGTTCTTTTTTCTGTTCCTTCAAAAAAAGCGTCAGAATGTCCGCAGCCGTATCCTCCTGTGCAATCCGCTCCGTGAAAACATCGTCCGTCTCGTCCGCCTCCATCTGCAGCACTTCCATCAGAATCTGATCTGTGCTCTCAAAATACAGATACAGACCGCCGCGGCTGATCTCGCAGGCCTCCACAATATCTTTCATTGTCACACTCTTAAATCCTTTTTCCACAAACACCTTCCTGGCCGTGTCCAGTATGTACTTCCTTTTCTGTGCCGATTTTTCTCCCATCGTTTCTTTAATCTCCCTACAAATATGTACCCTTCGATCCGCCTGCCCCTGCGCCTTATTCCTGTTTTTCCTCTTTCTTGACATTGACTACCCTGGTCTGCACAGGGTGATCCCAGAAATCCAGATTTTCTTTCATCTTCTTAATCACTTTCAGGAAAATACCGTTCTCCACCGCCTCAGACCATCTTCTGCCTTTTCTCATGCCCTCCATCACATATCTGGAAAGGATGCCTTTTAGCACGTCCATCTCCCGGATATCCGACCTCTTAATGGCCTGAAGCTCATCCTCCAAGACGCGGATCCTGTTTCGCGAATAGATATATCTGTAGTTCCGGTCCATCAGCTTCGTCCGCTGCGCTTCCTTGACGAAGTTCATCAGCGTGCCGTCATATACCGGAAAGGCAATCGAGTGCTGCTCAATCCCGGAGCCGGAATAGCTCTGTTGTACCTTCATGCCGTTCTTGCTCTCCAGCCAAGGCAGATAACGGGCCAGCTTCTCCACATCCGCCCTGTATTCATTCACCACCTGCTGCCTGTAGGCTATTTCTTCTTTTTCTAACTGTGTCCTATCCATGATACCTTATCACTCGCTTCCGTTTTCCAATCAACCAGTCCGCCGCAAGCAACGGACATCCCTCTTACCTCTTCACAGGCCGCGGCATCCCGACAAGCCTGTCATTTTCAATTTTATCACAAATTATCGAAAAGTACAGTACAAAAAAAGAGAGTCTTCTTGTGCAACATAACAAAGCGCAGCTTCACAGCTCTTCGTTTTCTACCCGAACTTTGTACCTGATCTTCACGCCGCTTCCGTCCGTGGCTTTCAGCGTAATCGTCGCCGCTCCGGGTTTTCGCGGGGTTACCCACAGTTTCAGCTCGACTGCACCTGTGCTTTTGTTTTTTTCTTTAAAAGTCGTCACCTCCGCCACCTTCTTATTCGAGGAAGACGCCTGCACATACCCGCCCTGCACATCCGTGTTTATCACATATTTGTACCCTTTCTGCGTACCGCCCGCCGTATCCGCAAAATAGCCGTCATACACATTGATATTGCGCCCTTCATACAATTCCGACGCCGTGACATAGGTTGCCTTCGGCACTGCCATCACCTTATAGGTATCCTTTACGTTACTGCCGTCCTTCGCCACAGCCGTCACCGTCCAGATATTGGAAGTCCCTGTCCATGCCGTCTTTGACGCCGTCACCTTGCCGGAAGAGCTGATCTTCACGCCGCTGCTCTCGGGGGCATTGATGCTCCACGCCACCTTTTTGCTGGAAACCCTGCCGTACTCACTTTCCAGCGCCGCCTTCAGCTGTATGCTTTTACCCTGAACGACACACATGTCAACACTGTTTCCCACACGCGCCGTAATGGTTTTGGAAGAAATATGTAGTCTGGAAACCGGATTCACTACAGTGACCACACAAGTCAATTTCTTGTTGGCGCCGTCTGTGGAGGCCACCGTAATAGTTGTTTTTCCGGCCGCCTTGCCCGTCGCCTCCACCGTCAGGGTAATCGTATTCCCGCTTCTGGTCTGTTCTACCGTGGCGATTCCCGGCCTGCTGTTGGTCACCTTGTAGGCATCCAAATCCGCGTTTCCTTTCTCTTTTATTACAAGATCAACAGTTTTCTTTGTCAGCGTATCGCTGACCGACTTTTTCCTGTAAAGAGTAACTTTGGCATCCTTTCTGTCTGAAAACTCGAACTTTTCGATACTGCCGTCCCGCACTTGAAACTCCGCCGTCTCCTCTTTCCCGCTCCCGTCGGCTGTGACCGCCTTAACAAGATACTCACCCGGCACGGCTTTTGAGGTTGTGGAAACCTTCCCGTTATTGGCATTGAGGCTCACGCCAATCTCCTTGGCGCGGTTTTTATCCACCGCTTTCCACTGGCTCCCGTTCTTCTCGGACAGACTCCAGATTACCTTTTTATTCGCCGTTTCCTTCGGTGTCACTTCCGCTTTAAAGACCACACTTTTTCCTACCGCCACAGAAACAGGCTTTTTCTCGTTCCCCTGCGCATCCGAACCGGACGGTCCCGACACTTTGAGACCCGTCGCAAGCTGTTTCACAGTCAACGTACAGGTCGCCTTTTTGCCGCTGGAATCATTGGCCAGCGCGGTGATCGTCGCCCTGCCCGCCTTCTTCAATGTTATGATACCCGGATTATCAGCGTCCGCCGCCGCGACCTGCTTATTGCTGCTGGTCCACTTAAAGTCAGCCGCCGTCAACGTTACGCCGCTGCTTACCGCCGCCGCATCCAGATGCTTTGTGAAGTCATAGGTCGTCTCCCCCTCTGACCGCGTCAGCGTAACGCTCTTTAGCGCCGTCCTGCCCGTTTTCTCCCGCAGGAATCTGACGCTCTTCACACGCAGGCCGGAAATCACTTCTATTTTGTATTCCGCCGACTTTTTCCCGTCATCCTGCGCCGTCACCTTTACGACATAGCTGCCGGGCTGCGCGCTCTTCGATGCCGTCACTTTGCCGTTGCTCGAAATACTCACGCCTGTTTTCAACGTCCGATCGGTATTTGGATCAATCTTCTTGTCAGCCTCTCCATCCGCGCCTGCCGTGTAGACTTCCCATGACACTTTCTTGTTCGCCGCATAGGCTGTCACTTGCGCCGACAGCTGAATACTTTTCCCCGCCGCCACCTGCTGCACGCCGGAAATCTCTATATCCGCCACATAAGACTTCAATGTACAGGCTGCCGATTTTACAGCGCTGGAAACACCGTTTTCGTTCACCGCGATGGCCTTGACCGTCGCTTTTGCGCACTTCTCCAAAACGAACGGCTCCGTGTACTGTATGGCATCCGCACCCGGCTCCCCGTTCTTAAACGCGGGCGTTTTTCCGTTATCCGTATAGTAAACGGTCATACCGCCCTGCGCTTTGATCGTAACCGTAACCTTCTGCGCTTTATCATCCGGAACCATCTCAATGACCGGAGCAGTCGGTTTTGCAACCGCCGTGCTCAATTTGAACGCCTTAGTCAAGCTGGGAATGCCTTTGCCCATTCCGGAGCCCGCAGCCTTGACGCAGTTGTTCTTCAGGACACGTTCCAACTCGTCCACCTTTCCGCTGCCCTTTTCCATGCTTTTCAAGGGTTCATAGGAGCCGAGCAGTACCGCCGCCTCGCCGGAAATCACCGGACATGCCTGAGAAGTGCCGCTCATAAACACGTACGACGTGTCAGACGACTTATAGGTAGACAAGATGTAATCCCCCGGTGCGCTCAAATCCACCCATTCGCCGAAGGTGGAGAAATCCGCCCTGTTATTGTCCGTATCCGTAGCCGCCACACAGATCACATGATCGTAGCAGGCGGGATAGTTGATGCAGGACACGCCGTCATTGCCGGCCGATACAATCACGGCAATGCCCGCTTCGTATGCCTCGTTTATCTTCGCCTGGTAAATCCCGTTGTAACCTGGACTGCCCAGGCTCATATTGATAATGTCAACATCTTGTTCCACTGCCGCTGACAGTCCTGCTATAATGTCGGCATCCGTTCCCGATCCACCGCTATTCATCACCCTGATGTTATAGATCTCCGCCTCCGGTGCAATCCCCGCGCCGCCCTTCCCGTTGTTTACCCTTGCGCCGATAATGCCTGCCACATGCGTCCCATGGCCGTGCCCGTCCTCCGCCGAGTCGGCGCCTGTCACTTTATTAATATTTTCCTGAATCTGTAAGTCCGAGTGAGAAGCTTTGACGCCGGTATCCAAAACCGCCACTTTGACGCCCGCTCCCCGATAGCCTGCGCTCCATGCATAAGGCGACCCGACAGCCACATGCTGCCACTGATAATTACTGTTACTCGCTTTCAGGTAGGGATCGTCAAAAGAATCAAATGCCTGCGCATAGGCATCCAACGTAGGCGCATCGCTCTCCTCCAGTATCTCTTCCCCATGCACATAGCGGTAGTAGTTCGGCCATACTGCGGGAAGAAGGGTTCTGGCGGAGGCCGCCGCCTGAACGGCATCGCACACGGTCGTCTCCTCTCCCAGCTCCAGCACAAGCACATCATCCGCAAAGCTCTTGATCTCGGCATTGTACGCTTCGGCGATCAGCGCAGCCTCCTCTTCGGACTGTGCCAGCGTCATAACCTCCCCCTCCACATACTGAATGCCCTCCGCCGACTCGTCCACATCTTCCATGTAGTTCGCCAAAAGCCTTTTCTCTTTGATCTGCATGGAGGACAAGCGGTAGTGATCCGGCATACCGGTAAACCCACCCAAATCCTCCTCTTTTTCAGCCAACTCCTCTACAGCCGGCTCTTCCTCCGGCAGATTGTTCTCCGACACCCCTTCCCCTGCTTCTTCCTCCGGAAGCATTTCTTCCGGCCGTTCCTCTTCTGACACATCTTCACCCGCCGGCTCCTTCTCCGTCGGTTCGTCTTCCGATGTCCCGTCTTCTTCTCCAGGTTCTTCCTCCCGGATTTCCCCTTTCTCCGTCTCCTGACCTTCTCCCTTTTCTTCCTCCGAGGAGTTCGGCCCCTGATTCTCCCCGTCAGCAGGCGTCTCCGAAGTTTCTGCATCATCCGATGCCCCGTCCTCTTTATCGGTATCCTCTCCGGCATCGGCGGGCAGACCTTCCTCCCCTGTCTGCTCCGTTCCCTCAGACGACACCTCAGCCTCGTCAGCCGCGGGCTCTTCCGTTAAAAGTTCGGCCACAGGCTCCTCTTTGGCAGAAACCATCGCCGTTCCAGCCGGTTCAAAGGCCATCACCGCTGAGAGCAGCAATGATAAAAATATTTTCCTGCATTTCCTGCTTCTTCTCATCTCATTCATCCTCTTTGTTATAAAGCTGCAACAAGCTGCAGACATCTTCTCAAAATCACATAATTTCTTTTTCAATTTTAGCATAGAACAACAGGGGGCACAATAGAAATCCATGCCAACGCCGCGTTATCCTCAGAAACATATTCGTATCAAATGTACCTAAGCATATTCGTAATATCGTATTTGGCACGACTGCACAATACCATATTTTGTATGAATAATCCATTTTCGCATATTACAAATCAACATCTTGTATCCTCCCCTCGGTCTACAGCGACAACCAGACCTTATACATAGCCGATCTGTCTCGAATCGACCTCGCTACCGACGAGGATAAACAGTACCATATAGACAGTTGAGCAAAACTTTTCAAAGCTGCCACATGGGAGGAACTCAAAATTATTGCATCCAAAGACGACGCCCTGTTTGCCGCCGCCAAAGCTCTGTTTTATAAAAATTCCGACGTGGAAATCCGTATGCGCTGCCTTGACCGCGAAGAATACTATGCGGATCTGCGCAGCTACGAAAGAGCCATCGCGGAAAAAGAACAGGAGTTGGAACAGAACCGTGAATATTACGAAGCGCAGATCCGCGAGCTCCGCTCTAAGATAGAGCAGTTGAAAAAGAATTGATTCAACCAGACAGGAATCACCTGTCTGGTTTATTTTATACAGCTTTACTCCCTGGAATTATCCACGCCTGCGCCGCAAAGTTTCCAGTTTATCCCATTTATATTGTTTTACGGGTAAAACGCCGAATTTATTTTACCCCCCCCCAATAATTCATGCAATATGCTGTATTGTTTTTCCGTGCATTCAGCGTAAAATGGATATTGAAATATAGTTTCTTCCTATCTGTTATGTTAACTGATAAAGGCAACCATCAATTTAAAAGGAGGTGAAAAATTGAAGATGAAAATAGTTGTCCTTGCGCTGGGACTTGTCTTGTTTGTTGCGGTGGGATTGTACGGCTGCGGCGGTGAAAAGGAATTAGTAAAAATATCCGCCAACGATAATGTAACTGATCTGCAAAAGCTGAAACCGATAGACGAAGACAATCCGTCTGTCGATTCCCCAATAAATGACGAATCAGCGATCACAGAATTGACTGCTTTGGCTGACACCCGTGAAGAAGCGGAAAGAATCGCCGAACTATATGGAATTGAGTTGAGCTCATACTCCTATGGCGTAGCTACTTATACGACTGACAAAAACCTGAAAGAGCTTATGAATCTGGGGCTAGAAAACGATTACCCCGAATTAACCCCTAATTATGAGCAGGAGCTCTTTACGGAACAATAAACCAGATTATCAAAAAGGAAAGAGAAGGAGAAAAATGAAACGAGCAAAATTGTTATCCCTGTTTTTAGCAGGTTCCCTGCTGTTCCAAACAGCAGGAATCGATGTGATGGCGACAGCTCCATCTGAACCTGTTGCAATTACCGAGACCGCTGAAGACAATGACGGCGCGCTCTCTGAGCAGCCTTCCGAGGAAGAAAGCAATCCCGGACAACCCACCGAAGGCGAAGAAAGCAAAGACACCTCTGAAAATGATCAAAATCCCGAGCAGCCCTCCGAGGATGAAGAGGACAAGGACACCTCCGAAGAGGAGCAGAATCCTGAGCAGCCCTCTGAGGGGGAAGACGACAAAGACACCACTGAAGAGGAGCAGAATCCCGGGCAACCCGCCGAGGGGGAAGAGAACAAGAATGCCTCCGAAGAGGAACAGAATCCCGAGCAACCCTCCGAATGGGAAGGGTCAGAAGACATCTCGAGGGATGAAGAAGTGGAAAAAGTCCCCGATCAGGAAGACGTAGAAAGTGAAGATTCCGTCTCTGAAAACACAGTTTCTGAAAACACCATATCCGAAAACACACTTCCCGAGGATGAAGTAAGTATATTTTCTATTTTCCCCGGGCTGGGCGAAGATTATAAATTTTCTTCCAGTCAGTTAGCTGACAAGCGTGTTCTTGCCTCCCATATGGGGGATATTGTACAAATTCAGTCAACAGAAACCGCTACAATTGCCGACTATCAGGATTCAGACGGCAACTATGCACCCAGTGAAGTCGTGTATCTGGCTGAAACCAAGACAGAAGCTGAAAAAGTCGCTGCCGCTTTCGGCGGCACGCTGGACAGCTACTCCTACAAGGTTGCTGTAATCAACCTGCCTAAAGAGGCAACTGTACCTCTGGCTATCGCCGCTGCAGCTGAGCCGGAAATCAAACTGCCTGCTGTATGGCCGAATTATTACCAATATCTGCACGAAGACACAACCGCAACAATCAATCCTTTGCAGCCTTCTGATCCCGCTTTCACAAAACAGTGGCAGCACGACTACATAGGCACCCGCTATGCATGGGCAGCCGGGTTTAAGGGCCAGGACATCAAGGTCGCTGTCATCGATACGGGGATTGACGCGAGTCATGAAGATTTATCGGCCAACACAAAAGACAGTAAAAATTTTGTCGCTGGCGCAGCCGGAACAACCTATACCAAAGATAACCAGACCCACGGCACCCATGTGGCCGGCATCATCGCCGCTGATGATAACGGCGTTGGTGGCATAGGAATCGCACCTGACGCAACAGTAAGCGGATACTGTGTCTTCCCGGAATCGGAAGGCGCTAATTCTTCGGATGTTATGCGCGCTATACAGGCCGCCGCCGATAATAAATATGATATCGTTAACATGAGTCTGGGCAGCCCTCAATATGACGCCAACTATGAAAAGGTCGTAAAAGCGGCATATGAAAAAGGCGTAGCCATCTTCGCCTCATCCGGCAATGACGATACGAACGGTTACAATTTCCCCGCCGCCTACACTGGCACTATCTCCGTAGGCGCCATAAACGAGAACGGCACAAGAGCATCTTTTTCCAACTACGGCAACACGGTAGCGCTGTCCTTTCCCGGTGTAGAAATTTATTCTACTGCCAATAAGGGTTATACAGACGATTACGGTACGACCTGGGATTCATACGGCCTCATGAGCGGAACCAGTCAAGCCTCCCCCGCGGCAGCCGGCACGGCGGCAGTTATCCTTTCCGCCAGAGACGACATCCGCACGAAGACTGGAAAAGCCAGAGTGGATGCACTCCTCTCCGCCATGAAATCGTCTACCACTAAATGTAGCTCATCCGGCATGGGAGCAGGCACTACCTACCTTCCAGGCGTTTTAAAAATTGCTACAGATATGACTGCGCCAGAAACCCCAGTCATCGAAGTGATTGACGAAAGCACTTATCAGAGAGGTACCAACAAAAAGGATTACATAGCGGAAAGCATCTCAGTAAAACTTTCCTCCGCGACCGCCGTTGGCGTTGATATTTACTATGCAACAAACGGTAAAACGCCAACATACAAAAACGGTGTGATCACAAACGCAGATACTACAGAACCTTACACGCTCGGTACACCAATCATACTGTCTGACGCTAAAACTAAAACCATCAAAGCGATTGCAGTCAACCCAATTTCCGGCAAGGTCAGCAAGGTAGCATCCAAAACCGTTACCTTAACGCCGATCCCCAGCGAAGTAACCGTAGAGCCCGTTGGAAATGTGACAAGAATCGCCGCCGGAAAGAGTTTGAAATTTACTGCCACAGTTACAAAGCCCTATGCAATCTCTAAAAATGTAAAATGGACTGTGACGGATGCGGACGGTAAGGATGCAAAGACCAAGGGTGTCACTGTGGCAGCAAACGGCACAGTAAAAACAGCAGCTTCAAAAACGCTAAAAACACCTGCCGGAACCTACACGGTTACCGCCACGGCTGTCGGCAGCGATGGCAAAACTTTCAACGGTAAAACCGGCTCTAAGATCTTTACCGTCATTGAATCATCTGCCATCAAGAAAGTCGCTTTTATTGACGATGCTACCAAGAAAGCGCCCCTGAAAAAAAGCATTAAGACAACCGACAGCAAAACAGCAGATACTAACAATAAGGTCATTAATTTAGCAGACTATCTCTCCGTGACAAAGGCAGGCGCCACCGCCAAAGACGATACTGTCATCAAAGGCAGCGACGCCCTTGCGGAAGTCGTCTGGTCCAGCAGCAATACCAAGGTTGCCACCGTCACCGATGGTGTGATTACGGCTGTCGCCCCCGGCAAGGCAACTATCAAAGCTACCTCCAACGATGGACTCAACAAGAGTGCATCCTACAGCGTGACAGTCATACAGCCTGTCACAACCATTACCATAAACGGTCCCCAAAAGGTAGCTGCCGGAAGGGGAATTTCACTTACTGCCAAGGTAGTCCCCGCAAACGCAAGCAACAAGAAATTAGTCTGGACCGTAAGCGGCGATGGTAAAATTGTCAGCATCAATAAAAGCAACGGTAAAATCAAAACCCAAAAAGGCGCTACTGGGAAATATACGGTAACAGCCAGTGCCGCAGATGGTCTTATAGCCGCTCCCGCAACTTACGAAATCGAGATTACGAATGAAGAAATCACAAAGATCACTGTCAGCGCGAAAAAACTGACCCTGTTCCCACCCAATACAAGCGCTACGCAAAGTACAACAGCAACCCTGACTGCAAAAGTGGAAGGAAAAGTGGGGGGCAGTACCTCTGTCAGCGTTTTATCGAATCCCTTGGTTGCATGGACCAGCAATGCGCCCTCCATCGCCTCTGTTGATCAGACAGGTGTGATTACTGCCAAAGCGCCCGGCAAGGCGACCATCACCTGTGCCGCTACCGACGGTAGCAACAAGAAAGCAACCTGTGCGGTAACCGTCACTGTGCCTATGTCCAAGCTGGTGATCGGCCCTACAGACGGAAATAATGGTGATGTCGCCATCGGCAAAAATATTAAGATGGCAGCCAAATACTACAGCAATTATGGAACGCCTAACAATAAAAAAATTGTGTGGCAGATTTATGGATATGGCGATACCAGCTTAGCGGATAAAGTATCCATAAACAAAAATAATGGTACGGTTTCAATAGATAAGAGCTTGAAACCTGAAGAGCTTGAAACACTTGGAACCAAACGTTATGTAGGTATTCAGGCAGTTGCGCAGGATGGCAGCGGCGTAAAATCAAATATTTATCCTGTGTATATCTGTCCCAACTATATTGCAGCGCAGATTGCATATCTGCCCGTCAAAGACAGCTATAGCGGCTACTTTTACATAGTCGGTACCGCATATAAAATTGAGACAGGAAAAAACAAAGGGAAACCAGACTGGTCAAAAGCTGAGCCGATTACCGATTATTGCACCGCCACAGTAACCGGTCCCAAGAATTCGGGAATCTCAAAGCAGTACAACCAAGGATGTGCCATATACCAGCCCATACCGACCAATTATACTTCCCTAATGTTAGATGATGATGAGTCTGCAATAAAAAGACTCAAAATAAATGAACTCGCAAAAATGTCATTAACTATAAAATTAAAAGACGGTTCGAACCTGACCGCAAAGGCAAATAATATATATGCCATTTGCTATCCCAAAAAGTTGGAAGGCGAAAAAACTACAACTGTTGTCGGCTATTTTGAACTTACGAGAAAATAGGAAGAAGGGCCGCCCATCGTGGGCGGCCCTTTTCATTGACTTTTCCCCCAAAAAAGCATAAGATAGATACAGGGTTTTTGTATTAATTTGTATAAGGGGGTATTCAAATGGCAGTAAAAGAATTTCCTGCGGGCGCCCAGTTAATCCAGAGTGAACAGAATCTGACCGCCCTGCATGTCATCGCGAAAGGAAGCGTGTGCGCCTCTTATCCGGGAGGTACTTTTTATCTGAAAAAAGGGGATGTGATCGGTGTCTGTGAGATCTTTTTCGGCTCTCACTTTATCACCTATGAGACGGAGGAGACCACAGGGATTGCCTCCTATCCGTGTACGGCCGCGCAGCTTTCCACGCTGATGCAGAAAAGCGTGGATCTTGCGAATATGATCGTCTCCTCGTTGTTCCGCCAGTTTCGTGAAATATATGACCAGTATGAACTGATGCGCTTCGACTGCGAAAATATTTATCATTTCCTGATGGATCGCTATGAAGAGTACAAGTCCGTTTGTGTCAAGCACGGAATTACCCCCAGAGCGCTGCCTGATATGGAAGATTTAGCGCCTCTTACGCTGGAAGAAGATCTGGAAAGCTGGCTGGACGTTTACTACGAGCAGTTGACCACTATGGTCACCGCAAAGTCCTCCAAATTTCACGAACCTGATTTTCTTGCGGGTGTCGTCCTGAAAACGGATCAGGATATTCACCACATCATTTCCATATGCCGCGTTTTTTATGACTACAAGGCGGACATCGCCAGCTTTTTGATGAATGAAAATCATCTGGACTTCTTTGATCTCTACGCGAGCCTTCTTTATCGGATCGGGGCAAACGATCAGGACTCCACAACCGTGAGCGCAAAAATTTCCACAATGATGATCCAGATGGAAGATCTGCCCTCCATCGACAAGGAAATGTATCAACAGAGAGTTGCGGAATACCGGACCAAACTGGAAAATCTCGGGGAAGGCAGCGGGGAAGAGAGTCCTACTACGGTTGACGATGTGCCCGATGTGGAAGACTCCATGAATAAGATTCTCACCTACGCAGAGGTAAGCAGCGAGACTGCTGCCGCTTTCCGCGAGGCTGTGAAGAAGTTTGCCCAGATGACGGATAAGAACGCTTCTGACGACGCAGCAAGAAAGCTGCGCATGACGATCACGAAGCATTTCTATGTCATATATGAAAAGGCCTTCTTAAAGAGCATGAAGGAGCCTTCTTCCGTGCCCAAAGTAGTAAAAATGTTCTTCAATTTCGGCTATGTGGATGAACATCTGGCAGGCCTTGAGAACGCCGCCTATCTGTACAAGATAGTCGACAAGCTTCCCACCGACCCGGAGCGCAAGGTTTATACGGCCTACGAATGGTTTACCGCCATCTATAAGGGCATAAAGGAGCCCAGCCGCAACGAGTTTGACGCAGACTTTCCCACTTTTCTGCGTGAGCAGAAAATGTCCGGCAATATCACGGCGGCGGACGAGGCACGGATGCAGAACGACGTGACGGAAAAGGTGCTTTTCGAGATACGCAATATGTTCCAGACCGTCAACAAAATTACCTTCGGCCGCGTGTTAAGCTTCTGCCCCGTCTTTTCAGAACACAATGTTCTGAAGGAGCTGGAAGGCACGCTGGTATCCGCAGACAAGGTGGAAGAAGCCTTCCAGAAAATCCGGGATATCGACTTCAGCGCCTACTACCGAGATGTCATTTATACGAACCCCGACATCGGTATCGGCAAGGAATCCGTCGGCGTGGAGGTGCTCCCCGACATTATCCTGATGCCAAACGTGGGAACCCGCGGCATTGCATGGCAGGAGATCGAGGGGCGCAAACGTACCACTCCGGCCCGCATGATGGTGTCCGTGTTCCAGATGGAAGACCTGACAAATATTCTCGTCCGTCTGACCGGAGACTTCCGCTGGGAAATGTGCAAACGCGTTCAGGGGGCCCGCTGGAACGATATTTCCGAGGCATCCCTTACGAGCGAATATTTCGACTACATCCAGTTTTACCGCAAGAACCGCGAGCTTTCCGCTGACGCGAAGGACAAAATCAAGCTCAGTATGCAGAAAGCGAAAAATAGTTATAAAGAGATGTTTATCAGGGACTATGAGGCATGGGTTCTCTACGAGGGTGTCGGTTCGCCAAGATTAAACAAAGTGTCACGTAATATCATCTTCACATACTGCCCTTTCTCAAAGGAGATTCGGACAAAACTGATGGCAAACCCGCTCTACAAGGAGACTATGACACGTTACGACATTAAACTGGCACAGAAGATCCACCATTACGACAATGTGTTCCAGAAGCTGAAAAACATGGGAACACCAATTCCGACAGAACTTCAGAAGCAGCGTGAGTTTTTGTTGATGTAAAACCGTCTCGCTAATATAGTGTTATTCTTTTGTAATATAATTATAGACTGCAAGGGGAAAACACGGTATATTGATTACAGACTTGATCACGGAAGTCAAGTCGGCAATAGCAATTCCGAAGAATTCCCCTTTTACACAAGCAAGAACCCCGAAGGTTAAACCTCCGGGGTTTTTGCTATGCGCAGGGACGCATATGGTATTTTGCCTTCGGCATGCGTCCCGCGCAGACGGGCAGGAAATTTCTTTCCTGCCCGATTCCATGCATTTCTTTATTCTTTATTTCTTGTCTGTACTCGCGGGCTTCACAAGGAACAGGCTGATTAACAGTGCGATAATATAGAGCACGATCGTGAAGTACAGCACGTTCTGGTAGCCGACGGGATTGACCATATTACCGTGGGAATCCTCGATAAAGCTTCCCG
>ERZ779637.369-NODE-369-length-31493-cov-14.879763_pt1 | contig 31493 bp, 34 predicted proteins | sample MGYA00514196_ERZ779637 | MGnify/ENA primary metagenome ERZ779637 (study PRJEB29562, sample SAMEA4376700) | mouse gut metagenome | isolation source: Cecum | study: EMG produced TPA metagenomics assembly of the A DSS colitis mouse model was used to assess the...
TGGCATGACAGACAGAACAGTCATAGTCCACAGAACCGGCAGCGGTACAGGTGGCATCTGTGTGGTTGGTTTCTGTCCAGGTGTGATCCTGAGCCAGCTGGGGGATGGTTTCTGATCTGGTGAGAGGACAGCGGGAGCAGGTATAGCCGATGCTGCCAGGGGTGGTGCAGGTGGCCTCTTTTCGTGTGCTCTCCTGCCAGTTGTGGTCCAGAGCCGGAAGCGGGTCCGTCTTTGTGGCATGACAAACAGAGCAGTCATAGGCAACGCTGCCGGCAGCGGTACAGGTGGCGGGTGTGCGGATCGTTTCTGTCCAGGTGTGGTCCTGGGCTAGCTGGGGGATGGTGTCCGATCTGGTTTCAGGACAGCGGGCGCAGGTATAGCCGATACTGCCAGCGGAGGTACAGGTGGCATTTGTCCGGGAGCTCTCGCGCCAATCGTGGTCCAAAGCGGAGAGAGGGTCTGTCTTGGTCTCAGAACAGCGGGAGCAGGCATAGCTGACGCTGCCGGCGGCGGTACAGGTAGCATCTGTGCGGCGGGTCTCTGTCCAGGTATGATCTCCACCCAGAGCCGGAAGCGGATCCGATTTCGTTTCAGAACAACGAGAACAGGCATAATCAATATGACCAGAAGTTAGACAAGAAGCATTTACCCGTCCGGATTCCTGATAGTCATGTCCTAGTGCAGGAACAAATCCTCCAAAGTTCCACTTACATTGAGAGCATATATCACCCGAATAACCATTCGAAACACAAGTAGGAGCTTTGGTACCATCTACCCGGGTATGCGGAAATGGATCGTTTATTGCAATGGCAACACATACCCTGCCGCACAAAGGACACTTCAAATCAAGAGTGTCACCAAAACGACAGCTCCGCCTATATACAACCCTGTCTACAGTAAAATTCTGCTGCCCACAGGAACGACATGAATACGGATAAGTATCGCCCACTTCATAGGCAAACGCCACAGACGAAAGGGCGGGAACCACTGCACACAGACACAAGAACGGCAGGAGAAAGGAAAACAAGCGCTTTTGAATGTGCATCTTCAAAGCCTCCTTTGGGAAATCGTATATATAGAAGAATGGAAATTCTTTGTGCGGTGCAAGCGCGGGGGGAGGGGCGCGCACTATGTTTGCGCGCTCCCTCCCCCCAGAGGGTGAAGCTACACCCGGAGGAGACGGCTGAACAGGGTGATACCAACACCGATAAAGCCCAGCACAACGCCAACCAGGAGCAGAGGATTGCTGGCCACAGTCTCAGCGACAGTGCCAACCCAGCCGATAGAGGCGGTGAACACCTCCGTAATGGTGGAGAGCAGGGTTGCCATGGTCATGGCGGCCCCAGCAGTAGCGCCTTCCATTTTCGTTCTCCTTTCTTCAGTTGATAATATCCTTAACCACCTTGACCACAAAGGTCAGGCAGATAAGAGCAAAGAGATAGATCATCGGTTCAGAGCTCAGGAATGTGGCAACAGCGTCCAGCATAGCGACGGAATAGGCAATCATGGCATCCATTACTTGAGCACACCTCCAAGCAGTTTCATGAGGCAGAAAAGGAGGATACCAAAGAGGAACACCCCTGCCAGCCACTCATAATCCACGCCAGCTGCGCCGGAGGCCACGGTCTCCACAAGGTACTGGTTCACATTCTCGCCCACGGTCTCCGTGATGACGGCGGTGGTGGTGATGGGCGTATACTCTCCAAAGATGGAGGAAATCAGGGCCTTCAGACCAGAGAGGACAGAAGGATCAGAAGCAGGGCGGAGATCAGCAATAGAGTAGACAGGCGCGAGAGCGTCCGGCGGAGCGGGCGAAGAGGGATCCGGAGCAAGCGGCGGAGCAATCTCCTGCGGAGCCTCCGTAGCATCGGGCAGCGCCGAAAGAGTGCGCTGAGAGAGGAGCGCACCATCTGGGGCCCATACATTGCCAGCGGCATCCACAAAACTGCCGAGAGGATACTTGTCAGATACACCGGGATCCACGGGTAACGCTGTAGTATCTCCATCACTTTCACCTGCGCTTTCCGGAGGGGGTGGTTCTGGCTCTGGTTCCGCAGCGGCCTGCTCCGCCTGCCAGAGCTCCAGGGCGGCCGTATACTCCGCATCGGTGCCGAACATCCAGCGCAGGGGGCCGTCCTGGTCCTCCTCCGCAGCCAGCGCGGAGGCGGAGAGGCACAGCAGGACCAGACAGAGGGACAGGAGCTTTTTCAAAATTCATCATGCCTCCGTTCCTTGGAGATTTTGGGGCGGCTGGTGGAGCCGGTTCTGGGACCGAAGCTCCTGGAGCCGCCGCTGAAGCCGAAAATAAACTTGATGACCAGGATAGAGATAGACGCCAGGGCTACAGCCAGCCACATCTGGCCGAAGGTGAAATCAAAGCCAGGGACATAGACACCGAACAGGGACCAGACGCCGGAAAGGATGGCCTGTCCCAGCGCGGCGGTGGTTTCCAGCATGGCAGCCGCCTCCTTACTTCAAAAAGAGCTTTAAGAGCGCAATGAGTACGAACACAGTAACGCCAGCCACCAGGACGGACATAATCTCCGGAGGAAGCCAGATCCAGAGCACGCCCAGAGCGTCGCCGAAGGAGCCGAACAGGTTCACCAGCTGGGACAGCCGCTCAAAGGTGGTGGTAACAAGCGTAATCAGGCCGTCCAGGATACCGCCGATAACGGAGCCGATCAGGTCCAGCAGGCCGCCAAGAACGGAGCCCAGGAATTTACCCAGCTTGTCCCAGAGGCTTTCACCCTCACCGTCTCCGGGCTTGTCGGGGTTATCCGGTACAGAGGGGCTGGGCGGGCCTTTGCCGTCCGTATCCTTGTACTCCTCGCCGCACAGCTCGCAGCTGTAAATGGTAAAGCCCTCCGTGAGGATATTGCCGTTTTCGTCATAGGTGGTCTGGGAAGTCTGCTTGATCTTCCAGACGTGGGAGAGTTGGGGGAGGGTGTCTGTCTTTTTCTCCTGGCAGTGGGAGCAGGTATAGACGATAAAGCCGGAGGTAACGCAGGTGGCGGGAACAAAGCCGGTCTGCGCCCAGGCGTGCTCCAGAATAGGCAGGGTCTCCGTCTCCGTGGTATTGCAGATAGAACAGGTCTTTTCAACAGCCCCTGGAGCGGAGCAGGTGGCGTCTGTCCGGCTGGTCTCCAGCCAGGAATGGGAGCCGCCCAGGGTGGGGATAGAAACGGTCTGGACCTGTCCGCAGCGGGAGCAGGTACTGGTGGCGGAGCCGGGGACGGTGCAGGTGGCCGGAATACGGCCCGTCTCCTCCCAGGCGTGGTTGAGGGGGAGCAGGGTGTCTACCTTGGTCTCACCACACAGGGAGCAGGATTTCTCCGAGGAGCCGGTATTGACGCAGGTAGGCTCAAAGCGGCCGGTCTCCTCCCAGCTGTGTGCGTTAGGGGCAACAGGAATTTCATCCGTCTTTGTCTCCTGGCAGCGAGAGCATTCACTGTGGATGGAGCCCGGAGCGGAGCAGGTGGCCGGGTTGCGGGTTGTCTCCTGCCAATCGTGGCCCAAAGCGGGAAGCGGGGTTGTCTTTTTATCCTGGCACCGGGAGCAGGTCTCTTCAAAGGACCCTGCGGCAGTACAGGCAGCGTCCGTGCGGCTGGTCTCCGTCCAGGTATGGGAGCCGCCCAGGGCGGGCAGGGATGTGACCTTGCTTTCCTGGCAGCGGGAACAGGCGCTTGTAATAGAGCCAGCGGCAGTACAGGTGGCGGGAGTGCGGCTGCTCTCCTGCCAGTCGTGGCCCAGAGAGGACAGGGTCTCCTCTTTTGTTTTGGAGCACTTGGAGCAGGCGGACTTTGCGGAGCCGGAGGCAGTACAGGTAGGCTCTATGCGGTCTTTTTCCACCCAGACGTGGGTACAGTTCTCAGGGTTGATGACATCCGGAGAGGAGCCGATAGGGGCGAACTTGTAGCCCAGAGCGTCGAAGGTGGTTTTGCCGTCGCTGACACGGGCATTGACGTTTACCCAGTTGCCGTCCACGTAGAACTGGGGCTGGCCGCCGGTGTAGTCGGATTGCAGGGGGATGTAGAGAAAGCCGTTGACGGGATTGGAGGGCCGGACGCCGCCCACCCGGCAGGTGGCGGCGGGGGTGCTGTGCTGGACGTAGATGGTTTTATCCCGTAAGGTATTGGGCAGGGCCAGGACTTTGTTGGTATCATAGGGAGCGCCGGAGGGGTTGTAAGGCGCTGTGGAGGAGAGATTGCCGGTGGTGACCCGCAGCTCGTCCAGGTATACGGAGCCACTGGACTTTATGTAGAACTTGTCCGCCGAGGGCTTGGAGAAGGGGCCGGAGCCCACCAGATCGCCGTTGACGAAGTAATAGATATTCCCGCCGGAGAGGGTGATCCGCATGGACACCCATTGGTTGCGGTAGCTGTCGTAGGAGAAATCCGCAAGGACATACTGTGAAGGGCTCCAGCGGTATTCCTTGTCCGTGTAATGGCGGATAAAAAATCGTGTATTATATCCTTTGCAGTAAGGATTAAAATAGCTATCCTGATAATCACAAAAGCCACTCTCAGTAGTAGTACTGTTTACCAGCACAGGTAGTGCAGCAGGATACGGCATCCATCCATATTTCTTTGCTTCTGTTCCCTCTCCAACATAGCCAGGAGAATTATAGGCAGTTGGAGCGGTCATCTGAGATTTAAATGTGTTTGACAACGGCACCAATTTTGCTGGGAAATCCTCAGAAAGTATAGAAGAAATATAGCCTATTGTATAAGAATTATTGATAGCCAAGTTCTGATTGACATGAAGCAGTGAGCCTACATTTCCAGTCGAGGAGTCCATACACCTCAACTGATTACCATTATCACTATAGGTATCCCGTCCTGTCCAAACACGCTCAGTCGTGGGCACCTGTTGGAAAATATTTGTATCCCCGAAGTAGATACCCAGACTGGAAATGTCGTTATAATAGACACGGAAGTCAAAGGACAGGCTGTTGTGACCGGACAGGCCGGGGATTGTCACACCAGCGGCGGAGCCATTGGGCAGGGACACAGCCTTGCCGAACGCCCCGCTGTCTACGTAAGTAGTAGAGCGATTCTGGGAGTAGAAGCTGCGGCCATACACGGAGCTGTCGTTGTAGTCTCCGTCAAAATGCTGGAGACTGAGGGTATTGGGGTCATCCGCCACCAGCTCATAATTGGCAACGTCATAGCCGAAGTCCAGGCCAGCCACCTCAGCGGCCGAAAGGGTGGAGCTGTTGCGCCCGTCCTTGAGTTCATAGTAGTAGACGTTGGTAACGTCTCCGACTTCCTCTTTGTTATTGATATTTGTGGTATTGTAGGTATAATTGACTGTGACGAAGGTGGGCGAATACTGTACATCAATCAGGTAGTATTCATCTGTACTGTTGTCGATGGAGATATAATAACGGCTGTTGTCCTGGTTGTAGTAGAGGTTATTCTGGGTGTAGTCGTTCTTGTTGAAGGTAGTATAGTTGTAATTATTGGTGGTATTGTCATAATACCAGGACTTGAAATTGGCGCTGTAGGTGTTATTGTTCGTGACATTATTGGTGGTGTAGCTGTTCAGGAAGTCCGAAAGTTTGATATTCGCTTTGTAATTGTTGGTTGTGGAGGTGTTATTGGTGTTGTGAATGGTATTGAAGGTTTTGTTATAGCTGTCAATGATCTTGGTATTGGTGGTGTCCCCGCTCCGGTAGTAGTTGGTCACGTTGCCGTACTTGTCCTGCACACTGCTGGTGGGCGTGGTGTAGTACTTCTGCGGTTGACTGGAAGAAACGGGACGGTCCACACCTGTCAACATGCCTGAAAGAGGATCTACTATGTTCCATACGCCTTTATTATTACCAGTAAATCCTGCCAACCAATCAGATGCGCTATCTACCATCAAATCTGTCAGTGAATACGCATGTGCAATATTGGGAGGGATAATCATCATGATAGCGATGACAAGAGAAAGTAAGAAAGTTGTTATTCGCTTCATCATCTGTATCCAAAACCTCCACATACGAAAGGGTTATCTCTATGAAACAGTCAAAGATAATACTAATTCTTGTTATTGTTTTTCTCTTTTTGGTGAAAGCTTGGCCAATCGCACTTGTGCTATTAATTTTACTTCTGGCTAAAAAAGAAACAGCAGATCAGAATGAAAATCCAAATGGACCAACCGTAGAGCATCTGAAAAAAGAGAACGAGGCATTACGCAAAGAACTCGGTGAGCAGGCTGTCCGGCACGCAATAGAAAAGGCGGACAGTCGAGAAAGGGACCAGTAAACAACTGTAACACAAAGAAAACCTTCAGGAGCTCCTGATCCGGAGCGCAGCCGCCATAAAGTGTGTTACAATTCCTCTGGTTCATCCTCTACAGCAAAATACTGCCGTACCTTCTCCGCAAAAGCCTCCTGACGGGCATGGTATTCTTTGACCACCATCTCATATTTGGGGTTTGGTCTGCACCGCCGGGTATACAGCCGCACCAGGAAATCATCCACGCTGTCACACATTTGGAGCATAGCATCAATAGCGTTACCCGCCATATCGAATACATAGTGACGGCATTTCTCTGCGTTGTAGGCTCCGCCGGGCACTGTGAATATCTTGATCCGGCCTATATCGCCTACCAGAGCCGCCCAATAGTCCGTCATCTTCCAGCGGGACTTGTTGCTGTCGCTTGTGTCCGGCTCCACAAAGCGCAGATAGTTCAGGAGTACTCCGGCGAAGGCCTCGCCAATACGCATGGGTATTTTCAGAAACTCCTCCGCTCGCTTGTCCCGGAGCTGTAGCTCCACACGCACCCAATGACGGCCATCGGTAAAGCCTCGCTCTGCCGCCTTGTCATAAATACGGACAAGAACCTTACTCTTAGGGCTCCCGATCTGACAGCTTGTGCCGCCGCTGCTGCGCACCACCTCCCAGTATTTCATCCGGCTCACAAACCGCTGCTCCTGGGTGTCCTGGGCGATACGCTCTATATCTAAAATCCCGGTATGATCGTCAAACGCTACGTCCAGCCGGGTTATATGCAAACTGTTACTGTATATGAAAGCAAACAGGGTCTGCCACTTATCGGATAATGTGGTCAGGTCCTCGAAGTTCCGGCACCCCTGGCCGGACATCTCGCACCACACCCCCATATCCTCGCGGCCGTTGTAGTGAATGGAAATATTGCCGAAGTATTTACGGTCCATATAGCCGTGCGCGCCGGTAATGTCAGACCATGGACATTCTGACAGGCCCAGGGCTGCTATCACCTGCTCCGGCGTGTGCTGCTTGGTAGTAAAGGACAGCCAGTCGTAAATGACTACGTTTTCATTCAAATTCTTCTCCACGGTAAAGCCCCCCTGCGGTAGTCTGTAGGTTGTGCCCCCCTGTTAGCGTCGGGGGGCACCCCGGGGGAGCTACCCCCGGGGTGGTTTACGCGCTGCTTACTGGTCTAACGCCGCCATGACGACACGGTTTTTGTCATCGAAGAACAGCTTCACTCGGTCTCCGGGCTCCAGATCCGCCCAGACCTCCGGGGACAGGCATTTCTTTTTTCTGCTTTCATGCCCATTGCCTAGTAGTCCTCGAACTCGTAGCTGCTGACAGGAGAGAGCACAAACATGTTTGCGTATGGCATCATGTCTCCGCGCTCTGTCTTGAATCGTCCTGCCGCCCAGCCTACGAACACATACCCGGCGTACTCGGTGTCCACTATCATCTCCTTGCCCACATAGAGCCTCCTTTCTGGCATCCTGTGCCCAATTTCTTTTTCTTTGCAGTCCTGGTTTATTTCTGCATAAATCAACAGCCGGACCCGTCGGCCCGACTGTCCATTTACATATTAAAACCTGCCGGACGGAGCCCGTACCAACTTCCCAGTTGAAATCCCCGGAAAACTATGCTATGCTGTTAGATTAGAACAGTTTATTCTAAGGAGTGTGCCGCTATGGCAGAGGAACATAAAAAGCTGGATACCCCGGAAAACGCCGCCTCCCCGGAGCAGGGGGAGGCGAAAAAGGAGCCGGAAACCCTGGAGGGGATGCTCTACTGCTGGGCCCAGGCCCTCATCACGGCGGTGGTGGGCGTGGTGCTGCTGTTTACCTTCGCCTTCCGCCTCATCGGTGTCAGCGGGCCGTCCATGCAGGACACGCTGTACACCGGAGACCGCCTGCTGGTGCTCAACGCCGCCTTCTGCGACTTTCAGCCCGGGGACGTGGTGGTCATCAACAACTACAACGCTGATCTCAGCGACACCCTCATCAAGCGGATCATCGCCGTGGGGGGGCAGACCATTGACATTGACCTGGCCAGCTCCACCGTGTACGTGGACGGCCAGCCCCTGGACGAGCCCTACGTGAAGGGCTTCACCGACACCATCGAGGGCACCCGGTTCCCCCTGACCCTGGCGGAGGATGAGGTGTTCGTCATGGGGGACCACCGGGACCACAGCACCGACAGCCGCAGCGCCCGCCTGGGGCCCGTGAAGGAGGGCTATCTCCAGGGCAAGGCGGTGCTCCTGCTGCTGCCGGGCACAACTCCGGACCTGGAGGCCCGGGAGTGGGGCCGCATCGGGCTGGTCCGGTGAGAGATCGGAGCAAAGGAGCGCTGTCATGGACGGAATGAACATCCAGTGGTATCCCGGCCACATGACCAAGACCCGGCGGATGATCGCCCAGCAGCTGCGCCACATGGACGCGGTGTGCGAGATTCTGGACGCCCGGATCCCCATCGCCAGCCGGAACCCGGATATGGAGGAGCTGACGGCGGACAAGCCCAGGCTCATCGTCCTCAACCGGGTGGATCTGGCGGACCCGGCGGCCACCCGCCGCTGGCGGGACTATTTTCAGCGGCGGGGCTGCGCCGTGCTGGAGGCCAACGCCAAGGCCGGACAGGGGGTCCGGCAGTTCCCGGCCGCGGTGCGGGAGCTCCTGTCGGACAAGCTGGCAGCCTACGCCCAGCGGGGGCAGGCGGGCCGGATGGTCCGGGTGATGATCCTGGGCATCCCCAACGTGGGCAAGTCCACCTTCATCAACCAGGTCTCCCGCCGGAAGACCGCCAAGACGGAGGACCGGCCCGGCGTGACCCGGACCAAGCAGTGGGTCCCGGTGGACCAGAGCCTGGAGGTGATGGACACCCCGGGGATGCTGTGGCCCAAGTTTGAGGACCCCCGGGTGGGCTTCTGCCTGGCCTGCACCGGCGCGGTGCGGGACGAGGTGATGGACCTGGAGGAGCTGTCCAGCCGCCTGATGGCCTACCTGGGCCGGCGCTACCCCCAGGCCCTGGCGGAGCGGTACAGGATCCAGCCGGAGCCGGAGGAGAGCGGCTATGACCTGCTCACCCGGGCGGGCCGGAAGCGGGGCTTCGTGGTCCGGGGCGGCGAGATCGACACCGAGCGCATGGCCCGGGTGCTGCTGGACGAGTTCCGGGACGGCAGGCTGGGCCGGTTCACCCTGGAGCTGCCGGAGGATCTGGACCATGAGTAAAAAGACAGTCCCCATGTGGGAGCTGGAGGAGGCGGCCCGGGCGCGGGGCTTTGCTCTGGTCTGCGGCTGCGACGAGGCGGGGGCGGGCCCCCTGGCGGGACCGGTGTACGCCGCCGCCGTCATCCTGCCCCCTGACCTGGTTCTGGCGGGGCTCAACGACTCCAAGCAGGTCACCGCCAAGCGGCGGGAGGCCCTCTTTGACCAGATTCAGCAGGGGGCGCTGGCCTGGGCCGTGGCCTGGGCGGGCCCGGAGGAGATCGACGAGACGGACATCCTCAGCGCCCGGATGCTGGCCATGCAGCGGGCCATCGACGGCCTGGACCCGGCGGCGGACTACGCCCTCATTGACGGAAACCGGGACAAGGGCCGGCACTTCGCCATCACCGCCCCCCACGAGACCGTGATAAAGGGGGACAGCCGCAGCGTCAGCATCGCCGCCGCCTCCATCCTGGCCAAGGTGAGCCGGGACCGGTACATGGCCGGGCTGGCGGAGCAGTATCCCCAGTACGGCTTTGAGAAGCACAAGGGGTACGGCACGGCCCTCCACTACGCCATGCTGGACCAGTTCGGCCCCAGCCCCGTCCACCGCAGGAGCTTTCTGAAAAAGTGGGAGGCCGGCCGCCTTGGATGAGCGGAAGCGGCGGGGAGACCGGGGGGAGGCCGCCGTCTCCGCGGCCCTGGAGGCGCGGGGCTACCGGATCCTGGCCCGGCAGTACCGGTGCCGCTGGGGGGAGCTGGATCTGGTGGCCTGGGACCCGGCGGGGGTGCTCTGCTTCGTGGAGGTGAAGACCCGCTCCCCGGACGCCATCGCCCCGGGCCGGGAGGCCGTCACCCCCGCCAAGCGCCGGCGGCTGCGGCAGGCGGCGTCCTTTTATCTGACCCAGAGCCCGCTGGACTGCCCCTGCCGGTTCGACGTGGCGGAGGTGTGGGCCCGGGAGGACGGCTGGCACGTGAAGTATATTATGAGCGCGTTTGAGTGAGCGCGCTCCTGGAGGATACGATCATGCAATATTTGAGTACGCGAGACAAGAGCCTGCGGGTGAGCGCGGCGGAGGCCATCAAGATGGGCCTGAGCCGGGACGGCGGACTGTTCACGCCCGTAAACTTCCCGGTGCTCCGGGCCCTGGACGTGGAGATGCTGCGGGGCATGTCCTACCCCCGCCGGGCGGCCTACATCATGGGCAAGTATCTGGAGCAGTTCCGGCCCGAGGACCTGGGCCTCTTCGCTGAGCGGGCCTATGGCCCGGACCGGTTCGACGCCCCCGCCGCGGCCCCCCTGCGCCAGCTGGACCAGCACACTTGGTGCCTGGAGCTGTGGCACGGGCCCACCAGCGCCTTCAAGGACATGGCCCTGCAGATGCTGCCCCAGCTGCTCTCCACCAGCCTGAAGATGACCGGCGAGGAGAAGACCGCCTGCATCCTGGCGGCCACCTCCGGGGACACCGGCAAGGCGGCCATGGAGGGCTTCGCGGACGTGGAGCAGACCAAGATCCTGGTCTTCTACCCCAGGGACGGGGTCAGCGAGATCCAGAGGCTGCAAATGGTCACCCAGGAGGGGGACAACGTGGGCGTGTGCGCCGTGGAGGGCAACTTCGACGACGCCCAGAACGGCGTCAAGCGCATCTTCTCTGACCCGGCCATCCGGGAGGAGCTGGAGAAGCGGGGATGCTTCCTCTCCTCGGCCAACTCCATCAACTGGGGGCGCATCCTGCCCCAGGTGGTCTACTATATCTCCGCCTACTGCGACCTCCTCAACGCCAAGGAGATCAAGCTGGGGGACAAGGTGAACTTCTGCGTGCCCACCGGGAATTTCGGCAACATCCTGGCCTGCTACTACGCCCGGCGGATGGGCCTGCCGGTGGGAAAGCTGATCTGCGCCTCCAACCGCAACGACGTGCTCACGGAGTTTATCCGCACCGGCGTGTACGACCGCAACCGCCCCTTCCACGCCACCATGTCCCCCTCCATGGACATCCTCATCTCCAGCAACCTGGAGCGGCTGCTGTTCGATCTGAGCGGCGGGGACGACGAGCTGGTCCGCTCCCTCATGGGACAGCTGGAGAAAACGGGCCGCTATGAGGTCCCCGGGGAGATGCGGGAGAAGCTGGGGGAGCTGTTCTACGGCGGATTCTGCGGCGAGGAGGACACCGCCTCCACCGTGGCCATGCTCTACCGCTGCGGCTACCTCATCGACACCCACACCGCCGTGGCGGCCAAGGTGCTCACCGACTACCGCCGGGAGACCGGCGACATGACCCCGGCCATCTTTGTCTCCACCGCCAGCCCCTACAAGTTCTGCGACAGCGTCCTCTCCGCCATCGGCGAGACCCCGGCGGAGGACAGCGTGGACCGCATCGCCCAGATGGAGGCGGTCACCGGCGTGGCCGCGCCGGCCCGTCTGGCCGCCCTGAAGGGCAAGGCCCCCCGGTTCCATCAGGTGACGAAGCGGGAGGCCATGGAGAACGTGGTACTGGATTTTCTCAAATAATCTAAAGAGGCTCCCCCGGGGCCGAAGAAGGAGTCCGCCTATGGCCCTCTACGCAATCGGAGATCTGCACCTGTCCCTGTCCGTCAACAAGCCCATGGACGTATTCGGCCCGGGCTGGGCCAACCACGTCCAGCGGCTGGAGGAGGCCTTCTCCCAGCTCACGGCGGAGGACGTGACGGTTCTGTGCGGGGACACCTCCTGGGGCATGGCCCTCCAGGAGAGCCTGGAGGACTTCCGGTTCATTGACCGCCTGCCGGGGAAAAAGCTGCTGGTGAAGGGGAACCACGACTACTGGTGGACCACCGCCGCCAAGATGACCCGTTTCTTCCAGGACAACGGCATCACCACCATCGGCATTCTCCACAACAACTGCCACACCTACGGGGACTACGCCCTGTGCGGGACCCGGGGGTGGTTCTACGAGGAGGAGCAGTCCGGCCACAACGAGAAGGTGCTCAACCGGGAGGTGGGCCGCCTGGAGGCGTCGCTGAAGGCGGCGGAGGGCCGGAAAATCCTGGCCTTCCTCCACTACCCGCCCCTGTACACCGGTTACCGCTGCCCGGAGATCCTGCGGAAGCTGGAGGAATACGGGGTGGAGCGGTGCTTCTACGGCCACCTCCACGGCCCCACCCACAAGCGGGCCATTGAGGGGACCGTGGAGGGCGTGTCCTACGCCCTGGTGGCAGCGGACTATCTCCGCTTTGCGCCGAAAAAGATCATGGAGTGAGGGAGGAGGGGCCAGCCCCTCCTCCCTCGATTTTTCACGATTTTTCCCTGAGATACGCCTCCGCCGCCAGCAGAACCTCCTCGTCCGTGGCATAGGTGACCAAGGCCCGGGCCTCCCGAAAGGAAAACCAGCCCAGCTGGGCGATCTCCTCCTCCTGACGGCGCTCCGTGCCCCCGGCGGGGGTGGCGGTGAAAAAGACCACGTCCTTGACGATCCCCGGCGCAGGGGAGTAGGTGACCACCTGGCGAAACCCTGTGTCGATGTCCGCCGTGAGGCCCGTCTCCTCCCGGATCTCCCGCGCGGCGGTCTCTTGCTCGGTCTCCCGGCCCTCCACGTGGCCCTTGGGAAAGCTCCAGTGGCCCCCGTTGTGGCGGGCCAGAAGGTACTCCCTCCCCTCCCCGGCGGGCCGCCAGATCACCGCGCCGCAGGACTTCTCCTCCGCCGCCTTGCGGAACACCCCGCCGTCGCCCCAGGTCCAGGTCCCGCCGTGGGCCCCCAGCTGGAAGTGGCGCTTGGCAATGCCCAGATCCACCAGGGCGAAGGCCCCGCCGCCGGTGAGCCGGGCCTGGACCGTGCCATCGGCCTGGAGCTGGAAGCGGTAGCCCTGCCGGTTCATGGCAGAGGGGGCCCGCTGCACGGCGGCCATGCCCGCCGCAAACCAGGCCGGCGCGTGGTCCGCCGGGAGGGCCAGCTCCCCGGCGGGCCGCAGGGCCCGGGGGGCCGGACTTCCCTCCGGAATGCCCAGGGCCGCCGCGCACACCAGGGTCTCCCCCGGCTCCAGCCGGGCCTGACACGCCCCCCGGTCATAGGTCCCGCCCACCCAGCAGGTCCCCAGGCCCATGGAGGCGGCGGTGAGGATCAGCTCCTCCCCCCAGTAGCCGCACTTCTCCTCCAGATCCGGGTCCTCCGCCGGACCGGCGAACAGCAGACAGCCCCGGGCGCTCTCCAGCCGTCCCTGGCCCGCGAATACGGAGCCGGCGGGGCACACCAGCCGGACGCTCAGCCCGGCGCGGCGGTTGCACTCCGCCAGGGCCTTACCCAGCTGATCCAGCTGGTCCCTCTCCAGGGGCCGGGGCAGATAGGTCCGCTGAGAGCGGCGGACGGAAACAGCTTCCAACAGGGTCATGGTTCCTCCTTTCCGACGGGCCCCCGCAGGGCCGCCAGCGCCGGATTATTCAGCCCCTCAAAAGGGTAAGAATCGACATTATATCCTATTTTCCACAAAGGGGGCAGGGTTGTCAAGATAAAAAATGTGAATGTTCTGTAAAAAATGCTTGCATAAGCTGAGAGAATCTGGTAAAATACACCTATCAACTACATACTCGGAAGATGTCCGCAGGAGAGCGGAGGGATTCCCCAGGGAAGAACTCCTACCAAAGGCGTAACTCGTCCAGGTGCCAGACGGCAGGACTGCGGGCGGACGAAATTCTGGAGAAGCCCGCTGGCGCGGGTGCCGAAGGTGCAAACGGCCGATCCCCGTAATCTCTCAGGCAAAAGGACAGAACCCGCTATATGGCCAGCCCGGGAACCGGTCTTCCTGGGGTGGCTGGGAGACTGTTTTTCTCTGGGAGACGGGGAGACGCTCAGGCGTCTCCTCTATTTTATTTCCGGTATGTAAATAAAATTAAGGAGAGAGAGTATGGATATCTATAGCGCGATCGCTGCCGGCAACGGTTGGCTGAACGGCATTGTGTGGGGCGTTCCCGCACTGGTTCTCCTCATGGGCGCGGGCATTATCCTCACTGTGGGCCTGAAGGGCTTCCAGTTCAGGAAGTTCGGCTACGCCATGAAAAACACCATCGGCAAAATGTTTGACAAGCACGAGGCCAAGGAGGGCGAGGTCACTCCCTTCCAGGCTCTGACTACCGCGCTGGCCGCCACCGTCGGCACCGGCAACATCGCCGGCATCACCACCGCCGTGACCCTGGGCGGCGCCGGCTCTATCTTCTGGCTGTGGGTGTCCGCTCTGCTGGGCATGGCCACCAAGTACTCCGAGGTCCTTCTGAGCGTCAAGTTCCGTGAGCGCAACGCCCAGGGCGACTGGGTGGGCGGCCCCATGTACTATATCAAGAACGGCCTCGGCAAGAACTGGAAGTGGCTGGGCGTCGTGTTCTGTATCTTCGGCGGCCTCGCCTCCTTCGGTATCGGCAACGCCGTGCAGGTGGGCAACATCACCGATTCCATCAACACCGCTATCCAGGCCTTTGTTCCCGCCGCTGCGGAGAGCAGGAACATGATTAACATCGTCCTGGCCATCATCCTGATGATTATCGTGGGCGTGGTCCTCATCGGCGGCATCAAGCGCATCGGCGCTGTCACCGAGAAGCTGGTGCCCGTGATGAGCGCCATCTATATCCTGGCCTGCCTGGCCGTCGTGGTCTTCAACATCACCAAGATTCCCCACGTGTTCGGCATGATCTTCCAGGGCGCTTTCACTCCCGACGCCGTCACCGGCGGCGCCGCCGGCATCGGCGTGAAGCTGTGCATCACCTGGGGCGTCAAGCGCGGCGTGTTCTCCAATGAGGCCGGTCTGGGCTCCGCTCCTATCGCCCACGCCGCCTCCTCCGAGTCCAACCCCGTCAAGCAGGGCCTCTACGGCATCTTCGAGGTGTTCATGGACACCATCGTCATCTGCACCCTGTCCGGTCTGACCATCCTGCTGGCTCTGGACGAGGCCACCCTGAACTACGGCGTACAGGGTACCACCGCCCTGAACGCACAGGCCCTGGGCACCGTGTTCGGGCCCAAGCTCGGCGCTCTGATTATCGCCATCGGCCTGAGCCTGTTCGCCCTGTCCACCATCCTCAGCTGGGGCCTGTACGGCACCCGCTGCTGGGAGTTCATCCTGGGCAACAAGGCCATCAAGCCCTATCAGATCATCTATACTCTGGTTATCATCATCAGCGCCACCATGGAGCTGGGTCTTGCCTGGGACATCGCCGACACCCTCAACGGTCTGATGGCAATCCCCAACCTGATCGGCATCATTGTGCTGTGTCCCGTGGTCTTCAAGCTGACGAACGAATACTTCTCCGGCAACAAGAACCTGCGCAAGTAAGCTTTTCTCCCTCCCCTTTCACGGGCGGGAGCTGCGGGACCGGCCCCAGCTCCCGCCCCAAGGGAAGATTGGAAACGGCCCATTCGGATTTTCTCCGAATGGGCCGTTTTCCGCTATGATTGATGGAGGAAAGAAAAAAGCAGATCAAGGGACTTGAAGCGGAGGACCGTGCCGTCCTCCTCCCAGCACACGCCGCCGGAGGTGTCCTCGGTGACGGGGGCGCTGGTGAGCTGCTGGGAGATGGGGGAGAAGAGGACGCCCCACCACATGGGCGTCGTGGAGAGCAGCATGGCGCAGAAGCCGATGAGCGCGGAGAGGAGAAGCTTATTTCGCAATTTCATAGAAAACACCGTCCAGACTGGAATTTCTGTATCCAGTATGGACGGTGTTCTGGCGTTTTATACCAATTTTCTGAAAAAGATGAGAAGAAATAAAAGATGGTCTAAAAGTTTATCTTTTTGCTTCTTTTTCTTTTTTCAAAAAGAAAAAGAAGACTCACCACTGGATATCCTCCCGGGCCGCCGGTCTGCACAGGAACACCGACTGACAGGATGCCTCCAGCGCCTCCGCGGCCTGACGGGCGGGCTCCTCATCCCGGAAGAGACCGAAGACAGAGGGGCCGCTGCCGGTCATGGAGGCGGCCATGGCCCCCCGCTCCAGGAGCGCGCCCTTGATCTCAAAGACCTGGGAGTACCGGCGGGGCAGCACGTCCTCAAACACGTTGTAGAAGCGGTGGGAGGCCGCCTCCAGGTCCCCTTGCTCCAGGGCGGAGAGGAGGCCGGCGGTGTCCGGGTGGCAGCGCAGGCGCTTGGTCCGCACCAGACCAAAGAGCTCCGGCGTGGACACGGAGCAGGCGGGCTTGCACACCACCAGGAAGCAGGGGGGGAGGGGCGGCAGATCCGTCAAGCGCTCGCCGCGGCCCTCGGCCAGGGCGGTGCCGCCCCGGACGCAGTAGGGCACGTCGCTGCCCACCAGCGCGCCGATCTCCTCCAGCTCCCCCTGGGGCATGTCCGGGGCGCAGAGGCGGCGGAGGGTCCGCAGCACCGCCGCGCCGTCGCTGCTGCCGCCGGCCATGCCGGCGCAGACGGGGATATTTTTGCGGATGTCAATGGACAGGCCGGGGGCGGGCAGGCCGGTGGACTGGAAAAACCGGGCCGCCGCCTTGCTGGCGATGTTGCCGTCCCCCTTGGGGAGGAAGGGGAGGTCTGTGGTCAGCGTCAGGCCGGCTTTCTCCCGGGGGGTGATTGTCACCACGTCGTGCAGATCAATGGACTGCATCACCATGCGCATGTCGTGGTAGCCGTCCTCGCGCTTGCCCAAAATGTCCAGTGTGAGGTTCAGCTTTGCAAACGCGGGTTCTGTGTGTGTCATGGAAGCCTCCGTTTTTTAGTAAACATACTTTTTCTTGAAAGAAAAAGTATCAAAAAGAATTTTAGAGGTGGTTTTTTGACTGCCCGCCGCAGGGCCAGGGACGCGCAGGATTTCGGTAAACAGGGTGTAGGGGCGAGCATTGCTCGCCCGTGTCCCGTGTACCTGTGCGCCTGTCGTTCCGCTGGAGGTGCTCGTCAGGGAGCGGGCGAGCAGTGCTCGCCCCTACATGGAACCAGGGCCTACAGCCACTCCCCGCAGTAGGGGCAGCGCAGCCCGGTATGCTGTTTCAGCTGCTTGCGGCAATGGGGACAGCGGTAGAGCGCGAACCGCACCAGGACCGACAGGATGAAGCACAGCAGTCCGGCGTACAGCACCGGCACAATCCGCAGAGATGCACCCAGCGTCACAAGGATGAGCGCCAGCAGGCCGAATACGAACATCAACAGCCGCACCTGTCCCAGCGTCAGTTTCATGGACGCGGCTCCTTCTCCTCGCTCCGCCCCGCCAGATAGTCCAGGGATACGCCGAAGTGGTCCGCAAGGGCGATGAAGTTTTCGAGACTAGGCAAATTTGTGCCATACTCAAATTTTTGATAATGCTGAAAGCTGATCCCAAGGTCTTGGGCAATCTGCGCCTGGGTTTCGCCGCGCTCCGCTCGCAATGACCGAAGCCGGTCTTTCAGTGTAACTCTAATTTCCATAATATCCCCTTGACACATAGTTCACTATGTGGTATTATTAAGAAAATACATACTTATATATGTATACACTAACATTAGGAACGGAAGAAAATGGCTAGCCTCAATTCTATGGCCGCCGCTCCTCCTCGCTCCGTCCGGCCAACTCATCCAGTGATACGCCGAAGTGGTCCGCAAGGGCGAAGAAAAGCTCTATGCCAGGAAGGTTTTCACCTAGTTCAAGATTCTGATAAAATCTTGGAGAAACGCCCAGTGCTTTTGCGGCTTGTACTTGTGTCTCTCCGCTTTTCTGGCGCAATTCACGCAGTTTATTTTTGAAAAAAAGTCTATACTCCATTTCGTCCTCTTGACACACAGGATGCTGCGTATTATAATAAGGTACGCAACATCCTGCGTCACACCTTATCATACGAAGGGAGAAAAAGCAATGACGGATTTTACGCGCTGGCTGTATGCCGAGTACATCAAACCGCAATTAGAGGAAAGGGACGCCACAGGCTATGAGGCATCCCTTTCCCTGATGGAAACCACGTTGGACGAGGGGCAGCAAAAGGAGTACGCCCGGGCGCTGGAGTTCTATGCCGGCAACGCGTTCCTTCTGGGCCTGCGCACGGGCGCGGGTCTGCGCGAGGCCATCGAAAACCCCCTCTAAAGTTCTTTTTTGATTCTTTTTTCTTTCAAGAAAAAAGAATGATTACTTGATCTTCCGTCCCTCCACGTAGTAGCGCTTGTCCTCCGCATGGCCCATGGAGAAGGTCTTGCGGGGCAGCACGCCGTCGGCGATAACGGTTTTGAACAGCTGGTCCTTGCCCATGGCGGGGAGCTTAAAACCGATATTGCCCGGCTTTGCACCCAGCTCGTCCGTGACCTTGTCGCCGTGGATATAGTCCACCTCGCCGCCGTTCTCCTTGAGGTAAGCGTCCAGGAAGTTCTGGAGGGTGCCCACGGCCAGCTGAACCCGGGGATTGGGGACGTTGAGATAGCCGGAGCCGCCGGCCCAGGTGTAGGCGATGGTGTGGCCCACGCCCTGGCTGTCCCGGGCGGTGGGGTAGAACTCCTTGAAGGCGGCCAGCAGCTTCTCCGGGTCCACGCCGAACACCACCCGGTGGATGGCCTCGAAGCGGAGGGACTCGTCGTGGAGGTTCTCGATCTCCACCAGGGCGTAGCGGGCGGGAAGGCTGTCCCACTGGTCCTGGGGGGTGACCTTCTTGAGGTTCTCATAGCAGGTCTTGGCAGTGGCCAGGGAGTGGTTGCCGTCGCCCACGGCGAAGACCAGGGGCGGCACGCCGGATACGCCGTACTTCTCCCGCATGGCGTCGTCGCTGGCCAGATTGGCCAGCGCGCCGGCCAGGGCCTCCATCTGCTCCTGGGAGAGCTTCCAGCCTCTCAGATGGCCGCCCTTCATCATCAGCTCAAAGTCGTAGACCTTCTCCATGGAGCCGGAGGCCGCCCGGATGGGCTCAATGCAGGTCTTCTTGGGGTCGTCGATCAGGAGCATCACGTGGGGCAGCTCGATAGGCGCGTCCTTGCGGACCCGGACCCTGGGGGGGATGCGCTCCAGGACCGTGCCCTCGGTGGCCCGGATGAGGGAGCCGGAGCCGGGGGTGTAGTCGTACTTCTCCAGGTCCACCGCCGCCACCAAGCCGGGGCGCACCTCGCCGTCAGACTGGGTGCGCTCAATGTAAATGATGGAATCGGGGTAGGTCTGGAAGATGTCCCGGGCCAGATAGTCGTCCATGGCGCGGTTGATGTTGGTAATGTGCTCGTCCACGTCGGAATCGTTGAGCTTGCTCTCGGGCAGGATCAGGCGCAGGGTGCTGGGCGCGTTGCCGGCAATGCGGTCCACCTCCTCCCAGTACTCGGGCTGGGATGTGAACTGGTCGCAGGCCACCACGGCCCAGCGGGTCATGTCGCAGTCCTTGGGCAACAGGATGTCCGCCGGCTTCAAGCCCACGCTCTTAAACTTCTCGTTCATTGTAATCTCCTCCATCTTCCTTTTCTTGTGATTGCTTGTTCAAATAAATATTTGCAGCCCGATTGTCAGGCTTTGCCGATAGAAGCGGTCTAAAGTTTTTCTTTTTGCTTCTTTTTCTTTGTTCACAAAGAAAAAGAAGATCCCTGTTCCCGCTCAAAAAGCATGTCCAGCAGCGCGCTGCCGTTCTCTACAAATGGCCCCGCCTCCCCGGCCTCCTCGTCGTAGGGGCGGCCTCCGCCGCTGTCGCGGCGGCTGTCGTAGAGCAGGAAGGGCACCGGGCCGCCGCCGTGACCCCGGGTGGCGGTGAGGGTCTTGTGGTCGCTGAGGAGCAGGACCCGGTGGTCCAGGCCCGCGCTCTCCAGGCGCTCCAGCAGGGGGGCGGTCAGACGGCTGTCCAGCCATTCAATGGCCTGCACCTTCCCGGGCAGATCGCCGTTGTGGGTACACTCGTCGGGGGCCTCCAGGTGGAGGCACACGAAGTCGTACTGGTTCAGCTTTTCCCAGGCGGCCTCCAGCTTGCCGGAGAAATTGGTGTCCAGCTCGCCGGTGGCGCCCTCCACCTCCACCATCTCCAGGCCCCGCAGCACGCCGATGCCGTGGCACAGGGGCACGGCGCTGATGACCGCGCCGTCCATGCCGTACTGGCCGCGGAAGGAGGGCAGCTCCACCGCCGTGCCCTCGGCCCAGAACCAGATGCCGTTGGCGGGCAGCCTGCCGGCGGCCCGGCGCTTATCTGTGACCGGGTGGCGGTCCAGGATCCGGTGGGCCAGGGTCATGAGGCGGGCAAAGACCTCCGCCCGGCTGTTCCCGGACGGAAGCAGGGGGCCCGCCCGCTCCCCCAGGTGGTCGTGGGGCGGGGTGAAGCGGACGCCGGAGAGGTCGCTCTGGTGCTGTATGGCCAGCTGGCGGAAGGCGGGGAAGGTGTGGAGCTCCATCCGGGCCTCCTCCAGGGCGCGGGCAAAGCGGGGGTCCGCCAGCAGCGCCGCCACCGCCGCCAGGGCGGAATCGCCGTCAATGGATCCGGCGCTGTGGGAGAGGAGCCGCTTCTCCTCCAGGGGCATGTCCCCGTCCTCAAGGGTGACCAGGTTGCAGCGGAAGGCCGCGTCGCCCGGGGCCATGGGGATGCCGGCGGCGGCGGCCTCCATGGGGGACCGGCCGGTGAAATAGCGCCGGGGATCGCAGCCAAAGATGGACAAAATGGCGGTTTCGCTGCCGGCGGGCAGGGGCGGCGGGCAGTTGACCACGCTGCCCACCAGCCCCCTGGCGGCCATGCGGTCAATGGCCGGGATCGAGGCGGCCTGGAGCGGGGTCCGGTTTCCAAGCTGAGGGACCGGGTCGTCGGCCATGCCGTCCCCGATCACAAGCAGATATTTCACTGGGATGCCTCCTTATGGCTATTCTTTTTCATTATACCTTGTTTTCAAAAATATTTCAATCAGAATCGCGCTCTTTTCCCCATGATTTTTGCACTCCGCGTCCCTGCCCCCTGGCGGCCCAGGGGCTGGGGCGTTTTTCGCTGTTTTTGAAGCAATGATAAAAATCTATGCCAGCCTATGGAAACTCTGACGGAAAAGGTATATACTAGACACAATACTCTGCCACAGAAAGAAAAGGAGAAACCGGTATATGACTCGACAGATGCTCATGGACAATGTGTATCTCACCCATGTCCCGTCGGAGAAATTCAAGACCAGCTTCTTCAGCGCCCAGATGGCGGCCCCCCTGCGGCCGGACACGGCGGGGCTCAACGCCCTGCTGGTCAACGTCCTCAGCCGGGGCACCGCCCGGCTGCCGGACATGACGGCCCTGGGACGGGAGCTGGACATGCTCTATGGGGCCCGGCTGGGCCCCCAGCTGCGCAGGATGGGGGAGAACCAGGTCTTTGGCTTTACCGCCAGCTGCGTGGATGACCGCTTCCTGCCCCCGGGGGAGGAGCTGCTGGAGAAGATGGCGGACCTCATGGGGGACATGTTCTGCGCCCCCGCCCTCCAGGACGGCCGGCTTCGGGCGGACTACACGGACAGCGAGCGGGCCAACCTCATCGACGAGATCCGCAGCATCGTCAACGACAAGCGGGTCTACGCCGCCCGCCGCCTGCTGGAGGAGATGTGCGCCGGGGAGCCCTACAGCGTGCGGCTGATGGGCTCCGCGGAGGACATGGAGCGCATCACCCCGGAGGCGCTGGACAGCCACTACCGGGCCGTACTGCCCCAGGGACGGCTGGAGCTGTTCTACTGCGGCTCCGCGCCCCTGGAGCGGGTGGCTGGGGCCTTCACCCGGGCCTTTGCCCGCCTGCCCCGGCAGGGGCTGCTGGAGCCCGCCGCCACCACCCGGCGGAGCGCCCCGCCGGAGCCCAGGGTGGTAACGGAGGAGATGGACGTGTCCCAGGGCAAGCTGGGCATGGGCTTTCGCACCCAGTGCCCGGACGTGCCCGCCAACCTGATGCTGGACGCCATGTTCGGCGGCACCAGCACCTCCAAGCTCTTCCTGAACGTGCGGGAGAGGCTGAGCCTGTGCTACTACGCCGGCAGCAGCTACCACCGCCTCAAGGGCCTGGTGACCGTGTCCTCGGGCATCGAGTGCGAGAACTACGAGCGGGCGGTGTCCGAGATCAGCGCCCAGCTGGAGGCCCTGAAGACGGGGGCGTGGGAGGACTGGGAGCTCCAGGGGGCCCGCAGCTCCCTGCTCAACAGCCTGCGCTCCATCGAGGACTCCGCCGGGGCCATGGAGGACTTCATCATGGGCCAGACCATCAGCGGCCTCAAGGAAACCGTGCCGGATCTGATCGAGGCCATCGGCTCCGTCACCGGGGCGCGCATCCAGGCGGCGGCCCAGGCGCTGGAGCTGGACACCATCTATTTTCTCAAGGGAAAGGAGACCTGACGATGACAGGCAAGGAGTACCCCCGCCTGGGGGAGAAGGTCTTTCGGCGGACGCTGGGCAATGGCCTGGAGGTCATTGTGGTCAGCAAGCCGCGCCACGCCAAGCGATACGCCTTTTTTGCCACCCGGTATGGTGGCATGGACATGCGCTTCCGCCTCAGCGGGGCCTGGCAGGACACCCCCGCCGGCATCGCCCACTATCTGGAGCACAAGATGTTCGACACCGAGGAGGGCAACGCCCTCCAGGAGCTTGCCAAGAACGGCGCGTCGGAGAACGCCTTCACCAGCTGCTCCATGACCGCCTACTACCTGACGTGTACGGAGAAATTCTATGAGAACCTCCGCATCCTCCTCAGCTTCGTCTCCGTGCCCTACTTCACCCAGGAGAGCGTGGAGAAGGAGCAGGGCATCATCGCCCAGGAGATCCGCATGGTGGAGGACGATCCGGACTGGCGGGTATACGCCAACCTGATGGAGTGCCTCTACCAGGAGAGCCCCGTGCGCTTCCCCGTAGCGGGGACCGTGGAGAGCATCCGCCAGATCACCCCCCAGACCCTCTACGACTGCCACCGGGCCTTCTACACCCCCTCCAACATGGTGCTGGTCTGCGTGGGGGACGTGGATCCGGACCGGGTGGCCGCCGAGGCGGAGGCCATTCTGCCCGGGGAGGCCGGCGGGGACGTGGAGCGGGACTACGGCGCGCAGGAGGGCCAGACCCCGGCCCGGCGGGAGATTTGTCAGACCATGGAGGTGTCCATGCCCATGTTTCTGGCCGGCTTCAAGTGCCGCCCCCAGGAGATGGGGGAGCTCCGGCTGCGGCAGGCCATCACCGGGGCCATGGCCTGCGACGCGCTCTTCGGCGAGAGCAGCCCCCTCTACACCCGGCTCTACGAGGAGGGGGCCATCAACGGCAGTCTGGGCGGCAACCTGGATCAGGTGCCCGGGGCGGCGTACCTCTTCGTGGGGGGCGACGCCAAGGACCCGGCCTACGTGTCCGGCGAGATCGTCCGGCAGGCGGAGCGGCTGGGCCGGGAGGGGATCGGCGAGGACTTCTACCAGCAGATCCGCCGCTCCGCCTACGGCTCCATGATCCGGGGCCTGAACTCCTTTGAGGGCATCGCCACCGGCATGACCAACGGCCGCTTCGGGGGCTATGACTACTACCGCTTCCCCGAGATCTTCGACACAATCACCAGGGCGGACGTGGAGTCCTTCCTGCGGGAGAACGTCACAGCGGAGCACGCCGCCCTCTCCACCATCTGCCCAGGGGCGTAGCGCCCCGTCAAGGAGGTATTGACAACTATGTACGAATACGCCAGGACCGACATGCCCATCAGCTTCCCCGGGCTCTTTGGGGACTGGTCCGTGAACCCGAACCCGGTGGCCATCCCCATTGGCAACGGCATCCGCTGGTATGGGATCATCATCTGCACGGGGCTGATTCTGGCCGTGCTGTTCTGCTGCCGGCAGAGCAAAAAGTACGGCATCACCGAGGACAACATCTACGACATGATGATCTGGCAGATCCCCCTGTGCATCATCGGGGCCAGACTCTACTATGTGATCTTCTACCTGGACCTGTTCCGGAATGCGGACGGCAGCCTGAACCCGGGCCGGATGATCGCCATCTGGGACGGGGGGCTGGCCATCTACGGGGCCATTATCACGGCCTATCTTGTTCTCCACATCTTCTGCCGGAAAAAGAAGATCTCCTTCGGCGCCTTCGCGGATCTGGGGGCCATGGGGCTGCTCATCGGACAGGCCGTGGGCCGGTGGGGGAACTTCGTCAACCGGGAGGCCTTCGGCGGGGAGACCACCCTCCCCTGGCGGATGCGGGTGTGGGTGACGGCCTCGGAGTATATCGAGGTCCACCCCACGTTTCTCTACGAGAGCCTCTGGAACCTGATCGGGCTGGGGCTGATTGTGTTTGTCATCGCCAAGCGCCGGAGCTTTGACGGGGAGAACGCCTGCTTCTACTTCATCTGGTACGGCCTGGGCCGGGCCTGGATCGAGGGCCTGCGCACCGACACCCTCAAGCTCTTCGGCTGGGAGCTCTTCGGCCAGCCCATCCGGGTCAGCCAGCTGCTCAGCGTGGCGCTGGCCGCGGCGGCCCTGGGGGTGCTGATCGTGAACAAGCGCCGCCGGCGGGGCCGGGAGGCCCTGTTCGTCAATCGAAAGGCGGCCATGGAGGCCGCTGAGCCTATTCAGGAACAGGAGGATACTGCGAAGTGAAAAAAGGCATTCTCTACGGCGTGGGCGTGGGCCCCGGAGACCCGGAGCTGCTGACCGTCAAGGCCCGGCGCATCCTCTCCCAGGCGGACGTGATCGCCGTGCCCGACAAGGGCGCTGGGGAGAAGACCGCCCTGCAAATCATCGGGGATCTGGTCCAGGGCAAGGAGACGCTTCCCTGCTCCACCCCCATGGTCCGGGACCCGGCGGCCCTGGAGCGGGCCCATGACCGGATCGCCGCCGACATCGCCGCCCTGCTGGAGGAGGGGAAGACGGTGGCCTACATCACCCTGGGGGACCCCTCCATCTACTCCACCTATCTGTACATCCACCGCCGGGTGCTGGCCATGGGCTATGAGGCCCGGCTGATCCCCGGGGTGCCCTCCTTCTGCGCGGTGGCGGCGGCTCTGGGGACCGGGCTGTGCGAGGGCAGCGACAGGCTGCTGATCGTCCCCGCCTCCCACCGGGACGTGGCCGACTGCCTGGCCGTGGACGCCAATCTGGTGTTCATGAAGGCCGGGCGGGAGCTGGGCGCGCTGCGGCAGAAGCTGGAGGATGCGTCCCTTCTGGAGGGCGCGGCCATGGTGGAGAACTGCGGCATGGAGGGGGAGCGGGTGTTCCCCCGGTTCGCCGGCGCGCCGGCGGACAGCGGGTACTTCTCCGTGGTGGTGGTGAAGCGGGATGGGCAATAGCCGGTTTCCCCTGTTCATTGATCTCACCGGCCGGCGGGCCGTGGTGGTGGGCGGCGGGCCGGTGGGCCTGCGCCGGGCGGAGGCGCTGTGCCGGTTTGGCGCGGAGGTGACCGTCATCTCCCCCCGGCTGGCCGGACCCCTGCCGGGGGCGGTCCACCTCCCCCGGGCCTACCGGGACGGGGATCTGGCCGGCGCCTTTCTGGCGGTGGCCGCCACGGACGACGGAGCGGTGAACGCCGCCGCGGGCCGGGAGGCCCGGCGGGAGGGGGTCCTCTTCAACCGCTCGGACTGTCCGGCGGACTGCGATTTTTTCTTCCCCGCTATCTGCGAGGGCGCGGGGCTGGTGGCGGGGGTTGTGGGGGACGGCACGGACCACCGCAGAACTGCCCAGGCCGCCAAGCGGATACGGGAAGTGCTCCAAAAACTCTAAAAAGTTTTTCTTTTGATCCGTTTCTCTGTTCACAAAGAAACGGATAGCCACAAATAAGGAGGACCACATGAAGCTTCGCGTAGGCAGCCGGGAGAGCCGGCTGGCGGTGGCGCAGTCGGAGCTGGTGATGGCGGAGATCGCCCGGGCCCACCCGGACGTTCAGCTGGAGCTGGTAACCATGAAGACCACTGGCGACATCATTCTGGACCGAACCCTGGACAAGATCGGCGGCAAGGGCCTATTTGTCCAGGAGCTGGAGGCCGCCCTCCGGGCGGGACGGGTGGATCTGGCGGTCCACAGCTGCAAGGATCTGCCCATGGACCTGCCGGAGGACCTGCCTCTGGCGGCCTTCTCCCGGCGGGAGGACCCCCGGGACGCGCTGGTGCTCCCCCTGGGGGCGGACGCCCTGGATCCGGACAGGCCCATCGGCTGCTCCTCCGCCCGGCGGCGGCTCCAGCTGCAAAGGCTCTTCCCCGGCGTGGAGGTCCGGCCCGTCCGGGGCAACGTGCTCACCCGGCTGCGGAAGCTGGATGAGGGGGAATTCGGCGCCCTGGTGCTGGCGGCAGCCGGACTGAAGCGCCTGGGGCTGGAGGGCCGCATCTGCCGCCTGTTCTCCCCCGAGGAGCTGCTGCCCGCAGCGGGCCAGGGTATTCTGGCGGTCCAGCGCCGCCGGGATCTGGACCCGGCCCTCTTTGACTGCCTCCGGGACCGGGAGGCCGCCCTCTGCGCCCTGGCGGAGCGGGCCTTTGTCCGGGAGCTGGACGGGGGCTGCTCCGCCCCCACGGCGGCCCACGCCGCCGTCTCCGGGGAGCGCATCCATATTGCCGGCCTCTATGTGGACGGCGGCGAGACCATGTACACAGCCAACGCGGAGGGTCCGGCGGACCAGGGGGAGGCCCTGGCCCGCCGGCTGGCCCGGGAATTGAAGGAGGGACGGCCATGACGGCAGGCAGAGTGACGCTGGTGGGCGCGGGCCCCGGGGACCCGGAGCTGCTGACCATCAAGGGGCTGCGGGCCCTGGAGCAGGCGGACGTGGTGGTGTATGACCGGCTGGTGAGTCCGGCGGTGCTGGAGCGGATTCCGGCGGGGGCCCGGACCATCGACGTGGGCAAGGAGGCCTCCCGCCACCCGGTCCCCCAGCACCGGATCAACCAGATCCTGGCGGAGGAGGCCCAGAAGGGCCACAACGTGGTGCGGCTGAAGGGCGGGGACCCCTTTGTCTTCGGCCGGGGGGGCGAGGAGCTGGAGCACCTGGCCCGGCAGGGGGTGGACTTCCGGGAGATCCCCGGCGTGACCTCCGCCATCGCGGCGGCGGCCTACGGCGGCATCCCGGTAACCCACAGGGACTACGCATCCTCCCTCCACATCATCACCGGCCACGCCCGGGAGGGGGAGCCCCTGAGAGTCGACTTTGAGGCCCTGGTCCGGACCGGGGGAACCCTGGTGTTCCTCATGGGCGTCACCGCCATGCCCGCTATTGTGGCGGGACTGCTGGCGGCGGGCATGGACGGAGCCACCCCCGCCGCCATGGTGGAGAACGGCACCCTGCCCAGCCAGCGCCGGTGCGCCGCCGCCCTGGAGAGCCTGCCGGAGCGGGCCGCCGCCATGGGCATCCGCAGCCCGGCCCTGCTGGTGGTGGGCGGCGTGTGCGCCCTGGCGGAGGAGCTGTGCTGGTTTGACCGGCTGCCCCTGCGGGGGAGGCGGATCCTGGTCACCCGCCCCAGGGACCGGGCCGGGACCCTGACGGGCCGTCTGCGGGAGCTGGGGGCGGAGGTGGTGTCCTGGCCCTGCGTCGAGACTGTACCCATCCTCCCCTGCTCGGCCATGGAGGCGGCGCTGGAGGACCTGACCGCCTATCAGTGGCTGGCCTTCACCAGCCCCGCCGGGGTGGACGCCTTCTGGCAGTGCCTGCGGGGCCTGGGGCGGGACGCCCGGCATCTGGGCCCTCTCCGGCTGGCCGCCGTGGGTCCGGCCACGGCCAGGGCCCTCTCCGGCCACGGCCTGGAGGCCGATCTGGTGCCGGAGCGCTGCGACGGGGCCCACCTGGGGGAGGCGCTGGCCGCCGCCGGGGGCAGGGTTCTGCTGCTCCGGGCGGAGGAGGGGGCCCCCGGCATTGCCGAGGCCCTGGCCCGGCACGGCGCGGCCTTTGACGGCATCCCGGTCTACCGCACCGTCTGTAACACCGCCCGCTCCCAGGAGCTGCGCCGGGAGCTGGAGGAGGGGCGCTTCGACTTCATCGCCTTCACCTCCGCCTCCACGGTCCGGGGCCTGATGGCCGCCCTGGGGCCGGACGCGGATTTCAGCAGGACCCTGGGCCTGTGCATTGGGGAGCAGACCGCCGGGGAGGCCCGCCGGCACGGCATCCCGGTGCGGGTGGCGGAGCGGGCCTCCATGGACGCTCTGACGGAGCTGGCAATCAACCTGACAAACGGAGGAATATAACATGGAGCTTATCAAACGCCCCCGCCGTCTCCGGCGGACGGAGGAGGTCCGCCGCCTGTGCCGGGAGACCCGGCTCAGCCCGGACGCCCTGATCTACCCTATCTTTGTGGACGAGACCCTGTCCGGCGTGCGTCCCATCGCCAGCCTGCCGGGCCAGAACCACTACGGCCTGGACAGCGTGTGTGAGGCTGTGGAGGAATGTCTGGCCCACGGCGTAACCCACGCCATCCTCTTCGGCCTGCCGGCGGAGAAGGACGGCTGCGGCTCCTCCGCCTGGGCGGAGCAGGGCGTTGTCCAGGAGGCTGTCCGGGCCATCAAGGCAAAGTATCCGGATTTTTACGTCATCACCGACGTGTGCATGTGCGAGTATACGGACCACGGCCACTGCGGTATCCTCTGCGGCCAGGAGGTGGACAACGACAAAACCCTGGACTGTCTGGCCAGGATCGCCGTCAGCCACGTCCGGGCCGGGGCGGACATGGTGGCCCCCTCGGACATGATGGACGGCCATATCGCTGCCCTTCGGTCCGCCCTGGACGCAGACGGCTTCCAGACCACCCCCATCATGGCCTACTCTGCCAAGTACGCCTCCGCCTTCTACGGCCCCTTCCGGGAGGCCGCCGGGTCCGCCCCCGCCTTCGGGGACCGCCGGGGCTACCAGATGGACCCCCACAACAGCCGGGAGGCCCTGCGGGAGTGCGCCCTGGACGCATCGGAGGGGGCGGACATCCTCATGGTCAAGCCCGCCCTGTGCTACCTGGACGTGCTCCGGTCCTGCTCGGATGCCTTTGACCTGCCCATGTGCGCCTACTCGGTGTCCGGGGAGTACGCCATGATAAAGTCCGCCGCCGCGGCCGGGCTGGTGGACGAGAGGCGGATCATGTGCGAGACCGCTCTGGCGGTCTTCCGGGCCGGGGCCAACATGCTCATCACCTACTACGCCAAGGAGCTGGCGGACGCCATCCGCCATGGGGAGATCGGATAGATGGAAAACGTGTATCAGGAGATTCAGGCCCAGGCCCGGGCCGCGGCGGAGGAGCTGCTGGCGGTATCGGGGCTCCGGCCGGGGGATCTGTTCGTGGTGGGGTGCTCCTCCTCGGAGATCACCGGCGGGCGGATCGGTAAGGCCTCCAGCCTGGAGGCCGCCCAGGCGGTGTTCCAGGGGATCTACCCGGTTCTGGAGGAGCGGGGGATCCTCCTGGCCGCCCAGTGCTGCGAGCACCTGAACCGGGCGCTGATCCTGGAGGCGGAGGGCGCGGAGCGGTACGGCTATGACCCGGTCAGCGTCCGCCCCCAGCCCAAGGCGGGCGGCTCCTTCGCCACCGCCGCCTGGGAGGCCTTCCGGCGTCCGGTGGCGGTGGAGCACATCCGTGCCCACGGGGGCATGGACATCGGCGGCACCCTCATCGGGATGCACCTGCGGGACGTGGCGGTGCCGGTGCGGCTGCGCCTGGACCACATCGGTCAGGCCATTCTCCTCTGCGCCCGGACCCGGCCCAAGTTCATCGGCGGCAGCCGGGCCTGCTACGAGGGGGAGAGCCGCTAGGGCTTGTTGACAATTTTCAAACATGCCCTAGCTTCCAGAAAAACGCCGTTGCTCCCAGGGCAGGACTGTGCTATAATGACGTAAGATCCGGCGAGAGGAGGGCGGATATGGCCCCCAAAGTGCTTTTCACCGCGTCCACCTATTCCCACATCGTCAACTTTCACCTCCCCTACCTGCAATGGTTTCAGCAGCAGGGCTGGGAGGTCCACGCCGCCTGCGGAGGCGCGCCCCAGGAGCTCCCCTTTGCGGACAGAGTGATCCACCTGCCCCTGGAGAAGTCCATGGGCTCGCCGAAAAATTTCCAGGCCGCGGCTCTGCTGCGGAGAATCATCCGTCAGGAGGGCTATGGCCTCGTCAGCACCCACACCGCCCTGGCCGCCTTCTTCACCCGGCTGGCCCTGGCGGGACTGGGGGCGCGTCCGGCGGTGGCCAACATGGTCCACGGCTACCTCTTTGACCAGGACACGCCGGCCCTGAAGCGGCAGCTGCTGCTGGCGGCGGAGCGGATGACCGCGCCCCAGACGGATCTGCTGCTGACCATGAACCAGTGGGACTATGAGGCGGCGCAGAAATACCGATTGGGCCGCAGCGTGGTACATATTCCCGGCGTTGGCGTGGATTTTTCCCGGTTTGACCGGCTGCCGGAGACCCAGGACATGCGGGGGGAGTACGGCTTCTCCCCGGAGACCTTTGTGCTGATCTACGGGGCGGAGTTCTCCAAACGCAAGAGCCAGGAGACCCTCATCCGGGCCATGGCGCTGCTGCCGGAGGACATTGCGCTGATCCTGGCCGGGGACGGCGCACTGCGGGCGGACTGTCAGGCCCTGGCGTCGGAGCTGGGGCTGGAGGCGCGGATCCTCTTCCCCGGTCACATCCGGGACATGGGCCGGTGGTACGCCATGGCGGACGCGGCGGTGTCCGCCAGTCGGATCGAGGGACTGCCCTTCAACATCATGGAGGCCATGTACACCGCTCTGCCGGTGGCGGCCAGCGCGGTCAAGGGCCACGTGGACTTGATCCGGGACGGTGAGACGGGCCTGCTGTTCCCCTACGGGGACGCGGCGGCCTGTGCCGCCGCCATCCGCCGGCTGTGGGAGGCCCCCCGGCTGCGGCAGGAGCTGACCCGCAGAGCCAGGGAGGAGATTCTGAATTACCGCCTGGACCGGGTGTTTCCCCTCGTTGTCGAGCAGTACGGTGCGCTCCTGCCGGAGCGGACCGCAGTTGGATAGCGGGATGGATACTTCTTCCGGGAAAACGGCGTTATGTATACCAGATTGTCATAGATTTGTTTATCGGAACGGATTTGCCGCTGTGAGCGGCAAATCCGTTCTTTTTGCCTCCATTCAGAATCCAAATATGAACATTCTGTGAAAATGCTACCAACGCGCTACCAAGGTTTTTTTCATGCTACCAGCTGCAATCACTGGGCCCATAACCGATATAGTTGACATAAATTCTTGGCGTGCTACCAGATCGCGAAAACCGTCTACCAAGGATCTCCCTCCATGCCCCGA
>ERZ779637.372-NODE-372-length-31245-cov-12.822443_pt1 | contig 31245 bp, 28 predicted proteins | sample MGYA00514196_ERZ779637 | MGnify/ENA primary metagenome ERZ779637 (study PRJEB29562, sample SAMEA4376700) | mouse gut metagenome | isolation source: Cecum | study: EMG produced TPA metagenomics assembly of the A DSS colitis mouse model was used to assess the...
AAGGAAATTCTGGACTTCGCAAAAAGTGTATGCAATTGGAAAATGGCGCACTAGAGGCTCATAATCAAAATTTGTGAGCCGGGATGTCAACTCTGTCTCCAGAACAGCCGCCAGATAGTTTTTCGGGAACGCCGGATTTAACAGCAGATACGGTGATGCCTACACATTCTCAAACTCTCCCTTTTTTCCATGTATTTCCGGCAAAATCCACTTATAAGGCATACTGTATAAATCCGGCGTATCTTTCGGATACATCGAAGCAAAGATACTTTTTCCAACGCCGGCATAACAGGCAATGATCATATCCAGCCCTCCCCATTTCCCATATATTTCAGAACACTTTCAGATCAATTCCGTCTGTCAATCTCTGCCACATATGCCATAAATGTCCTGTCATCGTACAGCACCCACTCGACCAGATCGATCACATCTGGAAACTGCTCCAGAAATCGACAGACTGCCCCAACTGCTTCCTTCGCCGCCTTCTCCACGGGATAACCGTAGATCCCTGTTGAAATTGACGGAAACGCCACCGTGCGGATTCCATTCTCCATCGCGACCTTTAACGAATTATAGTAGCAGGAGGCAAGTTTTTCCGGCTCTCCGTAGGAACCGCCATGCCAGACAGGTCCGACCGTATGGATCACATAATCGCATGGTAAATGATAAGCCTTTGTCAGCTTTGCTTCTCCCGTTGGACAGCCGTGAAGCATCCGGCACTCCTCCAAAAGCTGCGGCCCTGCCGCCTTGTGGATTGCCCCATCCACGCCACCGCCTCCAAGCAGGCTCGTATTCGCCGCATTGACGATCGCCTGCACATCCGTGATTTTTGTAATGTCGCCTTTTATTGTCTTTAGCATGTTTTCGTCCTCCCATTTTCAATAAATTGACTGAGACATCCATCTCTTAAAATTTGTTTTTTTCATCCAATCAGAATCAAACTTCCGTTTCCCAAACGTAAGTTCCGGCAGTTCCGCAGCTATCTCCTTACTGCAAACGCGCATCAGATTATCCACACTGTCTTCCTTTCCGAGAAAATTCGTCCGCGCAATTCCTTAACTTGTCATACAGCCTTCGGGAATGATCCACATATTGGGAAAGGATCACCGGCGTCCTGCCTTCTTCTATGCATTTTATAACATCGTTTATGATTAAACTGTCCCTGTCCTCATTTTCTCTGAGAATTGTATACGCTTCATTCGAGTGCATGTTATCCTGCCGAAATCTCGGCGCAACTGCTCTCGTAAATCTCGGATATACCAGATGTGCAATCCCTTGATCTTTTGCCCGGTTCTTCGCTGTATACCGGCAGCTGACCGAACCAAGGAGCATATAGTTAATCTTCTCTAATCCATCACTGCGAAGAGGCGTTGCTGCCTCATATTCGGGTGGCTTGATCTTTGTCGTCTCATTTGACGAAAAGCTTTTCCGTTCTTTTACATGGAGCATTGCCGCCATCGAAGAAAGCTCCGGGTCAAGCCCCCGCTTCTTCGCGATCATCGTCGCTGCAAAAGATACGCCGTAAAGATGACAATATTCACCGCACGCTTTTCACAAACTGCAAATACGTTAATCCAAAATAGCAGATATATATCCCAAGAAAACCCGTCAGCGAAATACAGAAATATGAAATTCCCTCTGTGCGTATTCCCGTATAGGAAACAAATTGATGTCCCACATATAAGATGACCGCCGCGCTTATGACAGCCGAAAGCAAAACGGGGCACAGGTAATAGAAAAATAACTGTTTCGCCACTGTCCTTGTGATTCTTCTCTTTCCCATACCAAGTTTATGTAAAATCTGATACCGGAATCTGTATTTGTTGGCATCGCTCAATTGCTGGACAGAAAGGACTGTGAACGACACGCACAAAAACACCAGACCAATATAAAACAGCGGAAATGACAGCGTGCTCATCAAAAACTTTAGTTCAAAAACCTCCCGGCTTTTCACCTGTATTGTGGCGGGCATCAGAAAAAGTTCTTCGCTTCCTATCTTTATATAGTCGGCAAGTTCATCATACCCTCTTATTTTGCCCGCCAGAGCATACAGGCTTTCCGATAAATTTTCCGGCACATCTCCGTCCGCCATAACCGCCATAAGTGAAAAATACGGTTGCATTCCCGCCAGTTTCCGATCCGGCACGACCAGTAAATAATCCGTCCCGTTATGCCCGTTCTGCGCAAATCCCTCTGTATGGAAGCCGGCAAATTCAAGCCCGGTATACAGACTATTCTGCATCTGTGCGCTCTTATCCTTTATTTCCTGATATACACGGTTTGGCATATGCAGGCAATATTGATCGTCCTGCAGGGTCACAGGCGCAAGCCCCAGTATTTTCCGCAACCTGTTATAATCGGATACGCCCATATACACATCATAATCGTAGTAGGCAATGGCACGTTTTCCCTCTGCCAGCTCCGGATCGGTGTCTTTGTCCGAAAACAACCTTAAATTTTGATACAGCCAGTCGCCCATGTCGCTTGTTCCATTTTGGTAGACGCGGTATTTCCATATATCGCGCGGCGTAATACTGTCCTTTATCAATGTTTCCTCCTTGGAAAAATCATTGCCCGTATCGTTGCTGATGATAATCATGTCAAAAGGATATTCTACGTCCAACTGCTTATTTTGATAGTCGCTTAACATAAACGCCAGCGAGCTTCCTACCAGTGCAAACATAAATAAAAGGCTCAATGTTCCGAGAACGAAACAGGTATTCCGCGTCTTTGAGGAAAACTGCCTTAACAGAAATAAATATTCCTTTTTATAGATGAATCTGCCTCTCCTGTTTATGTATTTCATCAGAAAAGCGGAGAGTCCCAAATAGAAAAGATAAAACGTAAAAGTCAGCCCGATCATTTCAACGATCGCCGACCATTTTGTTATCCTGCCCGCAAAAATCAAAAAATAGAGGAACAGTATGTTTCCGATGAAAAGAAAAAACAGTCTTTCCCAGATAACGTTTCGCTTTTCATTCACTACCTCATTCTGCTTTTCCATGTTGAGCAAATGAATAATTTCCATATGGGAAAACATTCTCCTGTTCCGAAGCATAGCTGCCACAAAACAGGTGCCATACAAAGCAACCGTAAGCAAAATGCTGCCCGCAGAAATTTCTGTATTCACCCTGTAATTTTTCCCGATACTTTTATAGAAAACATAAAATAACGCCTGCCGTAACCAACTGCCGAAAACTAATCCCAGACAGAGCGCGCATACACCAAGAAAAAGTGTTTCTTTCATGTAAAGACTTGCAATTTGACTTTTCTTCATTCCCGATAACAAATAGACCGCAAACTCCCGGCTCCTCTTTTCCAGAATAAAACGAGTCATATAATTGATCAGCCATGCCACTATGATAAAAATGACCGCGGTGGACACAGACATAAAGGTGATCAACATGGTTCCTGCCGTGGATAATTCACCACGCTCTCCATAATGAATCATGGCGCGGATATCCTCTGAAAAGAGCAGCAAGTGAAAAGAGAAAGTCAGCGCCGTTATCATACATAAAGTCAGGAAATAGTTTAAATAATCTTTCCACAATCTTCCCGCGTTACGCAATGCAAGTTTATTCAGCATCAGTATCCTCACCTCCGATTTTAGACTGCATATCAAGAATACAATTTGCAAAATCTCTTTTGTTTCTATTTCCCCGCTCTAATTCAGCGCATATTTTCCCATCATTTAAAAACAAAATTCTCTCACAATAACATGCTGAAAACACATCATGCGTTACCATTAAAATCGTTGCCCCCAATTCTCCGTTCATAACCTGCAGCGTGCGAAGCAGCATCGTGGATGATTTAGAGTCCAAAGCCCCGGTCGGTTCGTCTGCAAGAATCAGCTTCGGCTTGTTGGCTAGCGCTCTTGCGCAAGCCGCGCGCTGTTTTTGTCCGCCGGATACCTCATATGGAAATTTGCCCAGAATATCGCTAATCTGTAATGTTTCCGCTATATCCTTTATTCTGCTTTCTATTCTTTCTTTCAACTCGCTATTCCTTGTTTTGTTCGTTTTTGTTTTCCTGCGGACACTGTTTGTTCCCTCATTGCTTTCTTCGCCATTTAAAATCATTGGCAGCATAATGTTTTCTTCTAGCGTCAGTGTATCTAAAAGATTATAGTCCTGAAAGACAAACCCCAGATTTTTCTGCCGGAAGTCAGATAATTCTTCTTCGCCCATTCTCGAAATATCCACCCCTTCATAGAGAACTTGTCCTTGGGACATGGTATCTATGGTAGACAGAATATTTAGGAGTGTGGTTTTGCCGGAGCCGGAAGCTCCCATAATACCGATAAACTCACCTTGATCCACATAAAAATTGACATGATCAACGGCACTTACCTTCACCTTCCCTGTAGTGTAAATTTTGACAAGCTGATTTACTTCTATGTAGCGATGCGCTGCCATAAGGCGTTACCTCTCCTTTCGATTTGCGTAATTTAACAACTGAATTGGAATCTCGTCACTACCTAAAGTTGGGGGACTAATTTCGGAGCAATACAGAGTAAGACCAGTACACACCCGCGCAGAAAACCGTGACAAAGGCGCAGACGCCCACCAGCATCATATAAAGGAAATTGTCGCGCAGTATCTGCGCCTCGCTTAAAAGCTGCAATGTCTCCGCTGTGATACTGAGATCGCTCGCAGAATACATTTCGTATATTCCCACAGCCGCCAGACATACTACGATGCCCGCCAGCAATACTTTTCTCATTTTGGAAAACTCATCCTGCAGTTCATTTCTCACGTCCTCCGCAAAGAGCAGTTCCTTATTTCTGAGATTTCTGTAGGGATTCTGCTTCAAAATAACGTAAAGCACAACGGACAGCAGCGTAATACCCGACACCACAGCCAGAAGCGGCTGTACCGTCAGTTCATAAAACCCGGGCTCCATCGAACTATAGGAAACCGCGTTGCAGCTCATAATAAGTCCGCACGCCGCGGCTATCCATAAAAACTTCTTTTTATAATAGAGCAGGAACCCGTTTGCCGTTTCCCTGTTTATATAATATCCATCCTCTTCTTTTCCTTTGGCATTGTATCTACCTTCCGCGTCCCTGCTCGCAGCGCCGGACTCTGCCCCCATCTCCCTCTCCTCCATCAGCAGATCATCCAGGGATATCTGAAACAGCTTACTGATCAGAATAATTTTTTCTGTTTCGGGATAGCCGTTGTCATTTTCCCACTTGCTGACTGCCTGTCTGCTCGTATGCAGTTTTTCAGCCAGCGCCTCCTGTGAAAACCCCTGCGCCTTTCTCAGTTTATAAAGCTTTTCTCCAAATGTCATGTTTTTCCTCCATTCCGAAGCAACACAAGCTTTCGATGGACAAACAAGCTCATCAGACTTATTTTTTAATTTTCTGTCTCATGCTTCCGATTTATCATAGCAAACCTGCCGTAAATGTCCATCATTTTGTGGTGTCATTTCCGCAACTTCGCGTTGCAACTGCCTGGTAAAACCGATGCTTGCGTATGTCACAAGCAGGTAACCCCTATAAAGATCCCCATGGCATGCGAAAAGCATCCAATCTTACACAAATGTAAGTTACGCTTTCAAAATGTAAGTCACATCAATGGATGCCTTTTCTCATATTTGATATCCTTAATCCAGAAAACAAAACACCTCAAAATACGCCAACGAAAAGGAGATATCAAACTATGAAAAAGGCATTTATTGCAGTAGCAGTTATGTTGGGAATTATCGCGGTGCGCATGATACTGTCAGCCGCTCTTAGCGAACAGGTCGCGGAAGTGTTTACCAGAGTATCCGTCGGCGCTTTGTTTTTCTATTTTGTTTTATCCATCTCAAAGAACAGACGGAGCACGCAAAAAGCAGAAAACTATATGCAGTGAAGATGTAATTGATACAACACATAAGCGACGCAGAAGATTGACTTTCCCTGCGCCGCAATGTGATTTACTTTGACGTATTCTTTCCTGTTTCAGACCACGATTTGATTCCTGCCGCTGTTCTTTCCCTGATACAGCTTTTCGTCCGCGTCACGGACAATGTGCTCGATTTTATCGCCGTTTCCTTCCGTAAGACCGAAGGTCATCGTAATGTTTATGTTCACACCTCCATATACAATGGGCTTAGTGCGAATTGCGTCCAAAAGCTCCTGCATGTAGTTTGCTGCCTTGTCCAGATGCATGCCGTCATACACGAGAAGCATTTCCTCTCCACCCCATCTTGCCACAAAACCATGTCCCCTCATATGCTCCTTCATCCGCGAAGAGAGCTCTGTAAGAGCCACATCTCCACATTCATGCCCATATGTATCATTGACATTTTTAAAGTGATCCACATCCCCTATGGCGACACAAAACGGTGTCCCATCTTTCGTGTAATTCTCACAGACGCGCTTTAAAAGTTTTTCTCCGCTCCTGCGGTTGTACAGTCCGGTCAGAATATCCTGCTCTACCAGCTTCTGCAGCGATTTCTGCGTCTTAATCAGGTAGCGGCTCATCTCCCCCAATTCATCCCTGCGCTCCAAAACTTCCTGATCCAGTTCCTCATGGAGATCCCCTTTCGCGATGGCAACCAGAAACAACTCCATCTCGCGGATGGCATTCACCAGCCTCCCGGAAAAGCGAATCGTCACCAGACAGGCAATCAGCATGGTGAAAATTCCGCATACAATAATGGGCTTGAGAGAACCGGAAACCAGCTCTTCCACCTGCGCCGAAGGTTTGCCAAGGAAAATCATGCCGATGCATGTCCCTTTCGCATCGTTGAGCGGCTCATAATAGGAAAAATAGCGAACGTCCTCTACCATGGTGCTCGCATAAAAATGAGGCTGTCCGCCTTTCAATACGTCTTCCACCACCGTGCCGTTTGCTTTTGTCCCGATCACGCGCTCGCCGTTATCCGTCCGAATCGTGGTAATGATACGGGTATCCTGATAAAAGACCGTAATGTCAACTCCTGTTTCCGCTTTTATGGAATCAATAATCGTAAAACTGTCATTCAGCGTATGATCCCCTTTCATGAAATAAACCGTTCCGTCTTTCTCAACCGCATGGTAATCCCCTTCATAAACCGTATCATACAACGTAACAACTGTGTGGCTTAAATTCACAAGCCCGTTCTTAGTTTCCACATTTAAGGAATCGGCAAACCGGACGGCGCTGAATGTTGTGATTACCAATGTAAGTAAAATAAGCGGCAGCATATTCATTTTTAGCAGAGCCCAGAAAAAGCTGCTTCCTTTTAAAATCTTTTTCACGTCTAAAAAACCTGCTTTCTGTTAAACGCGTATTCCAAATATCTGTTTTTGACCTCCGAGCATTTTCTATAGGGTATCGGAATCTCTGAGAAATCATCCATAATAATCTGTAATCCATATTTATCATAAAAGAGCGATGCGCTCTCATTTTGGCATTATAACACAGTTTTGTATTTTCGTAAATCTTCCAAATAGCGGCAAAAAACCGTCGTCATCACGCTTTCCCAAAGAAAAAGGCAGCGGCGTTTCATGCGGACGCCGCTGCCTTTGAATGACATTATCTATACCTGATATTTGAACCTGTCTACCAATTCTTTCAACAAATCCGCCTGCGTCGACAGCTCCTGAGACGCCGCCGCGCTCTCCTCGGAAGTAGCGGAGTTGGACTCCACAACCTGAGCGATCTGATTGACACCCTCCGTGATCTGTGCCGTAGCATCCGCCTGCTCTTCCGAAGCTACCGCGATCTCATCGATCGCTTCGCCCACCGTCTTCGCATTCTCAACCACAAGCAGCAATGACTCTGCCGTGGAATTTGCCAGCCTTGTTCCGTCCTCTACCGCCTGAATCGCATTCTGGATCAGCTGCTTCGTATTCTTTGCCGCTTCGCTGCTCTGCTCGGAAAGCGTACCGACCTGCGTGGCAACCACCGCAAAGCCTTTTCCCGCCTCACCCGCTCTCGCTGCCTCGATAGACGCATTGAGTGCAAGCAGGTTCGTCTGAGATGCAATTTCTTCAATACTGCTGATGATTTCCGCTATCTTATCGGATGCCTCCCTGATCCGTTCCATAGCTTCCGTACTCTGTTTCATCTGCGCGTTGCTCTCGCTCACCTGATCGTTCATACCTGTCACCACTCTCTTTGCTTTCGCCGCATTTTCGGCATTGGTATGAATCTTTTCCGATATATCCGTCATGGTTGCCGTCAACTCTTCAATCGCGCTCGCCTGATCCGTCGCGCCCTCCGCCAGAAGCTGGGATGCGCCCGCCAGATCTGTTGCGCCTTTTCTGACGCTTTCCGCATTGGTGTCTATTTCTCCGAGAGCCGCACTGAGTGACCCGACAATATCCCGGAAGGAATCGCTGATCTGTGCAAAATCTCCCTTGTAATTCTCTTCCACATCGATCATAAAATTGCCGTCCGCCAGTTCCGCCAGATCGCTGCTGATACCCGTGATAATCGTATTCAGGTCGCGTACTGTCTCCGCCAGACAATCCAACAGAATCTTTGTTTCGTCGTTCTCCGTCGGCTCAGGTACCGCTGAGTGGATATCGCCCTCCGCCAAAAGCTGAAGTCTTTCTACCGTCCTGCTAAGGGGTGCGGCAACCGCATGTCCCAGTTTCACACCGACTTTAATGCCATACACTGTAAATGCCACTACGAAGATAAGCGTAAGCACAAGCGAAATGGCAAACATCCGCAAAAATTCATTTCTCACCGCCGCTACGCCGATACTCCAGCCGTCCGTATCGGGAACCGGAGAATAGGCGACTACCTTTGTCTTTCCATTATAGCTATATGTACCTGTACCGTCTTCTCCGGCAATCATTTTTTTACAGATAGCGCTGTACTTCTTAAGCCTGGGATTCGTATCGCCAAGCGCCACACTGTCCTCCACACCGACCAGCGAGGAATCTAAATCCGCAATCGTAATGCCGTTTTTATCCAGCATAAAAGCGGTGCCGCCCTCTCCGACCTTTATGGAACGCATGATATCATTCAAAAACTCGCCGTTAGGCACGTAGGCGATGACACCTACCGGAGTCGTTCCGGGAATGCCTCCTTCCCACAGCGGCGCCGACACCACAAATGATACCTTACCTGTCACTTCGCTGTAAGCCGGTGTGGAAATATAGGTATTTCCTTTCATGCTTTCCTTAAAGTACGCCCTGTCAGAAAGATCCTGCCCTGTAATGACATCCACCCCGCTGCTGTCAATCAGATATCCCCCGTCGAAATTATGGTCTTTAATCCTCTGATCTAAAATAGCCTTTTTTTCCTCTGTCGTTTTCTCCGGATCAGCGAGCCTTGCAATACTGCCCGTCTCATAAGCAATCGCTACAAATTCCCGCAGCGCGGCTGAAACATAATTTGCCGCTACTTCAGACGTGTTATTGATCGTCTCCGATACGGCGCTGATTGAAGAAAAATAGCTCAAAACCGATGTGATCACGCCCAAAACAATACAGCAGATCATAATAACCCTGCCGAAGCGCCTTGAAATTTTCTCCCCGATACCGATAAAACGTCCGTCATCTTTTCCGTTTTTTCCCATTAAAACCTTTTCTGCCCGCTCTTCCTTGCCTTTTCCCATAAAGTTTCCCCCGTTCATATCATGAATTACATACTGGATTAATAAGATAGATAAACAGACTAAAGTCGAATCGGTAAAAGTAAGCGAAGACTAGCAGAAAGCGATTTAGCAATAGTGCCCCTAATTCATCTAAGTTATTAAAGTTCAATGGTTACAGCTTCATTATACCACAACTCTTCGGCTATTTTATAATTAATTTATAATTCATTCATATTTTTTTAATCATTTTTTTTGCATCCCAGATTACTGTGTCTTCTATTCGTGCTCCCCCTCATATAATTTCCAAGGTTTGTCAGGCAAAGCAGCGTTCCCACCAGAAAGACACCGGGAACCATAATAATCCACCAGGAGCGGGAAAGAAGCGCATTTTCCGACAGAGAAAGCATACTGCCCCAGGAAACGGTTTCCACCGGAAGCCCCAGCCCCATAAAGCTCAAAGTAGATTCCACGACAATGGCATTTCTCACATCCATAATTGCCATAAACAGAACAGACGGGAAAAAATTGGGCGCAAGATGGCAAAACAGCACATGAAAAAAGCCGCCGCCCAGACACTTTGCCGCCAGCACATAGTCTGTATTTTTCAGCTGCAAAACTTCCGTCCGCACCACCTTCGCCATACTCATCCAGCCCGTCAGTCCGATCACAACGGACAGGCTGTACACATTTGCCCTGCCGAAAACAGCCTGCAGAAAAATCGTCAGCAAAAGACTGGGAACGCTTAAAATCAGCTCCGTCAGTCTCATGAGAATGCCGTCCGCCCGGGCAGACGCACAGCCGCTTACGCTCCCCACAAAAACTGCCAGAGCCGTAGAGAGCAGGGTTGCCAGAAATCCGATCGTCAGAGAAATCCTGCCGCCGTACCAGATCATGGAAAAAATATCCCGCCCCATGGTGTCCGTACCAAAAAGAAATTCTTTTCCGGGTGTCTCATTACAGTGCGCCAGATCCATATAAAGCGGATCTTTTGTCATTATCGGATCACAGGCAAAGCAAAGGATGACTATAATAGTCAATGTAAGCAGGGAGAAAACCGGAAATTTCTTTTTCACAGGCTGTTCGCCTCCCCTCTTCCCGCTGTGACAGTCCTGCGTGTCCGTGGATCGATCCGCCCGTTGATGCCCTGCGCAAGCATACTGCAAAAAATAACCATGCTCCCCGTAAGCAGGCTTATCACCATCAGCAGGTTATAATCTTTATATCTGGCGCTCTCATAAGCCAGCGTTCCGATTCCCGGATAGGAAAATACCGTTTCCACCACATAGGTTCCCCCGAGAATGTGAGGAAAGGCAATCGCCATGATACTTAAATAAGAGGGCATTGCGCTGCGCAGACAATGACGGCGCAGCACTTGTTTCCCCGAAAGTCCTTTCATTCTGGCAAGCAGCACATAGTCCGCCCGCACCTCCTCCAACAGTCTGTTGCGAACCTGAAAAGCATAGTACCACAGGTGCCCCAGCACCACCACGGCAAGCGGCAGGATCAGATGCACCGCCCTGTCCGACAGACTCCTCTCCTTTCCGACGGAATACGCCCCGGAACCCGGCAGCCAGCCAAGCCATACGGCAAACACCAGGAGCAGAAGTAAGGAAAGCCAGAACTCGGGTATACAGCTTGTAATTGTGCCGATTTTACAGATCAATCGGTCAACCGCCTGCTCCTCTCTCCACGCGCAAAAAAGGCCAAGCAGGAGCGCCAGCACAAAGATAAGTACAAAGCCCAGCCCTCCCAGAAGGAGCGTATTGCCAATCCGCACGGCAATCACTTCCTTCACATCCGTCTTATATTGATAGGAGATGCCGAAATCGCCGTGAAGCGCCCCCCGTAGCCAGCGCGCATACTGCACGGGAATCGGCTCATCCAGGCCGAGACGCGCTCTGGCCTGTTCCTGTTCCTCCATGTTCATCTTTTCCAGCCGCTCCCCATAATAAGCGTAGAGCGGGTCTCCCGGCGCAAGTCTGGAAATGGTAAATACAAAAACAGACAGAACTAAAATACTCAGAAGAAATTTACCCGCATGATATAAGATTCTGATGATACCTAAATTTTTCAAAAATCTCCTCCACATCCCCGATTCCGGTAAGTTCTCCGTCCTTCATCAACGCCACACGATCCGCGGTCCGCGCCGCCACACCCGGACTATGCGTTATCAGCAGGATGGACATGCCCATCTTTTTTCGCAGTTCCAGAAACAGCTCTAAGATCTGCGCCTGCACCGTCACATCCAGCGCCGTGGTCGCTTCGTCCGCAAACAGGACAGCCGGTTCAGCCGCCAAAGCAATGGCGATCACACATCTTTGCGCCATACCTCCCGAAAGCTGAGCAGGATACTGCTTTGCCCGCTCCGCCGGGTGATCCAGCCCCACCAGCTCCATCAATTCCGCCGCTTTTTGCAGACGCTCTTTTTTTGTAAGCTTCGGCTGCCGCAGACGCACCGCCTCGGTGATCTGCTCCCCCACAGACATGCAGGGATGCAGCGCCGTCATTGGATTTTGGAACACCATGGAAAAGAAACTGCCGCGCAGTTTTTGCATCTGCTTTTCCGAATAATCGGTAATCTCTTCCCCTCTGACATAAATGTGCCCCGTCTTTCTTTTTGCGATATCCGGTAACAGTTTCAGTATGCTTTTGCACAGCACACTTTTCCCGCAGCCCGTCTCTCCCATAATGGCCAGAATCTCCCCTTCCCGCAGGGAAAAGCTGACGTTTTTCACAGCCTCAATTTCTCCCTCCGGTCTGTAAAAACTGACCGACAAATTCTCGACAGTAAGCACATCCATTCCATCCGCCTCCAAAATCTACAGAGAATGTCGCTTTTCAAACATTCTCTCACGCGAAACTTAGTACTTCTTGGTGTCCCGTCCTATGGCGGGACATCTTTAGAAGTCCTTTTCGCGTCCCTCACTTTGTCCACTCTGCGATATTCCAGAAAATCCCCACGCCGTGATGCCCCATCACCGTTTCGGTCGAAATGCCCTGAATCGAGGCATCCGCCACATAGTCGGCATCAATATAGCAGATAAACGCGTAGGCCGGATCTTTGGCCAGCTCGTCCTGAAACCGGGCGTAGGCCTCGCTGCGCACCTGCGGATCATCGGAACCGCGCGCCTGCGTCAGATACCGATCCACCGCCTCATTGGAGTAGCCGCTGTAATTTGCACCCTTCCCTGTGCCGAACACTTTATATGTATGGTCGTCCGCATCAAAGGGACTTCCCCAGCCGATCAGATATGCCATTTGACCATTCCAGTCAACCCGCGTCGGTATCTCCACCTTACAGTCAATCCCAATCTCGCGAATCTGCTGCGCCGCCGCCTGCGCCATGTCCACGCGCACCTGATCTCCCGCTCCCACACTGATCACAAAGGAAAGCGGCGCGCCGTTTCTCGTATAAATCCCGTCCGCACCTTTGACACATCCGACAGATTCCAGAATTTCTACCGCCTTTTCCGGATTATAGTCATAATGCTCCACGTCCTCATTGTTATAAACATTGCGCTGCAGCGGACCATAGGCAGGCATTCCCTGCCCCAGCAGCACCGCGTCCACAATAGCCTGTCTGTCTATCGCATAGCAGATCGCAGGAATGATATCCCTGTTTTCCTGCCAGTAAGGATTGTTAAAGTTAAAGAGAATCCCCCTGTAATCGGAAGTCTGCATGTGATAGCAGACATACGCCTCCCGATTGGCAAAAGACTGCGCAGCCTTCGGCGGAAGGAGCGCCAGATCCAGTTCACCCGCCTCCATCTGAAGCGTCTTTGCATTATCGTCAGTGACAATCTTAAAAATCACTCTGTCAATATGCGGCTCTCCTTTAAAGTACGCCTCGTTTTTCGCAAGCACAATGGCCTGCCCCATATCCCAGCTCTCCAGCTTATAGGGTCCTGTCCCTATCGGCGCGCGAAAAAAATCCGAGGTCTGCATATCCTCCCCTGCCAGCAGATGCTCGGGAAGCACAGCCATGGTCATATAGTCCAGAAAAGCCACATTGGGCGCAGCCAGCCGGAAGGAAATCGTGTGCTCATCCGCCACCAGAATCTCCTCCACGTCCTCATAGTTGGGCGCATTCTCGGATCCGTTTTCCGGATCCATAATCGCTTCGATGGTGAACTTCACATCCTCTGCCGTAAAGGGCTCGCCGTCATGCCAGGTAACGCCCTCCTCCAGATGAAACGTATAGGTGCAGGACGCCTCGACAAACTCCCAGCTCTTCGCCAGACCGGGCACGACCTCGTTTTCCCCGTTGTGGGCCGTCAGTCCGTTAAAGAGCAGCAAATTGATCTCCCCGTGCTCATCCATGGCAGGATTGATGCGGGTGTAGTCACCGCTGCCGTAGACAAGCGTGCTCGGCTCTCGTTGAGAGCCTGCTGTCTGTCCTTTGTCTGTCACCAAACCGTCCACCTGCTTTTCCGTTTCCTGCCCGCTTTCTATCCCTGTCCCATGTGCATTGTCAGCCCCACAGGATGTTAATATTCCGACACCTGACAACAATGCAATTCCAAACAGTCCCGCTGCTCTACTCGCGCTCCGTTTCCGCCTTTTCACTCTATGTATTAATATTTTCATTTTTTCCTCCATACCGGGGCCGCAAACTCGCGGTTGAATCAATTGCTCTTCAGAGAATTTATTCAACCTTTGCCTCCAATCATACTCACAGGGAAGCCTCCACCTCCCGGATGGACATCCCCCGTTCTCTCGCGATCCGCGCAAGATCCTCATACTCATACTTTTCCCGCGTTACGCCGTAACCCTCCGACACCTTTTTCCGAATCTCCCCGTAAGGCGTCTGCACCTTCCGAATTGAGCGGGCAAGCGTATATCTTCTGGAAATATTTTCCCGGATGCCGATCGTGGTCGTATGTTTAAAAATCAGCTCCACTATTTTATCTTTCACGGATTCCGCACACATTACATGCAGCACTGTGCCCGGGCGCGACTTCTTCATGCCCGCCGCCACGGTATATACCTCCAGCGCGCCCGCCGTCAAAAGCGTCTCCGTCGCAAAGCCGATGGCTTCCGCCGTCATATCGTCCACATTGCAGACAAGCTCCGCAACCGTGTCTCCCGCACCCTCCGTCTCTCCAAGCAGCGCGCGCACACAGTTTGCCGCCGGAAAATCTTTTTTCCCCATGCCATACCCGATAGCAAGCGTGCGCATGACGGGCATCACCCCAAAACGGCTGGCAAAATATTTGAGCAGAGCAGCCCCCGTCGGTGTACAGAGTTCTCCCCGGATCTCCCCGCCGTAAATCGGTACATCCTTTAAAATATAAGCCGTTGCCGGCGCAGGCACCGGCAGAATCCCGTGGGCGCACTTCACCTGCCCGCTTCCCACATGCACGGGGGACACAATCACCTGATCCGGCGCCAATCTATCCATCAGCACGCAGACTGCCGTGATATCCGCCACCGCGTCCATGGTTCCCACCTCATGAAAATGAATATCGGTAACCGGTACGCCGTGCACATGGCTCTCCGCCTCCGCGATCATCCCAAACACCGCCAAGATATCCTTCCGTATCCGCTCCGACAGCGAAAGACCGCTCACAATATGCTCGATCTCATGCAAACCGCTGTGGTGATGGGTGTGGCTGTGGCCATGAGTATGTTCTGCTTCGTGCACGTGTTCGTGGGAGTGTTCCGCCTCGTGCGTCGCGTGCTCGTGACCGTGAATCTGCTCTGCTTCATGGGTGTGTCCATGGGCGTGATCATCTTCTGTCTCATGGGTTGTGTGCATATGGTCATGAACATGCGCCGCCCCGTGCGTGTATCCGCCGCCGTACATCTCCTCCGACTCCTCCCCTCCGTTCACCTGCACGGAAACATGGGTGCCGCCGATGCCGCACTTCTGCGCCTTCTCACACGCCATCTCCACCCCTGGAATCCCCAGTGTGTTTAGCTCCTCCATCACCTTTTCCCGATCCGGCAGAAGCTCCAAAAGCGCCGCCGTCAGCATATCCCCCGCCGCGCCCATACCGCAGTCCAAATATAATGTCTTCATACGTTTATCCTCTCATTTTCATTGTTGTCTACGGAGAATGCCCGCTTTTGCATTCTCCTGTGTGAAACTTAGAGCTTCTTAACAAAACAGCCTCTGCTGCCGCGTTTTAGAAGTTCCTTTCACACGCTTCTTGGCGTCTCGACCTATGGCGAAACGTCTTTAGATGTACCTCTCATGTTGTGGTTGATCATACTCGCCAGATACCCGGCCCCAAACCCGTTGTCAATATTCACCACCGACACCCCGCTGGCGCAGGAGTTGAGCATGGACAAAAGCGCCGAAACCCCGTGCATGGACGCGCCGTACCCTACGCTCGTGGGCACCGCGATCACGGGGCAGTCGGCCAGCCCGCCGATCACGCTGGCGAGGGCTCCCTCCATGCCCGCAATGGCGATGATCACCGACGCCTCCATGATCTCATCCATATGAGCCAGAAGCCGATGCAGCCCCGCCACACCCACATCGTAGAGCCGCACCACCTCGTTGCCGTGAACCTCCACAGTGAGCGCTGCCTCCTCCGCCACGGGAATATCCGAAGTCCCGCCTGTGGCGACCACGATTTTCCCGAACCCGGATCGCTCCGGCATTTTTCCGACAACGCCGATCCGCGCCTGCTCGTGGTAGGTCAGTTCACAGCGCTTCCCCACCTTCTTTGCCTTCTTTGGAGAAAGTCTTGTAATCAGTATCGTTTCCTGTCCGTTTTTCCTCATACTGTCAATGATGCCCACAATCTGCGATGCCTCTTTTCCCGCGCCGAAAATCACCTCCGGCGCTCCCTGTCTGACGCCCCTGTGGTGATCCACCTTGGCGTAGCCGATATCCTCAAAAGGCTTCTTCTTGAGGGCAAGTAACGCCTCCTCCACGGAAACTTCACCGTCTCTCACCTGCTCCAGTATTTTTCGATAATCGCTCATGTTCTCGCCTCCATATCCAGCAAAACCGCCTTGTAATATCGTTTCAGTTCCCTCACAATCTCTTCCCGTTTCTCCAGAGCACGCCCAAGCTGTGACGCCGGAAACTGCAGTCTCGCCGCCTCACCGAACCGCCTTACCCTGAAGTCTGTAAAGCCAAGCGAGAGGAGAAAGTCCTCCGCTGCCTCCGTGCTTTTCAGCTTTTCCGCCGTAATTTCCTCTCCCGTGGGTATCCGTGTCGCCAGACAGGCATATGCCGGTTTCTCCCATGTAAAAAGCCCTGCCTCCTTGGAAAGCCCGCGTATCTCCTCCTTGGAAAGTCCGCATTCCCGCAGAGGGGAACGCACGGACAGTTCCTTAAGCGCCCGCATCCCCGGGCGGTCACCCTCCTCGTCGGAAGCGTTTGTGCCGTCCAGCAGCAGCGTATAGCCGTCTGCCGCCGCCGATTCCGCAATTGTTTTAAAAATCTTTCTTTTACAATAGTAACAGCGGTCGGCAGGATTTTCCCGGACAACGCGGTCGGCAAGCACATCCACCGTGAGCGTTGTCAATTCCATGTCCAGTTCCCCGCAGAGCCTTTTCGCGTCCTCCATCTCAAACTGCGGCTGAAAGGGGCTTTTCACATAGTAGGCACGCACATCCGCCCCTGCCGCTTTCGCCGCGTAGAGCAGATACGCCGAATCCACGCCACCGGAGAAAGCGACCGCGGCTTTCGGATTTTCCTTGAAAAATGCGGAAAGATTCATGACTGTTCTCCTTCTGTCTATGTCGTCTTCTGACTTTGCTTATGCGCACAAAAAAGGAAGGCATACCATTCCCTTCGGGGAACCGTATACCTTCGTGTGTATACATTGCACCATTGGTTGTTCTTATTCACTACAAGCGACATATTATGCCGCTGACACCATAACTTTTCCGTTTAAAACTGTATCTGGTCTTGCAGGAACTTCTGTTCCTATTCCGGCTTCGTGCCCGCTTTTGTCTTTGTCTATTCTATCTTAGACGCTGCGGAAAAGTCAATCCTTTATCCCGTCTTTTTGAAAAATTGCCCTGTGAATCGCGTTGAGCACACGCTTTTTGTCGGCGCTCCACAGCGGCGCCACAAGGGTGCGTTTGTCCCCGTCCCCCGTCATACGATGAATGACCATATTTTCCGGGAGCAGGGCTATACAATCCGCGACCAGCTCCACATAGCTTTCAAAAGTAAGCGTTTCAAACTTTCCTTCCAGATAATCCTTTTCCAGATCCGTGCCCCGGATCACATGCAGAAGCTGCAGCTTGATGCCGTCCGCACCGCTTCTTGCCACATAAGATACCGTGTCAAGCATATCCTGCCTTGACTCGCCCGGCAGTCCGAGCATCACATGCGTTATCACTTCCATGCCGCGCGCTTTCAAGCGGCTTACCGCGTCATCATACACAGACAGCGGATAACCCCTGCGAATGTATGCAGCCGTGGCGGGGTGTATGGTCTGCAGCCCGAGTTCTACCCAGACCGGTTTGATCCGCCTGCACTCACATAACAGATCCAGCACCTCGTCCGGAAGACAGTCGGGGCGGGTTGCAATGGACAACACCGCGATATCCCTGTGGTTTATCGCCTCCATATACAGGGGACGCAGTTTTTCGACAGGCGCATACGTATTCGTAAACGCCTGAAAATAGGCAATGTATCTGCCATCCTTTATCTTTCCCGCTACCCGGTCTTTCCCCTTTTCGATCTGCTGCGTGATGCGCATCCTGCAGTCCCCGGCAAATTCTCCCGAACCAGCCCCGGAGCAGAAAATGCACCCTCTCGTGTCTATCGTGCCGTCCCGGTTCGGGCAGGTAAACCCGCCGTCCAAAGCTATTTTGTACAGTTTCTGACCAAAAGTATCATGTAAATATTGATTTAGTGTGTATATTTTCATATAAGTCAACATCCCGCGGCATTCGCCAAATGTCTGCCCGTTGACCACCGGAACCGGCACCCGCTCAGTCCGTCTACACAATCCGCCTCACCGTAACAATATTACGGTATGTCGCTGAGGTGATTTTAATGCCCGTCCGCTCCGTGCTGGCGTGCACAATCTGTCCGTTCCCTATGTAAATGCCCACATGTCCGCCATAATAAATCACATCCCCCGGCCTTGCGTCCGAGTAGGACACGCCCTTGCCGACCGTTGACTGCGAATAGGAGCTTCTGGGAAGGTTGATGCCGAAATTTTTGTAGACAGACATCACAAAGCCGGAGCAGTCCGCCCCATTTGTGAGGCTCGTGCCGCCTGCCACATAAGGATTTCCGATAAACTTGCAGGCATAATTCGCGATATCCTGCCCTTTCCCACCGCCGGAGGACGTGGGCTCGGGCGTTTCCTGTTTCTTCGGCGTCTCCTCTGAACCGGCATCCCCGTCGGCAAGCAGCGCTTCCTGCTCTTTCCTGCGCCGTTCTTCCTCTTCCTTGCGCTTTCTCTCTTCTTCCTCCCGGCGTTTGCGCTCTTCCTCCTCCAGCTTCCTGATCTGCGCCGTCTCCTGCTTGATCCTCGCTGTGTAAGTCGCCGCCTCCTGCTTTGCCTTGGTCAGCATCACGCTGTAGTTCTCATACTCTTCCTTTTTTTGGGCAAGCAGCTCCTCCATATATGCCTGTCCCTCCTGCAGCTCGGTTTTGGAAGTCTCAAGCTCCGACTTATCCTCCTCCAGCGTATTCCAGAGTTCCTGCACGCGTTTTACCGTATCTTCATATTCGGCAAGAAGCTTCCTGTCATAGTCGTAGATCTCTTCCACATACTTTGCTTTATTCACCATGTCGCCCATGTTTCCCGCGCCGAAAAACATATGCAGATAGGAGGAGTCGCCCTTCTCATACATGAACTGAATGCGAATTTTCATAGATGCGTACTGCTCGTCCTTCTCCGCCACCGCCGCGTCGTAGTCGAGCTGCGTCCTATAAATCTCCTCCTCCTTGTCGTTGATCGCCTCTTCGCACAGATTGATATCCGTGATCAGATTCACCAGTTCCGCGTCGATCTCATCAATCTCCTCTTCCACGCCCTCCTGCGCTTCCTGCGCTTCGTCAGCCTTCTGCTGAGCGTTTTTCAACTGGGACTGGTTTTTCTTCACATTATCCCTGAGTTCGGAAATAGTGGTAGCCGAAATCGGATCTACCACTGAAAGACACAGTATGAAGGATAATATGACGTACAGCCATTTCTTGTATTTTCTCATCGCCCTGTCCTGTTTCTGTCGTTCCGCGGAATCTCAAATTTATGCGGAGAACGCCGCTTTTCAGGCATTCTCCCAAGTGAAGCATAGAACTTCCAAGTCAGCTATGCTGACTTGATGCCGCCATTGCTGCTGCGCTTGAGAAGTTCTTTTCACTCTAACCGCCATGATTCCGCTCTGCGGCATCTCAAATCCGTGCGGAGAATGCCCATATTTTGGGCATTCTCCTGTGTGAGACTTAGTACTACTTAACGAAGCAGCCTCTGCTGCTGAATTTTAGCAGTACTTCTCACACTATAACTCGCAGTTGTTGACCGTTCTCGGGAACGGAATCACATCGCGGATATTGCCCATACCTGTCAGATACATGACGCAGCGTTCAAACCCAAGCCCGAAGCCCGCGTGTCTCGCCGACCCATACTTGCGAAGATCCAGATAAAATGCATAATCCTCTTTGTTCAGCCCAAGCTCGTCCATTCGCTTCTCCAGCAGTCCTAAGTCGTCCTCTCTCTGGCTGCCGCCGATGATCTCACCGATACCCGGCACAAGGCAGTCCATAGCCGCCACGGTCTTCCCGTCCTCGTTCAACTTCATATAAAAAGCCTTGATTTCCTTCGGATAGTCCGTCACAAACACAGGGCGCTTAAACTCCTGCTCCGTCAAAAACCGCTCATGCTCGGTCTGCAAATCACAGCCCCACTCTACCTTGTACTCAAAGCTGTCATTGTGCTTTTTCAGAATCTCGATCGCCTCCGTGTATGTCACATGGGCAAAGTCGGAATGCAGCACATGGTTCAGACGCTCGATCAGACCCTTGTCCACAAACTGGTTAAAGAAATTCATCTCCTCCGGCGCGTTCTCCAGCACGTAGCTAATCACATGCTTGAGCATTGCCTCCGCCACCATCATGTCGTCCGTCAGATCGGCAAACGCCATCTCCGGCTCGATCATCCAGAACTCCGCCGCATGTCTCGTGGTGTTAGAATTTTCCGCCCGGAAAGTAGGTCCGAATGTGTATACATTCTTAAACGCAAACGCGTAGGTCTCCACATTCAACTGTCCGCTCACCGTCAGATTGGTGGGTTTACCAAAGAAATCCGCACTGTAGTCAACCTGTCCGTCCGGCGTCTGTGGCAGATTATTTAAATCCATGGTCGTCACCTGGAACATCTCGCCCGCGCCCTCGCAGTCGCTGCCCGTGATAATCGGCGTGTGTACATAGACAAACCCACGCTCCTGAAAGAACGTGTGAATCGCATAAGCAATCAATGATCGCACACGGAATACCGCCTGAAAGGTATTCGTTCTGGGACGCAGATGGGAAATGGTGCGCAGGTACTCAAAACTGTGCCGCTTTTTCTGCAGCGGATAATCCGCCGTGGACATTCCCTCTACAATGATTTCTTCCGCCTGCATCTCAAATTTCTGTTTCGCCTGGGGCGTGGCCACGATCTTTCCCCGCGCCACAATCGCGGAACCCACATTCAGCTTGGAAATCGCGTCAAAATTTTCCAGCTTGTCCGCGTACACAATCTGCAGCGGCTCAAAAAAGGTGCCGTCGTTTGCCACGATAAAACCGAACGTCTTGGAATCCCGGATACTTCTCACCCAGCCGCCCACTGTAACTTCCTTATCAAAATACGCCTCGCTGTTGCGGTACAATTCTTTGATATCTGTCAAATCCATTTTTTCCTCCATTCCCGAAGCGTTTTGTGCTGAGGAACGCGAGCAGAATTTCAAATTCTGTTCTGCGATCAAAGGATTTTGTGACGCTTCTGCACAAATTCCCGGTTGAATCAATTGCTCTTCAGAAAATTATAAATTTTTATTGCCCCTTCTGTTTTTATCTCAATCTACGTCAGCCGCGGTTTCATGGATATTGCCGTTTTCCTTTAAAAAGGCGACCACCTTTTTCCGCATCAGATCTTCTTTCAGAGATTCCATATCTACGCTCTTTTTTAACTCTTCCTCAGATGCGTAGCCGTAAATCGTCATCAGCGCAGAAATCTCTCCGGCGACCTCTTCCTCTGTCGGCACAAGCCCCTCCTTATCGGCGATCGCCTGATACATGATATACTGCTTTGCCATCCGCACGCCCTCTTCGTCGAAAAGCGTCCGGTACCCTGCCGCGTCAAGCCCTTGGTAAAGCTGCATATACTGCGCGAGGGACATCCCGATAGAGGACGCTCTGGCGCTCATATTATTCTCTATGCTCGTGATAAAGCGCTGCACCATCTCCTCCGGCGGATCCTGAAACGTGCTGTTTTCCATAATGGTGGATGCCATGGCCGTCTCTATCTCATTATCGTAAGTGCTCTGCACCGACTGGTCATAGAGATTATAAACGTAATCGTTCAGCTCCTGCGCCGTCTGCGCGCCGCCTACGTTGTAACCCTCCTCGCCAAGCTGTTTCACAAGCGCGTCGGTGAGTTCGGGCGCTTTGCTCTCGCTGATGCTGTTCACCGTCACCTCAAACACCACATCCTCCCCCGCCATATCGGGATTTTTGTAAGGGTCGGGAAACGTCAGATTTAAGCTCCGCGTGTCCCCGATATTCGCGCCGATCAGCCCTTCCTCAAACCCCTCTATAAACTGCCCGGAACCAATGGTCAGGTCAAAGTCCGCTCCCGTACCGCCGTCAAACGCCACATCGTCATGATATCCCACAAAGTCAATGTTCGCCACGTCGCCTTCCTGCACCGCCCTGCCCGTCACAGGTATTTTTTCTGCCTTCGGCGCCAGATAATTATCGTAGATATAGCTGTCCACCGCGCCCTCAGGCACCTCCGGCTTATGAACCGTCGCCTCGATTCCCGTATAAACGCCGAGCGTCACATACTTCTCCGCCTTGATATCTTTCAAATACTCTTTACTGCCACACGCCGTCAAAAACAGCGATGAGGCAAACACCGCTGCAACAACACAGATTTTTCTTTTCATATCTCCTCATTTCCTCTTTTCCTAAATCATAAATGATAACCGCTTCAGCTCATAACGAATAGTTACCATAAATTTAACTTTTATCTTACCACAGTCATCCTTTATTTGTCTATATCCGGCCGCCTCTATTTCACTGATCTTCCGGAAGTCGTATTTTGACGCTTGCGCTATGCGCAGATCAATGTTAAAATATTTTTGCATACATTGAAACGAAAACGGAGGCATTCCCATGAGTACGTTTACCATTGTCTTACTGGTGATCCTGGCGGTTCTGTTAGTCGCCGTGGTTGTATTATATTTCGTAGGAAAGAAAGCGCAGAAAAAGCAGGCCGAACAGCAGGAACAAATCAACGCAATGAAACAGACCGTGTCCATGCTTGTCATCGACAAGAAGCGGATGAAGCTAAAGGATGCGGGACTGCCGCAGATCGTTCTGGAACAGACGCCCAAGCTTCTGCGCGGCTCCAAGCTGCCCGTAGTGAAAGCCAAGGTCGGCCCGCAGATTATGACGCTGATCTGCGACGAGAAAATTTTCGATGCCGTCCCTGTCAAAAAGGAAGTGAAGGCTGACATCAGCGGCATCTACATCACAGGCGTGAAGGGTCTGCACGGCAAAGCTCCCGTGGTAGAGCAGAAGAAAAAGAGCAAGTTCAAACAGATAGTTGAAAAGGCACAGGAAAAGGCAGGGGCCAAACCCGTCAAATAACAAATCGAGCGTCGGCACGCTCGATTCAGAGAATGCTTCGCATTCTCCTTCAATAGTTTACACTGTCGCATTTTTTGAAGAATACACACAGCAGTTTTATGATAGAAGCGTAAAACTGCTGTTTTCTTTTGAGCGGATGTCGATTTTGATGTGGCAGTCCGAAAGGAACTCATAGTTGATGTCAAGCGCGTAGTCCACATCCACCACAATATTATCTTCCTTCTCGTCAATGGTTATCCGCTTCGTGTCAATCCCTACCAGAATCTGACCGAAGGGCGTATTGTAGTTCGACAGGTTCTTTTTGTTTTCCTGAAAAACCATATGTACGTTCACAAGACCGTGGCGCGTCAGTTCCACCATCTGTCCGCCAAACTTAAGCCGATTCTTCGTGGCGCGGTCAAACCCTTCCGTGACCTCCTCATAAACCACATAATGTCTGTCATTCTTCTTATAATAATCCCCTACAGTGACCGTCTCGATCTGATCGGCATTTTCCTCCCGCTGATCGAACTGTAAGCCCTGCAAGGTCAACAGCACTTCTTTTGTCATAGTTTCCTCCATGTCCGGGCAGTTTACTGCGATGACCCGCGTCATTCTCGTTTCCTAAAATTCCTCAATGTGAATCACCTTCGCTGACAAAATGCCATAGGGCAGAATCGAGTTGGCAAACCGCTGGAACTTATCCGCGGCATCGCTGACAAAGAACCGATACAGCTCCGTCCCAAGTCCCGGTCTGTGCTCGCTCTCCAAACCATGCTCCGCCAAAAGAGCTTTCAGTTCCCTCGCCGTCTCAAAGGCGGGATTGACCAGGGTTACTTTCTCCCCCATAATCTTCCCCACGGTAGACCGAAGCATGGGGTAATGGGTACAACCCAGAATCAACGTGTCAATGCCGCTGTCAATCAGCTCCGTCAGATAACGGCGGGCAATCTCGTCCGTCACAGGATCTTCCCACAGCCCCTCCTCCACCAGTGATACAAAGAGAGGACATGCCTTTCCAATAACGCTGACACCACTGTCATGTTCTTCTATGTAACGGCTGTATATGCCGCTGCTTATGGTAGCTTCCGTTCCCACAACGCCGATTTTTTTATTCACGGTAGCCGCAAGGGCAGCCCTGGCTCCCGGTTTCACCACGCCAATCATCGGAATATCCGACTCTTTTTCCAGATCCTCCAAAGCGTAGGCGCTCGCCGTATTGCATGCCACCACAATCGCTTTCACCTGCTGCGTCTCCAGAAAACGCACGATCTGTCTGGAATACCTCGTCACCGTCTCCTTCGACTTATTTCCATAAGGCACCCGCGCCGTATCGCCGAAATACACGATCCGCTCGTTGGGGAGCTGCCGCATGATCTCACGTGCAACGGTCAGCCCTCCAACCCCCGAATCAAACACGCCGATAGGGCTGTTATGCCACTCTTCCTGTCCTTTCATGGTTTCCGACCCTTTCTAATCCTTACTCGCAGACAGACTTTCCTCCAGCCATTCCAAAAGCCTGCTGCTTATCACAATCTCATCTCCCGAGGCATGCCAGACCTCTGACGCCTCAATCTGTTCCGACGTTGTCGAAACACCCGTCTCTGCTCCGGGAACACCTCTGGCTCCTGTTGCCTCCTCCTGTACAGACAGGTCATTCGCCTGCGCTTCCTCCGACGTCACCGCCGCGCAGGTTTCCTCCGTAAAACATAATTCCGGATAAAATATCCCCCACCAGACTGCCGCAAAGAGACATACCGCCAGTCTTTTCACATTTTTCTTCATCATACATACTCCTATCCGCCGTTATCCCCGGCATCTGGAGTATTCCCGCTTCGGGCTGCCCTGATACATTCTTTTTTAATGCCTGTGCCTTTCCCTCTGCGGCGCTGCCCATAGCAGACGACGCTCCGCGGCATTTTCAGCGGGAAGAGCGTTTCCCTCCGGGATCCACACGGATCTGCCGGATAATGGACTGCTCCTGATTGTCAATGTGAAGTCTCGCCGCTGCCGCCGCCTTCTCCCTGTCGCCGCTCATAATGCTCTCATATATCATCCTATGCTCATTGACCAGATTTTCATGCCCGCTCTCATCCTTGATATACTCAAAACGGTAACGGTACATCTGCTCGGACAGGTTATTGATCAGCTGGATCAGACGCTGGTTGCCCGTCGCCTGCACAATGATATCGTGAAGCGCCACATCCGCCTCTGCGATGGCAACCACCTCTCCCGTCTTCGTGGCCTCATCAAAATGATCGCAGGCTTTTTTCAGCGCTGCCTTTCCCTCCGCCGTAATCCGGTCACAGGCAAGTTCCGCGCAGAGCGCGTCCAGAGCGCGTCTCACCTCCAGCACATCCTGCAGACTTTTCTCCGTAATCTGCGCCACCTCCGCGCCCCGTCTGGGAATCATGGTCACCAGCCCCTCCAGTTCAAGCTTCCGGATCGCCTCCCGGATCGGCGTACGGCTCACCCCCAGACGATTCGCCAGATGGATCTCCATCAACCGCTCTCCGGGTTTCAGTTCCCCCGTCAAAATGGCGCGGCGAAGCGTGTTGAACACCACATCACGCAGCGGCAGAAATTCGTCCATATTCACAGTAAAATCATGATCCATACGCATTCCTCCTAACAAACCCTGTCACAAAAATCGCACTTGCCAATTCCTCTTTTCTGATGGCAGCCGCCGCTTTCTCCGCCTTCTCCTTCTCTGTATAAATGCCGAACACCGTGGGTCCACTGCCGCTCATCAACGCATTTTCCGCCCCCAGCTCACGCATCACCCGTTTCAGCCTGTCAATCACAGGGTACTCCCTCACGGTGACCGTTTCCAGCACATTTCCCATCCTGTCCGTGATTCCTTTCAAATCCCCGACCGCCAGCGCCGCCGCCATCCCGTCGATATCAGGATGAAAAGACAGACTGTCCGCCTGTAAACGGCCATAGACAAAGGCAGTGGACACATCGATATCCGGTTTCGCAATCACCAGATGGCAGGTCGGTGGCGCTGACAATGGTGTCAGAATTTCCCCGATGCCCTCGGAGAGCATGGTGCCCCCCTGAATACAATAGGGAATGTCCGCCCCCAGCGTCACGCCGAGCTCCTTCAGTTCCTCCACGGAATACCCCATCTCAAAAAGTTCGTTCAAGCCTCGCAGAGCCGCCGCCGCATCCGCGCTGCCACCCGCCATGCCCGCTGCGATGGGAATCCTTTTCTGCAGGGTAATGGAAACGCCCTCCCGGATCTGCTGTTTCTCCATCAAAAGAGCCGCCGCCCGGTAAACCAGATTGTTCTCATCCGCGGGCAGATCGGAGCCTTCTATCCGGAAACCGATGCCCGGTTCCTCTCTTTTCTCAAAAATCAGATCGTCGCAAATATCTACGGTCTGCATAATCATCTTCACTTCGTGATAGCCGTCGGATCTGCGCCGCAGCACATCCAAACCCAAATTTATTTTTGCGTAAGCTTTTTCTCTTATCATAACTGCCCCCGCTGACCGCAATCTGCCGGTTCTTTTCCTCTCATCGGTATTTTCCCGCCAGACACAATGTACTTTGTATACAAGGATTGTACTTAATTTTGTACAAAATGTCAAGTTAAGGAAATTTTATAATTTTCTGCATTTTCTCTTCTAATTAAAATAGGAAAATGGTACGATATAATAAACAGAAAAAGGAGATTGCCCAATCGGCAGTCTTTTCGCAACTGCAAATATACACAATTATTTCCAAGGAGGGATACCCATGAGCGTAAACGGAATTGCAGGCGTAGGCGCTAACGCTTACGAAACTCTCACAACCACGCAGACAGAAAACAAGCCCGTTGAGGAGACAACAAAAGACAACACTTCCGAGAAGGGCGAAAACGGCGTCGTTTATGAGCCTTCAAAAGACAGTGTAAACGTACCTATTAAAAAGTACGTACAGAACACCGAACTTGTCAATAAGATGAAAGCCGACGCAGAGGAGCATTCGAAGCAGCTTCGTAACATTGTTGAAAAGATGATGACCAAGCAGAGCCAGACTTCCGGCATTGCCAACGGCGATATGTGGAAATTCCTCGCCAGCGGCAAGTTTGAGGTGGATGAGGCAACCAAACTGCAGGCGCAGCAGGATATTTCCGAGGATGGCTACTGGGGCGTAAAGCAGACCTCCGGCAGAATCCTTGACTTCGCAACAGCTCTGACAGGCGGCGATCCGAGCAAGATCGAAGATATGCGCGAAGCTTTCAAGAAGGGCTACAAGCAGGCTGAGAAGACTTGGGGCGGCGAGCTTCCCGAGATCTCCAAGAAGACATACGATGCTGTGATGGCGGGCTTTGACAAGATGGCTGAGGATGCAGCTGCGCAGAATAACGCTACGCAAAATGTTTTGGATCAAGCCGGTGCCGGACAGATCGCTTCCAACTAAATACGAAACAAATTCAAGAAAACACAAGGAATCGGGTGCAGGCCCGGTTCCTTTATTGCGTTATCACTAAAAAACACTTCCATAAATCAGCATTTTGTCAAGTAGTCCAATCCGCATAATTCAGATATACTATACGCGATAGCAATGAGTAGAGCGCAGACATTAAAATATGAGCGGCGGGAAGCTTGCTCACCGAAGCGCATGTTTTGATGAATGCATAGGGCGACAGCCCGCGAACTCGGAAAGCAAATAGCAAAATCATAAAGGAGAACCCACATGGTCGAATACGAAAAAATCAAAAAGATCCCCTACGGCGGGGACTACAACCCGGAACAGTGGCCGGAAGAGACATGGGAGGAGGACATGCGGCTTCTTAAGCTGGCGCACATTGACATTGTCACCCTGAATGTCTTTAGCTGGGCCAGCTTACAGTCAGGCGATGACGTTTACCACTTTGAAAAGCTGGATAAAATTATGGAGCTGGTGAAAAAGCACGGCATGAAAGTGTGTCTTGCCACTTCCACAGGGGCGCATCCGGCATGGATGGCGAGAAAGCATCCCGATATCCTGCGGGTGGAGGCAAACGGCATGAAGCGCAAATTCGGCAGCCGCCACAACTCCTGTCCCAACAGCCCCACTTATCAGAAATATGCCGCAGCGCTTGCTACCAAGCTTGCCAAGCGTTACGGAACATATGACAATCTGGTTGCATGGCACATTTCCAACGAGTACGGCGGGGAATGTTACTGCGAAAACTGTGAGAAAAAGTTTCGGGAATGGCTAAGAGTAAAATACGGGACAATCGAGGAGGTAAACCGGGTCTGGGATACCGCCTTCTGGGGACATACTTTCTATGATTTTGACGAGATTGTCGCGCCCAATTACCTTTCTGAGCACTTTGGAAATGAGCGCAGTACATTTCAGGGTATCTCGCTGGACTACCGCCGCTTTAACTCGGAGAGCATTTTGAACGCTTTCCGTTTGGAGTACGACGCAATCCGCGCCATTACTCCCGATGTCCCCATCACCACGAACCTGATGGGCACTTACCAGCCTCTGGATTACCAGATGTGGGCAAAATACATGGACTTTGTGTCATGGGACAATTATCCCGCAAACGACACACCCGTTTCGAGCGTTGCCCTGCGGCACGACCTGATGCGCGGCTTAAAGCAGGGAATGCCCTTTGCACTGATGGAACAGACCCCTTCCGTTCAGAACTGGCAGCCCTTTAACATGCTGAAACGCCCCGGCGTGATGCGGCTTTGGAGCTATCAGGCGGTAGCGCACGGAGCGGACACCGTTATGTTCTTCCAGATGAAACGCAGTGTCGGCGCCTGTGAAAAATACCACGGCGCGGTGATCGACCATGCGGGGCATGAGAACACCCGCGTATTCCGTGAGACCGCGGAGCTTGGCGCGGAACTTGACCGCCTTGGAAATCAGACCCTCGGCGCAAGAAGCAATGCCAAAGCCGCCATTGTCTTCGACTGGGATAACTGGTGGGCTGTCTCATATTCTTCGGGACCAACTATCTATCTGGACTATTGCCGCGAAGTGGAACGCTATTACAAAGCCCTGTTTGACCTGCATATTCCCGTGGACATGATCGGCGTTGAGGACGACTTGTCAAAGTATGATCTGGTGATCGCGCCCGTGCTCTACATGGTAAAAACAGGGTATGACGAGAAGCTGCGCGCCTATGTGAAAAACGGCGGGCGTTTTCTGACCACCTTCTTCAGCGGCTATGTGGATGAACACGACCTCGTGACCGTCGGCGGCTACCCCGGAAAGCTGCGGGATATTCTCGGTATCTGGGTCGAAGAAGAGGACGCGCTGCCCGAGGATATGCACAACGCATTCCACTACGAGGGCAAAACCTATCCCGCCTCCATGCTCTGCGACCTGCTGCACACGGAGGGAGCGGAAACCCTCGCCACTTATGAAGAGGATTTCTACGCGGGTATGCCTGTGCTCACAAAAAACGCCTTCGGCAAAGGCCTCGGCTACTATGTGGCAACACAGTCAAGCGACGAATTTTACAAAAAGTATCTCGGGGAAATATGCCGGGAAGCCGGAATCGAACCGATTATGGATGCGCCGGCCGGCATAGAAGTGACTATGAGAGTCAACAAAAACGGCACCTTCGTTTTCATTCTCAATCACGGACAGGATGCATACATGACGGCTATGCCTTTTGCGGGCACTGACCTTCTGAAAGAAAAAAGCTACGAAAAAGGCGATACGCTCACGCTGGATGTGAAGGATGTGGCGATTATCAAGTTATTGACCTAAAAGACAGCTTCCATTTTCACAAAGCGATGCATTTACAGAAGCAAACAGGATTATTTGTTTCATTACAGAACTGTAAATTTATCTGAGCAAGCAGCGCTACAGCGCATTGATAACGCCCTGAATGCCCTGCTCCTCATAAACGGTTTTGTAATAAGCGACCTCGTTTCTGATCAACTCATCGATGACGCGCATACCGAGAAGCTCCACAGGCGCCTTGTCATCCGTCATAATACGGTTTCCCGCTTCATAGGGAAGCAGGTTTTCAGAAACGGTATCCATCATCACAAGGAGGCTTTCGTCCGCGACGGTCTCCTTGTGTTTTTGCAGATTCTCGATCATTTGCGGATTATCGGAGGCAAAAAGCTCCCGGTTGGTGGAGCCTTTCACGTCCACCGTGTAGACCTCGCCGAAAACGCTGCCGATCGTGTCGGAAAGATAGGCGTTGATGCTGTCTTCCCCACTGCCGCGCATGTTCATGTTGACCACCATCACGCCGTCTTTCGTCAAATGCTCCTTCACCAACGTAAAAAATTCCACGGAGGACATCTGGAAAGGAATCGTGATATCCTGATAGGCGTCCACCATAATCACGTCGTACTTGCCGTCGATCGCATTCAGATAAGCCCTGCCGTCGTAAGTGGTCACCGACACGTCCTCCGGCAGCTCAAAATAAGTCCGCGCCAGGTCCGTTATCTTCTCGTCGATCTCCACGCCCTCCACAGGCATGTCCCCAAAGTAGGCACGGCACTGGTGCGCGTAGGTGCCCGTCCCCATGCCGAGAATCAGCGTATTGCATTCCGCCGGATCATCCTTTCCCGTCATCAGCGGCGCCGCCATGGCATAGTCGTAATACATGCCCGTCAGCCCCTCGCCCTTCATCAAAATGGACTGCACCCCGAAAAGCACGTTTGTCGATAAAATGACGCTTCTGTCACTTTCTTTCACCTGCAGATAATTGTAGATGGACTCTCCTTCATAGGCCAGATTGCTTTCCCAGAAGGCAAAGCTGTTCGATGCCCCGAAAATGCAGCATAGAATAAAGATGACCGCAGATGCCGCACTTTTCTTCCATCCGCTCTTTTTGCTGACAAAATAAATGATCCCGAGCCCCAGAAGAATCGCCGCAAAAATCAGAAATGTAATCGAAGTGCCCACCGCCGGAATTGAGATAAAAGTCGGCACAAACGTGCCGATAATACTGCCGATCGTGTTAAACGCCCCGAGAGTCCCCACGATACTGCCGCTGTCCGCAA
>ERZ779637.375-NODE-375-length-31071-cov-9.092791_pt1 | contig 31071 bp, 26 predicted proteins | sample MGYA00514196_ERZ779637 | MGnify/ENA primary metagenome ERZ779637 (study PRJEB29562, sample SAMEA4376700) | mouse gut metagenome | isolation source: Cecum | study: EMG produced TPA metagenomics assembly of the A DSS colitis mouse model was used to assess the...
ATTTCTGGTACTTTCTGGATAGATTGCCTTATAACTTGTAAACTTCCGCTAGGCAACGCTACAGCTTACTCTATTCTCCCCAGCATAGCTGGGGGATTAGTGTTTTCATTTAGAGAAAAAATGGGGAGATGCAGAGAAGTATCTTCTTGATGCAGCGGTTTCGGAAGAAGATCTAAGAATCGTTAAGTCCATGTTTGTCGATTAAAATAGCTTGTTTTGGGAATAAACAGTAGCAAGAGAATCAATTTCTGAAATGATTTCGAGTAATTTATTATCCGTTTTGTGCTATGTTGAGGAGCGGAAAAAACATAATTTAAGAATCAAAAAGCCGTACATGATGGGGTTGTATTAGCGGCGGGATTAGCTAAAGGAGAATGGAAAGAACATATATATTGTTGGCACAGATAGGTTATCTTGGAAAATGGGAACTTTCTCAATCCTTAAAAGGTGGAATGGAGACAAGAAGTCGGTGCATAGGTTATAAAGAATATAGAAAAACTTGACTTGAAGGGACTTTGCCATACAATCGTTGTAAGGTGGATATGAGGTTGCACATTTGACAGGAAAGAAACGTTATATAGCAGGAATCACGGTGCTGGTCCTGTTTGTGGGACTTCTGATGCGATTTCACGATGAAGCAGGAAGACTGCACCGGACGCCGGTATTGCTGCCGGCTAAGACAGTGGTCATGGCCGGATCCACTTCTATGGAGAAATTTGCCAACATGCTGGCAGAGCGTTATCGGGAGGTGGATCCGGGGATGACAGTGACGGCGGAATTCACCGGTTCCTCAGCCGGGGTACAGGCAGTGTTGGTCGGCCGTGCGGATATCGGGATTTCGTCCAGAACTTTGACGGCGGCAGAGAAGGCATCCGGCGCGGTGGCATATGTCATTGCAATGGACGGGATCGCGGTCATTACGGATGTTGATAATCCGGTAATGACGATGACATTGAAGCAGTTGACAGATATTTATACAGGTCAGATCAGGAACTGGAAAGAACTTGGGGGTAAGGAGAAGCCGATCGTTGTGGTAGGCAGGGAGGCCGGAAGCGGTACTCGAAGCGCTTTTGAAGAATTGCTGGATATCAGGGATCAGTGCCTGTATGCAAATGAGCTGGATTCAGAAGGGGCAGTGTTGGCGCGAGTTGCTGCCACACCCGGTGCGGTTGGGTATGTCTCCTTCGGCATACTGGATGATACGGTAAACGCGCTGTCTTTGGACGGCGTAAAAGCGACGGAAGAGAAGGTAAAGGCAGGCAGGTATCCATTGTGCCGGCCTTTTCTTATGATAACAAAAGGGGAGCTTGAAGGCCAGCATAGGCAGGTACAGGAAATTTTTGCATATCTGCAGACGGAGGAGGGCAGGGAACTGTTGCGGTCTGCAGGGTTGATCGTGCCGGATCGTTCCTGATACAGGTCCTCCTGTTCTCCCGGGAGAATGAGCAAGTCCGCCAACGGACTTCTACTCTCCTGGGTGAATGAGCAAGCCTGCCGACAGCCCCTTTTTTCGGATAAATGCAGCGGAATAGACGAGGGATAGTATGGGAAAATAAGAAAAGGAAACGTCAACATATGGATATCAGCTTTCAGAAGGCAGCTTATAGTAGATCGCAGGGCAGACGCTCGTTGTCTCTTACAGAGAAAAGAAACCGTACCCAAAGGATAGAAACCATGGCCGAATCAATTTTTACCTTATGTGCTTTTCTGGCGGTCTTTGCGGTTGGTGCGATCACGCTGTATATGGTAGCTAACGGCGTGCCGGCAATTTATCGGCTGGGTGTCAGGGAGATTCTGTTTTCTTCTGCGTGGAAGCCTGTAGCGGCGGATCCTTCTTATGGCATTTTGTATGTGATCCTGACGTCTGTGATAGGAACGGTCTTGGCGGTGGCTCTGGGGGTGCCCGTGGCGCTCTTAACGGCGGTCTTCTTAGCTGAGATCGCGCCCCGGCCTTTGGCGGCATTGGTAAGGCCGGCGGTGGAGTTGTTAGCGGGCATTCCTTCTGTCGTCTATGGCCTGCTAGGAATGCTGGTTTTGAATCCGCTTATGTATCGTTTGGAGCAGGTGGTATTTCATGGTTCCCGGACGCATCAGTTTACGGGCGGTGCCAATCTGCTGTCGGCAGTGCTGGTGCTGGTCGTGATGATCCTGCCTACGGTCATCAGCGTCAGTGAGACGGCGTTGCGGGCGGTGCCGGATCAACTGCGGGTTTCCTCCATGGCTCTTGGTGCTTCAAGGATTCAGACCATTTTTCAAGTAGTTCTTCCGGCGGCCAGGCCGGGCATCACTACGGCAGTGGTATTGGGCGTTGGCCGGGCTGTGGGAGAGGCCATGGCGATCAATCTGGTGTCCGGTGGTTCGGTGAATGTGCCGTTACCTTTTTCTTCTGTGAGATTCCTGACAACAGCCATTGTCAGTGAGATGGGGTATGCGGAAGGCGTGCACAGGCAGGTGCTCTTTACGATCGGTCTGGTGCTGTTTGGATTCATTATGCTGGTCAATATCCTGTTGCACAAGATCATGCGGGGAGAGGACGGATAGCATCAGGACATGGGGTCAGGATGTGGTATAGTGGCAGGCAGCCTGGTATAGAAAGAGAGAAGGATAAGAGGAGAGCGTGCAGAAGGGAGCATAATGTCATGTCCAGAAAAATGAAAGACGCTGTCGCATATACGGCGATCTACTTTGCAGCTTCTTATTCGGTGCTGCTGCTGGTCGGAATTCTTGTCTATGTCTTTGCGAAAGGGTTTCCCGTTCTTTCGCTACCCTTTTTCACGACGGTGTCTAGTGTGGTAAAGGGAACCGTCGGCATTGCGGGGAATATCATAAATACGGTATATATCGTGACGCTGACGCTGGTGGCGGCGGTGCCGGCAGGCGTGGGGGCAGCAATCTGGCTGAATGAGTATGCGCCGCCCGGCAGATGGGTGAAGCTGATCGAATTTGCGACGGAGACGCTGGCGGGCATTCCGTCCATTGTTTTTGGATTGTTTGGAATGGTGTTTTTCGGCACTACACTGGGATTCGGCTATTCGATCCTTACAGGGGCTCTGACATTGTCGCTGATGATACTGCCGCTGATCACTCGCAACACGCAGGCGGCATTGCGGGCGGTGCCGGACAGTTACCGAAACGGGGCTCTCGGTATGGGGGCCACCAGATGGCATATGATCCGCACGGTTTTGCTGCCTTCGGCCATGCCGGGTATCGCGACAGGCATCCTTCTGGCTGTTGGACGTATCGTGGGGGAATCGGCGGCGCTGCTTTTTACGGCCGGCAGCGGCTATCTGCTGCCGGAATCCGGCAGTGATTTTTTTCATAAGGTCATGGAGTCCGGAGGGACGCTCACAATACAGATGTATTTAAGCATGGCCAGGGCAGAGTATGATGTGGCCTTCGGTATCGCGGCGGTTTTACTGAGCATGGTGCTCGCATTCAATTTTCTCCTAAAAGTTCTGATCCGAGGTAGATTTATTAAGGAGTAAGGGGACTTAGAATAAGCTTCCGGGCAGAAATGGAAGATAAGGTTGAACAGATTCTCTGATAGAGCAAGGAGATATTTATGGATGACGTCAAGATGGAGATAATCAACCTGAACTTGTACTACGGGAATCATCATGCGTTGAAGGCTGTCACTATGAATATCCGGGCAGGTGCGGTCACGGCGCTGATCGGGCCTTCAGGCTGTGGCAAATCCACTTTCCTGAAAACCCTGAACCGAATGAATGATTTGACACAGGGGGTTAAGATCACAGGCCAGGTGCGATTGGAAGGCGAAGAGATCTACGCACCCGGAGTGGACGTGACGTTGCTGCGAAAGCGGGTGGGTATGGTATTTCAGCAGCCCAATCCTTTTCCTATGAGCATCTATGACAATATCGCTTACGGTCCAAGGGTGCACGGAGAGAAGCGCAGGGCGAGGCTGGATGAGATCGTGGAGAGCAGCCTGCGGCGTGCGGCTATCTGGGATGAGACAAGGAACCGCCTGAAGAAATCAGCCTTAGGCCTTTCCGGTGGGCAGCAGCAGCGGCTTTGCATTGCCCGCGCGCTGGCAGTGGAGCCGGAAGTCTTGCTGATGGATGAACCGACTTCGGCGCTGGATCCGGTCTCTACACTCAGAATAGAGGAACTGCTCTTACAATTGAAAAAAAGTTATACCATAGTTATTGTCACCCACAACATGCAGCAGGCCGTACGGGTGTCGGACGATACTGCCTTTTTTCTGGCGGGAGAGGTCGTAGAATGGGGCGTCACCGGTCGGCTTTTTTCCGGACCGCGGGATAGGAGGACCAGAGATTATATTACGGGAAGATATGGATGAAGCGAAGGACAGATTGCCTGTAACAATCAGGGTTTTGACTTTGTCGTGTTCCATTTTACATATATTTTACATTTCCTTTACAATAACTTGATAGTGATGCGGATAAATTCATGATAACGTCAAACTATAAAGTAATAGTAGTTTTGGTTGTGATGAGGAGGTTATCATGGATTTTTTTGATCTGCTGACGATGATGGGCGGACTGGCTCTGTTTCTGTATGGTATGCATCTGCTGGGGGAGGGACTGTCCCGGGCCAGCGGCGGCAGGATGGAACAGATCCTGGAGAAAATGACTTATAGCAAGTGGCGGGCAGTGCTGCTGGGAGCGGGTGTCACGGCTGTGATCCAGTCTTCCTCTGCGACCACGGTGATGGTAGTAGGTTTCGTCAATTCGGGGATGATGAAACTGTCCCAGGCCATCGGTATCATCATGGGTGCTAATGTGGGTACGACGATCACTTCCTGGGTTTTGAGCCTGACGGGCATTGAGAGCGGCAGCTTTGTGATGCAGCTTTTAAAGCCTTCTGCCTTTTCCCAGATATTTGCGCTGGTGGGCGTGCTCCTGTTACTTTTTTCAGGAAAAGAGAAACATAAGAATGCGGCTACGATCCTGATCGGTTTTGCGGTGCTGATGATCGGGATGGACACCATGTCGGCGGCGGTCAAGCCACTGGCGGACGTGCCGGAATTCACAAATCTTCTGCTCCTGTTCTCCAGTCCGATACCGGGGATGATCGCCGGTATCATCCTGACGGCCGTGATTCAGAGTTCTTCGGCTTCAGTGGGTATCCTGCAGGCGCTGTGTGCTACCGGAGCCGTGTCCTACAGTGTGGCAGTGCCCATTATCATGGGACAGAATATCGGTACCTGTGTGACGGCACTGTTGTCTTCCGTGGGAACGTCGCGGGGGGCCAGAAGAGCGGCTATCGTACATCTGTATTTTAACTTGATCGGTACGATCGTTTTTATGGCGATCTTTTATCTGCTGCACGGGGTGGTAGAGTTTGATTTTATGGATAATGCGGCCCGCCCTTACGGTATCGCGGTGGTGCATACGGTGTTCAATGTGTTTGCCACCTGCCTGCTGCTTCCTTTTTCCGACTTGTTGGAGAAGCTGGCCTATCTGACAATCAGAGAGGACAGTGTGGAGCACATGGCGGTGAGGTTTATTGATGAGGATGTGAAGGCACTTGACAGCCGCTTTATGAACAATCCGTCTCTGGCCATGGAGCAGTGCCGGAAGGTCATCTGCCATATGGCTGATACGGTACAGCAGTCCTGTAAAGAGGCTATCGGCCTGTTGGACGGCTATACGAAGGAGGCTGCGGAAAGCGTCAGACAGCTGGAAAAGGATGTGGACCGGTATGAGGATGTGATCGGCACCTATCTTCTGAAACTGACGGGAAAAGATCTTTCGGAGAAGGATAGCCGTGCGTTGACCCTGTATCTGCACTGTATCGGGGATTTCGAGCGGATCTCGGATCACGCGGCGGGCATTGCTATGTCTTACGGGAAGATGCAGGAGAAGGAACAGACTTTTTCCGCGAAGGCTCAGGAGGAGTTGGAAATCTTTTCCCGGGCGGTGTTGCGGATGCTGGTGATCTGCGGGAATATCTTTCAGGAGGAAAATGCGGACAGCCTGTATGAAGCGGAGGCTCTGCAGGAAGTGATCGGTGAGCTGGGGGCCCAGGTTCGCAAGCGGCATGTAAAAAGGCTCAGAAAAGGGAAATGCACGGTGGAGCTGGGGTTTCTGCTATCGGATATTGTGACCGCCTATGAGCGGATCGCTGCGCACTGTACGCAGATCGCGGTCAGTGTGATGCAGGTGTGGGAAGAAGACTCCATGGAGATGCATGGTTACAGCATACAGAGTCGGGAACGGAGACGGGATCAGGAGCAGTATCGGGTGTTGTATGAAGGATTTGTGCAGGAGTATGTGCTGCCGTAAGGCAGACGATTATGCCTTTGTTGATGGAAAGCATTAATATTGATGCATATAGGTATATATACTTTCACTGCAAAAATGTGGTAACATATAGAAAGGTAAAAGAACGGAAATAGCGGAGTGTTTGCATATGGGATTGATCTATGTGGTGGAGGATGACAGGGATATCAGCGAGATTGAAAGTTTCGCGCTGAAAAACAGCGGCTATGATGTGCAAGTATATGAGAACGGGGCGGATTTCTATCAGGCGGTGCGGGAGCGGATGCCGAGCCTTGTGCTGTTAGATATTATGCTGCCCGATGAGAGCGGACTGAGGGTGACGGAACGACTGCGTCAGGATCCAAGGACCAGACAGGTACCGATCATACTTGTCACGGCCAAGACAACGGAACTGGATAAGGTGAGAGGGCTGGATATGGGAGCGGACGACTATATTACGAAACCTTTCGGTGTGATGGAACTTATATCCAGAGTGCGGGCGCTGTTGCGCAGAAGCGGGGAAGATAAGGGAGAAAGATCTTTGTCGATCGGCAAGATCCTTCTGGACGGGGAACGCCATGCCGTGTATGTGGATGGCGGGCTTTGCGAACTGACCTATAAGGAATATGAACTGCTGCGGCTTCTGATGCAGCGTGCAGGTATCGTGACGACGCGGGAGGAAATTCTGAATCATGTATGGGGAAGCGATTTCGAGGGAGAATCCAGAACGCTGGATATGCATATCAAGACGCTCAGACAGAAGTTAGGCGAAGCCGGCAGTATGATCAGGACGGTGCGCAGTGTCGGGTATTTTCTGGAGAATAACGGACTGACGGAAGGGATTGTAAGGCAGGAGTGATAATAGAATCATGAAAAGGAAGATCAACAGACAGCTCATGTTTTTATCTACTATGGCGATCGTGATCACACTGCTTTTGATGGCCGTGGTATTCTATCGGCTTTTCCAGGCTCAGGTGATGGAGGATCTGAAGATCTATGCCTACGCGCTGGCTGACGGTGGGACTGGTGCGGATATGGAGGAGACCGGACCGGCACATACGGATGCAGCGACGAATGAGACATCAGCGGATCGTTACGCATATATCGACCGTTACAGTCATGGCAGGGAAAATGTACGGGCCACTGTGATCACTCCGGAAGGCAGGGTGCTCTATGACAGTAATGCGGACATAGGCGGGATGGACAATCATGCCGGGCGGCCGGAGGTAGCGGAAGCGTTCCGGGAGGGGGAGGGCAGGTCTGTCAGACAGTCCTCCACCATGCAGCGGAGTACCTTTTACTTTACGATCCTCCTGCCGGACGGCAATGTGCTGCGGGTGGCCAGAGAGTCTCACAGCATCTGGAGCATCCTGTACCGGTCGCTGCCGGCGATCGTGGCAGCCGTGGGCGCGCTCCTGATCCTCTGCGTGCTATTATCCCACTATCTCACGGCGAGCCTGGTGAAGCCGATCGACAGACTGGTGGAAGATATGGAGCATATCGGAGAAAAGGAGATTTATGAGGAACTGAGGCCTTTTGCGGAGAAGATCAGGATACAGCACGACGCCATCGTCCACAACGTGAACATGCGGCAGGAGTTTAGTGCCAATGTGTCGCATGAACTGAAGACACCGCTCACGGCGGTATCCGGTTATGCGGAGTTGATCGAAAACGGGATGGCCACAGGACCGGACGCAGTCAGGTTTGCCTCAGAGATTCGCAGAAATGCCAATCGGCTTTTGATGCTGATCAATGATACCATACGCCTGTCGGAGCTGGATGTGCAGGAGAGGGAGATTCCTTTCGAGGCGATCGATCTGTATGAGGTTGCAAAGGATTGCGTGGAGATGCTGCAGATCAGAGCGAAAGAGCGAGAGGTGGAACTGCGGCTGCATGGCGGCAGCCTCACGGTACAGGGAGACCGGCAGATGCTGGAAGAACTGCTCTATAATCTGTGCGACAATGCCATCAGCTATAACAATGCAGGGGGATCTGCGCTGGTCAGCGTAGGATGCACGGACGGGAAGAAGATGCTGCAGGTACAGGATACGGGGATCGGTATCCCGAAGGAAAGTCAAGAACGGGTCTTCGAGAGATTCTACAGAGTGGACAGGAGCCGTTCAAAGTCCACCGGCGGCACGGGATTGGGCCTTGCCATCGTAAAACATATCGTGGCGGTCCATAACGCAGGGCTGACACTCGTAAGTGAGCCTGGAAAGGGAACGAAGATCACGGTCATATTCGATGACGGGAAGACCTGAGGAGTGAAGGACCGGTAGAAATTTTCATCTTGCAATCCGAACGGTAATATATTAAAGTAAACTATAGTAGTTTGGATATCAAAATATTCGGACAATGATACGTGTGAGAGGAGAATTTTTATGTGGACTAGGGCGGAATTGAAAGATAACGCAAAGAAGTTTTTCCAGTTTAATTACTGGAAGATGGTGCTGGTCTCTCTGGTGGCTGGATTTGCAGGCGGTACAACCGGAGGCGGAAGCGGGATCAGTATGTCGTTCAACAGGACTTATACCTTCAGTCTTAGTGAACTTAGTAAACCTGAAATTATGGGATTTCTGATGGCTTTTTTAGGGGCATTTACATTCGCCATGGTGATAGGCCTGGTTGTTTCCTTCTTTTTGTTAAATCCCTTGCATGTAGGTGTACAGCGGTTCTTTGTAGTCAGCCATTACCAGAAGGCGGAACTGGGTGAGATAGGCTATGCTTTTTCCAACGGCTATCTCAATGTGGTCAAGACGATGTTCTTAGAAAGTCTGTTTATATTTCTTTGGTCGCTGCTCTTTATCGTTCCGGGCATCATCAAAAGCTATGAATACAGGATGATTCCTTACATATTGGCGGAGAATCCGGGTATTGACACTAGGGAAGCTTTTGAGATCAGCAGGCAGATGATGTCCGGTAATAAGTGGAACGCGTTTGTACTGGATCTGTCTTTCCTGGGATGGAGCATTTTGAGTGCATTTACATGTGGTATCCTGGCGATCTTCTATGTGAATCCATATATTTATATGACCAATGCGGAGCTTTATGTGGCATTGAAGGAGATCACATTTGGCGGACGCGGACAGTCTTACCAGAATACACAGCAGTATCAGGCAGATCAGATGGATCAGAATTATCAGAGTTATTGAAGAAGGCTGCATGCGGCAGTAAAGTTTAGGGCCAGGTTGCTATGATGTGCTGTTTTTAGGCAGAGTCTATACTGGCGGGAGCAATCGGAATATGAGAAAATAGATAAGCCACTATCGTCTTAAGAGGACGGGTGGCTTATTGTAGTTGATCGCAGAGCAGAATCTGAAAAGGGAAAGCAAAAGAGAAGAATGGAGGAAGAGATGAAAGAACATTTTGTAACAGAAAAGGATGTAAAGGCGTTTATACAGTATCTGCGAGAGGAAGAGAAGGAGGCGGCTACCATTGAGAAATATAATCGTGAGGTGCAGGTTTTTTATGTATGGCTTCAGGGACGGGCGGTCACGAAAGAGGTTGTTTTGGAATGGAAGGTGAACTTGCAGAAGGAGGGGTATGCTCCCGGTACGGTCAACGGTAAGCTTTCGGCTCTTAACGGCTTTTTTCGGTTTATGCGATGGGAAGAGTGCAGAGTGAAGTTCCTTCGTATTCAGCGGCAGATGTTCAGGCAACAGTCTAAAGAATTGACCAGAGCGGAGTACGCGCGGCTGCTTGACACTGCTCACAGGACCGGTAAAGAGAGACTGGAGCTTATGATGGAGACGATCTGTGCTACCGGTATCCGTGTAAGCGAGCTTTCCTATATCACGGTGGAAGCGGCCAGAATGGGAAGGGCAGAAGTGGCGCTGAAGGGCAAGATCAGGGTGATTCTTCTGTCGGACAAGCTGTGCCGCAAGCTGCTTAAATTTGCAGAGAAACAAAGGAACGATTCGGGAGAAACTTTTGTCACAAAAAGTGGGAAAGGCCTTTCCAGAAGGCAGATCTGGAGAGAAATGAAAGAACTATGCGGGGAGGCAGGGGTAGAGAGCTCGAAAGTATTCCCACACAATCTCAGACATTTGTTCGCCACAACATTCTATAAAATCTGCAGAGATATTGTGAAACTGGCCGATGTGTTGGGACACAGCAGTGTAGAAACGACCCGTATCTATTGACGGCGGGGAAAGACCATGTACGCCAGTTGGAACAGACAGGATTGGTTCTATAGGCAGAATATTGATTCTGTCAATTTCTGATTTCTGAAAGGGGTGCACCATATGTCCGCACGGAAAGAAGAAAAGATCAGTCCGGAAAAAATAGAAGAATTTCTGAATGATCAGGAAAAAAAGGGGAGGAAAGTATCTTCCCTGCAAAATTATCGCAGAATACTGCAAGATCTCTACCGGTATCTGCCGGAAGACAAATGTATCCGGGAGCAGACAGGTTCAGAGTGGAAAATATACCTGGAAAGACAGGGGCTGCAGCCGGCGACGGTGAATACTCGCATATCAGTATGGAACAGTTTTCTTCGGTATCTGGGACGACGGGAATGGCAGATAGTAGATTTTGAACGAGAAGTGGTAAAGGTACAGCCAAGACTGAGCCGTACTGAGTATCTACGTCTTCTGTCTGCGGCAAAGCAGCTGGACAAAGAGAAGACTTATCTGCTGATCAAGACGCTCGGTGGAGCCGGTATGCGGATACAGGAACTGCCACAGCTCACCGTGGGGTTTACGTGCGCACAGAGGAGTTTCAGGAACTGTGTAAACTGGGAAAGAAACTGCTGTCATGGCGATAGGTTTTGACGGGGAGATCATAACAGGACGCCGCGTTTGTTGCGAACGGGCGTTTTTTTGTCATGAACGAAAGAAAAGAATAGAAACAGGCGGGATTAACAAACAGGCATTATCAGCCGATAATAATACTATGGAGGTTGATGATAGGCTGCCGGATGAAAAGGAGTTCATCCGGATATGACAAGGAGGTTATAATTCATGCAGATCAGAGCAAATGCGAACGAGAATCAGGTGATCCATGTCAGCAGTGCGGCTCGGGACAGAGCACAGGAGAGAGCGGGAATAAACGGACAGGAGAAGCAGAAGAGAAGTACCATTTTCATGGGGGATCTGAACGTTAAGAAGGATTCGATCACCCAGCGTAAATTATATGCGCAGCAGAAGGCATTGAAGATAGTGAGCAATGCCTGGGAAGGCGACCGGAAGATTGATAACAGTATTTTGGATATTCGGCATAAACTGTCCCAGCTGCAGGATGAATATGTGGAGAATCTTGGGGTGATCGATGCGGGCGATGCCCAGAAGGAGATGCTGCGCCAGCAGTATGGTGTGGCGGCGGATTCCCAGGAACAGAAGGATCTGGAACTGCTCCAGAAGAAAGAAGATGCCATGCATCACCCGGACGAGGTTTCTCTGACCGAGGAAGAGGAGGCCCGGCTGAAAGAGATAAACGGTCGTCTTCCCGATACGAAGGAAGAGGCATTTCTGCTGCAGCGTAAGCAAGATGCGGAGAAATTCGGGCTTGAAGTAACGTGGACCGAGGAAGAGGAAGCGTTGCTGAAGGAGATGGAGGGAATCCCCCTGACGGAGTATCAGGAGCGTTGTCTGAACATTGACAAACATCAGAGGATCTATGAGCAGAAGAATGATATCATTGAGGATCAGATCATAGCTTATAGTGGTTCCATTCGTGCTATGAAGCTGGAACGGCTGAAATTTCATGAGATGACAGATGCTCAGAAGAAGGCTGAGGATGTGATGGAAGCGGCCGGTAAGGAGATCATTGGCATGTTGATGGAAGAAGCCAAAGATCACGTGGATGAGGAGATGGACGAGAAGAAAGAAGAGGCCGAGGAGAAAGCGGAAGAGAAAGCAGAACAGGAAGAGAAGATCGAGGATAGAAAAGAGGACGAGGCAGCGTTGGAGGAACGGATCGACGAGGCTCAGGTGAAGAGAGAAGAGCAGGAAGAATTACGCCGCGACTCCGAAGAGCGTTCCAGAGAGGAGTCGGTTCTGCTTGACGATATTTTGGAAACCGGCAGAGGGCAGGGCAGCCTTTCCGACGTGCAGCTGGATGTGAAGAAGATGCTGCATAAGATGAAGCTTCTGGAAGAAGATCTGAAGGGAAGTATTGTGGATGAAGAGAGTTAACCGGTAGGAGTGCAGGAAGCCGGCGCAGCGATGTTAAGCGGCCGGGAAGACAAGAGCGTAATAACGGCATACGAGGGGAATTATGTATTCAAGAATATTGCAGGCATAGCCAGCAATATCCACGTAGAGGTAAACATGAATATTGCAGTTTGTGATGACGAGGTAAGAGGGAGAGAAAGGATTCGAACCTTACTTGAGAAAGAGTTTTCTCAGGCACAGACATGTGAATTTGATTCAGGGATGAAATTGATAGAGAATGTAAAAGAAGGATACCGGCCGGATATCGTGTTGCTTGATATAGCGATGGAAGGCATGGACGGTATGGAGACGGCAAGGCGTTTAAGGAAGCTTGTGGATGCGATCCTGATCTTTGTGACGGGCGTGAGAGAGCAGGTTTTCGACGCCTTTGATGTGGGCGCCTTCCATTATCTTATGAAACCGATCGATGAGGATAAGATGCGGGAAGTATTGCGGCGCGCCGTTCAGGAAGTCGAGAAGAAACAGAGTGGTCCACGGTATCTTTTGGTGAAGGCGGAGGGAAGCCATCGCAGAATACCGGTGGAGGATATCCTCTATGTGGAAAACAGCGGGCGTAAGGTGATCCTGCATACGAAGACGGAATGTCTGGAATACTATGAACGGATGAATCACTTACAGGAAGTGTTGGGGGACGGATTCTATCGCTGCCATAGGGGATATCTGGTGGCACTGTCTGCCATTACCGGCTATGATCATGAGAGCATCACTGTTGGTTCGGGGGATCAGATCTATCTGGCGAAACAGAAGTACGGTGAGTTTGTGAAATTATACTGCCGTTATTTGAAAGAGTAGGGAAGCTGCAATGATAACTTGGAAGGAGCGGCAGTATGGTAGGGGATTTGCTCAATCTGATTGAGTATTTATCGAAAGCATGGCTTTTGTTATATTTCTGTAAAGACAGTATCATGGTAAAGGAGAAGTATCGTTCCGCAGGGAAGATACTTTTTTTCTTACAGGCATTTCTGACAGGGTACTGGCTTTCTGTCTCCGCGTGGTTTAACAGCGTACTTTATGGCAATGCGGATGGGGTAGTCATGGACAGCAGCTACAGTATCATCAAACTGGTGATTGTCCTGGGCTGCAGCTTCTTTGTCATGGATCTGTTCTATCAGGGGAAAAGGCTTTGCAAATTGTACCTTTTGTTAGTTTTTTATGCGGTACAGGAGATGGTCAAATTTACACTGCACAGTGTCTGGTCACTCACTATGCTGGGACTGATCGATCATCTGAGCGAATTGGTCATGGCGGAGGAGATCGATCTGGAGCAGTTTATGATGATCACAACATTTCTGCAGGACTATAGTATGTGTGTCTATCTGGCAGGCTGTCTGGCGTTCACGTATGGAACACTTCGCGTGTACCGGCACTATCTGATAGTTTCAGGACCGGTAGATGAGATCAGCAGGCAAGGGCTTTGGTTTCTGATGTTGACGCCGATGGTCACCATGGCTTTTGATGTGTACTGGCGGATATCCTTTTACAGACAGCAGGGGACGGAAGTGGAATTCCTGTATGAAAAGCACGGCAGTATGTATGTGATGGTGCCGGTGATCGCCCTTTTGTGTTTGGCCTGCATTGTCTTCAGCCGCAGGATCTACAGTGAACTGGTGCGTACTGAGATGCAGAAGAATGACCTGCTGTTCTACAAACAGCAGCTTGCGGATATGACAGATCATGTGAAAGAGTTGGAGCAGCTGTATGACGGGATTCGCAGGATGCGGCATGATATTAATAATTATGTGGCAGATATGGAGCAGCTGCTTCGAGAGAGTACCAAAGAAGGGCGACTGCCAGATCAGGTCAGACAGGAAGCGGACGGATATCTGCGTCATATGCAGCAGGCGGCGGACAGACTTTCCCTGCAATTTGCTACGGGGAATCCGGTGACGGATGTCATCTTAAATCGGAAGGGCCAGATCTGTGAACAGGAACACTTGACACTGGAAGGAGAGTTGTTCTTTCAGGCAGAATTAGGAATCGAGGCGTTTGATCTGGGAATCCTGCTTAACAATGCACTTGACAATGCAATAGAGGCCTGTCGGAAAATATCGGCGGACAGAGAACGGCTGATCCGATTTCGAGGGTATGCGAAGGGAAGAATGTATTTCGTTGTGGTGGAGAATACGTATGACGGTATAATCCTGCCATCAGGGGCGGACAGCCTGCAGACTACCAAAACGGACAAAGACAGACACGGGTTTGGCATACGCAATATACGAAGCTGTGTGGAGAAATATTACGGAACGATGCAGTATGAGGCAGAGGAAGGGAAGTTTGTACTGACGATCATGCTGCAGGGAAAAGAGTTCTGTTCATGACGAAAAATAGCGCAGTTGGTTACAATTCCCTTCACTTTACGGAAATACGAACGATATACTTAATGTGAAGAGAACGGAATTGCTTACTTCACAATGTGCAGACAGAAGGGAGACGACCTATGAGAATTCCAAGAAATTATTCCAGTGCGTTGCTGAGTGGGAGAAACAGAACAGGCGGCAGCTATTCTTTGTTACAGAACGCTCTTAGCAGGACCAGCAGAGGCAGGAGATTGAGTAGCAGGAACGCACAAGTGTTAAGTGGACTGCGACAGAAGAACAATATTTTTAACAACGCGGTGCTGGGGACGGCTGATCAGCAGAAACTATATTATAATATGAAGTATCATGCGCAGCAGGTCTGTAAGTATGGAGACAAACTTGCGGACGAGAGCAAGACATCCCTTTTTGCCAAGGCGAAGGAGAGTGGCAGTAATGCGGAGATTGTGGCGAATATCAAGGGACTGGTGAGTCAGTATAACAGTATGCTGGGCAATCTGCGGGAATCCGGGACGAGGACAGACAATAATTACCTGTCACAGTTAAACAGCATTACCGGTATGAACAGTTCCGAGTTGGCTTCTTGTGGTGTGACCAGGAAGATGGACGGAACACTTGAGGTAGATGATAAGAAGTTGGCGGCAACGGATCTGACGACGCTTGAGAAGGTGTGGGGCGGCAAGAGCGGTTTCGCTGGGCGTGCAGCTTTGTGGGCGGATTCTGTGGAGACTACCGCAGAGCGCAGTATGGATGCGCAGGCAAGCAGCAGCTATAGCAAGTTGTTTAATGATTATGGGAGCAGGGGGAATTATTTTAATTTCTTTGGCTGAGAAAGTCATGGACTGGATGTGCTGCACTTTGCGTCTGGTTAGTCCGTGACTGTAACGATTGCTTTTATCTTAATACAATTTTTACATTCCGTTTATTGTTTTCAGACAGCTTCTGCGTTATAGTAACAAAGGATATATAAAGTGAGAACTTTTTATATCGTATGTTGTTATAACAGACAGAAGTTGTTTTTTTTATCATATTTTTAGGAACGGAGGATAAAGACTCAATGACGGCAAATCCCTTTTTTCCACTGGATGAAATGAGTGTGGAATCCAATGAAACGGAGATGATGATATATCCCCAGGTAGATCAGTCGATTTATGAGAGAAGACGGCAGATGGTAGATACGGTGGTAGATTATAAGGAGATGAGAATGCGTTACAGTTGTGCCATCAAGGAGGTGCGCACGAAGTTCGATGTGCTGAATTCGGAATTTAATGTGCGCTATCAACGCAATCCGATCACATCCATCAACTCCCGCCTTAAGAGTAGTACAAGCATTATGCGTAAGCTGGACAGCAAGAATGTTGATTTTACGTTGGACAATGTGGAGAAATATCTGTTCGACGTGGCCGGAATCCGGGTGGTATGTTCTTATGTGGACGACATCTATATGCTGGCCCAGGCGCTGGCGAAGCAGGATGATATCACGGTGCTTAAGGAGAAGGATTATATCAAGAATCCCAAGCCTAATGGGTACCGCAGCTATCATATGATCGTCAGCGTACCTGTATTCTTCTCTGACAGGACGAAGAATATGGCAGTGGAGGTGCAGATTCGGACGATCGCTATGGATTTCTGGGCAAGCCTTGAGCATCAGCTTAAGTATAAACAGAAGGTGCCGAACCAGCAGGAAATCGTGCGGCAGCTGAGTGATTGTGCAGAACAGATTGCATCCGTAGACAAGCAGATGTGGCAGGTGCGCCAGCAGATCGAGCTGTCCGAGGATATCCCGACAGAAGAGGAGATTCTGTTGGAGAAGCTGAGCAGGATCGATATAGCGATCAACGAGTAGCAGGTTTCTTTTGGCATGATTTGGGATTGCAGGAGCCAGGGGAATCCATTATACTGAACATAGAAATGCCGTGGATTATGGCAAAACAGATAAAGTGACACGAAAGGAAGTGAAAATGTGATGGAAGACAGGAGGAATCTGCCGGAGGCATTCCGTATGAGGATGAAAAGACTTCTCGGCACGGAATGGGAAGCGTTTCTGGCAAGTTATGATAAGGAACGTTCTTATGGGCTGCGCAGGAATCCGTTGAAGTCTTCCAGGGAGAGATTTATGGCTCAGATGCCTTATACCTTGGAGAAGGTAAGCTGGGCAGAAGAAGGATATTACTATCCGGCAGAGGAACAGCCGGGTAAGGATGTGCTGCATGAGGCGGGGGTCTATTATATCCAGGAGCCGTCGGCGATGGCGGTAGTGGAGATCCTGGATCCGCAGCCGGGCGAGCGTATTCTGGATCTGTGTGCGGCGCCAGGCGGTAAAAGTACACAGATTGCCGGACGGATGCGGGGAGAAGGACTGTTAGTCGCCAATGAAGTGATTTCCGACAGGGCCAGAATCCTCTCCCAGAATGTGGAGCGGATGGGGATCAAGAATTGCGTGGTATGCAGTGAGGATCCGGAACATATGACAGAACTTTTTCCGGAATTTTTTGACAGGATCGTGGTGGACGCTCCCTGCTCCGGAGAGGGAATGTTTCGCAAGGAGCAGACAGCGGTGGAACAATGGAGTGAGGAGCATGTGCGGATGTGTGCCAACAGGCAGCTGACGATTCTCAAAGCAGCGGCCAGATGTCTCAAACCGGGCGGCGTACTGGTCTACTCTACCTGCACTTTTGCACCGGAAGAAAACGAAGGGACCATCAGCAGATTTATAGGAGAGCGGGAAGACTTTTTCCTGGAGGAGGTACCTTGTGACGGGACTTTTGCACCCGGACAGACGCAGTGGGCTATGAAGCCTGCACCGGGACTTGCATATACCATGCGGTTATGGCCTCATCGCCTACGGGGAGAGGGGCATTATATTGCCAGACTTCGTCGACAGGGAAGCCTGGACGGTGTATTTCCCGGGCAGTCTTGTGACAATAGGCGGAAGAAGTCTGGTAAGGACCGCCGCCATGCAGGTGCAGGGCAAAAGGATCCGACAGAAGTCCTGCAGGAGTTTCTTGTAAAGGAACTGGGGCTTGCAGAGGACTGGTTGACGAAGCAGGGCGGGATCGTGTCGCAGTTTGGAGAACAGCTTTATCTCGTGCCGGGGGATATGATCTCGATGGAGGGAATCAGGGTGCTCCGACCGGGTCTGCATTTGGCAACGGAGAAGAAGAACCGTTTGGAGCCGGCTCACTCACTGGCTCTTGCATTGGCGGCAGTAGAGACAGAGCGGATCCTGGAGTTGACACATGAGGAAGCGGTCTGTTATCTGCGCGGTGAAAGTGTGCTCCGTACTGCACAAAAGGGGTGGACATTGTTGACTTACAGCGGATATCCGCTGGGATTTGGCAAGGCTGCAGGCGGTCAGATGAAAAATCATTATCCGAAGGGCTTAAGGAAGTTTCTGTGATCATATATGTAGACAACCGGTTAGGAGGATGACTTATTGGGCGATCACTGCATGATACAAAAATGATGCAATTATGATGCAAAAATGATGCATAAAATGTCGAAAAATAGAAAGGTTCGCCCTTGTAAAAAAATTCTGCGTGGAATATACTAGATAAGGAACTCATTTTAATAAGTCAAGGAGTGCTGTATATGCTGTTTTCCAGTGTAGAATTTTTATTCCGGTTTCTGCCGGTTTTTATGATATTGTATCTGATCATTCCTGCCAAATATCGCAATATTGTATTGTTGGTTGGAAGCCTTATATTTTATGGAGTGGGAGAACCGTATTTTGTTCTGCTGCTTATTTTTTCTATTGTAGTCAACTTCTGTCTGAGCAGGTATATGTTCTGGGAGCCGAAGACTCCTATACAGAATCGCGCGCAAAGAAGAGAACGGCGGCGTAAGGCGGCGCTGATCCTTTCTCTGCTATTTGACTTTTGTATGCTATTTCTTTTTAAATATTGGGATTTTGCGGCGAGTAGCATAAACCATCTGGCAGGGAAAGAATTGATTCCCTTGTTGGCGCTGGCATTACCGCTTGGCATAAGTTTCTATACTTTTCAGATGGTATCCTATCAGGTGGATTGCTATCGGGGGCTGATACGCAATCCGGTAGACTTTGTCTCATTTGCATCCTACGTGAGCATGTTTCCGCAGCTGATCGCGGGGCCGATCGTTCGATATGATGAGATAGCCGATCGGATGAAAAGCCGGCGTATGCGTATCCGGAATCTGGAAAACGGACTCAAACTTTTTACACTGGGACTTGGGCTTAAAGTGCTTCTGGCCAATCAGATTGGGACACTCTGGAATACGATCATGTCCGCAGGTGCAGGAGAATTACATCCAGCGGTAGCCTGGTTGGGAGCAGCGGCCTATTCCTTTCAGATCTATTTTGATTTCTGGGGATATTCAGTGATGGCGATGGGGCTTGGTAAAATGCTCGGATTCAGGATCCCGCAGAATTTTGACAGTCCCTATGCCTCCAGATCCGTTTCGGAATTCTGGCGCCGTTGGCATATTACGTTGGGCAGATGGTTTCGCGAGTATGTCTATTTTCCACTAGGAGGAAACCGGAAAAACCGGGTGAGAACCGTATGTAATCTTTTTATCGTATGGACTCTTACCGGACTGTGGCATGGGGCTGACTGGAATTTTGTATTATGGGGTCTGTTATTTTTTGTGATCCTTACGATCGAGAAGAATAGCTACGGCAAGAGATTGGAACGGACTAAAGTGATCGGCCGGCTCTATACGCTGGCGATCATTCCAATAACATGGGTTGTGTTTGCCATTACAGATATAAGACAACTGGGAGCATATCTTGGTAATATGTTCGGCATACAACAAACAGGTGTTATGGTTGGTATCCCACAGCTTCTGCGTTATCTGCAGGAGTATGGAATCTTGCTGACGGTATGCATTTTGTTCGCTACCCCCTTTCCGATCAGGTGGTATCATAAGTGGAAAGATAGATGGTTTGTGGTAATACTGATGGTAGCGATATTCTGGTTCTCGGTGCGTGAAATCATGGTTGGGAGCAATAATCCGTTTCTGTATTTCAGATTCTGATTAAAATATATGTTTCCAAATATCCATTTCAGGTTATAGTGGGATGATGGTAGTTTACTATCTACAATAAAAGATAAATAGCATAAGATATGAATGATGAGTGATGATTCAATTGAGGAAATGATAACGAATGAAAAAAAAGAAGCAGAAGCAGCAGCAAAGAAAACAAACAGGACAGCAGACGAGTTCAGCACAGAAGAAGCAGCAGACAGAGCAGCAAACGCGTTTGGTACAGAAGCAGCAGACAGGACAACGAAAACAGTCATTACGACAGTCTGAATCGCAAATTCCACAAAGACAGAAACGTGACTGGAGAGCATATTTATATAACTGCCCTTATTTAATTCTGATCACTTTGACTACTTTGGCGGTAATGTTTATCTCGGATGAGATTGGCATCAGTGCTGCAGTGAGAGATACACAGATGTTTGTTAGCAGATCGTATGCCAAAATGCCCGGAGAGCAGGGGATGTTGGAAGCCGGTTCGCACAGTTCTATGCTGGAAGAAAATGGAAAAACGAGTGATATTGAAAACTTAAATAAAGTGGGTGACGAAGATGCTGTAAAGAATGGTAAAGACGCTGCCGATATCGGAAATACAGATGGGATACAGACAAGTGTAGCGGCTGGTATTGGCGATGGCAGCGAAGCGGAAAGTTTTGATGAAGAATCTGAAGTGAAAGCGGGAAATGCAGGAATACGCAAGGATAACAGTGACGATTTACAAAACGACGACAGACATCAGAGTGAACATAGTGGTTTGAAAAACGGCGTAGATACGGAAGATATACCGAAAGGGGTAACTGATTTTGAATTTTATGAGCCGTTGCAGATAGAATCTCGTTACTATAAGGATGCAGGAAAAGTTGCATTGACAACAGTATATCCTTACACAAAAGAAAACACTAGTTATTTTGATGATGCGGCTTTTCTGGGAGATTCCAGGACTCTGGGGATATCGGATTATGCAGGATTGGAGAATACGGATTTCTACTGTGACAGTGGTATGACGATCTTTAGGATTCTGGAAGATGAAGTCACTTATCAGAAGACCGGCAGCAAGGTCAGGATGACGGAGGTATTGCAGACGAAGCAGTATGGAAAGATCTATATCATGCTGGGTATGAATGAGTTGGGATATGGTGATACGGAGATGTATCTGGATCAGTATCAGCAAGTGCTGCAACAGATTCGGGAATGGCAGCCGGAGGCAGTCATCTATATTATGGCAAATCTCCATGTCAGCAGAGAAAAGAATAATATGGAGACAGAGTTCAATAATATTAATATCAATGACAAGAACGCTGCGTCGGCGTCCCTGGCAAACGGAACAGATGTTTTCTATCTTGATGTCAATCCGGTCTTTACGGATGAAGAAGGGTATCTGAAATCGGAACTGACTTTTGACGGCGTCCATCTTTATGCAAAGCATTATGATGCCTGGCGGGAGTTCTTGCTGGAGCATGCTGTGGATTTGCCGAAGAGCCAGATATCGGAGGCCGAACAGAGAACAGATACAGGTTCCGGGATCGGTAAAGCAGCGCAGGAGAATCCTTGAGGAGACGCAGGAGAATATATGGCGTGATACTGTGTGATGTAAGGAGTATACATGGAAGGCAGAGAAATTCGTTTGAACAAATACCTGGCAGACTGTGGAATTTGCTCCAGGCGGGATGCGGATAAGCTGATTGCGCAGGGCGTGGTGACGGTCGAGGGCAGGACTGCCCAGATGGGCATGAAGATAACCGGGCGAGAGAACATACTGGTCCTGGGTAAGAAGATAACAAGCCGGGATCGAACGGTAGTGCTGGCATATTATAAACCAAGAGGTGTGGTCTGTACGGAACGGGATGTTCATGCAGAGAAAATAGTAATAGATGAAATCAAGTATCCGGTACGTGTCACTTATGCGGGCAGATTGGATAAGGAGTCAGAAGGATTGCTGCTGATGACAAATGACGGTATGCTGATCGATGCCATGATGCGCGGTGCAAACGGTCACGAGAAAGAATATATAGTTAAGGTTTCTAAGGAGTGGACAAGTAAGGCACTGGACTGTCTTCGGCAGGGGGTGTGGCTGGAAGAAATGAGGGTCAGTACAAGGCCATGTGAAATAGAACAGATCGGTCCGAAGACGATTCGTATGATACTGACACAAGGACTCAATCGGCAGATACGGCGTATGTGCAAAACACAGGGGTATGAGGTCACCTCACTGAAAAGAACACGTGTTATAAATATTGTTCTTGACAAATTAAAGCCTGGAGAATACAGAGAATTGTCGCGAGAAGAGATGCAAGAACTGTATGAACACTGTGGCATGATGCAGAATGGAACGTCCCGGGCAAAGTAATACAAGATATATGCAATATTAAAGAACGGCAGGTATTTTATATGAAAGAAACAGATAACAATCGCATGAAAGAACTGGTCGCGGTTCTGAATCAAGCAGCAAGGGCATATTACGCGCAGGATACAGAGGTCATGAGTAACTTAGAATATGACCGTCTGTATGATGAACTGACGGAATTAGAGAACAGAACAGGTGTTACTCTTGCGAACAGTCCTACGGTAACCGTAGGTTATGAAGCGGTGGATGAGCTGCCGAAGGAGAGACATGAACGCCCGATGCTCTCCCTTGCCAAGACGAAGAGCAGGGAGGAACTACGTGATTGGCTGAATGGGAAGGAGGCAGTGCTTTCTTGGAAGCTGGACGGATTGACGATCGTACTGACTTATAACGGAGGGAAACTGATCAAGGCCGTGACGAGAGGAAACGGGGAAGTGGGGGAGGTCATTACCAACAATGCCAGAGTTTTTAAGAATGTGCCTTTGTCGATTCCTTATCAGGGGGAACTGGTTCTGCGGGGAGAGGCAGTGATCAGCTACAGTGAATTTGAGCGTATCAACAGTGAGATTGAAGATGTGGATGCAAAGTACAAGAATCCCCGGAATTTGTGCAGCGGTTCTGTGCGGCAGTTAAATAATGAGATCACTGCCAGACGAAATGTCAATTTCTATGCATTTAATCTTGTAAAAGCGGAGGATATGAGCAGTGATGATCTCCGGGCGCAGCAGTTTGCCTTTTTACAGGAACAGGGTTTTGACGTGGTAGAATACAGATTGGTGGATCCGGACACGCTCCTGGAGGAGATAGCGTATTTTGAGAATAAGATTCAGACCTATGACGTGCCGTCAGATGGTCTGGTGTTGACATACAATGATATTGCATATGGGCAATCCCTTGGAAGGACAGCGAAATTTCCGCGGGATTCCATTGCTTTTAAATGGGCGGACGAACTGCGGGAAACGGTGCTTTCGGAGATGGAGTGGAGTGCCAGTCGTACAGGGCTGATCAATCCGGTGGCGATCTTTGAACCGGTGGAACTGGAGGGAACTACGGTCAGCCGTGCTTCGGTACACAATATCAGTATCGTAAGAGGCCTGAAGCTGGGGATCGGCGATCATATTACGGTCTACAAGGCTAACATGATCATACCGCAGATCGCGGAGAATCTGACCAAGAGCGATACGCTGGAGATTCCGGCAGTGTGTCCGGTGTGCGGACAGCCTACACAGATAAGGCAGGTCAATGATGTGCAGTCACTGTACTGCAATAATCCGGACTGTGATGCCAAGAAGATCAAGGCGTTTACATTGTTTGTAAGCAGAGATGCCCTGAATGTGGACGGTTTGTCTGAGTCTACACTGGAGAAGTTTCTGGCCAGAGGCTTTCTCCATGAATTTGCGGATCTTTTTAAACTGGATCGATATGAGCAGGAAATTACGCAGATGGAAGGATTCGGTGAGAAATCCTTTGGCAATCTGATGGAAAGTATCGAGAAGGCCAGAGATACAACATTGGCGAGAGTGGTCTATGGGCTGGGCATCGAGAATGTAGGAGTGGCCAATGCAAAGATTTTAAGCAGGCATTTTGGTTATTCACTGGATGCTTTGCAGCAGGCGACCGTTGAGGATTTGAATGAGGTGGACGGTGTTGGCGGCGTGATCGCGGCGGGAATCCATGAGTTTTTCCACAGACAAGATAAGATGGAGCAGTTGGAACATTTGATGCAGGAGCTTCGTCTTGCCGAAGAGGTGGCGGAGGAGGGGAGCCAGACATTGGCAGGTATGTCCTTTGTCATCACCGGCAGTTTGGAACATTATGAGAATCGGGGAGCACTTAAGGCCGAGATTGAAGCCAGAGGTGGCAAGGTTACCGGAAGTGTAACCGGGAAAACGGTCTGTCTGATCAATAATGATACGGCATCGCAGTCGTCCAAGAACAAGAAGGCGAAGGAACTGGGGGTCAGGATTATTTCGGAAGAGGATTTTATAGAGGAGTATCTGTAAAAAGTGTCATAAGATTTTGTCAGGAAAGCATAGTTGATGATAAAAGAGAAAGAGCAGAAATGTTCTTTCTTTTTTTGTATAAAAATGTTTTTCGAGACTTTGATTTTATATTTTAATAGATATGGAAAAAATAATATGGCCGGTATAAAAAAATCTCATGATTTCGGCAGGAGGGAGAAAAAGATATGGCAGATGTATATGGCTATGTACGTGTCAGCACCCGCGACCAGAATGAAGAAAGGCAGCTGATCGCTTTACAAAAACTGTCAGTTGCAGAAAAAAATATATTTATGGATAAACAGTCCGGGAAAGATTTTGACCGTCCGGCGTATAAACGTATGGTACGCCGTATGAAGAAAGATGATTTGCTCTATATTAAAAGTATTGATCGGTTAGGACGCAATTACGGTGAGATATTAGAGCAGTGGCAGATCCTCACGAAAGAAAAGGAAATTGATATTGTAGTATTGGATATGCCGTTATTGGATACCCGCCGGGGGAAAGATCTGATGGGGATGTTTCTCAGCGATATTGTCTTACAGGTATTGTCCTTTGTGGCAGAGAATGAGCGATCGAATATAAGGCAGCGTCAAGCGGAAGGGATTGCAGCCGCAAAAGCGAGAGGGGTGAGATTTGGCCGTCCGGCAATACCTTATCCGGATAATTTCTATCAAATACATCGTGATTGGAGAAACAAAAAAATAACACTCCGCCAAGCGGCCGATGCCTGCGAAATGCCTGTGGGAACCTTCTATGGAAAAGCCAGAAAATTTGAAAATATTAGTTGAGTGACAACAGGATTTGTAAAAGTGTACTTTTGCAAAGAACCCCTATAACAATTAAATATGAAAAAAATCAGATACATTAATGCCGAAAATGTGTCCAAACGAATCGAAAATCGATGAAAACTAAAAAAACAATTGAACAAACATTGTTTTTGTGGTAGACTAAGAAACTGTTAAAGAAGATATGTAAATTTTGCAAAAGTACACATTTTAGAAATGTGTCGAAAGACTGCAGGAGGAACTAGATCATGACAGGTGATTACGCAGTCGTAGTAGTGACATATAACAGGCTGAAGCTTTTGAAAGAATGTCTGGGGCAGATTGAAGACCAGACAGTTCCAGCAAGAAAAATTATTGTGGTAAATAACGCATCCACAGACGGTACGACGGAGTACTTGCGGGAGTATAAAGAGAAGGATTCCCGTTATGGGATCATTACCTGTGCAGAAAATACAGGGGGCGCCGGCGGTTTTGAAAGGGGAGTAGAGGCAGCTGGAAGGGAGAAGACAGAATGTATACTGCTGATTGACGATGATGCGATTCTTCATAGAGATTATATGGAAAAGATCATGGATGCCAGGAAGTGCAATCCGGATTATCAGGCGTATGCCGGTGCGGTAATGACGGACGGAGAAATAGATACCGCTCATCGCAGAAATGTGATAAGACCGGGATTAAGGACGAAGAAGTGCTCGGAAAACTGCTATACAGGCAAAAACGCAAAGCAGACATTCGCCTGTGATATAGCGTCTTTTTGCGGCATGGTGATCGACAGGGCACTAATCCGCAAAGTCGGACTGCCCTGCGGTGCATACTTTATATGGCATGACGATACGGAATATTCCATTCGTATCAATCGATATACACGGTTTCTGGTCATACCGACGGCCAGGATTGACCATAAAACTACAGCATATAGTAAGAGACATCCGCATCGACGCTATGATTGGCGTGAATACTATGGAATCAGAAACCGGATCACATGTGTGAAGATGCATGGAAGTGTATTAGACAGAGTAGTAAACGGTATAGATATGTTTTGTAATATTGTATTTCGTAATTGGCTGTTCGGTGTGATACATATGGATGATTATGATTGGAAATATGAAAAGTACCTAGTCAGAGAGGCTTACAGAGATGCAAGATCGGCCGATGTTGTCTGGATCGGAATTCCGAATTTCAGGAGAGCACGTATACGGCATACGCAGACTCAAGCAGGACTTGACAGCACTTGCACATAGAAAGGAGCGCGGCTACAAAAGTGAAAATTCAGGATGTTTTATGGCCCAAAGACGGAATATGTACGGACATGGAAATGTATTTTCACTCCAATTATAAGAGATGCTTAGTCAAGGAGGAGTGTATCTGTATTTTATTCCAAAGGGGTGGCGTTGTCACGACAGATACTTATTTCAACAGCCTGACGATCGGAAAATGGACGAAGTATACGAACGTAGGCACCATAAAGCTTACGCTGTTTCTGCTGGGGAAATTTAATGTAAGTCTTTGCTGGAAACAGAAAATAGATGAAAGATATGTGGAAAGAGAACTGAAGAATATCACCGTGGATACGGACAGACGGACAGAGGTCGTGATGGAATATCCGGAGGAAACGAAGGGTATGTTTTTCTTTCGATTAGAAGCTGTTGAAGAGGGCGCAAAATTTTATGGGGGCTATTATGCCACAGAGATAGAGAAGGATAAAATACATCCCGTAAAGCTGGGAATCGTGATCTGTACCTATAAACGGGAAAAATATGTGTGTGATAATGTCAGGCTGCTGAATCAGGATATTATAGAAAATCCGATCAGTCCACTGTATGACAGAGTGGAAGTGTTTATCTCGGACAATGGGCAGACTTTAGAGAAATACGGTCTTGCGAGTGAAAGGGTACATATCGTCCGCAATAAAAATACAGGTGGCGCGGGGGGATTTACAAGAGGTCTGATAGAGATCTTAAAGCAGCCGGATAAGTGCATCACACATGCATTGCTGATGGATGACGATGTGGTAGTTGACACGGCTTCTCTGCTGCGGACAGCTGCGGTTCTGGCCCTTGTAAAAGAGGAATATATGTCGGCTTTTATCGGTGGTGCCATGCTGCGGTCCGATCAGCGGAACGTGCAGATCGAGTCGGGCGCTTCCTGGAATGCGGGCAATCTGGTGGCACTAAAGGCAAATCTGGATCTGCGTCTGTGGCAGAACTGCCTGATTAATGAACAGGAGGAATACCGGGAATATAATGCTTGGTGGTATTGCTGTTTTCCAATGGAGATTGTCAGGCCGGATAACCTGCCGCTGCCCATTTTCATACGTGGCGATGATCTGGAGTACGGTCTGCGCAATATGAAAACACTGATACTGATGAACGGAATCTGTGTCTGGCATGAACCCTTTGAGAACAAGTATTCTTCCTTTTTGGAATATTATATCATTCGTAACAGGCTGATAGACAACAGCTTCCACTTTCCGAAATGGGGCAGGAAGGAACTGATCCGGGATCTCCTGAAGGAATATAAGAGAGAAGGATATCTGTACAGGTATAAGAACGTGGCGCTGTATATGCAGGGAATACGGGATTTCCTGAAAGGGATTGATTTTCTGGAACAGACGGATGCACAACAGCTCCACGGAGAGATCATGGGATCCGGTTACAAGGCAACTATGGCGGAGCAGTTGGAAGTGCCGTTCTTCTATAAGGAATATGAAAGAGGATGCAAAGAGACACACTCCTTTCTGCATGAGGCAGTGCGAAGAATAACCTTTAACGGATATCTGCTTCCTGCAAAGCATGTGCGAACAGTGCCAATGGCAAAAGCGAGACCTGAATTTGTCTGGAGGGCAAGGACGATCCTGTTCTATGACATTGTGGAGAATAAGGGGTTTGTCACACACAGGAGCAGATGGACCTTTATCAAGCAGGGATTTGAAGTACTGGGAATGATGTTTGCCATTCTGACCAAATATGAAAAAGCAAAGCGGAGCTATATCGAGCGTGGGAATGAAATCAGACAGCTTGCGTTTTGGGAAAAATATCTTGAGATTGGAGAACAGACAGATGAAATATGATTATCTGATCGTAGGCGCCGGGCTGTATGGCGCGGTGTTTGCATATGAAGCGGCCAGAAAAGGAAAAAGCTGTTTGGTAATAGATAGACGGGATCATATAGCTGGCAATATTTACACGAAAGAGATATCGGGAATCCAGGTGCATGAATATGGAGCTCATATATTCCATACCTCAGACAAAAGGATATGGGATTATATAAATCGGTTTGCGGAGTTTAACAATTACATCAATTCCCCGGTGGCAGTGTATCAGGACGAATTGTATAATCTTCCCTTTAACATGAACACATTCAGTAAGATGTGGAACATCAGAACGCCGCAGGAAGCTAAAGAGATAATAGCCGGACAGATTGCAGGATTGAAGATAACAGAGCCGAAGAATTTGGAAGAGCAAGCTCTTTCGCTGGTGGGAGAGGATGTATATCGGAAGCTTATAAAAGGATATACGGAAAAGCAGTGGGGACGTGATTGCAGAGAACTGCCTGCGTTTATCATCAAGCGGCTGCCGCTCCGTTTTACTTATGATAATAATTATTTCAATGACAGGTATCAGGGCATTCCCATTGGCGGGTATACGGCAATGATCAAGAAAATGCTGGAGAATACTGAGATAAAGCTGGGTATCGATTATTTAGAACACAGGATGGAACTTAACGCTATGGCAGAGAGGGTCATCTATACAGGACAGATCGACCGGTATTTCGACTATTGTGAAGGTGTGCTCGCATATAGAATGGTCCGCTTTGAACATGAGATTTTGGACTGCGATAATTACCAGGGAAATGCGGTAGTGAATTACACGGAACGAGATGTGCCTTATACAAGGATCATAGAGCATAAGCATTTTGAGTTTGGAAAACAGCAAAAGACCGTTATCTCCAGGGAATATCCGAGTGAATGGCATCAGGGCGAAGAACCCTATTACCCGATCAATGACGAAAGAAATAATGCAGTGTACGAGGCATATAGGAAGCTTGCGGCGAAAGAGAAGAATGTGGTCTTCGGAGGCAGGCTTGGCGAGTATCGGTACTATGACATGGATAAAGTGATCGGCAGGGCATTGGAGATGGCCGGGAAAGAGTTGTTGTAGTCTGAATTGTGTTTGTTGTAACAGTAGATATTTGATGATTGCTGATGTGTAAGTTTAGTGTGGTCATATGCAATTTTTTTCATTTATATGAATCTGAGATTTTCTCAAAACAATATAAGTAAATGGATATGCGGAGAAGAAAATGAAAACAATTAAGTCTTTGTGGTTGGAGATTGTCTTTGCAATTCTTATTACAATAGTGATCGTTCTAAGTGTCGGAAATTCGGTTAAGAGCATTCCGATTGATTATGGAAAACGTTTGGAACAGAGTGATGTTGTATTTGGCAACAGGAATATGGCAGATTATATTGCACAAATCAAGTCTTTTGGAGATTGTACGGCCATATTTACTGTAAAAGATATTCAGGGTTATTCCATGTTACAGGAAGAAGCAGATGCGTTACAGAGTCTGGGTTTTGATCAGGCAGCAGTTCTGTTGAATCATGAGTATCACAGTTTTATAGGCATTTGGTCAGCAGGTGAAGTTATTTATCAGTGTGTTGGCGGAGATGAGGCTATAACATACGGAAAAGATATCAATGCTCATTATGTTTATGCAAAGAGTGCAACGTTAAATACCGGTAATACAGGAGATATATGCATTGATGATGTTCAATATTCTGTAAATGGTCGTGGATTTAACATCGTCACGATCAATAACGAAGGTTTTAAGCTGATAGACTCAATTGCATATGATGTTCATGCTGAAGATGCCCCTATATACCGATTGGTTGACGGAACGATTACTTTCATCATGTCCACAAGGGAGAACTAAGAAATGGAGTATGTAAAACAGAAAAAATCCCCGATTTTTATAGCTTTGATTCAATGGTTTATTACGACGGTATTTCAAGTGGACAGATTATTTTTTACATATGAGTATGAAAATAAATATTTTTTGGGCACAAAATTTTTATATTTGATATTTTTGCTGGTATCCTGGTGTTTCATTTTTGAAGCTGTGAAGAAGATAAAAGCAGGGGATCAAAATTGGAAACGTGGGTTTTTTGTATTCAAAGTTTATCTCTTTATTACCATGTTCTTTTTGCTTATTTTATGGCCCGGTACATGGGCGTGGGATGATGTTTTTACGTTAAACGGGCTGTCGCAATATAATCAATGGTATTCGTGGCAGCATATAATAACCGGCGCTTATCAAGACGTGCTGCTCCAAATTCTGCCGTTTCCGGGCGGTATCATTTTACTCCAAAATGTATTGATTTCTTTATGTGTGGCATTTACTGTAACAAGACTGGAAGCCATATTCGGAATCGGAATGATGAAGAATAAAGTATTGGATACTATTGTCAAATTACTGCCGTTTTTGCTTCCTCCTGTGTTGAGCTATCAATTTTCGGGATATAGAATAGGGTTTTATGTGTATATCGAATTGGTGATGCTTGTGATGATGATTGGCATACAGAATGATCAGGACGAGTGGGATATTCGGTACTTGATCCTGTTTTGTGTACTGTGCGTGGTTGTATCGGTATGGAGAACGGAATCCTTTTTCTATATACCCTGCGCTTTTCTGCTGGTGCTGTCTGCCCCAAAGAGTGTGATTTCAAATAAGAAGAAGATATTGTGTATTCTTCTTTTGATCATAGGTATTCACGGAATCAATAAATTCCAAAATAGTGAATTGGAAAATGCAGACTATGAGGTAATTTCTCTTATGCGGCCATGTGTAGAGCTGGTAAGAGCCGCCGATTGTACGGAAGATGCAGATGTATTGCGTGAAATCGATCGGGTTGTAAGCCTGGAAGTAATTCACAATAACCCGGTAATGAATGGAGAAGGTCTGTATTGGAGCACTGATGTTGTCAAAGAAAGTTATTCAGATGAGGATTACAAAGCATTTTTAAAAGCAATCGTAAAGTTGTCGATCAAGTATCCGAAAGTTGTCTTTGCTGAAAGATGGAATATATTTATCCATGGTTCTGGAGTGACTGGCGGCAGTTTGACAAATTTTGGAAGCGCATCATCGCTTTTTGATGCTGGAAATGACAATTCAGCGGCGCAAATAG